>Ga0302326_10031903_pt1 | contig 10513 bp, 10 predicted proteins | sample Palsa_T0_3_FD_202264 | JGI IMG/M metagenome (GOLD analysis project Ga0302326, IMG submission 202264) | Peat permafrost microbial communities from Stordalen Mire near Abisko, Sweden - Palsa_T0_3 | ecosystem: Environmental > Terrestrial > Soil > Palsa > Peat permafrost | place: Sweden: Abisko... | reverse complement strand
GGCGTGATCCGGCGCCGTTTCTTCTCATGACCGTTCACCGTGCGCTGCTTCAAACGTGGAATATCGAGGGAATAGAAGGACTCTCCCGAGGGTGCCCGGTCAACTTGAAAACCCTGCTCTTCAAGGAGTATGAGTTGCGCAGGGCGCGCTCCGGTTTCGAGCACCAGCATCACGCAGACTCGCTCGATCAGGTCGCCGTCACCGGCTCTTACCGCCTGCCGCAGCAGCCAGTGTTCCTGTTCATCCAGCGGACCGCGCTTGGGGTCGCGTGTCATGACGCTCACCCCGGCTTTCAGGAATGGCAGCTTGATTTGATCCAGCTGGACGGCAACCTTTTGGTGAAATCCGGGTACCGCCCGGTCCACACACCAGCGGTACCAGCGCCGAACCACGGAGAACTTCCATGCCGTTCCCCGTAAGCGCATTTTCGTTAGCGCAGCCTCCAGAACCGGATACGTGATGGCGTGGGAAGACCGCAGGGGCTGGACAACAGCGACAAAGTGCTTGAACTCGCAAAAGCATCGTACTGCGGTCAAGGGAGCCCGTGATTCGATCAAGTGCACCACCCACGCCTTCGCAGTGTCCTTGATGTCTGGAGCGATGTCGATTGAATCCCAGTTCAGCAGTTCTGCCCGCGCGACGTTGTTCAGACGCCAGCGCTCTCCGTTGGTGCTCACGGGCATCCCATTGCGGTCGATCACGGTCCCGGGATTCCGCCATACGTAGAGCCGCTTCGCTGCTTCCTCTCTCTTGCCGGATGGTGATTGAATTGAAGCCCGCATTTCCCGTCAACTCCGATAGAGTTCGGCCTGATACCTTTCGGTCAGGACCATCGCCTCGGCCTCTACCAGACGCCGCGTGTAGATCGCGGGCATGCTGGAGTTCTCCGACCACCCGTTCAAGTAGGTCTGCACCTTGTTACGCCGGTCATCACTCCATCCCAGTTCCAACGCTTTATCCATCAGCCGGTTGTTGAACGTGTGCCGAAGAATGTGGGGATGCAATTTCCCCTGGAGGTGCGGCAAACACCGTTTCACCAGCAGGCTGAAGATCCCGTTCACGCCCGCTGCATCGAGTGGAACTCCCCCCCGATGACTTGTGAATAGATATGGATGGCTCCCCTTCCTGCGATATTTCTGTACATAGTCCAGACTTTTTGCAGGCTGTTGGCGGTCAGGTTGAGCCAACATCCAAAGTACAAAACTACGGTCGACAGCACCTGGATCAGGAACATCTTTCACGCGAGCCCCTTGCACGATATCGGGAAAGTTGCCGTCCCCGATCGGATTCTCCTGAAACCCGGACCACTGACTGCCGAGGAATTTACGATCATGAAGGCCCACGCCGCACGGGGAGCTCAGACTCTCGAGACGGTTCATGCGAGATATCCGGACAATGACTTCATTGAAATGGGTATCAAGATCGCCCGATCGCACCACGAGTGGTGGGATGGAAACGGCTACCCGGATGGCCTGGCCGGAGAGGAGATTCCGCTATGCGCTCGCATCCTGGCGGTCGCGGATTGCTATGACGCATTACGATCCAGACGTTCTTATAAGCCAGCTATCGCGCATGACGAGACGTGCGCAATCATTCGCCGGGACAGCGGAAAGCACTTTGACCCGGCGGTAACGGCTGTTTTCGGTGAACTCGCGGGCACGTTCCGGGATGTGTGGAACCGAATGGATACTGTTCCGGATGTCGGCGGCGAATTGTGAGGGTTCGTCGTCAGAGTTTCTTCACACGCGGACCAGTCGCAATGAGCCCTCACTTACGAGAGCATAAAATTCCGGGCGAAACCGGAGAATCGGGCCAGGGCCAAGGGGCCGGGGATACAATGAAACTCCGATGGCCGAACCAGGTGAGGTTTGCGTCTACCAATTCAAGGTGGTTTTGCGGGGTGTGAGCCCGATGATCTGGCGCCGCCTTCTGCTGCGCAGCAATCAGACGATCGCCGATCTCCATTACAGCATACAGATCGCCATGGGCTGGAGCGATTCGCACCTCCATCGCTTCCACATTCACGGCATGGACTACGAGGTCGCTCATGAGGGCGACATCGGGTTCGATGACAACCCCGAGAAGATTCCCCTGGCCGGCTTCGGATTTCGGCTGCGTGAGCGTTTTCGGTACGAATACGATTTCTACGATCTCTGGGAACACGATGTCCGCCTGGAGAATGTTTTTCCGTGGAAAGGCCGGCTGTGTCCGGCTTGCATCGGCGGCCGTCGGCTGGCTCCCCCGGAGGATTGCGGCGGGGCGCGAGCTTATATGGAACAAGGCGATCTGCGGTGGCGAGAGTGGTCCGACGCCTGGCCACGAGAAGATTGGGCGCTGATGGTTGAGAACATGCAGCGTATACTCGACTCCGCCGGTGACATCTCGGCGGTAGTGGCAAATCGTAAACGCCTGCGGGCCGCGCTGGAGCGGGTGAAAGCGCATCGGGACGCGTGCCCGGACCGCATTGACCGGACCGAGATAAACCAACGGCTCAGCCAGTATGCTGGCGGCGAATGGGACGAGTTATTCTGTGACATCATCGGGGCATGAAAGCCGTCATCGAGATCCGCATTGAGGCCGAAGGTGGCCCTTACGTCCGGGAGGTCGCCTGTGTGGAGCGCGAGGGGCATCGCTTGGCGGATATCGGTCTCAGCCTGGCAGAGAGTAAGAGCTTGTTGACGGCGGTGCAGAAGATCGTGGTGGAGCACCAGACCACGGAATACCTGGAAGGCCGGCGCAAGTGCCCACACTGCGGCGACGCCCGCGCCCGGAAAGGGAGTCACACAGTGAACCTGCAAACCCTGTTCGGCAACTTTGCCATCGATAGCCCGCGGTGGGGCCATTGTCCTTGCCAGCCGCACGAGGAGAAAACCTTTAGCCCATTAGCCGACTTGTTCACCGAGCATATAGCGCCGGAACGGTTGTATTTGGAGGTCAAGTGGAGCTCGCTGATCTCGTTCGAATTGGCGACGGAACTGTTGCAAGACACGCTGCCAGTGGCGGAAACGATCAACGCGTCCAGCGTGCGGAATCACTTGCATCGGGTTGCCCAGCGGATGGAGGCAGCCCTGGGCGACGAGCAGGTAAGCTTCGTGGACGGGTGTCCGCGGGATTGGGCGGGGCTACCGCGTCCTGGGGCACCGCTGACGGTGGGCATCGACGGCTGCTATGTGCGGGAGTGGGAGGACAAGAAGAAGAATTTTGAGATCATCGTGGCAAATCGATGTCCGCAGAGGGGCCGGATCGCCGGTTCGGGTTTGTCCAGACGTATGACCAGAAGCCCAAGCGCCGGCTCTTCGAGCTGCTGAAGGAGCAAGGCATGCAGATGAACCAGCAGGTGAAGTTCTTCTCCGATGGCGGCGCGGACATTCGCGATATGCAACTGTACCTGAACCCGGAGGCGGAGCACTACTTGGACTGGTTCCACGTCACGATGCGGATCACGGTGATGGGACAGTATGTGAAGGGGTTGAAGACGACGGCGGAGAAACGGGAAGAAGGGCTGCAACTACTGGAAAGCACCAAGCACTACCTGTGGCATGGGAACGTGGTGCGGGCGCGGGAGAAGATTGAAGAGACGCTCGGCTTTCTGGACGGCGAGGGAATGGGGGGCGACAATGTGCGAAGTTACGAAAAGCCCTGGATGAGCTCGACACGTACCTAGAAGCCAATCGGGGGCTCATCCCCAACTACGGCGAGTTCTGGCGAAACGAGGAGACGATCGCGACGGGGTTTGTGGAATCGGTGGTGAACCAGATCGTGAGCAAGCGCTTCGCCAAGCTCCAGCAAATGCAGTGGACGAAGAAGGGGGCGCACCTGGTGCTCCAAACACGAACCCAAGTGCTCGACGGCCGTCTGGAGGGAACCTTCCAGAAATGGTATCCCGGCTTTCGGCCTGAGCCGCAACCGAAAGTGGCGTAGCGCCCGAAATTTTATGCTCTCCCTCGCAACAGAATCTCGATCAACGTTTCAATTCCCGAGGCCGCAAATCCCAGAAATTTGCGCGGCGGGAATTAAGAAACCAGCCAGGTTAGGCCGCTAACGAGTCCAACAAGCAAGCGCTTGCTGTTGATTCGAACGCACCCTCGGACACCCCGATCGGTGGGTAGTATCGTGCTAGTCCGCTGAATCTCGCCGGCTTGGCCGCCGGAAAATAATCGGAGACGAAGCGGGAGAATATCGGGGCCCGCCACACTCTAACATTCCAGCACTCCTAGGTTGGCTTTTAGGCGTCAGATCGACCGGCAACGGGTGTAAACGAATGTCTTTCAGTCTAAAAGCTAAGATCAACCTCGCCATTCTATTAGCTCTATCGATACTTGCCGCAATGGGCTGGTTCTCGCTCATGGAGAGCCGTCGTCTGAAGGAAAAGGACCGCTGGGTTTCACATACGAGGGAGGTGCTTGATTTAAGCGACTTATTACGTTCCGACTTTACCGAGGCTGGCGCCGCCCGGCGCAGTTACGTGGCAGATGGGAACCCGGCGCAAATTAGCATTTTCGAATCGAAGAGCAGTTCCGCTCTCGCCGAATTTGCCGCCCTACGTGGGGCGGTTGCGGACAGCCAAAGCCAGGAGGCGAGAATTGCAGATTTGGAGATTGCGGTGCGGGCGCGTCTGGCGCTCTTCAAACAGTCCATCGAATTGCATCGGGGAACAGCCAACGACCAAAAAGGCCAGGACGCGATTAGTGTGCATGGTGTGAAGCTTAGTGCCCATGTGGCCGATCAGCTTCGAATATTTGACGATGTTGAAAGAGACATTCTACAGCGACACGTAGCCGACGCGGAAGTCATCAGCCGGCGCGCAACCAGAATCAATGAATGTTTGGGCGGTTCCGTTTTTATATTTCTGATTCTCGCAGTCCGGATCGTGAACCGGGAACTCTCCAGACGTGCTCGGGCCGAGATCGCCGTTGGCAAAGAGAGAAAGCTCCTGCAGTCCATTCTGAATAGCTGCAGCGATGTCGTGGTAGTAGCAGACGAGACAGGTACGATCATCTTGCGTAACCCGGCGGCGGACCGGCTATATCACAAAGTCACAGATGAAGCGCTATCTGAAACTCACCCTAAACTTTTGGAGTTTTATCGGGACGATGGGGTAACACGACTTGCCGAGCAAGACGTGCCCCTGGCGTTAACGATTCGCGGAGAATCCGTAGACGCGCTGGAATTGTACGTGAAGCGTGCAGATCTGGCGGAGGGCCGTTACTTCCTCGCTGCCGGCGGACCCTTGTTGGACGACCGGGGCGATCGCCGCGGGGGAGTTATTTTCCTGCGTGACATTACGCAACGGAAGCTCGATAACGAACGGCTTACCGCGGCCCTGTTTGAATCGGAACGGATTACGCGCGAGCAGAGTCACTTGACCAAGCTAACCGATTTGTTCCAATCCTGCCAAGATGTGGAAGAAGCATGTAAAGTCGTGGAGGCGCTCTCCTTTGGAATCTTCGATTCGCGGCCAGGTGTACTTTGTCTCACGAATTCTTCACGCAATCTGGTGGCGAGTTACGCGAGTTGGGGCGATTGTTCGAGCACCAAACAGGTATTCGAGCCGAGCGATTGCTGGGGATTGAGGCAGGGAAAGCCATATGTGGGGGAAGACACAGTTGCGTCATTGCGTTGTTCTCACGTTGTCGAGTTGGGTCCCGGATATTTGTGCGTTCCGCTGGTAGCTCAAGGCGAGACCTACGGTGTATTGTACATCGAGGATAGGCCGGCGCTGTCAGCGTCTTCCCCCAAGACCATCGGGAACCAAAAACAAGAACTGCGGCACCTGGCAACGGCGGTCGCCGAGCGTATCTCGCTCGCGGTGGCCAACCTGAGACTGCGCGAGGTACTCCGCCACCAGTCGATCCAGGACCCCCTCACGGGGCTATCTAACCGCCGTCATTTGGAGGAATCGCTAAACAGAGAAGTACACCGCGCCGCGCGCGCGCAACGAGTCGTTTCGGTAGCGATGCTCGATATAGATCATTTCAAACAGTTCAACGACTCTTTTGGACATCAGGCCGGAGACATGCTTCTGCGGGAGGCGGCCGCCGTGCTTAAAGGCCGCCTGCGCGCCGGGGACCTCGCATGCCGCTATGGCGGAGAAGAATTCGCGCTCATTCTCGCGGAAGCTGACGCAGACGCCGCGTGCTCATGCGTCGCGGCAATCCGGGAGTCCATTAAAGGACTTACTGTGCAATTTCGGGGGCGGAGCTTGGGATCGGTGACGGTATCGGCGGGTATCGCAACTTTTCCACGACATAGCAACAATTCGGAGGACTTGATTCATATGGCGGATGTCGCCTTGTACCGAGCTAAGAAGGAGGGCCGGGACCGCGTCGTAGTGTGCGCGGAGCACGAATTAGTTTCGAAGTTAGACGGGGCATTCTAACCGCGTGATGAACCCAATCGAGTACGGTGAGTAAACAGGTAATGAACGAGTCAAAACGAATGAAGCGGGGTTGTCCCTTCCCTCCACGGCCATTATGCCGCTTCCTCGGTACTACGAAGCAGTCCGCCCCTGTCTGGCCCATCGGTACTTTCGGCCCTCGCAGGGCTCCCGCTTGCGCCTTTTCCCTTAACAGGGCCAACCAGGTTCTCAAGTTCCGTACGAAAGCCCGGATGAGATTCACGCGGATCCGAGGGCAGTTTTACCGCCTGTTCGTTTTGGTTTATTGAGTGCTTGGTGCGTTCGCATCAGACTGAAAAGGCGCGCCTGCTCTTCGACAAGATGCACGGTTATGCGAACCACCTGGGTCTTTACTCGGAGCAGCTCGGATCGAGCGGCGAACACCTCGGGAACTTTCCGCAGGCCTTTACGCATCTCGCGCTGATCAGCGCGGCGACATTTCTCGATCGTGCTCTTTCCGGGCGAACTGCGCGTTCCGTTCCGCCCACGCGGCCAGATGATCGCAGGCCGGAAGTCGGGCGCGTTTCTGGCTGTTGCATCTGCTATCCGCGAGCACGAAGTTGTGGCCCAGGTCTACCGGATATCGAGCCCATGCGATGAAGTGATCGACGTGGGTTGCCGCTGGCGCAAGTGGTGCGTGACAGTAAAAGCACCGGCCCCGCTGGACATCGAGTAGGACGGGGCGTACGACGGCTAAAGCCGCTCGCTCGCTACCGAATAGGAACTCGTTCAGATCGGCCGTTTCACCCAGCACCTCCAGGTTCTGCTGGCGCACTAACCGACCCCACGCCCCGCGTACAAGGTCGGAGATCAGCGGGTGGAACTTGCGGAAGCAGAACGCAACGCCGGGTCGAAGCGTGATGGTGTTGCCGGTGCCGGTGTTGGCGTACAGGAAGTCCAGGTGCTGTAATGGATTGAAAGGATCTGAAGATGATCGGACTGAGGCTGCTGGCGGGCCTGCAGGGGTTACATTTCAGGTCGCAGACTGGCGCCATTGATGCGGTCAACTTTCATCAATTAATCATTTACGGTTCGGCCGCCCGACCGCAAGGCGGCGATGGGTGACGAAGAACGGCGTCCGCCGCCGCTCCTTCATCAACTGGGTCTCGGGCATCAGGATTGTGATTTCTTTTTGGGACAAAACATACAGTGCCTGTATGACCGTAAACGAGAGTTGCGCTGATCGGCTGCGGCCTGCGCCGCACCGAGGTGTCGAGCATGAGGTTCAACCACATCCAACAGCGCGATGGCCGCTGGGTGCTGGTCGATCTCATCGGCAAAGGTGGCCGGATTCGCAGCGTGCCCATGCCAGGGTTTGCGAAGCTGAGGGACAGGACCGAACCGAAAAAACCGCATGTGGACATCAACGGCTTCCTGTATCCATGTTGCCTGCTCATGTTCGGAACGTGGTTCAGGACCGCCGATTAAGGGGCGGCGTATTGAAGACAACGCTCGCTCCATTGGTTGTAGACTCCACCATTCCTCTTCTGAACGCTTCACACCATCACGCAAAGCAGCCGCTAAGTTTAGTAACTCCCAAGCGTGCTGAGAAAGGTCATACCATCTTGACAAAGGCTCCCTCTTTGCACCAACACTGAACGTCGGATAAAGAGCAGCATAACGGAGCGGCGGCTGAAGCGTCCCGTAGGTCTTCGCAAAAGCCACTATCTCGTTCCCGTCCCCGCCCCTTTTTCTCCATAGCTCGATGAATCGATCCAGAATATTTAGTTTAGCGACGGCTTGACAGGCTTTTTGGCGAAGCCATCCCAGCAGAGGTACCCCCGACGGACTTCTATCTTGTCAGGAAGCAGAATCGACCCGCTCTCGATTGTTCGGCCGGCGTACGCTTCATTGTGCCGCAGCAGGGACTGGACACCGATAAGAATTCTGCGATAGGCCGGTTCCTCTTGCAGACTCTCGGAGCGGTGGCGGAGCTGGAGCGCTCGTTCATCGTGGAGCGCACCAGCGCGGGCTATGGGGCGTATCGCGAGGCGCACGCCGCCGGAGAGGCAGCCTTTCATAGTTTTCTCGCGCGGCGCGGTCGGCATTCCAAGAGCGGCAAGGATCTGGCTATCGGCCGCCCCCGGCGGATCTTCGACCGGTCGAAAGCTCACAAGCTGCGCGCCGAGGGCAAGTCGGTAAGGCAAATCGCCGAGCAGTTGGGCGTCGGCCGAGGCACGATTGAGCGCTTGCTGAAGAGCTGATTTCCGTGTCCCAAAAAGTGCCGGGTTTGGCCCCGTCTGCGTGTTGCAGTCAAAGAGGTGTCCTCACCGGTTTGGATCTACCCAGAATTTACAGTTTCTGGAACACGTCCCCTGCGTCATCCCATCGGTTGCCGCTGTTACGCCGGCGGACCTCGCCGCCGCGGAGGCTGTGAAGATGGAGCGGGCAGGAAGCGATGAAAATCTAAACATCGCACTCGCAAATCTAAACATCGCACTCAAATGTTCCAGCCGAAATCCGCCGGCAGAATCAGGGAATTGTGCCCGCTAACCCGGATTATCGAACGTATCAGGTCGGTCGGTGTCTATGCAGCACGGTCACCTTGACCGTTCAGTTTCAGTCCCAAACGATCACACGGTGCATTACACAGATCCTGCCTCACCCCCAGGTATCGTTCCGTCGTTTGGATCGAAGCGTGGCCCAGGGAGATTTGGATCTGCTCGATCGGTGCCCCGCCCTGGTGGGCCAGGCGGGCGTAAGTGCGGCGCATATCGTGGGGGGCGAGGCTCGCCAATCCCAGCGCAGGCGTATACTTCCGCAGAATAAACCAGACGCACTTGTCCGTTAAAGATGCATGGGTCAGCCGCCCCCCTCGGTTAATCGGCCTAAACACTCGCCCGGTCTGAATGCGGGCGGCCCGACTCCATCGGTCGATGGCGGTTTTCGCCCAGCCCGGCATGGGCACCGACCGGACCCGGCCATGCTTGCCCACAAGATCGATAATCACCCACCGCTGCTCGCGCTGTTGGATGTGTGCGAAGGTGAGCCCCACGGCCTCCGAGCGGCGCAGTCCGCAGCCGATCAGCAGGGCAAAGAGCGCGCGATCCCGCTTGCCCGTCAGGGTGGCGGCAGGGGGCGCCTGAATCAATCGTTCCGCTTGGTGGCGATCCAGCCAATTCCCCAGGCGCACGCCGCGCTGGCCCACGCCGCGCACCCGCGCGATGCTGGCGGCTACCTCCAGCGGGATCAGCCCGTTGTCGGCCGCCTCTGCCACCAGCTTGCGCAAGGCGGATAGGCGCGCATTGATGGTGGAGGCGGAAAGGCCCGCCGCCTGCAGGTGCGCTTTATAAGCATTCACCACGGCCTTGGAAAGAGGCGCACCGGACGCCGCACGATACCAGGCCAGAAAATTATCCAAAGCGGAGGCGTTGGCCCGCCGGGAATGTGGAGAGGTGACGCTATCCAGCGCCAGAGATTTCAACTTTTCCCACCCTGCGTCAGGCTGCCGGACCAATTCGTTCATTGCGATTGTTCCGGAACGGATGCCTGTGACGGATCGCCCGTATCGTGCAGTGGGCGCACATCCGCTTCTGGCAGCTTGGGGATGGCGTTGCGGAGGGTCGACTGCGGCACGTGGTACTTGCGCTCCAACTGCCGCCAACTCATCCCCCGCCTACGGTCGGCGACTACGCGCCCGCGCGGAAACACTTTCCCCGGGCGTCCCAGCCGCTTACGCTCCGCGCGCGCCTTCGCCATGCCGGCTTTGGTGCGCTCCGAAATCCGGATGCGCTCTTGCTGCGCGATCCAGGCCGCGATCGGGATCATGAGCGCGCCGGCCGGACCGTTAGTGCAGAAGTGCACCTCGGTATAGCTCAAGAACTGCACGCCGTACCCCAATAGTTTCTGGATGTGCAGGAAGGTATCTGCCACATTTTCGCCGATGAAGCGATCCAGGGCCCACACCAGCACGATCTGGAACTCGCGGCGCACGGCCGACTGGAATAGCTTTTGGAACTCGGCACGCCCGCTGGTTTTGGCGGACTCGCGATCGACGAACAGGTAGGCTTCGCCGTACTTCGACAGGACCCGCTGGCGGAGCTGGTCCAACTGGTGCTCGGTGTCCTGGTCCTTTTGGTTGCCGATTGTTAGCGTAAATGGCGACTTTCATGAATG
>Ga0302326_10031902_pt1 | contig 10514 bp, 8 predicted proteins | sample Palsa_T0_3_FD_202264 | JGI IMG/M metagenome (GOLD analysis project Ga0302326, IMG submission 202264) | Peat permafrost microbial communities from Stordalen Mire near Abisko, Sweden - Palsa_T0_3 | ecosystem: Environmental > Terrestrial > Soil > Palsa > Peat permafrost | place: Sweden: Abisko... | reverse complement strand
TCGGTCTGCCCATCTTCGAAGTCATTGCCGGCGGCGATATTTCGGATGCCGCCTACGCGGGCGACGGCGTCTTGGTGAACTCGGGCTACCTCGACGGCATGAACATCGAGGCCGCAAAACAGGCCATCACCGCGCGGCTGGAATCCGAGGGTCGCGGCCGGGAGCGCATCGAATACAAGCTGCGCGACTGGCTTTTCGCGCGGCAACGCTACTGGGGCGAGCCGTTTCCCATCGTCTACGACGCCGACGAGCGCCCGCACGCGCTGGACGACGCGATGCTGCCCGTTGAACTGCCCGACGTTCCGGACTATGCGCCGGTGCTGTTCGACGCCGACGATGCCGGCAGCGAGCCGTCGCCGCCACTGGCCAAGGCGACCGACTGGGTGCACGTCGAACTGGACCTCGGTGACGGCCTGAAGCCCTACACCCGCGACACCAACGTCATGCCGCAGTGGGCCGGTAGCTCCTGGTACGAGCTGCGCTACACCGATCCGCACAACGCAGAACGGCTCTGCGCCAAGGAGAATGAGGCCTACTGGATGGGCCCCAGGCCGGCCGAGCACGGGCCCGACGATCCAGGTGGCGTCGACCTCTACGTCGGAGGCGCCGAGCATGCGGTGCTGCACCTGTTGTATTCGCGGTTCTGGCATAAGGTGCTCTACGACCTCGGTCATGTCAGCTCTCGCGAGCCTTATCGACGGCTGGTCAACCAGGGCTACATCCAAGCCTTTGCCTACACCGACGCACGCGGGGCCTACGTTCCGGCCGCCGACGTCGTCGAGCGTGACGGGACGTTTATCTACCCGGGTCCGGACGGCGAGATTGAGGTCTTCCAGGAGTTCGGCAAAATCGGTAAGAGCCTGAAGAATTCGATATCGCCGGACGAAATGTGCGACGACTACGGCGCCGACACGCTGCGGGTGTATGAGATGTCGATGGGTCCGCTGGAGGCGTCTCGCCCGTGGGCCACCAAGGACGTCGTCGGGGCACAACGCTTCTTGCAGCGGGTGTGGCGGCTGGTGGTCGATGAGTCCTCCGGTGACATCCGGGTATCCGATGACCCAGATCTCGACACCGACACTCTGCGGCTGCTGCACCGCACCATCGCCGGGGTATCCGAAGACTATGCGGCACTGCGCAACAACACCGCGGTGGCCAAACTGATCGAGTACACCAACCATCTGACCAAGCAGCATCGGGATGCGGTTCCGCGGGCCGCGGTCGAGCCGTTGGTGCTGATGGTGGCACCGGTCGCGCCGCACCTGGCCGAGGAGTTGTGGCAGCGGCTGGGCCAACCGAAATCGCTTGCCCACGGGCCATTCCCGGTGGCCGATCCCGGCTACCTGGTCGAAGACACCGTCGAGTACCCGGTGCAGGTCAACGGCAAGGTGCGTGGCCGTATCATGGTGCCCGCCGCGGCTGACGTCGACGCGGTCGAGGCAGCGGCGCTGGCCGACGAGAAGGTGCAGGCGTTCCTGGCCGGGGCGAGCCCGAAGAAGGTGATCGTGGTCGCCGGGCGACTGGTCAACTTAGTCATCTGAGTGCTGCTAGCCCCTTGGACGCAGCACCAACTCGTGGACATGACCGTCGGGCGGGGTCGCCACCACGTGCGCGACCGCTTCGGCGACGGTCTCGGGCCGCAGAAAGCGGTCGGGTTTGTACTCGCCGCCCTCGAAGGACACCAGTGCACGCTGCATGTCGGTGTCGACGCGGCCGGGAAAGACGGTGGTGACCCGCAGCGCCGGTTCGCTTTCGCGTAGCGAATCGGCGAATGCCCGCAGCGCGAACTTGCTCGCCGAGTACGACGCCATGGTCGCCGACGCCGTGCGTCCGGTACCCGAGTTGATGAAGACGACCTGACCGCGGGCCCGTCGCAGCGCCGGCAGCAGCGCCAGCGTAATAGCCACTGCACCAACGACATTGACCTCAAATGTGTCCCGCCAGTCGTCGACGGTCGACTCGGCGACCGGGCCGGGGAAGAACACACCGGCGTTGTGTACCAGCACATCGAGCTCACCGATCCCGGCGGTGACGCCGGTGGCCGCATCGGTGTCGGTCACATCCAGTGGCAGCATGGTGGCGCCGAGCCGGTCGGCCGTGGCCTGCAGCGCGGGCGAGGGTCGTCCGGCCAGCAACAGGGTGTGTGTCGGGGCTAGGGCGGCGGCGATGGCAGCGCCTATCCCGCGGCTGGCACCGGTGATGAGGGCGGTCCGCATGCCTGCCAGCTTAGGGGCGGGTCGCCCCCAGGCAACCTAAGGGCAGCAAGGATTTACGACGCCGGCTCACCGTTGGTGTGGGCGGCTGCCGGGCTGGTGACCGGCTCGCTGGCGGCAAGCCGCTCCAACGGCGCGAGCGCCTTGGTCAGCGTTTCCAAGTCGAAGTCGCTGAGCTGGCTGAGCAGCACTGAGAGAGCACCGATTCGGTTGGTCAGCGACTCGCGGTGAACGGCCAAGCCCCGCGGGGTGATGTCGACGAGCACCGCGCGTAGGTCCGACGGGTCTCGCGCGCGCTTCACCAGGCCGATCTTCTCCAGCCGGCGGATCGCCACCGTCGTAGTGGGCGTGCGAACGCGTTCGTGCGCGGCCAGATCGGTCATCCGGATCGGGCCCTGGTCGAGCAGGGTGACCAGAATCGACAGCTGGGCCAGGGTGAGCTCGGCGCCTGCTGCAGAGCCGCTGGGGTCACCGCGGCGCAGGATGCTGAACAGCTTGGAGAGGCAGCGGTGAAGCCCCTCCGCCAGCTCGGTAGCATCCGGCACGGTGGCTTCGCGGTCCGCCATAGTTCGCTAGTCTAACCTGTCGGCTGGTCGGTAGGGCGGTTGTTCCGGGTCTAGCGTTAGTTGAGCTGGCCGTCCCCCGCTTGAGACCTGCCTTGTGGTACCTGGCGGGTATTCGACTCAGGACATCCTCGACGAGACCAAGGCCCCCGCCTACTGCGGTTTAGGCGCGCAGACCGTCGCGGCGGTGAAGAATCTTTGCTCGGAGAAGTCGGATACTCGACTCTCAGCAACGACCGCTCCCGAGGGATACTGCGGCGCACCGCCCTTCCAAGCGACCGAATACCGCACGCAGGGGCCGGTGGCGGCATCGGTGATGCCTGACGGATACCCGGCGCTCGGGTAGGAATAAACGCCGTAGGGATCAATGAAGTACCAGGTGCCGTCGGAGGCGTCCTTCGCGCAGAAGAACACGTGGAGGTGGGTGTTGGGCGTGGTCCGCGGGCCCGTGCTGCATCCGCAGCCGCCCGGACCGGTGCACCCTGCCCAGGCCAGGTGCTGGCCCGCGGTGACGACCTTGCCGACGATATTCGGGTCGATGGTGTGCGAGTTATCGCCCCAGAAGTCGGGGTTCGGATTGCGCTGGGCCGGGTTCTGCGCGGCTCCCGTCGAGTTGAGGTAGTTCGTGTAATTGGTGAGAGTGCTGCCGGTCAAAGTCGGGATGGTGTTGCTCCATGCTTTGTCGACGTCGTGCGACGGCCCATTGCGCAGGTGCATGTAGATTGTGCGGAAGTTGTCGGTGGCGCCGGCAACATCGTGGCTCACGATGATGGTGTTGCCAGACCAATCGTCCCAACCCGAGAACACAACCTTGCCCGGTGCCGCCGCCAGCGCCTCGAAGGTGTGTTGGTCGGGGCTAAGGAAGTCGATCCCGTGATGCCAGCTCCCCGCGCTGTATAGCCAGGTGCCCCAGTGCGTCACGGTGGGATCGGTGAAGGGCAGTGTGAAGGGTTGACCGGTGAAGGTCAGCGCCGAGATGCGAGCGTACTGGTTGTCGTCCACCGGCCAGCTGTAGGGACCGCCCGTCGTGTCGCCGGTCACCCCGTAGATGTAAGGGGCGGGATTGTTGTTGGCGTCGCGGGCAACCACGTGGTTGCAGCAGTCGCCCTGGCAGGGCGAGGCGATGGCCTCCAAGGTGACGAGCCGCTGGCCCTGGGCCGACAGCTGGTCCCATTCGCCTAGGAAGTTCTCCAGGTCCTGCCCCCACCAGAGGTTGTAGGCGTCGGTGCCGGCTCGCCATACCCCAGCGAAGAGCTGCTGGTTGTTCTCGGTGTAAACGGCGACGTCCTCAAGGCGTAAGCCCTGGCCGGCAAGTTCCTTCCATTTGGCGGTGAAGTCGTCCCAACTCACCCCTGCCCACAGGTAGTGGGCATCGGTGCCGGCTCGCCAGGCCCCGATCCACTGCCGGGTGGAGCCCGAGCCGTAGGTGTCGATCGCGACGAGGCGCAGGCCCTGCGTCGCGAGGTCTTGCCACTTGGCGTTGAACGTCGCCCAGTCCGACGCCCAGAGGTAGTAGGCGTCGGTCCCTGCTCGCCAGACGCCGGTGTAGAGGACTTGGCCGCCCTCCTCGTACGGCTTGACGTCGACGAGACGGAGTCCTTCTCCTCCGAGTTGCTGCCACTTGCTTTGGAAGTCCGTCCAGTCGGCGCCGCCCCACAGGTAATAGGCGTCCGTGCCGGCTCGCCATACGCCCGACCACACCCGGCTGGATCCGGCCCCGGATGTCGTGATCCTCGTCAGGCGATAGCCCTGCGTGCCCAACTCTTGCCACTTCGCCTGGAAGTCAGCCCAGTCCGCGTTCTGCCACAGGTAATGAGCGTCTGTGCCGGCCCGCCATGCACCAATAAAGCTCATGTCCATAGCGGACCCTTCTTGTTCTGCAGCAGCGCCTTCGATGCGACAGCCGGGACGCTACTTTTGCCGGATTTGGATGTCAATGAACGCCCCGCGCCGAGTAGGTTAATATCCCAACCCGCGCCGGTGACCCGCCCGGAGCCGGTCTATCAGCAGACCGAGGAACCCTTTCTGCTGTCAAAGTACCTGCGACAAGAACCGCTGCAGCCGCTCGGTTTCTGCCGCCTCGAACAGTTGATCCGGCGGGCCGCTTTCCACGACACGACCGTGGTCCATGAAGACGACGGTGTCGGATGTCGACCGGGCAAAGCCCATTTCATGCGTGACCACCAACATCGTCATGCCCTCTGAGCCCAGGTCTGCGATCAGCGCCAGGATTCCTTTGACCAGTTCGGGATCCAGCGCCGAGGTCGCCTCGTCGAACAGCATCACCTGAGGTGCCATGGCCAGCGCGCGGGCGATTGCCACCCTTTGCTGTTGGCCGCCCGACAGGGCACCGGGGCGGCTATCGGCCTTGTGCTTCATGCCGACCCGGTCCAGCTGCGCCAGCCCCAATTCGCGAGCCGCGTCGCCGGAGAGTCGTTTGAGCTTGCGGGGCGCCAGCATGACGTTGTCGAGGACGCTCAGATGCGGGAAAAGGTTAAAGTGTTGAAACACCATGCCGATCCGCTGGCGAACCGCATTGGGATCGTCCTTCAAGACGGACTGGCCGTCGAGCAGGATGTCGCCGCTGGCGGGTTCGTGCAATCGGTTCAGCGCGCGCAGCAGCGTCGACTTTCCGGAGCCCGATGGGCCGATCACCGCCACCGTGCTGCCGGCTGGCGCGCTGATGTCTACACCGCGTAGCACTTTATGGCGGCCGAAGGACAGATGAATCCCATTGCCCGCCAACGACACTGACTCGGTCACATCATCTCCTGACTGATTGTCAAGGCCAGCGGATCCTCCGGATCGGCGGGGGCCCGGCCGTGCCGAAGCCGGTTGTCGACGAGATTGACCAGGTGGGTCAGCGGGATGGTCAGTATCAGGTAGAACACCCCGGCCGCGACCAGTGGCGAGAGGCTGCCGGTCTGCGCGTTGAGGTCACGGCCGACTTGGAATAGCTCGCGTTGGCCGGCGATCAGTCCGAGGAAGTACACCAGCGCGGAAGCCTTGAGCAGCGCGATGAACTGGTTGACGAGCGCGGGCAGTACCCGGCGGATGCCCTGCGGGATTATGACCATGCGCATCGCGGTGTGGTAGCTCAGCCCGAGTGCGCGTGAGGCGTCCAGCTGCCCGGGTTCGACGCTCTGGATGCCGGATCGGAAGATCTCACCCATATACGCGGCGGCCGTCAGACCCAGTGCGGCGATGCCCAGCGGGTAGGGATTGCTGTTGGTCAACCCGCCCACGATCGGACCGATGCCAAGCCCGATCAGCAAGATGATCACCACTTCGGGCAGGCCGCGAAAGATGTCGGTGTAGACCCGGGCCGGCCAGCGCAGCCAGCGGGTCCGCGAAATGCCGGCCACCGCCAGCGCAATACCGACCACCAGGCCGATCACACCGGAGCTGACGGTCAAGATCAGCGTGTTCGGCAGGCCCGTCGTGACCATCGCCGGGATGGCCTGCTTGTACAGGTCCCAGTCGAAGAAGGAATCCCGCAGCTGGGCCAGGATCGACTTCGGCGGAGGAACTCCGGCGACCGAACGGCGATTGCGCTCGGCGATCGCCGCGAAGTCCGGCAGGTGGGGCGTCGCTGCCGATTTCGATCCGGGTTTCCATCCCCGCGGCAGCGGGCGTGGAACCCAGTCGGTGTACAGCTGCGACCAGGTGCCATCGGCGATGACGGCGTCCATGCCGGCATTCAGCGCCGCGATCAGCGGCTGGTTGTCCTTGGCCACCGCATAGGCCACGAAGTTGCCCAGGCCGAACGTGTAGCCGGCGATGGCGGCGGTGTCGCCGGGCCGCATCACGTTGGACGCCTCCATCGCCGGCGCCACCCACGCGTCGATTTGATGGGTCTTCACGCTGGTGTAGACGGTGGTGAAGTCGGGGAACTTCACCGGCTGCATATGCAGGCTATCGACGACGTAAGCCTCTTCGACGGTGCCCTGAACCACGCCGATGCGCTGTCCGGGTGCTAGCTCGTCGAAGCCGTCGATCGGCGAACCTGACGGCACTATCAGCGATAGGTAGCCGAAGTCGTACCCGTTGGTGAACCCGACCGTGCGACGGCGCGCTTCGGTGGCCATGATCGACGACGAGCCGACATCGAAACGCCGCGTAGCGACTTGGGCCAGCAGCCCGGAGAATTCAGTGCCGGCGAAGACGACGTGTAAGCCCAGCTTGCCGGCGATCGCCCGCAGCAGCTCGTTGTCATAACCGGTGTAGCGCCCCGCGCTGTCCAGGCAGCTGGTCGGAGGACCCCCCGGCTGGGTGCCGACGGTCAGGGTTCGGGGCGTGCGCAGACCCAGTGCCTCGACGTTGACCGAACTCAACGGCTCGACGTCGGCGGTCGTGTATTTGTCTTCCTGGGGCCGGTCGGCGGCGGCCAGCTTGCTCGGCAAGGCGATCGCGCCGTCTTTACCCGACGGCTTGCACAGGTTGGTGTCAGCCCTGGACAGCGGAGCCGGCGCCGCCGGCACCAGGCTGCAGGTCAGCAGGATGGTGGCGACCAGCGCGGCCAGTTTCTGCGCGCCGACCTTCATGTCCGATCACGCCATCGGCATAGTGCCTGGGCGTTGCTCAGGTCGTAGTCCGGGCCGTTGACCCCGACGGTCAGCAATGTCACGCCGAGCGCCGCCAGCCCTTCCGCGTCGGCGATCAGGTTGTCGGCGTTGACTCCGGCGGAGCGCTCGATGGAGTTGGGGTCGCGACCGACCGCGGCGCAGTGTTCGGCCAGCACGGCAGCGGCCTGCGGATAGCTGTCGACGGTGGTGAACCCGTGCCAGATGTCGCCGTGCTCGGCCACCAGGCGCAGAGTTTTCTTCGGGCCTTTCCCGCCGATCAGCAGCGGGATGTCGCGGGTAGGCGCCGGGTTGAGCTTGGCGAGCCGAGCGTTGATGCGCGGCAGCGCACCGGCCAGATCGTCGAGACGGCTGCCGACGGTGCCGAACTCATAGCCGTACTCGTCGTAGTCCTTTTCCTTCCAGCCCGATCCGATGCCCAGGATCAGCCGGCCGTCGGAGATGTGGTCGACGGTGCGGGCCATGTCGGCCAGCAGCTCGGGGTTGCGGTAGGAATTGCACGTCACCAGGGCGCCGATCTGGATCCGGGAGGTCTGCTCGGCCCAGGCGCCGAGCGTGGTCCAGCATTCGAAGTGCGGGCCGTCGGGGTCGCCGTACAGGGGAAAGAAGTGGTCCCAGTTGAAGGCGACATCGACGCCGATGTCCTCACAGCGGCGAACGGCGTCGCGGATGTTGTTGTAGTCCGTGGTGTGCTGGGGCTGCAGCTGAACGCCGATGCGGATCGGCCGGTCGGAAGAAGTCATGCTTCCACCGTAAGCGGGGCGCCATGAGCGATAGGCTCAGCGCGGGTCGCGACAGCGCCCGACATCGCATATATCAGGAAATTGCATATGTCTGGTACCGACAGCATCGCCGGCGTCGTCATCCCCGATACCCCGCTGGTGCGGGCGATCACCGCCCACATCCGCGCTGCCGAAGACGACCTGCTTTTCAACCACTCCCGACGGGTGTTCCTCTTCGGCGCGCTACAGGGCCGTCGCCGCGGGCTGCAACCGAACCTGGAATTGCTCTACGCCGGAGCGATGTTTCACGACATCGGGCTCACCGAGCGCTACCGCGCGTCTACCGTGCGCTTCGAGGTCGACGGTGCCAACGCGGCACGTGAGTTCCTGCTGGAGCACGACGCCGACAAGGCCGACGCCGACAAGGTATGGCTGGGTATCGCACTGCACACCACTCCCGGCGTGCCCGAATTCCTGGCGCCCGAGACCGCCCTGGTGACTGCCGGCGTCGAGACCGATGTGCTGGGTATCGGCCGAGACGACCTGCCGTCCGAAGCTCTTGCCGAAGTCACCGCCGCGCACCCGCGGCCCGATTTCAAGCGGCAGATTCTGGCGGCCTTCAACGACGGCATGAAGCACCGCCCCGAGACCACCTTCGGGACGTGCAACGCCGATGTCCTCGAGCGCTTCGACCCCGCGTTCGCCCGCGACAATTTCGTCGACACCATCCTCAACAACACCTGGCCCGAGTGAAGGCCGGCGGCAGCTAGCCCGCGAGCACTCCACGTAGAAGGTCGATCAACACCCGAGGCTGGTCGCTTTGCACCGAGTGCCCGGAATTGTCGACGATGTGTACGCCGCGGAATTGCGTTGCGCGCCGGGCGAGTTCGGCGGCGTCCTCGTCGGTGACGAATCCCGACGTTGCCCCGCGCACCAGCGTGATCGGCGCCGACAATCCAGCGACGTCGTCCCAGAGGCTGTCGAAATCGGGGAATTCCCGGATGGTGTCGTAGCGCCAGGTCCAGGCGCCGCTGTCGAGTCGGTGCGAATTGTGAAACACCCCGCGGCGCAACGACTTCGGGTCGCGATGCGGGGCCGCCGCGGTGGTCAGCTCCAGCATCGCCGCGAAGCTGGGGAATTCCCGCTCCCCCTGGACCAGCGCCACCGTGCCCTGCTGTTCTTTGGTCAGCTCGGAGTGCCGGCGCAGCGCCGACGGGGTGACGTCGACGAGGACGAGTTCACGGACCAGATGCGGCGCGACGGCGCCCAGCCCGATCGCAGTCAGCCCGCCCAGCGACATGCCGACGATCAGGTCGGCATCCGGCGCGAGTTCGTTCAGCACCGGCGCCAGCGTGGCGGCGTTATTCTGCGGCGAATAGTTTCCGTCCTCACGCCACCCCGAATGCCCGTGGCCGGGCAGGTCCACGGCCAGCGCGGGCAGGCCCAAACCCACGATCACGGTGTCCCAGGTGTGTGCGTTCTGCCCGCCGCCGTGGAAGAACACCACTCGCGGAGCCTGTTCGCCCCACTGCAGTGCGCTGATGCCGCCCGCATCGACTCGATGCACCGCGGGCAGTGGGCCCGTGACGCCGGCCTGCTCGGCGTTTTCGGTCAGCAGCGCGAACTCGGACAGCCCGAGCAGTTCGTCGTCAGAGATGTCGGTCACGTCTCGACTTTACGAGCTACCCAACGACGGTGGGCGGGTGCCCGGACCACGCCCGGGGCTTGTCGAGGGTGGCGGCAACCGAGAGATGCCGAACCAAGGCCCATTTTGTAGCGCGTCTGAGCCTAAGTGCCATTTGGCGGGATTACTCCATTGCCGTCAAATGTCCTTGGCGATATTCTCAACGAGAGCATTCGTGGCGTGAATTAATTCGAGAGGCGATACTTCGATTTCAACGCCGAGTGCGCCGGCGCCTACAAGGACAGACTCATAGCTCAGAAGTTCGCGGGCTACCACGACGGAGATCGCTGAGTCCAGCCCGAACGGCGATACACCGTGTCGCGGGTATCCGATTACCTGCTCTAACTCTTGGGGGCTTGCAACTTCCAACCGTCCAGCATTGATTGCTTGAGAGGCTTGCTTAAAATCGATGCGCTTATCAATCGGGCCGACCAATACCGCGTACGAAGCTTTCGATTGCGAGCGGCAGAAGACGGATTTCGTTACCCGAGATAGCTGATAGCCGAGCGCGTCAGCGAAATCTGCAGGTGTACGGATGTCTGACGGGAAGTCCCGATGATATCGAATTGTGCATGAAATCTTGAGCGATTGGATATGTCGCTGAACCCGGGGATTAATTGCTGTCATAGTGTGCGTCGATAGTAACAGGATTCGCATCTTGCGAACGATTGCGCCGGTGATGGCCTTCGCCGCGAGCTATTGGGCTGACCAGGTTATCGAATCTTCAGGGGCCGATCGACTTTGCCGGC
>Ga0302326_10031901_pt1 | contig 10514 bp, 10 predicted proteins | sample Palsa_T0_3_FD_202264 | JGI IMG/M metagenome (GOLD analysis project Ga0302326, IMG submission 202264) | Peat permafrost microbial communities from Stordalen Mire near Abisko, Sweden - Palsa_T0_3 | ecosystem: Environmental > Terrestrial > Soil > Palsa > Peat permafrost | place: Sweden: Abisko... | reverse complement strand
TTCCGCTCGCCACGCCGAGGAGCACCACGAGGGCGATCCGGAGCAGCGAGAGCAGGGGAGACCGGCGGAGCATGGGGAGCGTCGTGCGGCGAGCCCGCCCACCCTAAGCCAGTCGCCGTTTCGCGTCGAACGAGCAACGCATCACCAGGGTCCGCGCGACCTCCGGGGCCAGCCCCCGCGCGGCGCGCTCCGCCCACGCTTCGATGCCCTGCTCCCCGGCCACCAGGAGCATGGCCCCGTCGGTGGCCTGGAGGCGTGGCGCCTCGCCCGTCCACACGTGGAGCAGCGAGGCCGCCATCGCGAAGAGATCCGCGCGCCGGTCGAACGGCTCGCCGCGTGCGACCTCCGGGGCGGCGTAGAGGAGGGTGCCCCGGAAGGGCCCGCGGGGCAGGGTGGGCATCATCGGCGCGAGCGCCAGCCCGAAGTCGACCAGCGCGGCGCGCGCCCCGTCGGCGGAGACGAGCACGTTGTCCGGGCTGATGTCCGCGTGGACGACGTCCGCCGCGTGAACCGTCGCGAGCGCGTCGTAGGCCACGGTCGCCGCGCTCTCCAGCCACGGCGCGTCGCGGGACGCGGCGCGGGAGGCGAGCGGCGGCCAGGCGATCCGCGTCATCACGATCCACGGACCGTGCGCGTCCTCCCCCGACGCGACGAGCCGGGGCGTGGCGTGTCCCCCGAGCCGCGCGAGCAGGCGTCCTTCCGCGACGAGCCGCTCGCGCATCCAGGACTCGTCGAGCGCACGCGGTCCCAGGCGCTTGCACACATACGCTTCTCCGTCTCGCTCGACTCCGAACACGCAGGTCGCCTGCCCCGGGCCCATCGGCTCGGTCCCGGGCAGACACGTGAAGCCCTCGGGCGGCGAAGGGGCGGTCACCTTCCCCTCTTCCTGTCCTGGCGCGAATCCATCTCGTCCTCTTCCTCGGGCTCTCGGGGCTCGTCGACGTTGCCGACCCGGGCGCGAGGCGCCGCTTCGTCCTCGACGCGAAGGCGCGCGTCCTCTTCGGGCCCTTCTCCCACGCCCCCTCGCCGCACACGATCCATCGCGTCGACGGCGCGGTGACCGGCGTCGCGCACGGTGTCGACCGCGGACCGGAGGGCGCGGCGCGCGAAGAAGATGGAGAGGACGGTGAGCAAGATGGGCACGACCACCTGGGTGGCGATCGAGACCGCCAGCATCGCCACCAGGAACACCAGGCTGAGGACCACGGAGAAGGGGAACGGCGGGCCGCGATACCGGCGACGGTCCCGGCGCGCGGCTCGCTCGGCGCGACGCTGGGCTCGCCGGGCCTGCCGACGCGCGAAACGATCCGAGGGAGCCTGGTCGCGGCGTTCCTCGCGTGGCGGGCGATCCGCGGTCCGGCCGGGGTTCCCGGTGAGCCTGCCCAGCAGCGGCGCGATGCGGGACGCGCGCCGGTCCGGATCGGGATCGAGCATCCTCTCGAGGACCCCCACCAGCGCACCGCTGGCCCGGCCGCCCAGCGCCGCGCGCACGTCGATCGCCAGACCCTTGTGCGGCAGGGTCTCGGGCTCGCGCCCGGTCAGCATCGTCAGCGCCGTCGCACCCAGCGCGTAGACGTCCGACCCCGGGAGCGCGCGCCCCTGGAACTGCTCGGGCGCCATGTACCCGAACGTCCCCACCACCGTGGACCCGCCCTCGGGCCGCAGCTTGTCGCGCACCGCTCCGAAGTCGACGAAGGCGAACGAGCCGTCGGGTCGCCGGAGGACGTTGCCCGGCTTGAGATCGCGGTGGATGACCGGGGGCGAGCGCCCGTGGAGATAGTCGAGCACCTCGGACGCGTCGCGAAGCAGGCGCACGACGTGCTTCTCGCCGAGCGTCTCGCCGCGCTTGCGCAGCGAGGCCAGGCTCTCGCCCTCGATCTTCTCCATGACCAGGTAGAGCGCCCCGTCCTCCTCGAAGCGGTCGATGTAGCGAGGTAGCTTCGGGTGCGAGAGCGACTGGAGAACGCGAGCCTCCCGCTCCGCGAGGTCCACGTCCTTCCACGACGCGGCGCCGCGCACGTCGAACCGCTTGATGGCGACGGGTTGCCCGACGCGCTTGTCGACGCCGTCGAACGTGCGCCCCTGCGCGCCCTCGCCGAGGGTGCCGATGACGACGAAGCGGCCGTCGCGGAGGGACTCGCCCATCTAGGCAGCCAGCGCGAACACCAGGTTGAGGACGAAGGCGAGGATGACGGAGTTGTACGCGAAGCTGATGAGGGCGTGGAGCAGCACGGCGCGGCGGATCTGGCGGCTCGTCACGCACACGTCGGAGACCTGAAAGCACATCCCGATGGTGAACGCGAAGTAGGCAAAATCGAAGTAGCTGGGCGGCTCCTTCCCGGGCAGCTCCACGCCGCCGATCCCTTCGGAGTCGGCGCGGTAGTAGAGACGCGCGTAGCGGAAGGTGAACGCGGTGTGCGTCATCCCCCACGCGAGCGCGACGGTCGCGAGGCAGAGGCCCGTGACCGCATGCGCGATCCCGGCCCCGAGGGTGTGCGCGTCGCGGACGACCGCCGTGGCGGCGAGCAGGCTGACGCCGGAGGCGAGGAGCACGATGACGTAGACGAGCGTGCGCCCGGGGTCCTCCTCGCCGGCGCGGGCCTTCGTGGCGTCGGCGTCGGCGGTCCCCATGACGGCCCACGCAAGCCCGAGGAGCGCGAGGCTCCCGGCGTCCCAGCCGACGAGCGCCGGCGCGGGGGAGGGGAGGAATGGGGCCGCGACGAAGTACGCCACGACGCCGACCGCGAGCGAGATCGCCACGCGAACGAGGGCGCGGCGAGGGTCGAAGTGCGGGAGGCGGCGGCGGGGCACGCGCCCATGGTACGCGGGTTATCGCCCGAACCCGCGGCGCTTGGCCTCGGCGAGGAGGGCCTCGCGGAACAGCTTCACGCGGCGCGGCTCCTGACGGGAGCTCGGCGCGACGATCGATAGCCCGGGGCCCTTCAGCACCCAGGCCGGCAGGATGCGCCGTACGCCCTCCAGCTCGATCTGCGTGGCGCACACCGAGAAGAAGAGCGGCACCAGGCCGATGCCGGCGCCCGCCGCGAGGAGGCGGTGGATGAAGAGCAGATCGTCGGCCTCGAGTGCGCCGTGGAGCTCCACGCGCTCCTCGCCGTCGGGCCCGCTGAGGAGCAACGTCGAGCTCGACCCCGCCGAGGACCGGAACGTCACGAAATCGTGGGACGCGAGGTCACTCACCTTCGCCGGCGTTCCGCGACGCTCGAGGTACTCCGCCGAGGCGAAGAGGCCCATGTCGGCCTCGCCGAGCCGGCGGGCGACGAGCGACGAATCGAGGAGGGGTGACGCGCGAATGGCGAGATCGAACCCTTCGGCCACGAGGTCGACGACCCGCGACGTGAGCGACACCTCGAAGCGCACCTGCGGGTACTTCGCGCTGAAGCTCGCGACGACCCCGGCGACGAGCGCCTGGCCCACGTCGACCGGGGCCGTGAGGCGGATCGTCCCTCGCGGCTCCGTGCCCATGTCGACCACGTCGGCCGTCGCGTCCGACACGCTCGCCACGGCGCCGCGCACGCGCTCGTAGTAGGCCTTCCCCGCGTCGGTCAGGGCCAGCGAGCGCGACGTGCGCTGGACGAGCCGCACCCCGAGGGCGCGCTCGAGCCGCACGAGCGACCGGCTGACGGTGGACTTGGGGACGCCGAGCGCCTTCGCCGCCGCGGTGAACCCGCTGCCCTCCGCGACCCGGACGAAGCTGGCGACGTCGTTGAGGTCGATCCCGTTCATGGAGCCGCTGCGCGTGGACGATAGCGCGCGAGGCTCAGCGGAGCACGCGACGAACGAGGGCGCTCAGCTGCGTGCGGCGCCCCCAGGCGACGAAGAGCAGCGCGACGAGCAGAGCGAGCGGGACCGCCGGGCTGTTGTGAAGCAGGCCGAGGTGCGTGACGACCGCGCCGAGCATGACCGGGACGAGCAGCGCCGCGCCGACGCCGGAGGCGCGGGGGACGAGCAGGAGAACGCCGCCGAGGACCTCGAGGCCCCCGGTGACGTAGCGGAACCACTGGCCGACGCCGATGGCCTCGAAGAGGCCGACCATCTGGGGATCGCCGCCGAGCTTGTGCCCGCCAGCCAGGAAGAACATGGCGGCGACGAGGACCTGGACGACCCAGAGGGCGATGTGGAGGCCCTTGCCGGTGGTGCGCGTGGCGGGGAGGGCCGGTGAGGTGGCGGTGGTCATGCACGAGTCGATGCCTCATGCGGCGCCGCGGGGTCGAGGCGCCACGGGAACGGTGCGTTCCGCTGGCGCAACGACGGCCATCCGCGGCCCGCGCTCGAGTTGCGTCCTCGCAACGATGCGTTCCCCGGCGGGGCCCTGTCGCAACGGTCGAGGCGACGCACGTTGTGGCCACCCGCGGCGGCCAGAGCAAGTGCGCCGCTTCCCGAGAGGTACATTCCCATGTCCTGGTCCATCGACACCGTCCACAGTCACGTCGGATTCTCCGTGAAGCACATGATGGTCGCGACCGCTCGCGGTCAGTTCAAGAGCTACCGCGCCACGCTGCGCCTCAACCCCAAGGACTTCGCACGCTCCAGCTTCGAGGGTGAGATCGACGTCACGAGCGTCGACACCGGCAACGTCGACCGCGACAACCATCTCCGCTCGAACGACTTCTTCGACGCGGCCAACCACCCCAAGATCACTTTCAAGAGCACCCGCATCGAGCCGAAGAGCGACGGCGAGTACGCCGTGCACGGCGATCTCACGATCCGCGGGGTGACCAAGCCGGTCTCCCTCGACGTCGAGTTCCACGGCACGTCGAAGAACCCCTACGGCAAGACGGTCGCCGGCCTCAGCGCCCGCGGCACCATCAACCGCAAGGACTTCGGCGTCAGCTTCAACGCCGTGCTCGAGGCCGGCGGTGTCGCCCTCGCGGACAAGGTGAAGCTCGAGATCGACGTGGAAGCCATCGCCGCCGAGGAGACCGTCGCGCCGACGGCATCGGCGACGGCCTGACGTCGAGCGACGGGCGGGGACCGGGGATCCCCGCCTCGTCTCTCGAGCTACCTGGGGTGACCGACGGGGTTTGAACCCGCGACAGCTGGATCCACAATCCAGCGCTCTACCAGCTGAGCTACGGCCACCACGTGACGGGCCGCAACATAGCCGCGCCGGCACCGCTTTCAAGACAAACCCGAGGAGCCGTCCCTAGCTCACGCCGGCCCACGCCTTCTCGGCCGCCTTCGCCGCTCTGGCCACCCCTTCGTCGTCCGGCGCGCGCCCCGGTTCCACGGCTCTTCCCGCGACCATCCCTTCCACCGCGCTCCGCATCCCGCTCTCGAGCGCGACGAGGTCGTACCCACCCTCCAGCACCAGGGCCATCCTCCCGCGCGACGACGCATCGGTGACGCGCGCGATCGCCCGGGCCATCCACCCGAACGCCTCCGGCGTGAGCTCCATCTGGGCGAGCGGGTCTCGCGCGGCCGCGTCGAAGCCGGCGCTCACGAGGACCAGCTCCGGCGCGTACGCCTCCAGGACCGGCAGGAGCACGCGCTCGAACGCGCTGGCGTACACCGCGTCGCCGCCGCCGGCGCCGAGAGGCACGTTGACGGTGTAGCCCTTGCCGTCGCCCTGGCCGACCTCGTCGAGATCGCCCGTCCCCGGGTAGAAGGGGAACTGGTGAGTCGACAGGTAGAGCACGGACGCGTCGCGCCAGAACATCTCCTGCGTCCCGTTGCCGTGGTGCACGTCCCAGTCGACCACCGCGACGCGCTGGACGCCGCGAGCGCGGGCGTGCGCGGCGGCGACGGCGATGTTGTTGAGGAGGCAGAACCCCATGGCCTTGGCCGGGCGCGCGTGGTGGCCCGGTGGGCGGAGGAGGGCGACTCCCTTACCGATGGGGCCGTCGATGATCGCGTCCACCATCGCCACGAGGGAACCTGCGGCGAGGCGCGCGACGTCGACGCTCTGCGCGGAGACGTAGGTGTCCGGATCGAGGTAGCCGGACTCGCCGCGGAGCTTCGACAGCGCGTCGATGAAGCGCGGGTCGTGGACGCGGGCGAGCTCGTCGTCGCTGGCCGACCGAGCGGTCACCGGGTGGAAGTCGGCGCCGGCGGCGGCCCGCACGCCAGCGCGAGCAGCCACGAGCCGCTCCGGCCGCTCGGGGTGGTGGCCGAGCGGTGCGTGGGCGTCGAACCTCGTATCGTCGACGAGGAGCGCGTCGTGCTTCCCGCTGCCGGCGTCGTCCGTCAATCCCTGTCCTTGCGACGCATGTTGCCGCGCTAACACGCACAATGATAGCGTTTTTGCCGCGAAGCCGGCCGGACATGGCCTCGTCGTCGCGAGGCACGGCCTGCCTGAGGGCCGGCCAGGGGAGCGGGGAAGCCAAGAATGCGAATCAAGATCATCGCAGTCAACGCGCTCATCGTGGCGCTGGTGGGGCTCTTGTCGTTCCTGCTGGTGCGTGCGGCGCTGAGCTCCGCGGCGGGCAACAAGGACGAGCTCACGCAGGCGGCGCGAAACGACGCCAACGGTGCGGCTTCGCGGCTGCAGCTCGACGGTCTGCGCGCGGAGCGCTGGCTGGCGGCGGCGGCGAGCGAGCAGGCGACGCTCGACGCGCTGTCGAAGGCGTCGCTCGCGGCCAGGGGTGAGGCGGCGACCCGGCGCTGCGAGGACCTCTTCAGCAAGATGAAGAACGCCCCCCTCTTCGAGAAGAACGTCCCCACCCTGGTGGCGCTGGTCGACAGCAGCGGCAAGATCGTCGGCCGCAACGGCACCAACATGAACCGAGGCGACGACATGGCGGCGACCTACGCCGGCCTGAAGTCGACGCTGAAGACGGGGCAGTCGGGGTCGGACATCTGGTACGAGAAGGACCGCTTCCTCGCGTCGTACGTCGCCGTGCACGACTCGACGGGCGCGATCATCGGCGCGCTCGTGGCGGGGCGCCCGCTCAAGGACACGCTGGCGCGCGTGAGCGAGGCGACGACGGGGCGCGCGCTCGACCTCGTCGTGCCCAAGGGGGACGGGTTCGAGGTCGTCGGCAACTCGGCGAGCGACTCGAAGGCCCTCGACGACTCCATCGCCGCGGGCGCGAAGGAGATGCTGAAGAATGCCCTCGCGCACCAGCAGACGGACAACGTGCGCGACGGGGACCTCCTGGTCGCCGCGGCGCCGCTTCCGTCGTTCGAGGACGGCAAGCGCGCCTTGCTCGTGGCGGCGGCCCCGGCCTCGCTCATCGCCGATCCGTCGGGCCTGGCGCTCCTTCCCATCTTCGGCGCGGTGCTGCTGGGGATCATCCTCGTCATCGTGGGCGGCTGGCTGCTCGGCGCGTACATCACCCGGCCCATCAACATGCTCGAGGAGGGGCTGCTGGCCATCCTCAACGGCCAGGCCGACAAGCGGTTCGAGCTGGACCACGCCGAGCTCGGCGGGCTCGCGTTCCGCATCGATCAGCTCCTCAATCAGCTGATGGGGGTCGAGGAGGACACGACGGACGCCGAGGGCCGCGTGTCGATGTCGCCGAGCGCCGCCAACTTCAACGACGCCCTGGCGGTCGACGACAAGCGCATGACGCAATCGGCGAGCGAGATGACGATGGACCCCGAGGCCATCCGGCGCCTCGCCGCGGAGGCGCCGCCGGCGTACTACGCGCGCATCTACCGCGAGTACGTCGCCGCGAAGAAGGCCATCGGCGAGCCGACGGATCACATCAGCGAGCAGGCGTTCGCGGCGCGCATCCAGGGCATGGAGCAGGATGCCGCGCAGAAGTACGCGCGCCCGGTGCGCTACCAGGTGCAGGCGCGGAACAAAGAGGTCGTCCTCCTCGCTGTGCCCTTGCCGTAACGCGTCAGCCGCGCTACGGGCTGCCACCATGGGCTTGTTCGACCTCTTCAAGAGCGAAAAGAAGAACGCGAAGGACGCCAAGAGCCCAGCGTCCAAGTGGGCCGAGCGCATCGAGAAGCGGGCGCAGAACTACGACCGCCAGGAGGCCATCCAGGCCCTCGCCGAGATGGCGACGCCCGACGCCGTCGAGGCGCTGCTGAGGCGCTTCACCTTCCACATGGATCCATCGATCACCGATCAAGAGGAGAAGGACTCCGCCTTCCGCGGCATCCTCCGCGCTGGCAAGGAGGCCATCGAGCCGGTGCGAGCCTTCGCGGGCAAGGCCGAGAGCCTGGCCTGGCCGATGAAGATCATGAAGGAGCTGGTGGGCGACGAGGAGTACGTCGACGAGCTGCTGCGGTGGCTCTCGCGCTGGGACACCGAGTACTCCAAGTTCGTCGACCCCAAGGTGCAGATCCTCGCCGCCCTGGAGGAGCACAAGCACCCGGGCGTCCGCGCCGGGGTGGAGCGCTTCCTGGAGGACGTGAACGAGCCGGCCCGCTTCCACACCGTGTCCGCCCTGCTCGCCCAGGACGACGTGGAGGCCGTGCCCGCGCTCGCCCATCTCATGGGCGACGAGGAGAGCGTCCGCGTGCGCAGCAAGATCGCCGAGGGGCTCGTCGCGCGCGGCTGGTCCATCCCGGAGGACGAGCGCGAGGCGGTGGGCAAGACTCTCCCGCCTGCGTTCACGCTCGACGCCGCGGGTCACGTCCTCAAGCGGTAGCTCTACTCGCTGATGGTGGGCTTCGACGGCAAGTAGAACCCGACGGAGATGGTGATCATCTGGTTGAACTTGAAGGTCTCGTCCTGCTGGTTGACCTGCCCGTCAGGGAAGTTCCCGTTCGTCCCCGAGCCGCGCGAGTCGAACCCGGCGCGGTTCCAGTTGAACGGCAAGGCGCGGTACTCGAGCCCGAGCGATATCCAGTCACCGGGAAAGAACGTGAAGCCCACCGCGGCGGTGGGTCCGTTCTCGATGCGCGAGACCAGTGCGAACGAGGCCGGGCTGGAGCAGATGGGCTCCGGGGCCCCTCCGCCGCAGTTGCCACGCTCCTGGATGCCGGTGAACGCCCAGCCGGCGGCTGCGTAGAAGTCGGCGTCGACGAAGATCTTGTTGAAGATGGCGAGCTTGCCGCGGAACGGGATGAACGTGAGCTGGGGCGCGAGGATCCAGTTCATCTTCGCCGTCTGGTCGGTGAAGGGGGCGTAGCCACCGTACGGGCTGTTCGAGTGGTTGACGTTGACGGCCGTGAGGGGGTCCCGCGGCGCACCGGTCGTCGGATTGTCGATCTCGCTCGCGAGGTTGGTGTTCGAGCTGATGAGCCCGTAGGCACCCCACACGCCGAGCGCGAACCAGTCCTTGAGGTTGTAGTTGATGCGCGCTCCGAAGAGGATCGTCCGCCGGTACTCATCGAGGAGCGTGAAGGACGAGGTGGGCGCGATCTCGAAGCGCCCTTCACGATAGAGGCGCAGGTGCCGCGCCGCGGGGGCGCCCTTGAGGGGCCCGGTGAGCTCCAGCTCCTGGGCGTGTGCCACGCCCGCCGTCGACAGCGCGCCTGCCACCGCAACGGAGGCCAACACCGCCCTGACGCCCGCTCTCGTCGACCGCTTCATCGCCGTCCTCACTTGGGCAACCGGTATTCGAAGGAGGTGGGCAGGAAGAGCGAGAGGCCCACCTGCAACTGGACGTCGTTCGTGAAGTGGGTGTTGGGGTCGTACCAGGTCTGCGGATTCAGCGGGTTCTGCGGAGAGCTCAGCGGCAGCGTCGTCGAGCCGGTGGCCACCGAGAGGTTCTCGATCTTGTCGAAGAACATGATGTCGCGGACCTCGAGCACCGCCGCGAGCCAGCGCGTGAAGAAGATGCGCACCCCGATGCCCACGTCGAAGTTCACCAGGTTGTTCCAGGTGAACTTCCGGTTGTCGGGGTCGATGACGGGGATCGGCTCGGTCCGGATCAGTCCGACGCCCCCTTCGAGAAACGCGTCGTAGTTGAAGATGAAGTCGCCGAATCCGGCGAACTTTCCGTACATCGGCACGTAGGTGAAGTTGAGGTCCCCCGAGAGCTGGTAATTATTGAGCGGCACCGCGATGCGCGCCGCCCGGCGGTTCTGGAAGTTGAAGTCCGAGTCCGCGTTCAGCCCCTGGTACGAGTTGCCGTTGACGCCGACCGCGAGGACCTGGGTGATGTAGTAGTTGAGCGCGAGTCCCGGCGCGTCGTGGCTGACGAACTGGTCGTTCAGGGTGAACGCAAAGTACGGCATGATCTCGAAGCGCGACGCCTTGATGACGTACTGCTGCTGAACCGCGTACACCTCGGCCCGGACCTTCTTCTTGGCCTCCTCACCGAGGTTGATCTCCTTGGTCGCCGTGCACTGTGGGGCGTCCGGTGTGATCTGGCAGATGTCCATGCCGCCCTGGTCACCCCCGGTGGCGGGCGTGGCGGTTGGCGGCTCCGTGCCGGCGGCCGGGGCCGCTCCCGTGGAATCGGCGTCCGCGTCGGCCGGTACAACCGCCGTGCCGGTGCCTGCCGCGGGAGCGGTCGTCGGGGAGGCCGCGCCTCCCTTGGGGGGCTTCTTCTTCTGCGCGTACGCCGCTTGCGGCAGCAGCACGAGGGCTGCCGCGAGTAGAAGCCACCTGCGAGCCTGCTTCATTGCTACCCCTTCCGCATCCTTCGAGG
>Ga0302326_10031900_pt1 | contig 10514 bp, 7 predicted proteins | sample Palsa_T0_3_FD_202264 | JGI IMG/M metagenome (GOLD analysis project Ga0302326, IMG submission 202264) | Peat permafrost microbial communities from Stordalen Mire near Abisko, Sweden - Palsa_T0_3 | ecosystem: Environmental > Terrestrial > Soil > Palsa > Peat permafrost | place: Sweden: Abisko... | reverse complement strand
CTCGTGCTCGCTGCCGTCGTAATTGTCGCGGAAGGCGACGGTGTCCTTGTCGAGGTCCTCGGTCAGCGCGTGCGCGATCTTGGCGCGGCGCACTTCGGTGTAGCGCATGGCGGCCGGCTCGTCGCCGTCGACCGAGCCGAAATTGCCCTGGCCGTCGACCAGCGGCGCGCGCATGGAGAAATCCTGCGCCATGCGCACCAGCGCGTCATAGATCGCCTGGTCGCCATGGGGATGGTATTTGCCCATCGTGTCGCCGACGACGCGCGAGGATTTGCGGTAAGGCTTGTTCCAGTCGTTGCCGGTCTCGTGCATCGAGAACAGGATGCGCCGGTGCACCGGCTTCAGCCCGTCGCGCGCATCGGGCAGCGCGCGGCTCACGATCACGCTCATCGCGTAATCGAGATAGGAGCGCTTGAGCTCGTCCTCGATCGCGATGGGGATCGTGTTGCCGCCCGGGGGCGGCGCGCCGGCTTCCGGCAGATCGCTCAAAACCTATTCCTCGTCAATGCCTTAGCCCGGAAGCCGAAGCACCCGGAATCTCCGCCTCAGACCTAGCATTTTGACCCGGGATTCCGCCAGCAAAACTCACTGCGAAGCGGGCCGGTTCTGCGCGATGGCCAGTTCCTTCGCCACCCGGTCCATGTCGTAGGCATACATCAGCCGGCCGCCGTCCTTCTCGTCCTGGAAGCCGAAGACGATGCCGACGAGCTTGCCGTCGGTCGCGTCCACCACGGGTCCGCCGCTGAAGCCGGGCCCGGCATCGGCATCGAAGGTGAAGGCATGCTGCACGCCGCAAGCCGGGCAGCGCGGCAGTACCGGCGCGTCGAGCGCGGTCACCCGGCCGCGCGCCATGCGCAAACTGCCATCCGTGCCCTCACCGTAAGCAATGACCTGTTCCGCCGTCCATGGTTTGGCGCTGGGCAGCGGCGTGCCGGCGGTGGTGTGGAAATAGAGCAGATCGTATTGCAGCGAGGTTCCGATCACGGAATCGCCATCCACCAGATTGGCGTTGTGCGCCGCCGTGACGGCGACGCCGTTGCCGATCACCACGCCGGCGCCGCGGCCTTCCAGAACGATGTCGCGCGCGCCCGAAAGCGGCAGATACGCCGCCGCGATCGTCGGATTGAGAAAATCCGCCGCCGGTTCGCCCGCGGAAGCGCAGCCCGCGAACAATGCGGCCAGCGCCAGCAGAGCGAGATGCTTCGAGCGCATCGCGTCAGAACGGGATCTCGTCATCCATCTCGCCACGGTCGAAATTCGCCGGCGCTTCGCCGGCGGCGACACGCGCCGTCCGCTCGCTGCCGCCTTCGCCGCGGCCGTCGAGCATCACGAGCTCGCCACGGAAGCGGTTGAGCACGACTTCGGTGGAGTATTTCTCGGCGCCCTCTTTGTCGGTCCATTTGCGGGTCGAAAGTTGCCCCTCGAGATAGACCTTGGAGCCCTTGCGCAGATATTGCTCGGCCACCTTGGCGAGGTTCTCGTTCCAGATCACGACGCGGTGCCACTCGGTCTTTTCCTTGCGCTCGCCGCTCGCCTTGTCGCGCCAGCTTTCCGAGGTGGCGACCGACAGATTGACCATCAGCTCGCCCGACGTCATGCGCCGCGATTCCGGGTCCTTGCCCAGATTGCCCACCAAAATGACCTTGTTGACGCTACCCGCCATGTTCTCTTCCTTCCCGCGACGCAGGCCGGCACCCTATCGCCAAGCCACAGGCCGCCGCCATTGTCCGCTCCCATTCGTTCGTCTTATGTTCCAATGTTTCCCGAGTCAATCCCCAACAAAACGCTAGAAGGCGCCGGCGATCAGCGGCGTCAGCAGCTTGGCGGCATAACCGCTCAAATGATGCTCATCGCGGTAGAGCGGAATGCCGTTCAACGCCACCTTGCACGCGCCGCCCGCGCACAGAACCTGGCCGGGATCGACGATCGTCACGCCGTATTCCTTTCGCATCCGGGCGAAATCCTCGATGACGAATTGCTGGCGCCGCAGATGGACGGACAACGGCAGGTCCATGTTGCGCTGCTCATGGGCGAGTCTCATCCGCGCCAGCACGTCCGGCACCGCCCAGCCGATCTCCGGCGCGGAACCGATGAGGATCACCTTCTTGCCCGCCTGCGTCAGCGTCCGTACCGTGCGGGTCAGCCCGCGCAAGAACACCGCGTTGGTCGTCGGACCATCGACGCCCCGGCCCTCGTCGTCATAGAGCAGGATATGCCCGGGCGGCTCATCGCCATAGGACGTGCCGCTGGCGTTCTTGGCCCAGCGTGCGTCCAGGATCACATCGCTGATTTCCGGACGCGTGGCGATCTGGATCACCGCGTCGTTGAAGGCCTTGCATTTCCAGGCATCGGGTCGCGTCACGCCGAGCAATGGCGGACAGGAATCCGTGGCGGCGAACAGGCCGACGCGATTCTCGTGCCGGGCAATCGCGTCGACGGCCGGAAGAATGGAGCCGGCATGGGAATCGCCCCACAGGATGAAGCTCGGCGTCTTCGCCGCGACGCTGCCGATGCGGCAAAGCTTGCCGGCGCGCACATCCGCTCCCGTCATTCCAAAGCAGGTGATGGCCCGCGGATCCTCGTCGCGCTCGGCCGCGAGAATCCGTTGTACATCCACGGGCAATCGCTGCGGCATTCCCGCGCTCGAAACGATCAGTTGGGCGCATAAGGCCGTCGCCGCGACAGCCGCCCCGGCGCCGCCGAACAGCGCGAGCCGGCCGGGGCGAAACGTGCGCCGGCGGAACGGCCGTTCGACATAGCGCCACGAAAGCGTCGCAAGCGCGAACGACGTCGCGATCAGCACGGCCGTTTCCCACACGGTCGGCGCGCGGAGCAGGATATAACGCGCGAAAACGTAGAGCGGCCAATGCCAGAGATAGAGCGAATATGAGATCAAGCCGACGAAGACGAGAGGCTTGGCGCTCAGCGTCCGGTTCACGCCGGTGCGCGCGCCGCCGCTGTAGATAACGAGCGCGGCGCCCACGCAAGGCAGCAGCGCGGCCAAGCCGGGAAAAGGCGTGGCCGGCGTGAACATCAAGACGCTGTATCCGATCAGGAGGATGCCCGCCGCCGCGAGCCCCTCGCGCAGGGCACGCCTGTGCGGCGTCGGAAACGCGGCGATCGCCAGCAGCGCGCCCAGCATCAGTTCCCAGGCGCGCGACGGCAGCATGTAGAATGCGAAGCCAGGTTCGTGGATCGCGGCTCGCAGGCTGAATGCGAAAGACAGGGCGAGGATGATGCAGACCGTCGCCAGCACGCGACGCTTGGAGCGTCCGCCGACGAGCAGCAGAATTGCGGGAAAGAACAGATAGAACTGCTCCTCCACCGCGATCGACCACAGATGCAGCAGCGGTTTGGTCTCTCCCGCCACGTCGAAATAGCCGAGCTGGCGCCAGAACCCGACATTCGTCGCGAAGAAGGCGGTGGCAAGCAGGCTCTTGCCGAAGCGTTCGAAGTCGTGGGGGAACACGAGGAACCAGGCGGCGACGGTGGCTGCCGCCAGCAACACGAACAGCGCCGGGAAGATGCGCCTGATGCGACGTTCGTAGAATTTCAGAATCGAGAAGCGCCCCTCGCGCATCTCGTCATAAATCAATCCCGCGATCAGGTAGCCCGAGATGACGAAGAACACGTCGACGCCGACGAAGCCGCCGGAAAATCCGGGAACATGGTAGTGAAAGAACACCACCGGCAGGATCGCGAGCGCCCGCAACCCGTCGATGTCGGGGCGGTAGCGCTGTGCTGCGGCATGTTCTTGAAAATTGCTCATCGTGAACTTAGGTAGTTACCCCTAGCCCTGAGCCGCGAAATCCGCCGCAAGCCCCAATCTGCGGCCATTGATCTAGCGCGCTGGACAGGCCCAAACGAGTCGGATATCACGTTCGTGATTTGTTCAGGGCCGCGAGGGATTGGGCAGGCGCTTGCCCGTCCCCTACCGGTCGGACCAAGCTACGCGTTTCGCCATTCGGGAAGCCCATGCTGAAGAACCTCTCCATTCGCGGCGCGCGCGAGCACAATCTCAAGAATATCGACGTCGAGATTCCGCGCGACACCTTGACCGTGCTGACCGGACTTTCCGGCTCGGGCAAATCCTCGCTCGCCTTCGACACGATCTATGCCGAGGGCCAGCGGCGCTATGTCGAATCGCTCTCGGCCTATGCGCGCCAGTTCCTCGAGCTGATGCAGAAGCCGGACGTCGACCACATCGAGGGATTGTCGCCGGCGATTGCCATCGAACAGAAGACGACCTCGCGCAATCCGCGCTCCACCGTCGGCACCGTCACCGAGATCTACGATTACCTGCGCCTGCTCTACGCCCGCGTCGGCATTCCCTATTCGCCGGCAACGGGGCTTCCCATCGAGAGCCAGACGGTGAGCCAGATGGCCGACCGCATCCTCGCGCTCGACGAGGGCACGCGGCTGTTCCTGCTCGCGCCCATCGTGCGCGGGCGCAAGGGCGAGTACCGCAAGGAACTGGCCGAGCTGCAGAAGAAGGGCTTCCAGCGCGTCAAGATCGACGGCAAGTTCTACGAGATCGGCCAGTCGCCGACGCTCGACAAGAAGCTCAAGCACGACATCGAGATCGTGGTCGACCGCATCGCGGTGAAGAAGGATATCGGCAACCGCCTGCCCGATTCCATCGAGACCGCGCTCAACCTGGCCGACGGGCTGGTCATCGCCGAGTTCGCCGACGAGAAGGACAAGGATGGCGAGCCACGCCGAATAATGATGTCGTCCAAATTCGCCTGCCCGGTTTCCGGCTTCACGATTCCGGAGATCGAGCCGCGCCTGTTCTCGTTCAACAGCCCGCATGGCGCCTGCCCCGCCTGCGACGGGCTCGGCACGCAGCTTTATTTCGATCCGGCGCTCATCGTTCCCGATGAAACGGTCACGCTGCGCAAGGGCGCCATCGCGCCATGGTCGAAATCCTCCTCGCCCTATTACCTGCAGACGCTGGAAGCGCTGGCGCGGCATTACAAATTCTCGCTCAACGAGCCTTGGGAAGACCTGCCCAAGCGCGCCCGGGAGATCATCCTGCACGGCTCGGGCGAGGACGAGATCAAGTTCACCTATGACGACGGTTTGCGCCGCTACGAAACGAAGAAAAGTTTCGAAGGCGTCATCCCCAACATGCAGCGGCGCTTCAAGGAGACGGATTCCTCCTGGGTGCGCGAGGAATTCGAGCGCTACCAGGACACCAGCCCCTGCGACGTCTGCAAAGGCTATCGGCTGAAACCCGAAGCGCTATCGGTGAAGATCGCGGGACTGCATATCGGCCAGGTCTGCGAGCAATCGATCAAGCTGGTCGATGGCTGGTTCCGCGATCTCGACAGGAAGCTCACCAAGCAGCAGAACGAGATCGCCGCGCGCATCCTGAAAGAGATTCGCGCCCGCCTGAAATTCCTCAACAATGTCGGGCTCGATTATCTCACCTTGGCGCGCGCCTCGGGCACGCTGTCCGGCGGCGAGAGCCAGCGCATCCGCCTCGCCTCGCAGATCGGCTCGGGGCTGACGGGCGTGCTCTATGTGCTCGACGAGCCCAGCATCGGATTGCACCAGCGCGACAACGCCAAGCTGTTGGAATCGCTCAAGGGCCTGCGCGACATGGGCAACACCGTGATCGTGGTCGAGCATGACGAGGAAGCGATCCGCACCGCCGATCACGTGATCGACATGGGGCCGGGCGCCGGCATCCATGGCGGCCACATCATCGCCGAAGGCACGCCGGAAGACATCATGCGCTCGCCCAAGAGCCTGACGGGAAAATATCTCGTCGGCATCGAGCAGATTCCGATTCCCGCGAAGCGCCGCAAAGCGCTGCACGACCGCTGGGTGACGGTCGTTGGGGCACGCGCCAACAATCTGAAAAACGTGACATCGCGGATCCCGCTAGGCACGCTGACCTGCATCACCGGCGTCTCCGGCGGCGGCAAATCCACCTTGGTGATCGAGACGCTCTACAAGGCGGCGGCGCGCAAGCTGGCGCAGAGCCGCGAGCATCCGGCGGTGCATGACCGCATCGAGGGCCTCGAATTCCTCGACAAGGTGATCGATATCGACCAGTCGCCGATCGGACGCACGCCGCGCTCCAACCCGGCGACCTATACCGGCGCCTTCACGCCGATCCGCGACTGGTTCGCGGAACTTCCGGAATCCAAGGCGCGCGGCTATCAACCGGGGCGCTTCTCCTTCAACGTGAAGGGCGGGCGTTGCGAGGCCTGCCAGGGCGATGGCGTCATCCAGATCGAGATGCACTTCCTGCCCGACGTCTATGTCCAATGCGACGTCTGCAAGGGCAAGCGCTACAACCGCGAAACCCTCGACGTGAAATTCCGCGACTATTCCATCGCCGACGTGCTCGACATGACGGTCGAAGCCGGCGCCGCCCTGTTCAAGGCGGTGCCGTCGATAGCCGAGAAGCTGGAGACGCTCAAGCGCGTCGGTCTCGGCTACATCTCCGTCGGCCAGCAGGCGACGACCTTGTCGGGCGGCGAAGCCCAGCGCGTGAAACTGTCGAAGGAACTGTCGCGCCGCGCGACGGGGCGGACGCTGTATATTCTGGACGAACCGACCACGGGCCTGCACTTCCATGACGTGAAGAAGCTGCTCGAAGTCCTCCACGAGTTGGTCGACAACGGCAACACCGTCGTGGTGATCGAGCACAATCTCGAAGTGATCAAGACGGCCGACTGGATCGTCGACCTCGGCCCCGAAGGCGGCGACGGCGGCGGCGAGATCGTCGCGGCCGGCACGCCGGAAGACGTGGCGAAAGTGGCAAGGAGCTATACGGGGCAGTATCTCAAACCGCTGCTCAAGGGGCGCGCGGCGGAGAAGGTGATATCGTCACGCCGGATGAAAGCTGCGGAGTAGCTGAGTTTAGAGCGTCGGCTGCTACCAAATCACGCTCACCCCAAACTCCCTGAACACCGGATCGGCCGTCACCAGCGGCGCTTGTTCGATCTGCGCTTGCGCGGCGAGCATGCGGTCGAAGGGGTCGCCGTGACGGATCGGCAGGAAGCCGGCGACGCGCGCATGCGCTGTCGAGATCGGCAATGGCGCGAAACGATTGCGCGCGACAACATCGTCAAAGGACTCCGCGGTCCCGCGCGCCTCGGGCCATTTTCCGATGCGCACTTTCGTCGCCATCTCCCAGGCGACAACGGCGCTGGCATAGACTTCGTTATCGGGGTCTTCGATGGCGATGCGCGCGGCACGTGACAGCCTGGGATGATCGATCGTCCACCAGAAGAAGGCGTGACTATCCAGGACCAACTTCATCCGGCCCTCCCTCCCAGGCGGCAAGCTCTTCCTCGGGAAGCGGATCGAAGAAGAAAGCGTCGGGAAGATCGGGCCAGATGCCTTTCATGGCGCCCGGCACGCGTTTCGTCTTGGCCGGCAAATCGACGGCCGACATCCGCACCACCGGCTTGTCGTCGCGGGCGATGATGATTTCCTCGCCGGCTTCGACGCGGGCGATGAGGCGCGAAAGGTTGGTTTTCGCTTCGTGGATCTTCACAATCGTCATTAGCTAACACGTTAGCTAACCAGCGGCCGAAAGTCAATCGTGCGGCGGCAAGGCCTGCTATTCCGCTGCCGGCGGAGGCAGGTTGACTTGGTCGCGCATCGCCATGGCGGCGACGGCGCCGGCCGGATCGAGCGGCGGGGCCATGTCCGACGTGGCGGCTTGTGCGGCTTCTTGCAGCGGCGCGACGGGTTCGTGCGGCGTGTCCGGCGCAATTTCCGCCTGCTCCGCGATAGGCTGCTGAGCGAGATGGACCGTCTCTTCGGCAGGCGCTTCGCTCGCCGCGATCTCATGCTGCGCGGCCGGCTGTTCCGCCGCCGGTTGCTCCGCCAGTGCCTGTTGCGACTGCGCGAATTCTTCCGCGGTCGGCCGCTCGAACGGATCGGGATGCCAGCGCGGGCCGGAATCGGCCATCGCTTGCGCCGGCGCCCAGGCCGGAGCGAAATCCGGCTCGGTGCGCGCGGGCGCGATTTTGGGCGCGTCCGCAGTCGCTTCGACCGCACGATAGGCCGCCGCGGCCGCGCCCGCGAACAAGGCGTTCATGACGACCAATCCCACGCCGGCGATGCCGGCCAGCGCGCTCGCATGATCGTATTGCAGGCGATAAAGCGCGCTCATGCCCTCGGACGGAATTCCCGTCCACGCGTTGCGCAACGCTTCGCCGAGACCGTCGCCTTCGACCGCATAGACGCCCACCCCGATCAGCAGCACCGGCGGAATCGCGACCGCGATATAGGCGATCGCGATGCGCCAGGAATTGCCGCGGCTGAGCGCCCAGGCGCGCCGCAGCGTGACGTGTTGTTCCGCCGCCGCGCAGGCCGGAAGGAAGAATCCGAAGCGCACGACGAGAACGAGCGATGCGATCGCCAACAGCGCCGCCGCGGCGCCGTTGAGCCACAGGCTGATGGGCGCGCCGTAGAGGTTCGCCGGCATGGCGAATCCGGCCCGTCCGGTTCCAGGCGCGGGCAGGCCGATTCCGATGGCCGTTTGGCAGAGGAACGCCAGCGCCGCGAGCACCGCGATGACGATGGCGTAGAAACGCAGCAGCGCGAGAAACATCCGCCATTCGCGCCCGCCGAACACGAAATGCGCCGCCACGCGCTCGCGCGGCATGCCCAGCGCGGTCTGCGTGAACGGCACGGCGACGGTTGGCGCCAGCAACGCGGTCGCGACCAGCAGCGCCAGGAAATCGAGCGCGGTGAACTCGTTGAAGGCGGCGCTCGACGGCGTCGCCACCAGCATGGCCGCGCCCATGCGCTGCAGGCAGAACCATGTCGCCGCGGCGTAGAAGGCGGCCGGAAGCCAGCCCAACCCCAGCACCGCGGCCAGGCGCGCGACCAGGAAGCCGTAGCCCTGCGCAATCGTTCGTCCGACCGGAACCTTACCCATATTTCCCCTACCACCGGCCGCAAACTATAGCGGCTCGACCGCGACGGTCAGCATGAAATTGTTGCGACAGAGTTGCCGGTTCCGCCGGCCGTTTCAACGTCGCGCGAGCCGGGCGGTCCTTGCGGGCCGACCCGCCCGTCCGCTAGCTAACGCTTTGGCGGGGAGAATAGCCCATGGCGAACGGTCAGCTCGCACCCGGACGGCGGCACATGGCGCTGTTGGTGGCCGCGTCCGCCGCCGGCACCGTCTTCGAATGGTACGACTTCTTCATCTTCGGCTCCCTGGCCGCGATCATCGCCAAGCATTTCTTCACCGGCGTCAGCGACGCCCAGGCCTATCTCTTCGCGCTGCTGACCTTCGCCGCCGGCTTCGCGGCGCGGCCTTTCGGCGCGCTCGTCTTCGGCCATGTCGGCGACGTGGTGGGGCGCAAGCGCGCCTTCCTGGTGACGATCACCATCATGGGTCTTGCGACCTTCGCCGTCGCGTTCCTGCCCGATTACGCGGCGATCGGCGCCTTGGCGCCCATGGCGCTGGTCCTGATCCGCGTGCTGCAGGGCTTCGCCATCGGCGGCGAATATGGCGGCGCGGCGATCTACGTCGCCGAACATGCCAGCGTGCGCCATCGCGGCCTCGCAACGGGCTGGATCCAGGCCGCCGCGGGTCTTGGCCTGGTGCTGGCGCTGCTGGTCATCCTCAGCGTGCGGAGATGGCTTGGCGAAACCGCGTTCGCCGATTGGGGCTGGCGCGTTCCGTTCGGCGTGTCGGTCCTTCTGCTGGCTGTCTCGCTGTGGATCCGCCTGATGCTGGAGGAATCGCCGATGTTCCTTCGCATCCTCGAAACCGGGCGTGCTTCCAAGGCGCCGCTCAGCGAAACCTTCCTGCAGCGCGACAATCTCAAGATCATGCTGGTCGCGCTCGTCGGCTTGCTCATGGGCCAGGGCGTGGTCTGGTACACGGCGCAGTTCTATACCCAGTTCTTTCTCGAGCGCGTGCTCAAGGTCGAGCCCGCAGTCGTCAACATCGTCATCATGGTCGTCGTGCTGGCGAGCCTGCCGCTCTACATGATCTTCGCCTGGCTGTCGGACCGCATCGGGCGCAAGCCGGTGATGCTGTTCGGCCTTGCGCTGGCGACGGTCGGATTCATTCCGGGCTTCCAGATGCTGACGCAGGCCGTCAATCCGGCGCTGGCGCGGGCATCGGCGAACTCGCCGGTGGTGGTCGCGGCCGATCCGGGAAGCTGCTCCTTGCAATTCGACCTGATCGGCAAGGCGAAATTCACCACCTCCTGCGACATCGCCAAAAGCGCGCTGGCCAATGCCGGCGTGCCTTACACCAACGTCGCGGCCGCGCCCGGCATGGCCGCGATCGTGCATGTCGGCAATTTGGAGCTCAGAGCCCCGGAAGGCACGGACCTCGCCGCCGCCGGATTGAAGACGGCGACGCAGGATTTCGCGACGGAGCTGAAATTCGCCCTCGACGCGCAGGGCTATCCCGCGAAGGCCGAGACCGGCGCCATCGACCTGCGCCGCACCATCCTGGTCCTGATGCTTTTCATGCTGGCGGCGACCGCGCTCTACGGCCCGCAGGCGGCGGCGCTGGTCTA
>Ga0302326_10031899_pt1 | contig 10514 bp, 7 predicted proteins | sample Palsa_T0_3_FD_202264 | JGI IMG/M metagenome (GOLD analysis project Ga0302326, IMG submission 202264) | Peat permafrost microbial communities from Stordalen Mire near Abisko, Sweden - Palsa_T0_3 | ecosystem: Environmental > Terrestrial > Soil > Palsa > Peat permafrost | place: Sweden: Abisko... | reverse complement strand
CCCTGGTTAGGTTGTCGTGCGTGGCTCGGAAACGGAGTTCGTCCTCCAAATTCAGAATGCGCTCACCGACATGCAGGCGTGCTCGCAGTTCTTGGGAATCGAAGGGCTTCGTCAAGTAATCATCGGCGCCGAATGCAAAACCCTGGAGAAGATCCTTTTTGTGAGTGCGGGCAGTCAGCAATAGCATGTAGACGTAAGGTCTGCTCGGGCGCGCTCGAATCTTCTGGCAGATTTGAATACCCTCTAGACCGGGCATCATCCAGTCGAGCACGGCCAAGCGCGGTGCATCATCAGCTTCGAGAATTTGCAAAGCCTGGATCCCGTCTGTAGCGACCGTCACATCGTAATCCCATTTAACGAGAAAATTCTTAAGAAGATGGAGAGAAACGGCGTCATCATCCGCGATGAGGATCTTCTTCTTCGACCCCTCTTCGTTAGTCATTCATGCCTCGTTCCACCGGGTACGGCGATGGCGCTATCCCGATTTGACAATCGATTAATTAACGCCAAGAAGACTTTCATCGTGCTTGGATAGATTCGAGCTCAGCAAATGCTCTTTCGAGTTCCTCTTGCAGAACTCTGAACTCTACGCTCGTGCTTTCCACGCTCCCCGTGCCAGCGAGGCGCTCGATCTCTGCGGCCGCATGAGAAACTGCGAGTGCACCCAGGTTGGCTGATGATCCTTTCAGTGTGTGTGCGCAACCTTCCAGGCCCTTTGCGTCGTGCATCACGATAGCGCGGCGCATCCTCTCGACCATCCTCGGACAATCCTCCCTGAATACATTGGCTAATTCCTGGAATAAGTTGCGATCTCCGTCAAGCCGTTCAAGAGTCGCGTCCAGATCAATGGCATCGGTGGTGGATTTTGTTGAAGGCATGTCGAGGGGAACCGGAGGACCGGCCTTGCGGCTTCCGATCCCATCCAATACAGCCAGCAGTTCTTGCGTGTGAATCGGCTTCGTTAGGTATGCGTCCATTCCAGCGGCGAGGCACCGCTCTTCGTCGCCCTTCATCGCATGAGCAGTCATCGCGACGATTGGGATGTGCCCGCCAGTTGACAGTTCCTTTTCCCGGATGACTTGAGTGGCCTCCCAACCGTTCATCTCAGGCATTTGCACATCCATCAATATGAGGTCATACGATTCCTTCTCCAGTTGCTCTAATGCCTTCCTGCCGTTTGCAGCTACGCCCACGGTGTGTCCATACTTTTCCAGCAGTCTGAGCGCGACCAATTGATTCACGGCGTTGTCCTCAACAAGAAGAATACGAAGACGGTTTCGACTCTCCCGCAATGTATGACGAGTAACCAGGTCAGGTGACACCTTGTTTTCGGGACGGGTCCCGAGAGCGATCAAAATACCGTCCAACAGCTCTCCCTGGCGAACAGGTTTTGTCAGATAGGCGGCGACGCCCAGTTCGCGACAGCGCATGGCGTCTCCTCGTTGTCCGGCCGAACTGAGCATCATTACAGTGGCTGTTCTCCAATCCGGGTTCCGCTTGATGATCTCAGCCAATGCGAATCCGTCCATGTCGGGCATCTGAGCATCCAGCAGAATAAGAGGGAAGGTTCTTCCTATGCCTTTCCCCTCCCGCAAGGCAACAATCGCTTTTGCGCCACTATCCACCGCCGTAGGCGTCATGTACCAGTTCTTAAGCATCCTTAGCAAAATGTGCCGATTGGTCGCGTTGTCGTCCACAATGAGAACTCGCATATCGCGCAAGGTCATTGGGTCTCTCGGTACGATGGTTCTTGTTGGCGACTTCTGTAATCCAAGGCAAACAATAAAATGAAAACGGCTACCTCGTCCGGCCTCACTTTCGACCCAGATTCGGCCACCCATCAGTTCGAGAAGCCTGGACGAGATCGACAGACCGAGCCCTGTGCCGCCGTACTTGCGCGTCATTGATCCATCAGCCTGGTTGAAAGCCGCAAAGATCGAGCTTTGTTTCTCGGCGGGAATGCCAATTCCCGTATCAGCGACGGTGAAATGGAGACGGATTTCATCCCGTGTTCTCGACTCCGCCTCCACGTGTAGAACCACTTCACCCTGTTCAGTGAATTTGATCGCGTTGCCGATCAAGTTGACGATGATTTGTCTCAAACGTCCGGGATCTCCCACGAGAGCATCCGGGACATCCGGATTGATTTCAAAAGCGAGTTCGAGACCCTTCTGATGAGCGCGAAGGCTCAGCGTTTTCATCGTGTCGCCGAGGCTGTCTCCCAGATTGAAGTCGATCACGTCGATTTCAAGTTTCCCCGCCTCGATCTTGGAATAATCAAGGATGTCGTTAATCAAGGACAGCAGAGAATCAGCGGATACTTTGGCCAAATTCAGATAATTGCGCTGTTCGCCATCCAACTCTGTATCGAGAACAAGCTCCGTCATGCCCATGATTCCATTCATTGGAGTGCGTATCTCATGACTCATATTGGCCAGGAACTCACTCTTGGCGCGGCTGGCCGCTTCCGCCGCTTCCTTCGCCAACTGCATCTCCTCCTCGGCACGCTTGCGGATGGAAATGTCCTGATAGATGGCCAGCGAACCCGCGATCTCTCCTTTGACCGTCAAGCCCACAGTGTGAACCTCAACATCCGCGTAACTCCGGTCCTTTCGTTGTCTTCGTGTCACTAGATGGATCGGCCCTTGTTCGGAAGTGTTAGAAACGCTTCGGGCTTCTGAGAGATCCCTCTCGGTGAATAATGCAGTGACGCCTTTCCCGGTGACTTCCTGACGCGAATATTGGAAAAGTTTCTCAAATGCTGGGTTACACAACTGAACCTTATGGTCAGAATCCATCACCATGATAGCGAGCGGGCTGTTCTCAATTAAGGCATTAAGATATGCAGTGCGCTCCTCGACTCTTTTTTCGAGACCGTCATGCGCTTCCTGCAAGGCGACGTCCCGCTGCTGAATTCGATCGAGCATGTTGTTGAATTGGTCGAAGAGAAGGCCGATCTCGTCATTACCTCTCTTGACTGCGCGGACCGAATAGCTTTCCTGGGCGGAAACCGAAGATGCTGTTGCTGCCAATTCTTTGATCGGGACTGAAATTACGCGCTGTAACCTAGAAGACAATACGAAAGCGACTGCCAACGAGCCGAGCGATACAAGGAATGCAATCTCCAAGAACCGCGTTGTCCGCTCATTGAGATCGGTTAGATTGGCCTCGATGAAGATCGTCCCGATGGATTCGCCGTTCAAGATGATCGGCTGGATCAAAACCATATTTTGTCCGACGACTGCGGCTGCTTGGGTCTGAGCGGCAGGAGGAGAGAAATCGCTTTGGGCTACATCGCGGCTGTACTTTGCGAAAACCCTACCGTCCTTGTCGTAAACGCAGGCATGAATCACACTCTGCTGGGCCTGCAGAGCAGAGAGAACTTCCCCTGCCGATTTCGCGTCGCCAAAGCTCAGGGCCGCGGTGCTGTTCGATCCAACCATTCGTGCCGTAGCAGTAAGGTCCTGTGCTTTAGCGTGAAGGAATGTGGCCCGGTCATAAAACGTGAACACAGCGGATGCTACAAGCAACGCCACACCTGCGGTACCCACAATAATGACATGGAGTTTATGTTGGATCGACCAATTCAGGTACGAACGCATCTCAACCTTCCTTTCAATGTCCTTCGTTGTGAACGATTGTGGCCAAGGCGAGCAGCTTCGCGCTGAACTTCAAGCCCGCTCGATCCGCTGCATCGGTATTGATCGTAAAGCGCACACGATTCTCCTGATCAAGAGTGAATTCAATCGTTCCTCCGGAGGAGGCAAAGCCGGCTGTATCTCCCACGAGCAATACGTTCGCTCCCCGCAGGCTTTCCACAATTTCGGCCAGGTGCCTGGTTTCAGAAGAACTGACAAAAACCACCTGACACCGCCGAGCCTCGGCTTTGTCTTTCAATCGCCGAAGCGCAAAAGGCTGATTCCCAATCGCCTTTCCCCGCAGGCCCTCATCCAGTGCGCGTCCGAAGGGATCTTCTCCAAGAACACAAATCGTAAAGGGAGACTGAGGGCTTGCGAAACTGCCCCTAGGCCAATCAATAAACTTCGCGAAATTGAATAGGAAAGCAGCCTTAAGCTCGTATTCGCCGGGAGGATTAGCTTGCGCTATCGACACAGGCGACAGGCTAAACACGCTGATCATTACTAGCACTACCGCGATGATGATCCGCGCGCGCGCGTGTTCGTCTCTTTGCGTCCGAGTACCGGCACGCAGTCTCCACAAACCTCGTCGTATTCCGATTGATGACTCCACTAATTCATGCTCCACCGTCAAAAGTGTGAACTTGACTTGACGTGATGCACCGCGTTTGACCCGTGATGAATACACGCCATCAAGCGGCTCATTGAACTCCGCATGATAGTCGCGGAATAAATCTTCGCCCCGCCAAACTGAAAACTGAGCTTCATAGATTCCGTCATTCCCCAGGTCGATCGCATGTCGAAGCCCGTGTGCGAGGCAATCATCGCGACCGAAACCAACGAGCTATTGGGGCGAGGACTCCCAGCGCGCGGTGAATCCCACGGAGCGCTGCACGTAGGATCCCGTGGTGGTGAAGAGTGCAACCAAATCTTCCGGATGGCTGCTGGTTCCGAGGTCACGGCCCCAGACGGAGAAGGTAGTCCCCGAGATACCATGCAGCGTGAGTCCCACGTCGACACGATTGTGGGCGTGCAAATTCTGAGCTCCCAGGAAGAGCGGGATAGCTCCGTAGTAATAGAGGGCTGAGTCAAGAGCGAGATGCCGGGTCAGGTCCAGGCGGGATTGCACGTTGAACTGATGGCGCGGACTGTTTCCCATGGGTTGATTGAGGGACTCACCGAAATTTACGCCATTCCCTCTCAATTCCGTCATGCCCACACCGATTTCCCATTGTTTCGCGGGCTTAATTCTGGCGTAAGCCTCGGCTCCATGCGTTTGCCCCCGGCTGATATTCTGAAATTGCACGGGGACTTCAGCAAAAGAAGGATTCGTGTGAATGATGGGCGGTCCCGTTTGCGCCAGATTCAAATCGATCAGGTCGCCATAGTGGTTGTAAAAGATGTCAGCGTCCAGCGCAAAAAGCGAACCATGCTGGAACCGGTAGCCCAATTCATAAGCCCGAAGCTTCTCGGTTTTCAACTTTGGATTTCCGACGACCGCCAAATAGGTTGGCACCATGCCGGGCAGTTCGGTCAGGTTCTGAATGGCATCTTCGTCGTATTGCGCCGGAACGTGAAGAGCGCGCGAAACGGCGGCCCATACGGCATGATTCTTTGTAGGCGTCCACACGCCTCGAATCTGTGGTTGCACGTCGCCCGCCGTGAAGGAGTTGTACTCGATCTTCGCTCCACCGGTAAGGGTGAAGCGGTCCGGAACAACGACGACCTCATACTGCGCAAATCCGCTCACGACGTTATATCGCTGTCGAGGTGGCGCGAAAGAGACCGCGAAGAAGCCCGGCTTATCGCTGCCGCTGGTGGAAACGCTTCCTCCCCAAACGATGGAGTGTCGATCGGTGAAGCTGTGATTGTTTTGAAATTCGACATCGCAGGTGTTGCGCTTCTCAAAGTACACGCCGGTGCGGTCGGTCCAGTCGCAATAGCCCAGCAAGTCCGCGTAAGATTGCTTGGAAAAGGTGTGACGCCAGTCGACCAGGAAATCCCGGCCCTTGGTGTCATATTTCTCGAAAAGGAGGGACTCCGGGATGCCTGGTCCGCTGAGGACGGGCGTTTCGTTGGCGATGTGTCCATCGTAGCCGCGGCCTTCGAACGTTACCGCATCTTTTTGTGACGCGTCCCAATCGAGACGCAGGCCGCCCTGGGAGATGTTCCAGGAATCGTAGGCGTTTTTTCTGGACGGAGTGAGCCCCGGATCCCAGTACTCGCTTTTTCCGAAAATGCGGTAAGCGGCGCTGCTCCCCAGGGTGCCGCCACATCGAACGCTGCTGATGGCGCCTTCCTCCGGGCTCAGATTCGTGGAAACTGAGAATCCCTGCGTCTGCCGAGCTTTCTTGGTGATGATATTAATGATGCCGTTGACGGCGTTCGCTCCCCACAGGGTTCCGCCCGGGCCGCGGATGACTTCGATGCGGTCGATGTCCTCCATGGGCAATTCGATTTGGTCCCATTCGACGCCGCCGAACTGGAGGTCATAGACGCTGCGGCCGTCGATGAGGACGAGCATCTTGTCGTTGAGGTAGTCGCCGAAGCCGCGCGCACTTACCGTCCACCAATCGGCGTTGACGCGCGCGACGAAGAGTCCGGGAACGATGCGCAAGGCTTCCGGGATGGTGGTAAAGCCGCCTCGGCGGATGTCTTCACTGGTGACGACAAAAATGGCAGCGGCGGCGTTCGACAGGGACTGTTCCTTTTTGGAAGCGGAGGTAACCTTAACGTTCATTAACTCGTCGAGACTCAGGTTGGTTAGGTCTTTCGTATCCTGAGTATTGGGGAAGTCATCTGCCGGTAAAGCTCCCGCGCTAGCAGCGCACAAGGCAAGACTCAAAAGGCACCGGAGGATAAACGGCGGATATTTGGCGTCATACATCACACGATTGATCGGCAAGCAACAGATTCCCTTCAAGCTTTCGGGCTGCGAAATCAGTGAGGTACATTCAGTACTGTTCTATGGGTACCTATTGCCACATGGTATGCGGCGAGGGCGCAAGTCAACTGTCCGATTCTGGACAGTTATATTTCATTGGACACATTTCGGGGATGATGCAAGGCCTGTCCCTCAAGAACTCCGTTCGTCTAGTTTTGTGGCACTCGAAGGATGTTGGGTGACTACAATTTGGCCAAGCTCGGAGAAAGCGGCAGGGAACTCAAGACGAGCCGACGAGCCACGGCCGCGTGTAAGCGGAGAAGCAGTGCCTCAAGGTGGGCAATTTCCCGGTAATCAAAGCCTCAAGCGTCGCGGGGCTTCTGCCGACAATCCCCTCGAATTCGAGGTCGGAGATCAGCTTCTCTTCCAGTCCGCGTATCTGACTGCGCCGCCTGGACGCACTTGCCCGTTCGTCCAGGGTTTTCACAAGCCGGGCATTAGTCTAGCTCGAGGGCCTTCTCGATGAATTGAAATCCATCTGTCGAGGGCATTTGGATGTCCGACAGCACGGCGCGACGGCGTCCGGCCTTGATGGCCTCCAAAGCTTCCTTAGGATCGGTTGTGCCTGCCGCGTCGAAGCCAGCCGGTTGAGCTGCTCGGTAGCGATTTCTACAAGGTCTGCATTGTCATCCAAAGCGAAAACAGAGAGATGTTTTCAAATGCTTGGATCCGACCGTATTTCCGCCTTGGTGTCAACTTGGGGCATTCTGGGAGACACCGATTTTTCTTTTCTTACTGTATGGCGGGATGGTATTCATGGCTACCTATATGCAACTAGGCTACTTAACTGGCTGAACGGTGCAGAGTAGACATTTGTCGCGACCCAATCCTAAAATCACCGCTTTCGTGCTAAAGAAGCGCGAGGAGAACCCATGACGAATCCTACGCAACCAGCAAGACGGATTCTTGCAGGCTTAGCATGTGTGGCCCTGATTACCTGCGTGGCCTTTTCGCGTTCGGGAAACGGCCGAAAAGCTGAAGGTGGCGTCGCGCCCAGCGGCTCGCCGGTGCCCGGAATGGCCCTATGGCTGAAGGCGGACAATGGCCCGAGTTGCGGGGAGGCCTGCTCAAGCAGTACTCGTGTTATGTCGTGGACGGATCAATCTGGAAACGAGAACAATGCCACGACAACATCCGGCTCCCCCGCCTATATTGCGAATGAAGTGAACGGCCTTCCCGCAATCAACAATGCCGGGCAACTGACGCTCGCGAGCAAAATAAGCTGGACCGGTCAGATAACCGTATTCGCGGAATTCGCGGAAAGCAGGCCGGCCAGCAATGAAATCATCAGTGGCACCGGCCCGGCGCCCTTCGCGTTCAGAACGAATTCACGGCACCAGGAGGCTTTGGTTCCTTCCATTGCGGATTTACTCACGGGCTCCGCGACGCTCAATGCCGGCCAGTTCTATCAGGGAAATGTCACCTACAACAATTCGACGGGCGCCGTTTCTCTTCGCATCGGGGAAGCCCCGGACGGCAGCGGAACCAGCGTCCAGAAAGTTGGCTCCGGGAATAATGTGATTTTCCAGCTCCACGATGCGGGAGATACTTTGGACCTTGCGGAACTGATCGTCTACACATCCGTTCTCAGCAGCGCGAACATCACCGCCAATGAGAACTATCTGCGCGGGAAATATGGAAACTGAAGCGCGTCCCGGCGGTATGGCCTCAAGGCCTCACGCGCGCCGTTGGGAATCTATTGTTATCGCCGCGGCTATTCTGCTACGGTAAAGCCGAAACAAGATGCCCATCTATGATTACAAGTGCAAGGGCTGCGGAAAAGAGTTTGAGTTTTTGGTGCTCAAATCGAGAGCCGCCGCCTGCCCCGCCTGTGGAAGCCAGCGCCTGGAACAATTGCCCTCCACGGGCATTGCGGTGAGTTCCGCGGCTATTCGGCAAACGAATCTTGCGCGAGCGCAGCAGAAGGTAAAAAGCAGCAGCGAGGCCCGCGAACGGCAGGTGGCGGAAATAGAAGAAATCAAAGAGCACGCGCCGCATCTGTTCACCAAAAAAAAGAAGAAGAAAAAGTAGCGGGATGAAGTTGGTTCTTCAGCGCGCGTGAATCCACCTCAGAATTTCGCGCGTCAGGTCAAAGACGTACGGCAGCAGTATCCCCACCAGCCCGACAATGGCCGCGAGAACCTTGGATCGCGCCGCAATCCGGGCCGACGTGCCGCCACTGGCCTGCGCCTCGGGGTCCAAATGATCCCGCTGCCCCTGGTGCACCCTGCAGAAGCCGTCCACCACCGCCCGGCGGGTGCACCGCTGGCCCGCTTCCCCCAGGTAGAGGCACGGCCCCAGGTCGCCCTCGGGAGGCTGGATTGGGGCGCCCGCCGCCAGGAGCTGTTCCACCTCTCCGGAGGGGTTGCCGTGCACTGCATTGACACTTAGGTTTCGTTCCATTGCGCCGCGCATTTTACGTCGGATACAGTGGATTATCGTCTACTGGCGGCATAGCTATGTCTGAGACCAAGCTTCTCGCGCCGCCCACCCATCCGCCTCGGATGAAGCTAGAGCCGTATTCCGCCGAGATTCGCCTGACGGGTTTGACTCTTGGCATCGACAACATCCACTACGACGTTTTTCTGAGTCCGGATTTCGTCGACTTCTCCAACAAGTATCTTCTCGACCTGGTCCGCCAGACCATGAACGTCGGCTGGCTTACCGGCAAGGAAAAGAGCCGCAAGCAGTCGGGCACGCCCGAGCACGGAGCGTTCCGCAAGCAGCTGACCGAAATCCTGCAAGAATCCCTCACCAGCGCCAAGTTCCAGCAATCCATCGAAATCGACGTATTAAACCGCCTGGCCGTCCTGAAATTTCTCACCCAGGAAGCCGCCAATCAGTTTTCCACCATCCTGGTGGAATGTAAGGAGTGGATTCGCGGACGCGGCGAGCTTTTCGAGCATAGCGAGCAGGCCCATGTGCTGCGCTCGAAAATCGCCGCACTCAAGGCTGACCGCCGGAACATTATTCGTCAGGTCGGCGAAACACTGAGCCGGGTTTGGCGTGAGGTGGAGGAAGGCACGTTGGCGAAAACGCGGCGCGCTCTCTTCGGCGATAGCTTCCATGAGACATACCAGCTGTTGCTAAACGATTTTGTGTTCGTCGAGGGCGGCAACGACGATCAATTTCTCCTGGAGCATTACGTCCTGCTCGGTAACTTCATGAACGACCCGGACCGATTCGAGGTTTTCGACGCGCTGCTCCTTGATCTGGTGCGCGAGTACGCACTGTCCGAGGATGAGTCCGAGGAACTGTCGCGCGCCCGCAAATCACATGACCGCCTGCTCGAGCAGGGGCGCTTGTTACGTTCCGAACTGGCCCGCGTGGAGGAAGAGCAGGAGGCTGCCGCGGCGCGCTCGGGAGACGGTGATGGTTTCCCCTCATTGTTTCGCCGCAAGAGCGGCGGTGTGGCCGGGGCTCAAGCCGAGCTTGCCGAGCTTCGCCGCAAGGGCGCCGGCCTCGAAACCAACCTCGAAGAGCTTGCGCCGCGAATGGCTGCCGCCAAGCAGCGCATGGACTTTCTTGCCGAGGAGCACCAAAGCCGCTTGGGCGATTACCTCAACGAGCCTGCCAACGCCCGGCTTTTCTTCGATGCCGACGCGCCTGCCGATGACAGTGGATCCCAGCGGGAAATGCGCACTCATCTGCTCGAGGAGTGGGTACACCGTCTCGAAGAGCGCGACCTGCTATTTCACGTGATGGCCGGCTACGAAATGCGCAGGATTGCCGGAGACTATTGCCCCCCCGTCCACCTTCAGCAACTGAAGAAGGCCATCGTCAATCGCGAAGAAGTCCGCCGCGTCGAACAGATTCTCGAACAGTTCCCGGCACGCAAGATTTCGATCAAGAAGCTGGAAGAAGCCTCGCGCTCCATTCGCCGCCGTTCCCACGAGGAGACGCTCGTAGCCGGCCGGCGTTTTGCCGAAGAC
>Ga0302326_10031898_pt1 | contig 10514 bp, 9 predicted proteins | sample Palsa_T0_3_FD_202264 | JGI IMG/M metagenome (GOLD analysis project Ga0302326, IMG submission 202264) | Peat permafrost microbial communities from Stordalen Mire near Abisko, Sweden - Palsa_T0_3 | ecosystem: Environmental > Terrestrial > Soil > Palsa > Peat permafrost | place: Sweden: Abisko... | reverse complement strand
ACACCAACCAGAACCCACAACAATACGTTGCTCTTCTTGGGTGGCGGAGGCGGCTGAAAAGTAGTGGCCATGATTCTCCTTCCTTGACAGCATACAGGAAGGAGGCTGGACGAAAGTGGGGCAGGCGCTTTCGCCTGCCAACACACTACCCAGGTTAAGTGCTGCTGGCTCTCTTGGCCACGAACTCGCGCGCAGGACGGTCGGAACCTTCGGCTTCCACCTTAAACTTGATGCCGTCGCCGGTCACCGTACCGGTATACTTCATGGTCATCTTGTTTCCGTTGAATTCGCGGATCACTTTGAACGAGACATTGTCTCCATCGATCTTGCCGTCGCTTATCTCGGTCTCGCCGCCGCGTCCGGACACCGTGCCGGTAAGTGCGCTGCCATCGGCCTTCAGGTTCAAGGTCGCCGTCATGGCGTTCCCTTGACGGCCCTGCATTTCATAGGTCCATTTGCCGGTGACATCTGCGGCGAAAGCCGCCGCCACCAGGGCACAGGAAAGCAATACTAAACGAAACTTCATTCTTTTCTCCTTATCAGGACCTCGCGATCCTACTCTAGAGATGGCGGCCTGAGCGGCGAGGTTACCCCCGTAACGGTAAAGAACGGTAAGTTGACCGGCGAGTTAACTTCCGTGGCTGTGCTGGTGCGTGCCGGCCACCATGGAGCACGGCGCATCGGAAAGAGCGCACTTGGTGTGCTCAAACTGAATGGTGCAGTGGTGGATATGGAAGGTGCGAAGCAAGTCATTCACCCGCTGCAGGATGGCATTGCTTTCCGACGGCGGCATGTCTTCAATCAGCACGTGACAGCTGAGCGCGTGGGCGTTCGAACCCAGACTCCAGATATGTACGTCGTGCACGTCGATCACGCCGTCAATCTGCCGCATCGAGCTGCACACCGACATCAGCTCCAGCCCGCGTGGAAGGCCTTCCAACAGCACGTTCAACGACTCCTGAATAATGTCCCAGGCCGTCCAAATGATCAGCACTCCAATCACCACCGAAAGCACCGGATCGATGATTTCCAGCCCCGTGAAATGAATCACCACCGCGCCGATCATGATTGCCACCGAACTCACCGCGTCGCCCAGCATGTGCAGGAATGCCGCGCGAATATTCAAGTCGCGATCTTTGTCGCGGTGCAGGCCCCACATGATGGCGCCGTTCACCGCTAAACCGGCTGCGGCGACGCCTAGCATGGTCCATTCGGCTACCGGCTGCGGGTGCAGCAAGCGCTGCCAGGCTTCATAAAAGATAAACAGCGCGATTCCAATCAGCGTGAGTGCGTTGGCGAACGCAGTCAGAACGCCGGCGCGATGATACCCGTAGGTCTTTACGCTGTTGGCGGGCTTGGATTGAAGCCGGAAGCCGAGTGCGGCCAGAGCAATGGCCAGGGCATCGGTGAAATTATGCCCGGCGTCGGAAACCAGCGCCAAGCTGCCGGCGCGAATCCCGGCAATCAACTCGATCACACAGAACAAAAGCGTTGCGTAGAACGACCATTTCAGGATCTTTCCGGTTCCGTGATGATGATGGTGATGCAAACCAACTCCTGTACTTTTATTTTAACTCAGCGCTGCGATAAAAACTGCAGGATCTCGCGCATCACCCGGTCTCCCTGATCCGTTTTAAAGAGAAACTGTGCGTGCGCGGAACCATTTACCACGATCAATCGCTTCGGATCCGCAGCCTTTTCGTAGCGCGCGCGGATCTTGGGGAGTCTTAGTCCATCGTCGTTGGCGTCGTCGCGCGCCAGGATGAAGAGTTTTGGGCCTTTGAATTTGGCCAGCGTTGTGTACGCGCCGGAGCCCAGCAGCACCAATCGATCGATCGCCGCAGGCTCGGCCTCGGCAGCTTCAGCGGCGTAGTCGCCTCCCATGCTGGCGCCCACCACACTGACGTTCTTCGCTCCGGCCTCTCGCAGGTAATGGACTGCGCCCAGCAGGTCAAAACGGCGGCCCTGCTCAACATCGGCGGGTGTTCCGCCTCGCGATTGACCCTCTCCGCGGAAGTCGATCGCTAAAACAAGAAATCCCGCGGCCGCCAGGGATCGCGCTTGTTCTGCCCAACTCTGCCTGTCGAAACGCCCGCCATGCGCCAATACTACAGCGCGCTTGCCCGTTCCGTAGACATCGCCATAAATCAATCCGCCATCACCAGTTGGGAAAGAAACAGTGCGCTGTGCAAGAGCCGGAACTGCAGCCGCCAGAAACATCGCGGCGTTTCTTAATCCCGTCAGTAACACTGTCCAACATTACCAGGTCCCAACAGTACCAGCGAATTGAAACGGCAGACCACCGAAAGAGTCACATCCACATGCAGTGTGACCGAGTGTGCCCCAAGTGCAACTGGACTTCGGTGCGGCGCGCCAGCCTTCGAACATCCCTGGATCGGCTCCTGACAACAGCCTACTTGGTCCCGTTCCGCTGTCGTTCCTGCCGTTATCGCTTCTATCGGTTTCATAGGCCGGCCTCTACCGTTCCACTTCTATCTCGCGCCCGCCCGGTTAAGGCCCTTATGTCATCTCACGTGGAAGCCGCGCTATCCTACCTGATTAGTGCGAAAAGCCGTCACGCAGGCCGAAATCCCTCAGACCGGCGAATTTAGGATCGCCGCTGGTTCCATCTCCGTGACGCTGCGCGAAATTCCCGGGTGAAATTTCCGGGTGAAATTTCCGGGTACCCGGGCGGCCCTGTGTTATCATAAAGCTCCCGCTCGAAACAGCTGGGAACATAATGATTCCAATGTACTTACACTGGGTGGCCGGCTATTAAAAGGCCGTGAAGAAATGGACGCGGAGCTAGATCGATTGGTGGAACAGATTGGCCAGGATATCCTTGCGCGCGCCAGCCGTCCGGCCGATCCCGCGCCGAAAAGCGAAGGCCAGCATATTCCGGACGTGCAGCAGATCGCGGGCCTCATCGATCACACTCTGCTCCGGGCCGATGCCACGCGCGAGGACATCGTCAAGCTCTGCCGCGAAGCCCGCCAATACAATTTCGCCAGCGTGTGCATCAATCCCTATTGGGTTCCCCTCGCCGCCGCGGAGCTGGCTGCGTCCCCGGTGAAGGTATGTACCGTCGTCGGATTTCCGCTGGGCGCTACATCCACGGAAGCGAAAGTGGCCGAAACAGAAGCCGCACTGCGCGTGGGCGCCCAGGAAATCGACATGGTGCAAAATATCGGTGCTCTGCGCGACGGCGATTACCTCGCCGTGAAATCCGACATCGCAGCGGTAGTGGCAGCCGCGCATCGCGCCGGCGCCATCGTAAAAGTGATTCTCGAAACGGCCTTGCTCGACGACCATCAGAAAGTGGCGGCCAGTGTGCTGGCCAAAATGGCCAAAGCGGATTTCGTGAAGACCTCCACCGGTTTCGGACCCTCCGGCGCAACCGCGCACGATGTCCAGTTGATGCGCCTGGCGGTTGGCCACGCCATGGGAGTGAAGGCCTCCGGCGGCATTCGCACGCTCGAGGATCTGAAGAAAATGGCAGCCGCGGGCGCCACCCGCATCGGAGCCAGCGCCAGCGTGCGCATCGTGGAAGGTGGCGCAGGCGCTTTCGCCGGCGAATCCCCCAGCCGGAGCAGATAACGAATGCCCGCGCCGACCCGTAAATCCGCTGTCCGATTCCAGGAGCGCGCCGAGCTGCTGGATTTCCTGCTCGAAGTGTCCACGGCCACGGCGGAAACTCTCGATCTGGACCGCATCATGGGCAATGTCGCAACCGTTGTCAAAGAGGTGATCCCCTACGACCTGTTCGCCATCCTCCTTTACAGCGAGCGGCAACGCAGTCTGAGCATCCGGCACGCTATCGGACACCGCGAGGAGGTGGTAAAGAACCTCGTTCTCGCTCTCGGCGAGGGTCTCACCGGCGCGGCCGCCGCCACCCGCCAGCCAGTCCTGGTGGGCGATGTCCGCAAAGATCCGCGCTATCTTCCGGCACTCGACGCCGTGCAAGCCGAGTTGGCGGTTCCCATGCTCGCGCGCGGAAAATTAGTGGGCGTCATCGACCTGCAATCCACGCACCTCGGCGCATATCGCGAGCAGGATCGTGCCCTGCTGCAACTGATCGCCTCCCGCGTGGCGGTTTCCATCGACAACGCGCGCCTGTATCGAAGAGTGGATCGGCAGAACCGGACGCTTAAGACCCTGGCCAACCTGTCGCAGGAGTTCAGCTCCATCCTGGATCTGGACGAGCTGCTCGGCAAGATCGCCGTAACCATTCACGCGCTGGTGGCCTTCGATGCCTTCAGTATTCTGCTCTTGGACGCCGATCGCAATGTTCTCTCGCACCGTTTCAGCGAACGCTACGATCAGCGCGTCGCCATCGATAATATTCCTCTCGGCAAGGGCATCACCGGCGCCGCGGCGGTCTCGCGCGAGATTGTTCGCGCGACGGATACCGCGGCCGATCCCCGCTACATCGCGTCGCATCCCGATATGCGATCGGAAATCGCCGTCCCGCTGATCGTTCAGGATCGGGTAGTGGGTGTGATGGATCTGGAAGCCGAGCGGGTGGGCTATTTCACCGACGATCATTCGCGGCTGCTGGCGCTGCTCGCCCCCCAGATCGCCAGTTCGGTCGAAAACGCCAGGCTGTACCAGGAGCTGGCCAAGCGCGAACAGAGTCTGGATTATGACCTGAAGGCCGCGCGCAATCTTCAATCCGTATTGCTGCTGCGCGAAGCGCCGAAGATCAAGGGACTGGAGATCGCCATCCGGCTGAAGCCGGCGCGCGAGATCACCGGCGACGTTTACGATGTCTTCGAGCATGGCTCCGATTACGCGCTCTTTACTTTCGGCGATGTGAGCGGCAAGGGCGCTGCCGCGGCCCTTTATGGCGCCATGGTCAGCGGACTGCTTCGCACGCTTTCTTATCGCCTGCGCAGCCCGGCCGCGCTTCTCAAGCTGCTCAACAACGTCCTCCGCGAGCGCAAAGTGGAGGCGCAGTATGTCACGCTGACCGTGCTGGTGTGGGAACGGAAGAATCGCCGTTTCGTGATGGCGAACGCCGGCGGCGCGCCGCCCATGATTTGCCGCAAAGGCGAAATCATCAAACCCAAAGTCGGCGGCGTTCCGGCCGGATTGCTGGACAATCGCGAGTACGAAGAAGTGACCTTCGATACCCAGTCCGGCGACGTCATTGTGCTGTATTCGGACGGCATCACGGATCAGCCGAATGCCAAAGACGAAGAATTTGGACGGAGCCACCTGTCCTCCGCTTTGCTCGCGCGGTGCGGCAAGGATCCCGAAACAGTGGCCGACGGAATCCTGGCGGATCTTCAAAAATTCACCGGCGATACCCCCATGCATGACGACCAGACCCTAATCGTATTGAGGGTCAAATGAAAAACGTGGGGCAGGCGCTTCCGCCTGCCAACTCTTGATGCAGTACCTTGACCAAACCCTGTTTCTCGAGAATGTACCGCTGGCCGACATCGCCAAGCGCCACGGCACCCCCTGCTACGTCTACTCGTCCGCCGCGATTCTCGAAAAATTTCAAGCCTACCAAGCGGCCTTCCGGGCCGTTCCCCACCAAATCTTCTACGCGGTGAAAGCCAACGGAAACCTCGCCATTTTGAAACTGCTGGCCGAAGCGGGAGCAGGTTTCGATATCGTGTCCGGTGGCGAGCTCTACCGTGTCCTGAAAGCCGGCGGTGATCCTCAGAAAATAATTTTCTCGGGCGTGGGAAAAACGGCGGCGGAGCTGGACTACGCGCTCGATAAAAACATCCGGGGCTTTAATTGCGAATCCGAACCCGAGCTCGCCCTGATCGATTCGCTCGCCGCCCGGCGCGGAGTCAAGGCGCGCATCGCCCTGCGCGTAAACCCCGACGTCGACGCAGCCACCCATCCTTACATCTCAACCGGACTGCGGAAGCATAAATTCGGTATCGACATCTCCGAAGCCGAACCGGTCTATGCACGCGCCCGGGCTTTTGAAAATCTCATTCTCGAAGGAGTGAGCTGCCACATTGGTTCGCAGATCCTCGACATCCAACCCATGCTCGAAGTCTTCGACAAGATGGTGTCTCTCTCGGAGCGGCTGCGTGCTGAAGGCCATCCCATCCGCAGCCTGGATTTGGGCGGCGGCCTGGGCGTTCCTTACCAGGCAGGCGAAACGGCTCCGCCCATCGCCGATTACATCCATGCCATGTGCTTGCGCTCCGCCGGCCGCGATCTTGAAATCCTCATCGAGCCCGGCCGATCCGTGGTCGCAGAAGCCGGTCTTCTGCTGACCCGCGTGCTCTATCGCAAGAGCAACGGCGAGAAGCAATTTGTGATCGTGGACGCAGCCATGAACGATTTGATCCGGCCGGCCCTGTACCATTCGCATCATCGGATCGTGCCGTTGCGCCAAACCAATACCGACACAATCGTCGCCGATGTGGTGGGCCCCATCTGCGAGAGCGGCGATTTCCTGGCGCGCGACCGCGAAATGCCCAACGTGCTCCCCGGCGATCTTCTCGCTGTCTGCACGGTTGGCGCGTACGGTTTCGTTGCGGCCTCCAACTACAACGCGCGGCCGCGTCCGCCTGAAATTCTGGTGGAAGGCGACCGGCATCGCGTCATTCGCAAACGTGAGACCTACGAAGACCTCATCCGGGGAGAATGATTTAGGTTTAGATACAATGCAGTTATATGCGTTCTGTCGCCCTCGCCGCACTCTGTCTGTCTCTCCTGTCCGGCCAGGAAAAACCGAAAACCGGCATCGATAAAATTGCACTGGAAGCCTATGTCCGGCACCTATTGGCCGTGATTCCGGAAGTCCAGATCAAGGTTGACGATCCCAAACCCTCGCCGGTCTCCACTCTCCAGCAAGTGGATGTTCACTTTATCTACGGACCCAGGACGCAAGACGAAACGTTTTATGTCACCAAAGACGGCAACAAGATCATTCGAGGCTACATCTACGACCTCGCACAGAATCCGTTCAAGGAAGACCTGGACAAGCTGAAGACCAGCCTGTCCCCCAGTTTCGGCGCCGCCGGCGCTCCCGTAGTGCTGGTGGTGTTCAGCGATTTTGAGTGTCCCAACTGCAAAGAAGAAGCCAAGACCCTGCGCGAGAGACTGCCCGCCGCTTATCCCAAAGATGTTCGTGTGTACTTCAAGGATTTCCCCATCGAGCAGATTCATCCCTGGGCGAAAGCTGCTGCCATGGCCGGCCAATGCGTCTTCCGCGAAAATCCCGCGGCGTTCTGGCAGTTTCACGATTGGATTTACGAGCATCAGGGTGAGGTCACACCCGACAACTTGAAGTCGAAAGTGTTGGAGTTCGCGCAAACAGTGAAGGATCTGGATGGGATGCAGTTAGGGCGCTGCATGGATAGCAAAGCTACCGAGGCGGAGGTGGACGCGGAACTCGCGCAAGGCAGAGCGCTCAAGATTGACGCCACGCCCACCATGTTCCTGAACGGCCGCCGCCTGATCGGCAATTATCCCTGGCAAAACCTGGACCAATTGATCAGAGGCGAATTGAACTACCAGAAGACGGCGCAGAACGCGGGCGAGAAGTGCTGCGAATTGAAAATTCCCAACCCGCTCAACAAATAAATGCGCATTCCTCTCCTGCTTGCGCTAGCCGGTGGATTGTTGGCCGCCGAGCTGAGTCCCACCGAATACATTGGGTACGTGAAATATCTGGCATCGCCGGAATTGCGCGGCCGCGCCACCGGGTCGCCCGAACTCGAGAAAGCCGCGGCCTTCATCCGCGATCAGTTTCGCTCCATGAATCTGAAGCCGCTCAGCGGCGACAGTTACTACCAGGATTTCGAGGTTACCACCAGCGCGCGCCTGGGTCCGCGCAATGAGCTGAAGTATTCCAACGGCAGCGCGAAGCAAACCATCAAAAACCAGCAGGACTTTCTTCCGCTCAATCTCTCCTCCGAAGGCAAAGTGTCCGGCGACGTGGTGTTCGCCGGCTACGGCATCACCGCTCCTGAATACAATTACGACGATTACGCTGGCCTGGATGTCAAAGGCAAAATCGTTCTCATCCTTCGCCACGAGCCGCAGGAGTTCGATGACAAGAGCGTGTTCCAGGGCAAGGTCTACACCGCGCACTCCCAAACCGTGAACAAGGCCGTGAACGCCAAGATGAACGGCGCGAAAGCGGTGCTCCTGATCAACGATATGGCCGCGCACCCCAACGATCAAGACCAATTGGAAAAGTTCGGTACTACCGCCGGACCCGGCAACGCCGGCATCGAAATCGCCCAAATTAAATCCGATCTCGCGGCCAAGTGGCTGGCGCTCGCCGGCAAGAATTTGGAATCCATTGAAGCTTCCATCGACAAGGACTTGCATCCGCAATCTTTCGCGCTCCCCTCCACGCTGCATCTGGAAGTCGACATCGACATCCGCCGCGAGGTGAAGACGGTGCACAATGTGGGCGCCTATCTGCCCGGCGATACTCCCGAGTACGTCATCGTCGGAGCCCATTATGATCATCTGGGTTTGGGCGAACAGTTTTCCATGGCGCCGTCTCTCGCCGGTACCGTACATCCCGGCGCGGACGACAACGCTTCCGGAACCGCCGGCGTCATCGAACTGGCGCACTGGTTCTCGCATGAGCCGAAACACGCGCGTGGCATCCTGTTTCTTACCTTCGCCGGCGAAGAGCTCGGTTTGCTGGGATCGAATTATTACGCGAACCACCCCGTGCTGCCTCTCGACCAGGCCGTGGCCATGATCAACATGGACATGATCGGACGCATCCGCGATCGCAAGGTGTATGTGGGAGGCGTGGGTACCGGAACTACTTTCGCCGAACTGCTCAAGTCAGCCGGTCCGCGACACGACTTCGAAACCGACGTAACCGAGCGCGCCGGATATGGGTCCAGCGATCATACCTCGTTCACCGCCAAACAAGTCCCGGTGCTTTTCTTCTTCTCCGGACTCCATGCCGATTACCACAAGCCGAGTGATACCTGGGACAAAATCGACGCTCCCTCTGCCGTGCGCCTGCTCGAGCTGGTTGCCGACGTGATGGATCGCCTGCGTGACGCCCCGGTGCGCCCGCAATTCGTGCGCGTCATCGAAACGCAACCTCCAGCCGACCCGGCGTCCCCCCACACCGGCAAAGTGTCCGGCTATGGTCCCGACTTCGGCAGCATCCCCGATTTTACCGAGCTGCCCAATGGCGTTCGCTTCGCCGATATCCGGCCCGGATCCCCGGCGGCTAAAGCGGACCTGCGAGCCGGCGACATCCTCACCGAATTCGATGGCAAGCCCATCCAGAATTTGTACGACTTTACCTATGCGCTTCGGGCCAAGAAGCCTGGACAAGAAGTACTTGTCAAAGTACTACGTGAGGGCAAAACAATTGAAGCCAAGGTACTACTGACCGAACGCAAGTAAACTCGCATACTGGGATCAGATGACACCCAGATTATCCTTCGATGCCTCCCAGCCTCCACAAAGCGGGCCGGCATGTACCCTGCCGCCTCTGATTCTTCATCCGTTTGCGGATGCCTCCGGACCGGGCAAATTGGTGGAAAGCTCGCGCGCAAGCCTGAAACTGCAGGGCCTGCTGCCTTCCGGTGAATCCTCGCGCGAAGACCTGGATCGCGCGCTTTTGGACGGACGCTTTTCCGAATTGCGCATGTTGTTTTACGTGGGCAAGGATCTGGCGCGTTGGATCGATCAGTGCCTGGAGTTCGCCGAGCGGAATCGTCAGTTCTTGCCGGCCGGCACCTCTTATCAGAGTTTCGCCGCCATGCTGGTGAAGGATGCGCCGGCCAACGTGCAATCCAAACTGCGCAAATGGGGAGTTGCCGATTACAAGGCCATCTTTACCCGCGCCCTGGGGCTGCATTGTCTGTTTGCCATTGCGCCCACCCGCGAGCTTCTCTCTGACGAATTCGTGCGCAGCTACTACCGCTACGCCGATCAGATTTTCGCCGTCAAACAGGGCGAATGCGACTTCACGCCAGTCGCCTCCTCCGATTGCCGGTTCGAGCTGTATTCGTCCGGCGAGTACTCGAGAATGCTGGAACGATCCTGGGAAGAATCGCCAAACTAAGGGGACCCTGGCGCCCTCAGTACGCCCGCAATATTGGATCAACGCCTGAGGCTTTCATCAAAGTGCGCGCCTCTTCAAGCTCCGCCGAACTCGCAAACGGACCAATCAGTATCCGGTAAACATTGTCTGCCGGCCCTGGCGCCACCAACGGATGCAGCCCCTGCCGCTCCAGCGTTTTAAGATATCCATCCAATGCGCGCGGACCATATGCGGCGATCTGCAAATATTTTTCACCCGCTCGTGGACTGGCGTCCCGCCGGCTAAACGGCCGCGTCTCAGATTGCTGGTGGATAGGGGCTGGTAGCAGCCGAGGGGTTTCGGTCTTCGCGTCAACTGGTTTCGCAACCGCTACCACTGGCGCAACCGGCGCCGGAAGCTCAACCGGCTTCGCTTCCACAGGCAGAGGAGTTGGCGGAGCAGCAACCACGACGATTGGCTTGAGTTCGGGCGCCACCACTGCCTTCACAACCGCTATAGGAACCGG
>Ga0302326_10031897_pt1 | contig 10514 bp, 4 predicted proteins | sample Palsa_T0_3_FD_202264 | JGI IMG/M metagenome (GOLD analysis project Ga0302326, IMG submission 202264) | Peat permafrost microbial communities from Stordalen Mire near Abisko, Sweden - Palsa_T0_3 | ecosystem: Environmental > Terrestrial > Soil > Palsa > Peat permafrost | place: Sweden: Abisko... | reverse complement strand
CGGCGTTGGTATAAATCCAAACCGGAATCTCCTTCCCGTCAAAACCAGCCCAATTCCAGGACGCTGGCAGAATATGGACGACGGGCTGGCTGCTCCAGAGACTTTTGTAGAGATAATACCGGTCCTTGGGAAAACCGCAGGTATCAAAAATCCCAAAATAAGAACTGCGTGACGGCCATTTGTAGGGCTTGGGCTCGCCCAGGTAATCGAAACCGGTCCAGACAAATTCGCCCGAAATCCAAGGCGCCTTCTGCAAAGCAATCTCCTCCTGCTGGCAGTTGGTGGCCCAGACGGGTTCCGACTTGTCGTAACATGAAACCTGATGGGGCGCGGGCTGCGGATCGATCTTCACTTGTCCGTCGGCGTCGATGCTGAGGCCGTATTCCCCGCGGGTATCGACCGACGAAGCCGTCTCGCTGCCGATCATAATCTCGCGCGCTTGCACGTCCTGATCCTGGTACATCATCGGCGTATAGTTGACGCCAAAAATGTCCAGCGCTTTATCAAAACCATATTTGACCGCATTGTAAGGCTGCTGGCACGGGGATATGACCAGCCTTGTCGGGTCCTGGCGATGAACTATGTCCTCTAGCATCGTGGCAACCTTATCTCCGCCCGGGGTGAATCCCTCGGTGACTTCGTTGCCGATGCTCCACAGGATGATGCTGGGGTGATTGTGATCGCGTTGGATCATGCTGGTGAGATCGCTCTGTACCCATTGGTCAAAGAATCGCCCGTAGCCGAACTTGGTCTTGTCCAGCTTCCACTCGTCAAAGCACTCGTCCATGACGAGGATTCCCATTTTGTCGCATAAATCGAGCAGCTGGGGCGAGGGCGGATTATGGCTGGTGCGAAGCGCGTTGCATCCCATCGCTTTGAGGAGTTGCAGTTGCCGCTCAAAGCCGCGCTGGTAGGCGGCGGAACCGAGGCAACCGAGATCGTGGTGATCGCACACGCCCTTGATCTGGACGTGCTCGCCATTGAGGAAAAATCCCTCGTCCTTTTTGAATTCGATACTGCGGATGCCAAACGGAGTCGTGTAAGAATCGGCCAGCGCGCCGCTGATGCGGACTTCGCTCACCGCGCGATAGAGAGCGGGAGTTTCCGTCGACCAAAGTTGTGCCGTGGGCAGTGAGAATGATTGGTTGAAGGGCATGGTCCGGCCGGGACTTACTTTTTGCGTCTCGTCCTGGCGTGCCACTTCCTCGCCGGAGGGATCAAGCAGGATCGTAGTCAAAGTGGCATCGGAAGGAACCGCGTCCGACTCGGCGACGACCTGTGTCGCCACGTCGACCTGCGCATTGGTCGCCTGTGCCTTGGGCGTGGTAATTGAGGTTCCCCACTGCGCGATGTGGACGGGCTTGGTGACGATCAGCCAGACGTGGCGATAGAGTCCCGCACCCGAGTACCAGCGGCAGCAGGGCTGCACAACGTTGAGCCTCACCGCCAAAACATTTTTTTCGTCGCCGTATTTGAGCACCGGCGTGAGATCGTAAAAAAAACTGGTGAAGCCGTAAGGATGATTCCCGAGTTTCTGGCCATTGCAACTGACATCGGCATCCATGTAAGCGCCGTCAAAAAGAATTGAGACTCGCCGGCCGCGCGCGGTCTGGGGCAGGGTGAAAGTTTTTCGGTACCAGCCGATGCCGCCGTTCAGATACCCGCCGTCAGCGCCGGCGGGCGATTTGCTGTCGAAAGGGCCATCCATCGCCGAGGGATCCGAGCCCGGCACGCCTTCGATCATCCAGTCGTGGGGCAGGTCAAGCGTCCGCCAGGAGGAATCATCGAAAAGCGGCTGGTCGGCGGCCGGCGCATCGCCCAGATGAAATTGCCAATCGCGATCAAAGAGAATGGTCTGGCGCGGGGCGTCGGCGGAAAGAGGCACTGCAATGGGCGACTCGGCCAAGGCCGAAAGACAGACGGCGAGGCCGGGAAAAAGAATGAAAAGAAGAAATCGTTTTCTAATCATGGCGTGAACTTTTCAAGTTTCACATCCTTTGTCTCCCGGCGATCGCATCCGAGAGGATATTTTTGTTGGCGAATTCAATGCTGCTGCCGGCGGGGAGGCCGCGGGCGAGACGGGTGATTTGGATATTGGGGAATCGCTGAGAGATCAGGTTTTGGATGTAGAGCGCGGTACCGTCGCCGTCGACGGTGGGGTTGGTGCCCATGATGAGTTCGCGGATGGTGCCGCTTTCCAGACGTTTAGATAGGGCATCGATGGTCAGGTCCTGTGGATGCGATTCCTCCAGCGGCGCGATTCGGCCCAGCAGCACGTGATACACGCCGTTAAATAATCCCGTCGATTCCAGCGCCAGCAAATCCTTGGGTTGCTCGACCACGCAAACCACACCCTGATCCCGCGCGGGATTGGAGCAGATGGCGCAAGGGTCCTGTTCGCGCTCGGTGAGGTTAAAGCAAACGCTGCAATGGCGAATGCGGGTCTTCACGTCCCGGATGGCCTCGGCCAATTTCAGGGCCTCTTCGGGCTTTTGTTTGAGGAGATGGAAAGCGATCCGCTCGGCCGAGCGCAGGCCGATGCCGGGAAGATTGGACAGCTCATTGATGAGGTTTTGGATGCTCTGCGTGTAAGATGACATAGTCCCAATTGTACGCCGCCCCATCTCCAGCTTAAAATCGCCGATCCCATGCGGAGGTCCGGATTGTTCGTCGCGTCACAGGTGGAGTTGTCTCGATATCGCTTATGGCATGCGCCCAGGGTCGTAACATCCGGAACGCCAAATACCGATAAACCAAGTTTGGGATCAGATGAATCATAGTTCGGAAAGCGTCTCCGTGTCCCAGCCACCCTCGGAATCGATATCTTCGCAACCCCAGCCGCCCCAGCCCCGTAAAACGGGCAGTTTCGCATGGATACTTTGGGTGTTGCTCGCGGCGGCCGTCGGTGTCGGGGGATTTTTTTTGTTTAAGCGTTTGGAATCCGGCATGCAGGCCCAGGCGACCACCCGGCCGGATACTTCGGCGCGCGGCGCGCCGGTAATGGCCGCCAGAGCACGAATCGGCGATGTCCCGATCTATCTCGAAGGTCTCGGCCAAGTCACGCCGTTTTACACCATCACGATCCACACCCAAATCGACGGAATATTGGATAAAGTCGCATTCCAGGAAGGCCAGTTGATGCATCAGGGGGATTTGGTGGCGGAGATCGATCCCCGCCCCTATGCCGCCGCCCTTGAACAAGCCCAGGGCGCCTTGGCGCGCGATCAGGCCCTTTTGGACAACGCCAAGCTGGACCTGAATCGCTACACCAGCGCCGTCGCCGGCACGTACACACAGCAGCAGATCGACACGCAAAAAGCATTGGTGGACCAATACACCGGCACCGTGACCGCCGATCAGGGCAACGTCGATGCCGCCAAAGTGCAATTGAGTTACTGCACGATCACCGCGCCGGTGACCGGCCGCATCGGCCTGCGGGCCGTCGATCCCGGCAACATCGTTCACACCACCGACACCAACGGGATCGCCGTCATCACCCAGCTTCAGCCGATCGCGGTCGTCTTCACGCTCCCCGAAGCCGACATCCCGCAGGTGCTTTACAAAAACAATCTGAAAGTCGAAGCCTGGGATGCCCCGAATACAACCCAACTCGCCACCGGAACTCTCGCAGCGGTGGACAGCGTGGTCGATCAGACATCCGCTTCGATCCATCTCAAGGCCAAGTTCGACAATCTCGATAACGCGCTTTTCCCCAGCCTGTTTGTCAATGCCCGGATTCTGGTGGACACGCAACACAACAAGGTGATCGTGCCCGTCGCGGCGGTGCAGCAGGGACCGGATGGGGCATTTGTTTATGTCGTGGGAAGCGATCAAACGGTGAGCGTGCGCGATGTGACGACCGGCGCGCAGATGGGCGACGTTCAGGCCATCGAGAGCGGATTACAAGCCGGCGAAATTGTCGTCACCGACGGCGTGGATCGCTTGCAGGATGGAATGAAGGTGACGCCCCGAATGATGGCCACCACGCTGCCGAGCGGCATGAATCCCTCGACCCGGCCCTACGGTCGCGGCGGGCGCGGCCGGCGCGGAAGTTCCACCCAACCCAGCGCCACCCAAAGCAGTCCGAGGACCGACCAATGAGTCCATCACGGCCGTTCATTCTGCGGCCGGTCGCCACGTCGCTGCTGATGACCGGCATTCTCCTCGTGGGGACCGTCGCGCTGCTGCAACTGCCCATCTCCGCCTTGCCGGAGGTGGATTATCCGACGATTCAGGTCGTGACGTTTTATCCGGGCGCGGGCCCGGATGTGATGGCGTCATCGGTGACCGCGCCGCTGGAAAAACAATTCGGTGAGGTGCCAGGGCTCAATCAGATGACCTCGACGAGTTCGCAGGGCAGCTCGATCATCACGCTGCAATTCTCGCTGGATTTGGATATCGATGTCGCCGAGCAGGAAGTTCAGGCGGCGATCAACGCGGCGGGGACGTATTTGCCGGCTGATCTGCCCAATCCGCCCATCTACAGCAAGATTAATCCCGCCGACACGCCCATCCTGACCTTGGCACTCACCAGCCAATCGCTGCCGCTGCCCAAGGTGGAGGATTTGGCGGACACGCGGCTGGCGGAAAAAATCTCGCAGCTCCCCGGTGTCGGGCTCGTGAGCATCAGCGGCGGGCAAAAACCGGCGGTGCGCGTCCAGGTCAATCCCACGGCTCTTTCGGGCATGGGCATGACGCTGGAAGACCTGCACACCACCCTCGACACCGCCAGCATCGATCAGGCCAAGGGAAGTTTTGACGGCCCAACCCAGGCGAGCACCATCGGCGCCAACGATCAGCTCCTCACCAGCGCGGATTACAAATCCGTCGTCATTTTCTACAACGCCGCCACCGGCGGAGCGGTGAAATTGTCCGATGTCGCCAATGTCGTCGATTCCGCCGAGGACGTGCAGCAAGCGGCGTGGATGAACACGGATCCGGCCGTGATCGTAAATATCCAGCGGCAGCCCGGCGCGAACATCATCGCCGTGGTGAACAGCATCAAAAAGCTTTTGCCGCAATTGCAAACGTCGCTACCGTCGGCGGTGAATGTGAAAATTCTGACCGATCGTACCGTCACGATCCGCGCTTCGGTGGCGGATACCTGGTGGGAATTGGGATTAACGATCACGTTGGTGGTGGCGGCGATTTTCATCTTTCTCCGCAATCTTCCCGGGACCGTCATCCCATCCGTCGCCGTGCCGCTGTCGATCGTCGGCACATTCGGCGTGATGTATCTGCTCGGCTACAGCATCAACAACCTGACGCTGATGGCACTCACGATCTCAACGGGATTCGTGGTGGATGACGCCATCGTGATGATCGAAAACATCACGCGCTTCGTGGAAGAAGGCGACCGGCCGCTGGCGGCGGCGCTGAAGGGGTCGGAACAAATCGGATTCACCATCATTTCGCTGAGCGTGTCGCTGATCGCGGCGATGATTCCGCTGCTGTTCATGGGAGATATCGTCGGCCGATTGTTCCGGGAATTTGCCGTCACCCTGAGCGTGACGATCGTGGTTTCCGCATTCGTGTCGCTAACGCTGACGCCGATGATGTGCTCGCTTTTGCTGCGTCACAAGCCCGAGTCGGAGCGGAATGTTTTTTATCATGCCAGCGAGCGCGCGTTCAACTGGATCATCGAGATGTACGGCAAAACGCTGCGAGTCGTCCTGCGGCATCAGCCGGAAACCCTGATTGTTGCTTTGGCGACGCTGGCGGTGACGATCTGGCTCTACATCATCATCCCCAAGGGATTTTTCCCCGTGCAGGATACCGGCGTGATCCAGGGCATTTCGCAGGGGCCGCAGAATGTGTCCTTCGATTCCATGATGCTGCACCAGCAGGAATTGGCGAAGGTGATTCTCAAAGACCCGGCGGTGGAAAGCCTCTCGTCTTTCATCGGCATCGACGGCACGAACACGACGCTCAACAGTGGGCGAATTCAGATCAATCTCAAGCCGCTGGAAGAACGCAAGGTCAGCGCCAGCGATGTCATCCGCCGGTTGCAGCCGCAATTGGATCAGGTGGTGGGCATATCGCTCTTCATGCAGCCGGTGCAGGATTTGACGGTGGAAGACCGCGTGAGCCGCACGCAATATCAATACACGCTGGAAGATCCCGATGCTTCGGAGCTGGCGATCTGGGTGCCGAAATTGGTGGATGCTTTGAAGGACAATCCGAAAATCCGCGATGTCGCCACTGACGAGCAGAACCTTGGCCAATACGCCCAGCTCGTGATCGACCGCGACACCGCCGGGCGATTGGGAATCACCCCGCAGATGATCGACAACGAATTGTACGATGCGTTCGGCCAGCGGCAGATTTCCACGATGTTCACGCAACTCAACCAATATCACGTGGTGCTGGAAGTCGATCCGCGGTTTCAGCAGCGCGTGGTGGATTTGAATCACATCTATATTCAATCGGCGACCAACGGCCAGGTGCCGCTGAGCGCGTTTACCCAACTGCAATTGGGAACGGCTCCGATTGCGATCAATCATCAGGGGCAATTTCCCGCGGTGACGCTGTCGTTCAATCTCGCCGCCGATGCGTCGCTGGGAGATGCGGTGAAGGCGATCCATCAGGCCCAGCAGCAACTGCAAATGCCCGCCAGCATCGAGACCGGATTCCAAGGCACCGCCGCGGCGTTCGAGGCATCGCTGAGCAACGAGCCGATCCTGATTCTCGCGGCGCTGATCACCGTTTACATCGTGCTGGGCGTGCTCTACGAAAGTTACGTTCATCCGATCACTATTCTCTCGACGCTCCCCTCGGCCGGCGTCGGCGCGCTGCTAGCGCTGATTCTTTGCAAGCAGGATTTCAGCGTGATCGCGCTCATCGGCGTGATCCTCCTGATCGGCATCGTCAAGAAAAACGCCATCATGATGATCGACTTCGCCCTCGAAGCGCAGCGGAAGGAGGGAAAGACGCCGGTGGATGCGATCTTCCAGGCGTGCCTGCTGCGATTCCGCCCGATCATGATGACAACCTTCGCCGCCCTCTTCGGCGGTTTGCCGCTGGCGCTGGGAACCGGCGTTGGATCGGAACTTCGCCGGCCGCTGGGCATCGCCATCGTCGGCGGATTGATCTTCAGCCAGGTGCTCACGCTGTACACCACGCCGGTGATTTATCTCTGGTTTGATCGCATCTCCCAGCGTCTGACGCGCCATCGGCATGTCGAGGATATGTCGCCCGAAGAAGTGCAGACGCAAACCGATCTGACGGAATCGGAGGGCATGTGAGTCTATCCACGCCGTTCATTCGCCGGCCGGTGGGGACGACGCTCATGAGCATCGCCGTGGCATTGGCGGGGGCGGTGGCTTACAGGTTTTTGGCGGTCTCGCCGCTGCCGCAGGTGGATTTTCCAACCATTCAGGTGAGCGCGGGATTGCCGGGGGCGAGTCCCGAGACGATGGCATCATCCGTGGCCACGCCGCTGGAGCGGCAGTTCGGCCGGATCGCGGGCATCACGGAGATGACCTCCAGCAGCACGCTGGGATCGACCAGCATCACGCTGCAATTCGATCTCAGCCGCGACATCAACGCCGCCGCGCGCGATGTCCAGGCCGCCATCAACGCCGCGCGCGGAAATCTTCCGGCCGATCTGCCATCCAATCCGAGTTACAACAAGGTCAATCCCGCCGACGCGCCCGTGCTGATTTTGGCGATCACCTCCGACACCTACACGCGCGCAAAAATGTATGACATCGCCTCCAGCGTCCTGGCGCAAAAGCTGGCGCAACTGAAAGGCGTCGGGCAGGTGAACGTCGGCGGCGGGGCGCTGCCGGCGGTGCGCGTCGATGTGAATCCCACATTACTCAACAGCATGGGCCTCGGTCTGGAAGATGTGCGCACCGTGCTGGCCGCCTCCAACGCCAACGCGCCCAAGGGATCGACTAGCGACGCGCACCAAAGCTGGATGCTGGGGACAACCGATCAATTGCTGACCGCCGACAAATATCGACCCCTGGTCGTCGCCTATCGCAATGGCGCTGCGGTGCGGCTTTCCGATATCGCCGATGTCACCGATTCCGTGCAGGACATCCGCACACTCGGCCTGGCCAACGGCAAACCCGCGGTGCTCCTCATCATCAGCCGACAACCGGGCGCCAACATCATCGATACGGTGGACAGCGTCCTGGCCCTCATGCCCGAGATGCAGGCAGAGATTCCCGCGGGGATGAAATTGGCGGTGGTGATGGACCGAACGCCGACGGTGCGACAGTCCGTCCGCGATACCGAGTTCACGCTCGTGCTGGCGACGCTGCTGGTGGTGATGGTCGTCTTTATTTTCCTGCGCGACATCCGCAGCACGCTGATTCCATCCGTGGCGGTGCCGATTTCCCTGATCGGAACTTTCTCGGTGATGTATCTGTGCAATTACAGCATCGACAATCTATCGCTGATGGCGCTGACCATCGCAACGGGATTCGTGGTGGATGATGCGATCGTCGTGATTGAAAACATCACAAGACATCTGGAAGAGGGCAAAGCCCCGCTGGAGGCGGCGCTGATCGGCGCGCGGGAAATTGGATTTACCGTGCTGTCGATGAGCACATCGCTGGTGGCGGTGTTCATTCCCATTTTGCTCATGGGCGGATTGATCGGCCGGCTGTTTCGGGAATTCGCGGTGGTCTTGTCGGTGGCAATTGGCGTGTCGCTGCTGGTGTCGCTGACGACCACACCGATGATGTGCGCCCTTCTCCTTCGCCACAAAAGCGATCAGCGGCACGGCCGGATTTACGCCGCCAGCGAGTGGGGATTTCAGAAATTGCTCAATGCTTATGAGCGATCGCTCAGCGTGGTGCTGCGGCATTCGTTCGTGATGATCCTCGTCACCATCGCCACCGTCTTCGTCACCGCGTATCTCTACACGCACATTCCCACCGGATTTTTTCCGCAGCAGGACACGGGAAGAATGTCCGGCTCGATCCAGGCCGATCAGGATACTTCGTTTCAGGCGATGTCCGGATTGCTCACGCAGTTTTGCCAGGCCGTGTCCAAGGATGCGTCCGTGGATAGCGTGATCGGATTCACCGGCGGGCAGGGCGGCACATCCAACACGGCCCGCATGTTCGTCACGCTCAAGGCCATCAATATCCGCAAGATTGGCGTGGATCAGGTGATCGCCAATCTTCGCCGCGAGACCGGCCGAATCCCCGGCGCAAGCCTTTTCTTCCGCCCGGCCCAGGACATCAACGTCGGCGGCCGCATGTCACAGGCGCAGTATCAATACACGTTGCAGGGCGACAATCTCGATGATCTGATCGCCTGGGCGCCCAAATTGCAGACCGTTATGCACACACTTCCGGGACTTGAGGATGTGAACACCGACCAGCAGAATCGCGGGCTGGAAGCGTACGTGGACGGCGACCGCAACACCGCCGAGCGGCTGGGCGTGAATTTCGCCACGCTCGACGCCACACTCTCCGATGCGTTCGGCCAGCGCGAAGTCTCCACCATGTACACACCGCTGAACCAATATCATGTCATCCTCGAAGTCGCACCGCAGTATTTTCAAAATCCCACCGGCCTGAATTACATCTACGTCCCCGGCACCAACGACACGCAAGTGCCGCTCGCCGCTGTCACCAAATATGAGCCGTCCACGACTTCACTGGCGGTGAACCATCAGGGGCAATTCCCGGCGATCACGCTCTCGTTCAATCTCGCCCCCGGCGTGCCGCTGGGGCAGGCGGTTGTGGAAATCAACAAAGCCGAGCAGGACATGGGAATGCCCGCGTCGATCCAGGGAAGTTTCCAGGGCAACGCCAAGGCGTATCAGGATGCCGAGGCCGGCCAACTATGGCTGATCATCGCGGCCATCCTCACCGTCTACATCGTGCTGGGCATGCTGTACGAAAGCTTCATCCATCCGATCACGATTCTCTCGACGCTTCCCTCCGCCGGCGTCGGAGCGCTGCTGGCGCTGATTCTCTTTCACACCCAACTCGACGTGATGGGATTGATCGGCATCATCCTGCTGATCGGCATCGTGAAGAAAAACGCGATCATGATGATCGACTTCGCCCTGTCGGAAGAACGCAACAACGGCAAGAGCCCCAAAGACGCGATTTTCCAGGCCTGCCTGCTGCGCTTCCGCCCCATATCCATGACCACCATGGCCGCCATGCTCGGCGGATTGCCGCTGGCATTAGGCAACGGCGCCGGCTCAGAACTGCGCCATCCGCTGGGCATCGCCATCGTCGGCGGATTAATTTTCAGCCAGATGCTGACACTCTACACGACGCCGGTGGTGTATTTGTATCTGGATCGGTTTCGGCTGTGGACGAAGCGAGTGTTGGTGGGGAGCTGAGCGCGGCTTCGCCGATGGGGATCATCAAACCAACCGCCTCCCATATCGCTTCTCTCTGGTCCAGCGATGGATATGATTGTCTCCAATCGAAGTGGAGCCATTTTGCCGGGCATCGAATCCAAACCAATCTTCGGCCGCAAGCGCGATCTGACTTATCTGCTGGAGCGCGTGCGCAAGCCCGGCATAACGGTGATCG
>Ga0302326_10031895_pt1 | contig 10514 bp, 6 predicted proteins | sample Palsa_T0_3_FD_202264 | JGI IMG/M metagenome (GOLD analysis project Ga0302326, IMG submission 202264) | Peat permafrost microbial communities from Stordalen Mire near Abisko, Sweden - Palsa_T0_3 | ecosystem: Environmental > Terrestrial > Soil > Palsa > Peat permafrost | place: Sweden: Abisko... | reverse complement strand
TGGTCGAGCAGCTCGGGAAGCTGCGGGAACCCGCCGCACTGCCCGGGTGGCTGGCCACGACCACGCACCGGGAGTGCCTGCGGGTGGTGACGGCAGCGCGCAAATCGGAGCGGCAAGGAACGAGGCTAGACGACGCTCCGCAATTCGCGGACAACACGATGATCGACGAGGAGATCCTCATGGCCGAGCGGAACGCGGCGCTCCGGACGGCGCTCGCGGAGCTCCCGCCCCGGTGCCAGCGGCTGCTGGCCATGCTCATCAGCGACCCGCCGTGTTCGTACGCGGAGATCAGCGCGACGCTGCAGATCCCGGTGGGAAGCATCGGCCCGCAGCGAGCCCGCTGCCTGGAACGGCTGCGCAAGTCCAGCGCGCTGGCCGGTCTTGGCGACCCCGACGTCCGCTGGGCGAAGGGCGAGAAACATGGCTGACGGCTGGGACGACGAGGAGCTCCTGGCGGCATTGGGCGAGGCGGTGAAGGCTCGGCAGGCGGTGCCTGAGTGGTTCGTCGAGACGGGCAAGAACGCATACGCGTGGCATAACATCGACGCCGAGCTGGCCCAGCTGACCTACGACTCCGACAGCGACGCCGACCGGGGCGTGGCGGCGGCCGTCCGGTCGGAGGCCGCCTCGATCCGGGCGCTCACGTTCACCTCGGCGCGCTTGTCCATCGAGCTCGAGGTGGCCTCGGATTCGCTGGTGGGCCAGATCATCCCGGCCCAGGCCGGCACGCTCGAGGTCCATACCACGGGCGGCGTGACCAGCTCGCCGATGGACGAGATCGGCTGCTTCGCGGTCACCCCGATCCCGGCCAGCCCGTTCCGGCTACGGTGCCGCACGGAAGACGGGACCGACGTGCTGACCGGGTGGATCACTTTGTGAGTTTGCGGTTCACGCGGCGCCCAGGCTCACCAGCGACATGGCGGTGGCGTGCTGGACCGGATCATCGGTGGACCCCCGCCGCACGTGGTAGATCGACTCGGCGAGGCTCTGGCCGGCCCGCAGGTGCCGGTGCAGGTCGACCATCAGGGGCACCACGGCTTCGTCGTTCAGCGGCACGATGGCGGCGATGATCCCGGCCGTCCCCAACGGTAGCAGGCTGCTGACCAGGCCGAGCAGCTCGTTGGCTCCGGCGGGCGCCAGCACCCCGCCCTCACAGCTGGACAGGACGAGCCGGTACGGCGCCCGGCGCAGGCGCTCGAAATCGTAGACGGTCAGCGGACCGTCATGCATTCGCAGCGAGGAGAACAGCGGGCTGTCGGCCCGGAAGATCCCGTGTGCGGCGATATGCGCCAGCCACGCCCCGTCCAACGCGGACAGCACCTTGTCGGCCGTGGCGGCGGCGTCTTCCAGCACCGTGACGTCGTCGTACAGCCGCGCGACCAGGGGCACCTCGGCACCGCCCGTGACCAGGCCGGGCCCACGGGCCAGGACGACCTGGCGGTGTTCGGGTTCTGGCGCTTGATGGGCCCGCATCCAAGCGCTGGCGGACGGGGCGACGCTGATGACCCGGTCCTTGAGTGCGGGCAGCAGCGCCCACGGGATGGAGTGCAGCTTGGCGGGCGGGACGATGATGACCGGCCCGTCGCCCAGGTGCGGGACGGCTTGTCCGAGCAGCGCTTGCTGGAGTGCTGGTCCCGCCTTACCCAGGACGGCCAGCGCGCTGGCCGGGTCGTCACCGGGGCGGCTGGAGGCTAGACGGCGCAGCGCGAAGCGGGCGAAATCCGCCGCCTTCATGGCGTCGCGGGCCTGGCCGGCAGCAAACTGTCTTATCCGGCCCGACCCGCAAGTCAGGACGTACAGATCGCCGTCGACGTTACCGATCTCGATGAGCTGGGCAGCGCCGAGCTCGTCGAGCAGGTCGGCCGGGCTGAACGGGGCGCGGGTCCACGGCCCGTTACCCTGAGCTCGCAGCGCGCTGGCGCGCACCTCGGTTTCCAGCCGCTGTTGTTCCTTCTGCAGCGACGCGCTCGGCATGCCTTGGCTCCGTGCCTGGTCCAGGCCCCTGGTCACCGTGCGCAGCGCGGCCAGGCTGGCGTTCAGCTCCGCATCGGCTGACGGCCGCGCAGGGGGAACCGCGTAGGCGGTGGCCCGCCAGCGCTCGCTCCAGGTCAGCAGGAGCCGCGGCCGCCGAGCCTGCGCGGCGTGTCGCTGGGCGAGAGCGGCCAGTTCGGCGCCATGTACGGTGGCCTGGGCCCGGAGTTCCGAGGCGCCCAGGGCCAGCCGGTGCTCGTCAAGCACGTCGAGCCCTCGTCTGCAGGCGGCCAGCATCCGGCTCGGACGGCCCGCAGCCTCGGCGCGCAGGGCTTCGCCGAGCCACCCGCTGACCCGCGACAGCGCCGGGCCGCGCCGCCGGGTCCCGGCCAGCGCGGCCAGATGGCGTTCGGCGTCGTCGCGGCGGCCGAGATCCAGGGCAATGCGCCCGGCCAGCAGATGCGCCTGGGCCGCGTCGCTGGAGCCAAGGGCATCCAGCCGGGCGGCGGACCGGTTCGCCTCGCGCAGCAACGGGGCCGATACCGGGCCAACCTCGTACCGGGCCTGGACGAGAACGCGCGCCGCATGGGCCTGCCGCCAGGCGCTCCGCTGTGACCCGAACATGCGGTACGCGGCCTGCGCCCAGTCGAGGGCGGCCTGGGGCTGCGTCGCGGCCAGCGCGCAGTTGGCCGCCATGAGCAGCAGTTCCGCCTTCTTCGTGAGCCGGCCACGGATTTCCTCTAGTTCTCGCAACGCGGCCTCGGCTTCGGCCAGGGCGTCACGAGCCAGCCCGGCCGCCAGCAGCACGGCGCACCGTTCGGTGCGCAGCGTGGTGGCCGGGACCTTCAGCCGCTGGTAGCTGAGGGTCGCCGCATCGAGACGGGCCAGCGCGACCGGGAGGTCTCCGGATGCGAAGGCCGTCAGCGCGCGATTGAGGATCGGAGCGAGCGCTTCCAGTTCCTGCCCGATGGTGGAGGACAGCCGTGCGGCGGCAACGTAATCGGCATCGGCCCGGCTGGTCGACCCCAGCCTCAGGTAAATGCCGGCGCGGGTGTTCAGCGCGCGAGCTGTCCAGAGCAGGTCGCCCGCACGCCGCAGCACGGCGACCGCGTGCCGCGCGTCTTCCAGGGCGGCCGGGAACTGGCCCAGGGCGAAGAACACGATCGCCCGGCCGTGCCGGACCCGTGCCGCCGACACGCCACTGGACCGGCGCACGGCGGCCTCGAAGGCGGCCAGCCCGGCCGCCGTCCGGCCCGCGAAAACGAGCGCCACGCCCAGGCCGGCGAGCACCTCGGCCTCGCGCTCGGCCGAGCCGGTGCGGCGGGTCTGGCGCAGTGCCTGGCGCAATTCACGGACCCCGGCCTCGACGTCGCCGAAGTCACGCAGCACGATCCCCGCGGCCTGATGGGCCACGGAGGCGTCATGAGGGCCCGGTCGTCCGGCGAGCACGGCACGCGCTCTGGTCAGCGCAGCCCAAGGCCGGGACGTGGCCAGCGCGACCAAATCGTCCACCTCGCGCGGACTTGTCGCGGCCGCGCCCCCTCCCCGGACCATAGGCCGATTCTAGATCTCCCGATTTGATGCGGTCCATGTATTAAAGCGTCACGATGGCCGCTCCGTAGGTGCGTCGGGCTCTGCGAGCTTTATGAGGAATCGCGGGGTTACTTACCCATTCCTGCGGTTAGATCGGGTAAGTGATTAATTTCGGAGGTCATAGTGACAGGAAAGAATTACTGGTACAGCTCGCTCAAGCCCCCGCTTGGGGCTGTGGCCGTTGCGGAGGCCGAGATTATCGTCGACGCGTTCCGCGCCCGCAAACCGCCGATCGAAATCGGCGGCTTCCCAGACGACGCCAAAGAAGACGACGACCTGCACCCCGGTGGCATTGCCTTCATGTACGCCGAGGGTCACATTCTTGCCCGCGAACAGTACCTTGACGGGCCGGGAAGAACCCCGGAGCCCCCGGATCGTCTGACTGTCAGCAGGCCGAGAGGAATATTGGAGATCCTCGCCGAGTTCCTCGGCGAGGACAGCCGTTACTGGGAAGTCGAGACCACTCGAGTGGTCAGGGACATCGTGCTTCTCCGCCTGAACCCTCGTGGCGGCAAGGAGGACGCTCGTGAGCGCCAGCAGCTCGACGTGCTCGACATTATCGAACGCATTGACATTGAACTCGGCCCTGGGATCGCGGCGCCTGATCACGTGCTTACCGCCGCGCAAGAAATGCATCCCTGCTCGGCTACGGAGCCGCAGCAGGTTTATCCGACGGCGGGACCCTACCCCCCGGTCTGCCGGGACGGCGGCGCCCGGGTGCGGATCTTCCAGGCCGACACCGGGCTGGTGGCGGATGCCGAGAAAACCTTCCCGTGGCTCGCCGGCGTCAAGGGCGACGACGACCCGCGGCACGAGTCGAACGGCACGATCCTGCCCTACGGGGGACACGGGACGTTCGTCGCGGGCGTTCTGCGGTGCATGGCCCCGGAAGCGCAAGTCCACGTCGAGAACATCTTCGCCACCGCGGGCAGCGCGCTGGAATCGGATGTCGCGAAGAGGCTCAATGCGGCGTTCGGCTTCGGCTTCGAGATCGTCCACGTGACGGCCTCGTGCCATACCTGGAAGAACGTCCCGCCGCTGGCCCTGGAAGCCTGGCTGGAGCTGCTTCGGCCGTACAAGGGTGTCGTCTGCGTCGCAGAGGCGGGCAACAACCACACCCAGCGGCCGGCCTGGCCGGGCGCATTCCCTGACGTGCTCTCTGTCGGGGCGCTCGCTACCGACTGGCGTCACCGTGCGGACTTCAGCAATTACGGGGGCTGGGTCGACGTGTACGCACCAGGCGAGAAGCTCATCAACGCCTTCGGCAGCGGTACGTACACCTGCCACATCCCGCCTAATGTCGGGCAGGTAAGGACGTTCTCCGGCCTGGCGCAATGGAGCGGGACTTCCTTCTCGGCCCCCATCGTGACCGGGCTGATCGCGGCCCGGATGGCCCGCTGCGGCGAGAGCGCCCGGGAAGCGGCCGCGGCTCTGCTGGCCAAGGCCCGGGCCCAGACGATTCCCGGCGTGGGTCCGGTGCTGTTCCCCGGCTGCGATGGCGAGGAGCGCTGCGACCGGTGCGGTGGTGACGGCCGGCCCGGTGGATGCGGTGGCCGACGCGGCGGCGGTGACTGCCGGTGCGGCAGCGGTTGCGGGTGCGGTAGCGGTTGCGGGTGCGGCGGTTGAGGGTGCGGGTTTCAGGAGGCGCCCGTCACCAGGACGGGGTGCGGGCGCCTAGGTCGCTGACGTCCTGACGCGATTTCGTCGGTGGTGGTCAGGCCGGCCGCCGGGTGCGGGCGATGAGGCGCCGGTCGTTGTCATCGAGCCGGGTTTTGACGGTGGCGGGGTCTACGGTGGTTTGCATGGGCGAGGCTCCTTCTCGTCCGGGTCCCCGTAGCGTTCGCCCGCTTACGGGGACCACCCTTTGTGGTGTGGCTTACGGAGGAAAGCTGTACTGATGGACCCGTCCCACGCACTCGCGTACCGCCTCGTCCGCCGGCCTTTGCCCGCGACCTCGGCGCCGCGCCTGGACGAGGCGCAGCAGCGGGTGGTGGAGCACGAAGGCGGCCCGCTGCTGGTGCTGGCGGGACCCGGCACCGGCAAGACGACCACGATCGTGGCCGCCGTGGCAGACCGGATCGAGCGGCGCGGCATCGACCCGGAGCGCGTGCTCGTGCTGACCTTCAGCCGGAAGGCGGCGGTTGAGCTCCGCGAGCGAATCACCGCCCGGCTGCGGCGCACCACCCGCGAGCCGTTGGCGATGACCTTCCACAGCTATGCCTACGCGCTCGCGCGCCGGGAGTTCGTGCTCGCGGGCGACGAGCCGCCGCGGCTGCTTTCCGCGCCCGAGCAGCTGCTTGAGATTCGCCGGATGCTGCGCGGCGAGGCCCAGGACGGCGGCGCCCGCTGGCCCGAGCGGCTCCGTCCGGCCCTGGCCACCCGGGGGTTCGCCGAGGAGCTACGCGACCTGCTGATGCGCGCGGCCGAACGCGGCCTGGACGGCCGGCGGCTGCGCCAGCTCGGCAAGCTGCGCGAGCGCGACGACTGGATGGCGGCGGCCGCGTTCCTGGATCGGTACGCGGCGCGTTTCGACCTCGCGCCGGTGCCCGCCTACGACTACGCGGAGATCGTCCGCATCGCCGCCGCGCTGCTAAGCCGTGAGGAGACCAGGCAGCGCGAGCGCGGGGCTTATGACGTGGTGCTGGTCGACGAGTACCAGGACAGCGACCCGGCTCAGGAGTCGCTGCTGCTCGCGCTGGCCGGCGACGGCCGTGAGCTGATCGCCGTCGGCGATCCGGACCAGTCCATCTACGCGTTCCGTGGTGCCGACGTGGAGGCGCTTACCGAGTTCGGTGAGCGGTTCCGTACCGCGGACGGCCAGCCCGCGCCCGTGGTGGCGCTGCGCACGTGCCGCCGCAGCGGCCCGGTCCTGCTGGCCGCGTCCCGCCGGGTGGCCCGGCGGCTGCCAGCGGCGCCGTCCGCGCCCGGCGGCTCGGCCAGCCACCGGGACCTGGTACCTGCCTCGCGGACCCCGCCGGGTGAGGTCCGCATCCTGATCGCGGACAGCTCGACCCAGGAGGCCGCCCTGGTTGCCGACACGCTGCGCCGCGCCCACCTGGCGGATCAGATCCCCTGGTCCTCGATGGCCGTCCTGGTGCGCTCGGCGTCCCGGCAGGTCCCGCTGCTGCGGCGGGCGCTGACCGCGGCCAACGTCCCGGCTACGGTGGCCGGTGACGAGCTGCCGCTGGCGGATGAGCCAGGTACCCGGCCGCTGCTCATGCTGCTGCGCTGCGCGCTGCGGCCGGCCGCGCTTGACGAGCAGACCGCGGCCGAGCTGCTCTGCGGCCCGCTGGGCAGCACCGACGCCCTCGGCCTGCGCCGCCTGCGCCGGTCCCTGCAGCTGCTGGCCGAGGCAGCGGACCAGGGAAAGGGGGACCAGAGAAAGGGGGACCAGGGAAAGGGGGACCAGGGAAAGGGGGACCAGGGAAAGGGCGAGCGGGCCGGGGACCTGATCGCCGGGGTGCTGCGCGATCCGCGCGACCTCGCCGGGGTTCCGGACCGGGTCGCGGGCCCGGCCAAGCGCGTGGCCGGGCTGCTGGCCCAGGCCACGGCCGCGATCGATGCGGGAGGTAACGCCGAGGACGTGCTCTGGGCGATCTGGGACGCGTCCGGGCTGGCGGAGCAGTGGCAGCGAACCAGCGCGGCAGGCGGCCCCACCGGCGCGGCCGCGGACCGGGACCTGGACGCGGTGCTGGCCCTGTTCGACCAGGCTGCGCACTTCACCGACACCATGCCGCCAGGCGCGCCCGGCATGTTCGCCGAGAGCCTGGCCGGGCAGGAGATTGTCGGCGACACCCTGGCCGAGCGCGCCGTCCGGGAGGACTGCGTCCGCATCCTCACCGCGCACCGGTCCAAGGGCCTGGAGTGGGAGGTCGTGGTGGTCGCGGGCGTCCAGGAGGATACCTGGCCCGACCTGCGGCTGCGCGGATCGCTGCTCGGCGCGGGTGAACTCGCCGAGACGGTGCACTCTGGCCTCTCCGGGGCGGGGCACTCTGGCCTCTCCGGGGCGGGGCACTCTGGCCTCTCCGGGGCGGGGCACTCTGGCCTCTCCGGGGCGGGGCACTCTGGCTTCTCCGGGGCGGGCCCAGGGGCGGACGTGGACGCCGCGATGCTGGCCGCGAAGCTGCTCGCCGAAGAGCGGCGGCTGTTCTATGTGGCGGTAACCCGGGCGCGGCGGCGACTCGTCGTCACCGCGGCGGGCGGCGAAGACACCGACCAGCGGCCGTCCAGGTTCCTGACCGAGCTGGCCGGCGACGACGTGCCGGTCGAGCGGGTCGCCGATGCCCCCCATCGCTGGCTGTCCATGCCGGCACTGGTCGCCGACCTGCGGCGGGCCGCCGCCGACACCAGCGTCGAGCGGGCCGTCCGGCAGGCCGCGGCGGCCCAGCTGGCCCGGCTCGCCGCCGCCGGGGTGCGGGCGGCCCACCCGCGGGAGTGGTACGCGCTGACCGAGCTGTCCGACGCCGGCCCGATCGTGGCCGGGGGCGAGACCGTCCGGCTATCCCCGTCCCAGGTCGAGTCGTTCACCAAGTGCGGGCTGCGCTGGCTGCTCGAGGCGGCCGTCGGAGCCGGCCGGTCTGATGTCCTGCGCCACCTGGGCACCGTCATCCATGCCGCCGCCGTCCTGGCCGCCGACGGAGCCACGGAACGGGACGTGGCTGACCGCATCGATGAAATCTGGCACCACCTGGATTTCGGCAGCGCCTGGTACAGCGCCAAGCAGCGAGCGCTGGCCGAGCGCATGGTCCGCAAGTTCCTCGCCTGGCACGCCGAGAATCCGCGCGAGCTGGTCGCGGTGGAACAGCAGCTCAAGGTCCGGATCGGGCCGGTGGAGATCACCGGTCGGGTGGACCGGCTGGAATCCGACGACCAAGGCCGCGCGGTCGTGGTCGACCTCAAGACCGGGGGCAGCGCGCCGCGCGAAGACGAACTCGACCGGCACCCGCAGCTGGGCGTCTACCAGCTGGCGGTGCTGCTCGGCGCGTTCGAGCGGCTCGGCCTGGCCGAGCCGGGCGGGGCGGAGCTTGTCCAGGTCGGCAAGGCGTCGGGCGTGACCATGCGGGCCAAGGTGCAGCGGCAGGGCGCGCTGGCCGAAGATCCCGAGCCAGGCTGGGCCAAGGACCTGGTGGAGACCGTCGCGGCCGGCATGGCCGGACCCCTCTTCGAGGCCAAGGTAAACCCCGGCTGTCGTACCTGCCCGGTCGCCTCCTGCTGCCCGGTCCACCCCGAGGGCGAACAAGTCACTCCGTGACCGCGGATGCCTCCGCGGCCGCAGGCGGCTCCGTCGTTGGCAGTGCGGTCGTTGGCAGTGCGGTCGTTGGCAGTGCGGTCGTTGGCAGTGCGGTCGTTGGCAGTGCGGTCGCGGGCAGTGCGGTCACGGGCAGTGCGGTCACGGGCAGTGCGGTCACGGGCAGTGCGGCCAGCGCCTCGCGGGCCCCGTCCGCGATCGGCGGGAACAGCTCGTCCCGGGCCAGTACGTCCCGGAGCGCGGCGGCGTAGGCGACGTCGTACGCCTGCTCCTTCGGCACGGCGACATCGGGCACCACCCCGGTGCCCTGCCAGTTCGTACCGGTGACCGGGTTGATCGAGCGCGCGAACGGTATCGCGATGTGCACGGCGGCGCTGATTCCGAACGGCCGGGTCGGGTGCGCGCCGCCGCCGGTCGTCTCGCCGATCACCTGCGCCCGGCCCACGGCCTGCAGCGTATAGGCGAAGTCCTCGCCGCCGGAAAACGTCCGGCTGCTGGTCAGCACGTAGACCGGCCGGTCGAGGTAGCGGGGGCCCGGCACGTAGGACAGCGCCCAGAACTGATGCGTCTCACCGGTATCGGCCCGGAAGATGTCGTTGAAATGAGTGGGCGGTTGCTCATCGACAAGGTGGCTGCACCAGTAGACCACGCCCTCCGGTGAGCCGCCCCCGTTGCGTCGCAGGTCGATAATAAGCGCGTAGGTCCCGGCCACGAGCTCCATTGCCGCCGAGATGGCCGGCCCCGCGTTGGCCGGGACCGGGACCCGCCTCACGTCGAGGTAGCCGACGTTGCCGTCCAGCCGCTCGACCCGGTGGATGCCGAAGTTGTCCAGCCGTCCCATCTGGCGCATGGCCAGCCGCCGGCTCTCATGATCCTTGGGCCTATCCGGGTCCGGCCCGCCCCTAGGACCCCCAGGTCCGCCGGGCCCGCCGGGTCCAGGCCCGCCGGGGCCGCCGCCACCCGGACCTGGGCCGCCGCCGAGCCGCAGCGCCAGGTGCTTGTCCTCGCAGACTTCCTGCAGATGGCTGGTGACCAGTTCGGTGAGCGTGATCTCGTCCAGGTGGTCGTACTCGCCCGCGGCGAGCCTGGCCTCGACCGCGGCGGCGGCGCGGTCGGCCAGCTCAGGAAAGACGTAGTTCGTGCGCAGCAGCGCCAGCGCCGTCGTCACGATCTCGCGTCCGGACATCTGCTCGGCGGCCAGCGATCCGTCGTCGGGCATCAGGATCCGCGGTGTGGCCGCGTCCGCGTCGTCGAAGGTGAACTCGAGCAGCTGCGCCGCGGGCAGCCGGAGCGAGAGCTCGCGCCGGAGTGCGTCCATGGCCGCCTGATGGGCGTCCCGCCAGGCGGCCAGGGCCTGCTCGTAGTCTTCCCCCTCTCCCGGCGGCGGGAGGAAGACCCGCACCATCAGCTGTCCCGGCTCGATCGCCGGATCGTCGCCCGGCCGCAGCAGCACGGCCCGCTGCACCGCTTCAGCGCTGAAGCGCTCCCTCATCTCATGGTTAATGGCCCGTTGAAGCTGTTCTATCTCGGCCTGATCCACGTCGGCCTCCATCCCCGGTTATCCTCTCAACGCCGATCGCCGCCGACCGGGTTCCAAGCCGGCGGGTGCACGTCAGATTTGTAGGTGATCAAAATGGAGTCGGCTCTGTTGACGGTCCGGTGCATCGCCGGATTGCTTGAGCCGTAGACCGCCGCAGGTACG
>Ga0302326_10031893_pt1 | contig 10514 bp, 8 predicted proteins | sample Palsa_T0_3_FD_202264 | JGI IMG/M metagenome (GOLD analysis project Ga0302326, IMG submission 202264) | Peat permafrost microbial communities from Stordalen Mire near Abisko, Sweden - Palsa_T0_3 | ecosystem: Environmental > Terrestrial > Soil > Palsa > Peat permafrost | place: Sweden: Abisko... | reverse complement strand
GACGCCGGACGGGCAAACCGTCTTTCAGCAGGATCACTGGCCGCTTGGCGGGCATCTGCTTACACCCTGGTTCGATCCGGTGAACGGCCAGCGTCTTCCCATCGTCGTCGGCGGAGCATCCGACGAGCAGGATCGCGCAACCGTGGCAGAGTTAGAGGTCCAACGAAGACCGGCCCCGGGTTGGTTCAGTGCTGAATAAAGAGTGAGCTTACTCGTACCGGAGCACTTCGGCCGGAGCGATGCGCGTGGCGCTGCGCGCCGGATAGATCGTCGCCAGGAAGCTCACCAGGATGGCCGCTGCTGCTACCCACACACCGTCCACCCAGCGTAGCTCGAAAGGCACGAAGCTCAGCGCGTAGACCGTTTCGTCAAGGCGGATCCACCGATAGCGATCGGCGAAATAGCAGAGCGCATATCCGATTACCAGCCCAATAATGGTGCCCACCACTCCGATCAGCACGCCTTGCAGCATGAAGATACGGCGGATCTGCGCGCGCCGGGCCCCCATGGACATCAGCACGGCGATGTCCCGATACTTCTCCATCACCATCATCACCAGCGTGATGAGTATGTTCAGCGCCGCTACCAGCTCGATCAAGCCGATGGTTACGACTGTCACTGACTTCTCCATTTTCAACGCGTTCAGCAATGGGCGATTGCGCTCCATCCAAGTCACTGTGGCGTACTTCGGCCCCACGATCTGTTCCACAGCCTTGGCCACCTCGGGAGCGCGGTTTAGATCGTCCAGCTTTAATTCGACCTGATTGACTACGTCTTCGAGCGACAGCGCATGCTGGGTCGCCTCCAGCGAAGTGTAGGTCCAGTTATCGTCAATGTCGTAGAAGCCCGATTCGAAGATCCCCACCACGCGGAAGTATCGAACACTGGGGCGCAGGCCCATAGGCGTCATCTCGCCCTGTGGGTTCAGCATGGTTACCCTGCTATTGAGCTGCATGCCAATGTCTTCGGCCAGGCGCGCGCCCAGAATGATGCCCGGCAGGCCGCCGTCAGGAGCGGCGCGCAGCCGGTCCAGCGACCCGGCTTTCAAATGGCGCAGCGTGTCGCTGATCTGCAATTCCGTCGCTATGTCGACACCCTTCAGAACGCCGCCTTTGGACCTGACCGGACCGGAGAAGAAGACTTCGCTGTAGAGCGCCGGCCCGGCGGCCGTGACATGGGGCACCTGAAGAATCCGGCGAATGAGCGTTCCCCAGTTTTGGATGCCGTTCTGCGGCTCCTTCTCTTGAATGTTGACGTCGGCCATGGCGCCCAGCAGGTTGCGCTGCAGTGTGTCGCGGAGGCCGCTGGTCACAGCCAGCGCCACGATCAGCGCCATCACGCCGGCGGCCACGCCCAGGACGGAGATGGCGGTGATCACCGAGATGACCGCCTCTTTGCGGCGGGCCTTCAGGTAGCGCCGCGCAACGAACAGCTCGAAGGAGGCCGCCATCGCTCAGCGTCCGTCCAACTCGCGCAGGCGCGCCACCAGGTCGATAGGTCCCTCCGGACGGAGCAGCGGAAACAGGATCACATCGCGTATGGAGCGCGAGCCGGTCAGGATCATGACCATCCGGTCGATGCCGATGCCTTCCCCACCGGCCGGCGGCATGCCGTAGCTCAAGGCCCGCACGTAGTCTTCATCCATGCGGTGGGCCTCCTGGTCGCCGCGTTCGCGCATGGCGATCTGCGCGTCGAAGCGCCGCCGCTGCTCCTGCGGATCGTTCAGCTCGGTATAGCCATTGGCCACTTCCATGCCGGCGATATAGATCTCGAAGCGTTCCACGAATTGCGGATCGTCCGGCTTCTTCTTGGAGAGCGGCGAAGTCTCCACGGGATAGTCGTAGATAATGGTCGGCTGGATAAGCTGATGCTCCACCATGCGTTCGAAGATGTCCGCCAGCGCCTCGCCCGGAGTAGTTTTTCCTGAGCGACCCAGCAGCCATTCAGGGTCGCGCACCTGCTCGGGTGTGGGCCGATCGGCGCCCTGCCAATATTCCATGATCGCCTCGCGCATGGTGAAGCGCTCCAGGCGTCCGAAGTTCAGTTTGTGGTCCAGATACTCCACTTCAGTGGCGCCGGTCGCGTCGCGCGCCACCTGTTCGAACAGCTCGGCCGAAAGGTCGATCATGCCCCGATAGTCCGTGTAAGCCTGGTAGAACTCCAGCATGGTGAACTCGGGATTGTGCTGCGTGGAGAGCCCTTCGTTGCGGAAATTGCGATTGATTTCGTAGACCCGCTCGAGACCGCCCACCAGCAGCCGCTTGAGGTAAAGCTCCGGCGCGATGCGCAGGTACAGATCCATATCCAGGGTGTTGTGATGCGTGACAAACGGACGGGCGGCCGCGCCCCCATAGAGCGGCTGCATCATGGGTGTTTCCACTTCGATGAAGCCGTGGCTCTCCAGTTGCCGCCGCAGCGAAGCGATGATGCGGCTGCGCGTGAGGAAGACCTTGCGGACCTCCGGATTGGCAATCAGATCCAGATAGCGCTGCCGGTAGCGCGTTTCCACGTCTTCCAGGCCGTGCCATTTCTCGGGCATCGAGAGCAGCGTCTTGGCCAGGTATTCGAGGCGCTCCACATGTACGCTCAGCTCGCCCGTGCGCGTGCGGAACAGATAGCCTTCCACGCCGATAATGTCGCCCAGATCGAGGCATTGGTAGATGGCGAAATCGCTCTCGGGGATGGCGTCTTTCTTGATGTAAATCTGGAGGCGCTCGCCGTCCTGCGCCAGGTGCGCGAAGCCTGCCTTACCCATGCGCCGCAGCGTTTGCACCCGTCCGGCAATGCGGACACGTACGGGCGGCGCGAGCTCTTCGGCGGTCTTCGAGCCGTACTCGGCCAGGATGCCTGGGATGGTGTGAGTGAACTCGAAGCGTTGGCCATAGGGCCGGAATCCCAGCGCTTCGATCTCGCGAATCCGCGCGAGGCGCTGCTGCAACAGATCGTCTTCCAGCGACAAATCGTTCTCCTAGGGGAATTGGCTATTATAGGTCACGAGGCCCATGTCACACTGCCATTGACCCGATCAATCTCCATTATCATTCCTGCCTACAACGAAGAGAAGCGCCTGCCTGGCACCCTGCGGCAGATAATCCGATACCTGGAGCGCGGCGTATGGTTGTTCACCGAGGTGCTGGTAGTCGATGACGGCTCAACCGATGGCACCGTGCAGGCTGCCGGGCTGCTCGAAAGCGAATATGCCGGCCTGCGGGTGTTGCGCAATCCGGGCAATCGCGGCAAGGGCTACGCCGTGCGGCACGGCATGCTGGAGTGCCGCGGGGAATGGGCACTGTTCACCGACGCCGACCTTTCCGCGCCCATTGAAGAACTGGAAAAACTCTGGCAGGAGGCCGAACGCACCCGCGCACAAATAGCGGTGGGCTCGCGCGCGCTCGACCGCGGGCTGATCGGGGTACACCAATCGTGGTTCCGCGAAAACGCCGGGCGGCTCTTCAACCTGGTGATGCGGCTGGTCACGGGGCTGCCCCTGCGCGACACGCAATGCGGCTTCAAGCTTTTCGAGGCCAAGGCGGCGCGCGAGATTTTCCGGCGCCAGTTACTGGAAGGCTTCGGGTTCGACGTCGAAGTTCTCTTCATAGCGCGCCGGCTGGGCTATCGCACCGCGGAAGTGCCGGTAAAGTGGAATGACGTGCAGGGCACCAAAGTCAGCGCGCTGCGGGGCCTGGCGGCCTTTCTGGATCCGCTGCTGGTGCGATGGCATCAGATCCGCGGACGATACGATTGACAAGGTTTCCGGGTCCTCGGTTCAGTTACCCGGGTCGGATAGTTTCGATCCCTATATCAAAAATGCCTCCGGAAGGAATAGCGACAGCGAATGTTCTCTTTATCGTGGAATTATGCAAAAAAGCTTCCAAATTCCTGTTACTCAAGGCGATTTAATGGCGGCTGTTTTACCGGCAGCCTACTCGTGCCGGAGAGCTTCCATGGGATCCACGCGAGCCGCGCGGCGCGCCGGCAGATATGCCGCTACCAGCGCGATCGCGATCATCGCTACGGCACCGAAGACGATTGGGACATTGCTCGATACCGGCAGGTCCTGGATTAAACTCGCGGCCAGTGTCTTGCCCCGGTAGGCGATGGGCGCTCCGACCGCCAGGCCCGCGCAGACCATCCCCAGCGCATCACCCAGCACCATCCGGGTGACATGGCTTCGCGTGGCGCCCAGCGCCATGCGGATACCGATCTCGTTGATACGCCGCGCCACCGTGTAGGCCAGCAGTCCGTAAAGCCCGACGGCCGCCAGGACCGACCCGAGCGCGCCGAACAATCCCGAAAGCAGCGCGATGAGCCGTTCGGGAACGATGGATGCATCCACCTGGTCGGCCAGCGTGGTGACACGCAGCACCGGTACCGTCTTCAGCAATTCCCGTACCGTGCGGCGTACCGCGGGGACTATGACAACAGGGCTCACGCTGGTCCGCAGGCTGAAATGCGAGCCCACCGGGGCCGCCTGGAACGCATTGAGGTAGATCGTGCGCCACGTCTTTTCCCTTATCTCCTCGTACTTCGCATCGCCCACCACACCCACGATCTCGTAAGACCGTTCGTCGCCGTCGAAGCTCACATGCATTCCCAGAGGTGAGCGGTCGCGAAAGTAGTAGCGAGCCATCAGCTGATTGATGATGGCTAACAGCGGGCCGCCCTGATCCTGTGGGCTGAAGTCGCGCCCGGCGAGGAGCGGCGTGCCGAGAGTCTCGAAGTATTTCGGCGCGACCCAGTTTTCCGGGATCAAGCGGATTTCCCCAGGCTGGTCCTGGTAGCCTTCGACCGTTACGTTCCGTGCGGCCCCGGCGCCTGAAATCGGAGTCACGGCGCTGAGCGTGGCCGAGCGCACGCCCGGAATCCCCGCCAGGCGTACGAGCAGCTCCTGGTAGGCGTGGGACAGTCGCTCCCCGTCATATCCGCTGCGCGCCGGATCGAGAGTCGCCAGCAGGACGTGGTCGCGATGGAAGCCCAGGTCCAGGTTCTCGAGATTCGAGAGGTAGCGGACAAAGAGTCCGGCGGCGCTCAAGAGCACTACCGATAAGGCCACCTGCGCCACTACCAGGCCCTTTCCGAAGACCCGCCGGAAGCGCTCGGGAGAGCTCCCCGCTGCGCGCAGGGAAGATACAGGGGCGGAGGAGGAGGCGCGCAACGCGGGCGCCAGGCCGAACAGCAAGCCGGTCAACAGGCCAGCCCCGGCGGTGAATAGCAGCACGGGCGCTTCGGGCCTCACCTGAAACTCGATCAATCGCGGTCCGGACGTTATGATGCGCGCCAGCACGCTGGTCCCTAAATATGCCAGGAGAATCCCGAGCAGGCTGCCCGCCGCGGACAGTAGCACGGACTCGGTCAACACCTGGCGCAGCAGGCGAAACCGGCCCGCGCCGAGCGAGACGCGCAAGGCCATTTCGCGCTCCCTTTCAGCGCCGCGCGCGAGCAGGAGACTCGCCACGTTGATGCACGCGATGAGCAGCAGCAAGGCCACCACGGCCATCATCACCATCAGCGGCTTGGCGTACTGCTCACGCAGGGGCGACGTCAGACCGGCGCCGGCGGGCTCCAGGTCGAGCACAACCTCGCGGGTAAAAGGATTGGTGCTGGTCTTGGCTTGTTCCAAAACAATGCGCTTGTCCAGAACCGCCAGCTCCGCTTGGGCCTGTTCGAGGGATACGCCGGGCTTTAACCGCCCCACCAACTGCACGTCGATGTTGCGCGGCATGGGTGCCGTCGCGATGGGGAGCCAGATGTCTTGCCTCCTGCCCGACTGCCATCCAACGAATCCGCGCGGCGCTACTCCGACAATGGTTACTGGCACGTCGGTCAGAAAGACGCGCTTGCCCAGAACTGCCGGGTCGGCATGGAACCTGCTGTTCCAATAGGACCAGCTCACCACCGCCACTGCCGAAGCAGCGGCGCCTGTGCGGTCGTCTTCCGGACCGATCAGCCGGCCGCTGGCGGCCCGCATGCCCAGCACCGGAAAGAAGTTCCCGTCTACGTAGTCGCCATCCACTTTCTCCAGATCCAGCCCATCCCCGCGCAGGTAAAAGCTGGAAGGCGAAGCGGCAATCAGGGCAGCCAGCACATGGTTGTGGTCACGCAAGTCCTGCCAGGCTTGCCAAGAGAAGCTGTTCCCCCGGTGGCCTTCCCTCGGTAACCTGTGCAACAGTTCAACGAGCTGCTCGGCATGCTCGACCGGCAGCAAACGCAGCATCACGGTGTACATCAGGCTGAAGATCGCGGTGTTGGCCCCGATGCCGAGAGCCAGCGATAGCAATGCGATAGCGGTGAAGCCGGGACTACGCCGCATCAGCCGCAGGGCATAGCGAAGGTCCTGCGAAAGTTGTTCAATTGAATTCCATGCCCACATAGCGTGTGTTACCCGCCCTAGTGTACTAGTGTATTACTACGCCAGTGAAGTAATATTAAACTTTCATGCTTTCTGAACGAAGGAAGCCAGTTTCATAATGTTTTCTTTATGCGACGCCAAGAGCTCATCAAATCAGGCGCACCTGAGAGGGCTCTGCAGATCCCGGATTGGCTGGCCGAACGGCTTAACGAACAGGCCGGTCGTCGCCGTTCCCCTAATGCCGGTCTCGCAAATGTGGACGAAGAATCAGCGGGACCCGAGACACCCAGTTGAATCGTACGTCCGGAGGTGCTTGACGCAGGCGCGTTGAATCACGTGGATGTATCGCTGCCTTACCGGGAACTCTTGTCGGAGGGGAAGCGCACAGCCAACAGGCCGGCACCCGAATCTTTTTCGAATTCCGATATCCGGACGGAATTCTTCCGGAGCAGTTCCTCGATAATGCGAAGGGGGAAATCACATTCCTCAAGGTGGATTACCTTCGGCGGCCATCCCAGCCGTTGGCTCATCCCCGCAAAATCGGCGTCCGTAGTTACAATTGTGTAGCTCCTTCTACCTGCCCAGTCCCAGATGGCATCATCGGAAGCCTGCTTCAAACCGACGTCCCGAACGTGGATCATGCCTGGAAAAAGCGATGAGAGTCGCTGGAGGAGACGTGGAGAGAGGTTTTCGTCCAGTAACAGGCTCACCCGACCTTCGCTCTACGGCCCGTCTCAGCGGCGAACTGGTACACGGCGGGGAAGTCATCCTTCTCAAGGTCGGGATGTTCATCGAGAATTTGTGCCTCGGTCATTCCGGCACCCAGCCACCCGAGGATGTCCCATACCGTGATTCGCAATCCTCGAACACACGGCTTACCGCCACGCTTGCCGGGCTCAATCGTGATCCTTGCTACCGCTGCCGACATGTCCTATCGGTATCAGTATGACACGTCAGGTATCAGTGTTCCACGGTTCGGCGCGGTGTGTTGGTGCCACAAGAGCGAAACTTCTAACGAAGAGAATATGAGCCACCGTCAGTTCGCCAGGGATTGTTTACACCGGCCGGGTATACAATTGGTCGTTATGGAACCCAACCGCAGAGCATTCCTGCAAGGCCTGGCAGCGGCGCCGCTATTCATTCCGAGCGCCGCCCGCGGCGCGAATGACCGTCCGACGTTCGGCATCATCGGGGTAGGTAACCGCGGCCAATGGCTGCATCAGACCTTCCAGAAATTGGGCGCGCAGTGCGTGGCCGTATGCGACGTGTATGCGCCAACCCTGGACCGGGCGCGCTCGCAATCGCCGAAAGACGCCAGGGGCTACGTGAATTATCACGATATGCTGGCGCAGCCCGGCATCGATTTTGTGGTGATCGCCACGCCGGACCACCAGCATCAACCGAACCTGCTGGCCGCGCTGGCGGCGGGCAAAGACGTCTACCAGGAGAAGCCGCTTTCGCTGAACCTCAGGCAGAGCGGCGAAATGGTCACGGCGGTGCGCAAGACCAAGCAGATCGTGCAGATCGGCATGCAGCGCCGCAGCATGCCTTTTATCCGCAAAGCCAAGCAACTCGTGGATGACGGTGCGCTAGGCCGTATCTCCATGGTCAAGCCCATGTGGAACTGGCATTTCACAGAGTGGCTGGACACCTCGCCGCTGCCCGGCAAGCTCGATTGGGAATTGTTTCTGGGCTCGGCGCCACAGCGGCCGCTCGAACCCAAACGCTTCCGCTGGTGGCGCGGATTCTGGGATTACTCGGGCGGCAACATGACCGACCAGGGCACCCACCTGATGGACGTCGTTCAATGGATGACTAACTCGGGGCCGCCGCGCTCGGCTGTATGCCAGGGCCAGGTGACCGGGAACCCGGAGGCCGAAGCGCCCGATGTGTTCACGGCGGTCTTCGAATATCCGGAATTTCTGGCGCAGTGGACGTTGAATTACTGCAGCACCTACGATTGGGACTGGTCCGTCACTTTCCAGGGCGACAAGGCGTCCATGGTGCTCGACCGGACGGGCTATCGCATTTACAAGGACCCCGGCGCTTCGTCCGAGCCCTGGACCCAGAAGGGCAAGCCGGAAATGATTGCGCAGGAGCTGGACCGCGACAGCGCTACTCTGCACCAGCAGAATTTTCTGGATTGCATCCGCACGCGCGCAGAGCCCAACTGCCCGATCGAAGTGGCCGCGGCCGCGGTGGCCGGCCCGCACATGGCGAACCTGGCATATCGGGAGGACCGCAAGGTCAAGGCATGAGCCGGTTGTATTTTCCCAAGACCTGCCGCAGCCGGTCGTGCGGCAGCGCGATTACCGTGTGACCCTGGAAGCCGGTCATGGTCTCGGCGCCCACCATGGCGTTGACGATGGCCTCCTCGGTAGCCTGCGCGGTGGCTTCAAAAATCGGGTTCATTTCGTCATTCGGCAGCATGGCGACGTTCACCAGGCCCGCGGTCTGGCCGGCGTGGGCGTTGGCCGTCGAGAAGGCGACGAAGATGTCGCCGGAGCCGTTGCCGGAGGTCGATCCGGTCCGTGCGAGGCCCAGCGACGCGCGGCGCGCCAGGCGCTTCATCTGGTGTGGGAGCAGCGGGGCGTCGGTGGCTACGACGATGATAATCGACCCAACATCTTCGCGGTCCCCGGGCCGGTCCCCGAAAACATTGCGCGCGTAGGGCACGTTGTCCGCGATCTCCTGCCCCACCGGCGCGCCGGCGATGCGTAGCTGCGCGCGCCGGCCGCAGTTGCACTGCACTAGCACGCCCACCGTGTAAGCGCCGGTCCGGCGTGAGCTGGTGCCGATGCCGCCCTTGAATCCATAGCAGACCATGCCGGTGCCGCCGCCCACATTACCCTCGGGCACAGGCCCGGATCTGGCGGCTTCTAGCGCGGCGAAAGCATCGGCTTCCTTGACGTGGAACCCGTTGATGTCGTTCAGGAATCCATCCCAGGTCTCGGCCACCACTGGCAGCGACCACTGGTCGGTGATGTCGATCGAGGCCTTGCGGGCGCGTTCGACGCGCCATTTGATGTAGGAATCGCGGACCGTGCCGACGCTATGCGTGTTAGTGATCAGGACCGGCCCATCCAGCAATCCGGATTCTTCCAGCCAGGTAGTGCCGGTCATTTCACCGTTGCCGTTCAGCGAGAACCATCCGCCGAAGACGGGCGCGCCGGACTGCTTGCCGCGCGGCCAGACGGCGGTAACTCCGGTACGCACGGCGTGGCCGCCCTCGCCGGAGATGAGCGTGGTGTGGCCCACCTCGAGTCCGGCAATATCGGTGATGGCGTTCAATGGACCGGGGGAACCGTCGAAGGGAACACCCAATTGACGGGCGCGCGGCGCCGCGAGGAGTGGCAGGGCGGCGACCAGCGCCAGAGTCGTTCTGATGATTGCCGACATTCGGAGCAGTATAATCCACAGACATGCAATCGTCCAACCTCATCGGCATCCAAGCGGCGGCCCTGAAGCGTATCCATGGATGTGTGGACCTTCGGCCGGATGGCCTGCGTGATTTCCGCGCCCCGATCCTGTATCTTTAGGGGTGGTGCGCGATACCGTCCGAGGAACATAATGCTGCTGCCGCTGCTGCTCGCGATCGAGCTCGGAGAAGGCGACGCGGAACTGGTCAGGCGCCTGCAGCGCCGCGATCCACGGGCTATGGCGGAGTTGTACGACCGCTATGGACGGCTGGTTTACGCACTCATCTTCCGGGTTGTGCGGGACACGGGCATTGCCGAGGATCTGGTGCAGGAGACCTTCCTGCGCGTGTGGAACCGCGTGCGGAGTTTCGAGGCGGAGAGGGGGGCTTTGGGGCCCTGGCTGCTGGCGGTGGCGCGCAATCGGGCCATCGATTATCTGCGTTCGGCCGGCGGCCGCATGCGCCACGCTTTGGAACTGGACGAGACGGATCATCCAGCGCTGTTCACGGACCTGGAAAAGGAGATCCTCAATTCGGACAAAATACGGCGCGTGAAGGCCGCGCTCGAAAAGCTATCGGAGAGCCAGCGCACCGTGATTGAGCTGGCCTACTTCGAAGGTATGTCGCAGACGGAGATAGCGGAGCACATGGGCCAGCCGCTGGGAACCGTCAAGACGTGGGCTCGCGCGGCATTGAAGAGCTTGCGCGATGAGTTCGGAATGGTGGTGCCGGCATGAATTGCGACGA
>Ga0302326_10031892_pt1 | contig 10515 bp, 11 predicted proteins | sample Palsa_T0_3_FD_202264 | JGI IMG/M metagenome (GOLD analysis project Ga0302326, IMG submission 202264) | Peat permafrost microbial communities from Stordalen Mire near Abisko, Sweden - Palsa_T0_3 | ecosystem: Environmental > Terrestrial > Soil > Palsa > Peat permafrost | place: Sweden: Abisko... | reverse complement strand
CGCCGGGCACAAAGACGGCGTCTATGCGCGGAAGCTTCTGAAACACTGCGCCCCATTCGTTCAGCGCGAACTCCACTGTTTTCGGGTCGGAATAATCTTTATCCAGCGCCGGATACCAGACCCAGACATCCAGACCGTATTCATCCAGCAATCGCGACATCTCCACCATCATCTGCATCGGCGGCAGCGGAAACAGCGGGCTGTCCCGCGCATCGTCCGATCGTGGAGGAATCAGCTCCGCCGCGTTGGTTCCAAAAACGGCGAGATCGCGTATGTATTGTTCCCAAAGCGCGACCGACCATCCGTCATACGAGTTGGTTTTCGGACGATACCCGAGCTGGTGGCCGCGCAACGGATACTTGGGCGCGGTGAGGATGTTCAAATTATCCGCAATGGTGATTTGCCCGCGCCGCATATGCATCTCGCACAGCAAGCGGCCGATCCCGAACAGCATACCGCGGGGGTCATTGGCGGAAATGGATACGCTGCCGCCGCCGGTTTTTAGTGAATATCCCTCGGCCGGGCCGCTGGCGCGTGAGATTGAGATGGCTGGTCCCTCGGCGGCCCCGCCCAATGGAAAACGGATAAGCGTGCGCTTCTCCACTTCGCTGCGCAACATCTCGATGGCCTTCGTCTCTTGCTTGGAAAGCGCCGCGGGCGTCACAAGATGAGAATTCGTAAGATCCAGATCGGCGCACAGGGCCCCGAGCGAAGCCAGTAGAGCGAAGAGCAGCGAGCGACGAAGCACCGCAAGAATTATACGAGAACGGAGCTCAGGAAGTGTGGAGCATACCTAACCAACGGCGCGCATCCGGATCGCCTGCCAGAAATATCGGTCCCAGCGCAGAACCCAGCGTGACGAGCGTGCCCTGTCCAACCCTGCGGCGTAGCGCGACCGGGGTACCCGCCAAGGCGCCGATGATTTGGTCGCCTGGGGCAGGTTCAAGACCAACCGGTGCGAACTCACGGATCTTGACTTTGATCGGCCACATATAGTCGACATAAGGAAAGTAAGCGGCCTGGTGGATGGGAACGCCGAGACCGGATTCGAGCAACACCGTTCCGCCGCGCGCCAGGCAGCGCTCAATCGTCAGTAAACCGTCATGGGCGATCGGCCCCACGCGAGGAATGATCAAAACTTCCGCGGCATCAGTATCTGCAGGGGGCAAGTCTCCGGCCTGCTGCTTAAATCCAGCCAACGATTCCGGCAGAACGCATCCGAGATCCAAAATTTTAGATCCGAACGGACGCCAGTCGCGCCCTGTCAGTAGGGGCGCCACCGCCGCCGCACCCAGAAAACTCCGCCGCGAATGACGCATGTTCACATCCGCCCGTTGATGAAGCGATCCATGGCCGCTGCTGTATCGTAAAATTGCTGGTCCGGTGCGTATTTATAAACGGCTTCCATCTCGGCAATGATCCAGCCGTCGTAATGCGCTTTGTCGAGTGCGGCTCGAATCGCGGGCCAGTTATTATTCCCGAGGAACAGATTCGTGTAAACGCTCTCCTGTCCGCAGCGGCCCCGGTGCCGCAGGACGTCCTTCACGTGAACGCGGGTGATGCGTGGCCCGTTTATTTCTATCCACTGCTCGGGAAAACCGGTGTCGTGGATATTTCCCACATCCATATGCAGTCCGACATGGGGATGATTCACGTCATTCAGGAATTGCCAGAATTCGCGGGGTGAAATCAGGAAGTGCTGCTCTGAGCAGCAGTTCTCGCAGCCGATTTTCACTTTCGCCTGGGCTGCGGTTTCTCCCAGCCGCTGTAACTTTTCTTTGGTGCGAGCGTACACCTCGTTGTAGGGAATCTCTTCCGTTACCAGGCCGGCCACCACCAGAATGGCATCGGTGTCAAGCATCCGCGCCGTCTCTATCTGCCGCTCCACATGCCGGATGGCCGCGGCCTGCACCTTTGGATCGCGCGCCGATAAATTTTCATCCCAATCCAACGTATTGCAGACATCGGAAACCACCAGACCGGCGTCGCGCACCTTGCGCAGCAATTCCTGGATGCCGGCGTCGGTGGTGGTCATCTGAAACCAGGGCTTGGCCCCCAGCCAAAGCTCCACGCCATCGCACCCGGTCTTCTTAATAAGGTCCAAACCTTTCTCGAGAGACCACCCGTCAGGAATCAAATTATCGCCGAAGGCTTTCTTCATGAGCTTGCGCGAACCTCGGAACCAGCTTAGCGGTTTCCAGCACCAGCAACCAGCCCTAGTCCCCAGCCCCAAGCCCCTGTATTCTGGTTTCAGTGGCCACCATCCAAATCCTCGGCGGCGGACTCGCGGGCTCGGAAGCAGCTTGGCAGATCGCGAATGCCGGCCTGGATTGCATCCTGCATGAAATGCGGCCGGCGCAATCTACTGCCGCGCATAAAACTGACCAGCTGGCTGAACTGGTCTGCAGTAATTCGTTGAAAAGCGAGTCGGAAAACTCGGCGCCCTGGCTGCTGAAAGAAGAATTGCGGCGCCTGGATTCGCTGCTTTTGCGTGTGGCGCAGGAAGTGCGCGTGCCGGGAGGTCAGGCGCTCACGGTGGATCGGGAAGTATTCGCCAACGAAGTGACGCGCGCCATCGAACAGAACATTCACATAGAGCTTCGCCGGCAAGAAGTGATTTCCATTCCGGCAGACTGCATCACCATCGTGGCCACCGGCCCTCTCACCAGCGGCGCTTTCGCGGAGGAAATCGGCCGCATCACCGGCGCGGAGCGCCTGTTCTTTTACGATTCCATCAGCCCCATCGTGGACGCCGCTACAGTGGACCCTGCCATCGCGTTCCGGGCCTCGCGTTACGGCAAGTCGATCGACTCCACCGACGATTATGTGAATTGCCCGTTCGATCGCGAACAGTACGGGCGCTTCCTGGACGCGCTTCTGGCCGCCGACGCGGTGCCCGCGCACATCCCCGAAGATCAGACACCGTTTTTCGAAGCTTGCCTGCCCATCGAGGAGCTGGCCCGGCGTGGCCGGGAGACTTTGCGCTTCGGTCCAATGAAGCCGGTGGGTCTGACGGATCCACGTACCGGGCGCAGGCCCTATGCGGTGGTGCAACTTCGCCAGGAAAACCTGCGCGAGGAAAGCTACAACCTGGTTGGGTTTCAAAACCACATGCGATTCCCCGAGCAAGCGCGCGTGTTCCGCATGATTCCAGGCCTAGAACGCGCCGAATTTCTGCGCTACGGGCAAATCCATCGCAATACGTATATCAACGCGCCCGCGCTGCTCACTCCCACATTGCAGCTTCGTATGCGTCCTGAAATTTTCTTCGCTGGACAAATTTCGGGCGTGGAAGGCTACGTGGAATCCATCGCGACCGGACTGGTGGCGGGGCGTCATGCCGTGGAGCTGGCAATGGCCGCGCCGCTGCGGCCGTTCCCGCGCGAGACCGCCTTGGGATCGCTTTGCAATTATGTCTCAGGCGCCGATCCGGCGCGCTATCAACCAGCGAATATCACGTTCGATCTACTGCCTTCTCTGGACGAAGAGACTCGCCTTCGCTTGCGTCACGACAAACGCGCCCGGCATACCGAAGTTTGCAAGCGGGCGTTAGAGAGACTTGACCAATACCGCTCCGTCTATGCCTGAACTGGGAGCTCAGATCGAAAACTATCTGGCCGAGTTAAAACGTGCCAATGCTTCCGCCCACACTTTGCGCAATTACGCCTCGGACCTGGGCCAGTTTTTGGAATACTTCAAAACCCGGGAAAAAGTCGCCGTCGAACAAATCGATCTGCTTTCAGTACGGGCGTGGTTGGGCCATCTGCACGCGCAACATCTCACCGCCGTAAGCATGCGGCGCAAGCTGGCCGCCGTGAGATCGCTTTTCAAGTACATGTTGCGCGAAGGCGTTATCGCGACCAACGTGGCCCGATTGGTGCGAACGCCAAAAGCCCCTAAATCGTTACCAATTGTGATGACCGCGGAACAAACCAACACACTGGTGGAGGGCGTGGCAGCGGATAAACTCGAGCGCCCGTACCCCGCGCGCGATTTGGCCATCTTCGAACTGCTGTACGGCTGCGGGCTGCGCATCAGCGAATTGGTGGGGCTGAATCTGGAAGATTTCGATTTCACCGAACGATGGATTCGCGTCCGCGGAAAAGGCCGCAAGGAGCGGCAGGTTCCGTACGGAGCCAAAGCCGCCGCCGCGCTGGATCGCTATCTGGCCGGCCGATCGAGTTCCGAGCGCGCCATTTTTCTGAACCATCGCGGCGGGCGGCTGACCGATCGCGGCGCGCGCGGCATTGTCAAGTTTTATGCGCGCATGATCACAGGCGATTCCTCCATTCATCCACACAGCCTGCGCCACGCCTACGCTACGCACTTGCTGAGCGACGGCGCCGATCTCAGGGCGATCCAAGAGCTGCTGGGCCACTCGCAACTTTCGACCACACAGAAGTATACGCAAGTCTCGCTCACGGACTTGCTGGCGGTCTACGATAAAGCGCATCCCAAGGCGTAGCGCACGCACTGCTGCGCTACCCTCATATTGATGCCCTTTGATGGCCTGCGCGTCCTCTCCTTCGAGAGCCGGCGCGCAACCGAGATTGCCGAACTGATTCGCCGCCAGGGTGGCGACCCATTTGTAGCGCCCTCGATGCGCGAAGCCCCCATCGAAAGCAATCCGGAAGCGTTCGCGTTCGCCGAGCGGCTCTTTCGCGGCGAATTCGACATGATGATCCTGCTTACCGGCGTCGGCACGCGCGCGTTGGATAAGGTGTTGGCTTCGCGCTACCCGCCCCAGGCCTTCGCCGAAGCACTGCGCAAGCTCACCGTGGTGGCGCGCGGCCCCAAGCCTCTGGCCGTGCTGCGCGAGATGCAAATCCCGGCCGCGGTCGCAGTGCCTGAGCCGAACACCTGGCGTGAATTGCTGGCCGCTACCACGGCGCGAACCGAACGCAACATTGCGGTTCAGGAATACGGCAAATCGAATCCGGAATTGCTGGCGGGATTGCGAGCGCGCGGCGCTGAAGTAACGCCCGTTCGCGTCTATCAATGGGATCTGCCCCAAGACACCGCGCCGCTGCGCGAAGCGGCCCGCCGTATCGCGGAACATCAGGCCGACGTCGCGATGTTCACCACGTCCATCCAGTTGACGCATTTGTTCCGCATCGCCGCCGAAGCAGGTTTGGAAGAAGCGGTCCATCGGGGACTCGGCCGCATGGTGATCGCTTCCATCGGCCCCACCACCAGTGAGGCGCTGGATGAATTCGGTATCCAAGCCGACATTGTTCCGAGCCATCCGAAGATGGGTTTCCTGGTGAAGGAAACCGCCGAGCAAGCCAGCGGACTCCTGGAGAGGAAACGATCCGCGCATGTCTAAAGACAACACCGTCCAGGAGCTCGGGAAATACACTACAATTGCCTTCCTGCTTCCGGCGTGTGTTCTGGTGGGCTTCGGAATTGGATATGGGCTGGATAGGCTTTTCGGAACGGGCTACCTCAGAATTATTTTCCTGGTTCTGGGCGTCGCGGCAGGGATCATCGAGGTGATCCGTGAGCGAAGTGATCCGGCGTTCTATGAGAGCGCGCTCCGCCGCATCAAACTGATCATTCTAATTCTTGGCCTGACGGGCGCAGTACTGCTTGCGATCCGGAAGGATGTTCGCTTTGGCGGCGGTTTTCTGATCGGTGCGGCCGCGTCCTATCTGAGCTTCTGGCGATGGCAGGTGGTGGTGGAGTCTATCGGAGGGGCCAAAGTGCGGCGATCGCCATGGTTGCTGGCGCTCCGCTTGGCCATGCTCTTTGCGGCCGGCTACGTTATAATCATCCTTACGGGGTTTAATGCAGCTGCAGCTTCGATTGCTTTATTGCTGCCCGGAGTCGCGGTAACCTTCGAAATCCTATACGAGCTGATTCATGGAACATGAAGCACAATTCTGGCTGACCCGGCTCTTCAACGAGTACTTGGGGAGCGCGCTCACAGCATTTCTCACCGCGATCGGCCACCCTCCCTCGGATCCGGTGCATCCTTGGCAAAACTGGATCGTGATCGAACTCCTGGTAGTGGCAATCATCCTGGTCCTGTTTGCCGTGTTGCGTTCGCGATTGTCAGTGGATAAGCCCGGCAAGCTGCAAATGACGTTTGAGACGATCTACAATTTCGTTTCCGGCCAGGCGCACGACTCCGTGGATCATGGCGCCGATCAATACGTCTCGTTCTTCGGCACGCTCTTCATTTTCATTTTGTTCATGAACCTGATCGGCGTGATTCCAGGCTTCGAATCGCCCACCATGACGCCCGCTGTGCCTCTGGGCCTCGCCGTCAGCGTGTTTCTTTACTACCACTGGATGGGTTTCCGGGCGCAGGGTGTCGGCAAATATCTGGCACACTTCGCCGGCCCGATGGTTTGGCTGGCGCCGCTGATGGTGCCGATCGAACTCATCAGCCATCTGGCGCGCCCGCTTTCGTTGACCATCCGTCTCTACGCGAACATGTTCGCGGGGGAAATGGTGACGCGCACTTTTTTGACGCTCACGTTCTTCGCAATTCCGGCCGCCTTCATGGGGTTGCACGTTTTCGTCGCAGTCTTACAGGCTTTTATATTTATGCTGCTCGCCATGATCTATGTTTCGGGAGCAGTAGCCCAAGAACATTAACGGCTTTATCCGTTCCGAGCGTGAGCCCGTCGTCCCCCAGGATAGATTGGGAACCACCTCCTCACGAACATTTTTTCAAAGGAGAACACTCGCATGACAAGAAAGATGATTTTCCTGGCGGCGGCTCTGATGCTGCTGGCCAGCCCGATTTTTGCACAAACTCCAGCCGGCGGCGGTGGAACAGATTGGCATCTGCCGTTCGCGTTCCTGGCTATGGGAATTGCTTCCGGCCTTTGCGGCCTTGGGCAAGGAAAGGCCACTGCATCGGCGGCGGAGGCCATGGCGCGCAATCCTGGCGCGGCTGGCGGCATCCGGTTCGCACTTATTCTCGGATTGGTGCTGATCGAGTCACTGGCACTCTACACCTTCGTCATCACCTACGTGGCAAAGTAAGTCGCTGGGGCAGCCTTTTCCGCTGCCCCAACTTCTCCATGAAGCTGCAAGGAATTTTCCCGCCTATCACTACTCCCTTCAATCACGAAGGCGATCTGTGGAAAGTGAAGCTCCAGCATAATATCGAGAAGTGGAATGTCACTGGGTTGGCGGGTTACGTAGTGTGCGGATCCACCGGCGAGAGCGTGATGCTTACCACCGACGAAAAAATCCAACTGTTCGAGTGGGCGGCGGAATACTCGGCGCCGGAGAAGTTGTTGATAGCCGGGACGGGGGTTGAGAGCGTGCGCGAGACCGTCGCGCTCAGCAATCGCGCGGCAGACATTGGCTACAAAGTGGCGATGGTTCGGACGCCGCACTATTACAAGAATCTCATCAACAATGCGCCGGCGCAGATGCTGTACTTCCAGGCAGTAGCCGATCAATCGAAGATCCCCCTCATCATTTACAACTGGCCGCAGACCACGGGTGTCGACATTCCCGCTGAAGCAGTGGCGGAACTCTCCGAGCACCCCAACATCATCGCCATCAAAGAGAGCTCCGGAAATCTGGAGAAAGTTCTGCAGATGATCCGCGAAGTGAAAAAGGGGTTTCAAGTGCTGACCGGTTCGGCTCCCACACTTGCTCCGACCTTGGCAGTTGGGGCGGTGGGAGCCGTGCTGGCGTTCGCGAACGCCGCGCCGTACGCGACCATCTCCATTTGGGAAGCACATAGAACGCGCGAGCCGGACGCAGCGCTGGATTGGCAGAATCGCATCGGCCACGCTGCTTATCTGGTGACGGCGAAGTATGGCGTGCCGGGTCTCAAGTACGCGATGGATCTGGCTGGATACTACGGTGGTCCACCGCGCCTGCCGCTCACGGTGCCGGGTCCGCGGGCGAAGAAAGAAATTGAAGACGCGTTTTCGGATTTAAGGGGCTAGAAGATGACGGATCACAGCTTCCGTCACTTCATGGGTGCTGCTGGTTCCCCCTAAATCCGGCGTGCGATGCTTTCCTTCCCGAAGCACCGCCGCGACGGCACGCTCCACCGATCGGGCGGCTTCTTCCAAACCGAAATGATCCAACATCATTCCCACCGATAGAATCTGCGCCATCGGATTCACTATCCCGCGGCCCGCGATGTCCGGCGCGGATCCATGCACTGGCTCGAACATGGAAGGGTACCGCCGCGTGGGATCGAGATTCGCGCTGGGCGCCAGGCCAATGCTTCCAGTGAGAATGGCGGACACATCGCTCAAGATATCGCCGAACAGATTCGATGCCACCACCACGTCGAAACTCGATGGCCGCCGGATAAAGTTCATCGCGGCCGCATCCACCAGCAGCGACTCGGTTTCAATGTCGGAATAACCAGCGGCGACGGATTGGAAAACGCGATCCCACAGCACCATCCCAAAACCTTGCGCGTTCGACTTGGTGATGGAAGTGACGCGCCGCTGCCTGTTCCGTTTACGCGCCAGCTCAAATGCGAAGCGCACTACGCGTTCAATCCCACGACGCGTAAATACCGCGGTCTGAATGGCCACCTCTTCCGGTTGCTGGTGATAAACGAATCCGCCCACCTGCGCGTATTCGCCTTCGGTATTTTCCCGAACCACCACCATATCCACCACGCCGGGATTCCGGAGCGGCGAAGCCACGCCTGCGTAAAGAACTGCCGGGCGCACGTTTGCAAACTGATCGAAAGTACGCCGGATCGGCAGCAGCAGGCCGTTGAGAGTGATGTGATCCGGAATCTTCGGATCGCCGACGGCACCCAGCAATATCGCGCCCATCGGCCGAAGCTGATCCAGCGCGTCAGCCGGCATCATTCGTCGGTTCCGGAAATAATATTCGGCGCCCCAATCGAAATGGTGCAAATCGAAAGTGACACCGAAACGTGCGCTGATGGCTTCGAGCACCTGCAGCGCCGCCGGCACCACTTCCTGGCCGACGCCGTCGCCTGCAATGACGGCGATCTTGAACATTTGCATGCAACCATTTTAGGGACTGGAGGCTGGGGACTGGGGCTCGATGGTGAAATAATAGAAGTGTGAGGATTGTTCTCGCCCTGCTCTTTTCGCTAAGCGCCGCTGCTGTGGCCCAGACCACCGTGGATGCCAAGCAGCCTGCGACGTCTCTCGCCCCAGTGGCGCCACAAGACTACGTTTGCCCGATGGACAAAGACGTCCGCTCCGACAAGCCCGGCTATTGCCCGCGCTGTGGGATGAAATTGGTGCTCGGCATTCCCGACGAAGTGGAGTATCCGCTGGAGTTGACCATCAAACCGCAGGTCTTTAAAGCCGGCGAAAAGGTGCAATTGAAGTTTCGCATCGTCGACCCGCGCACGGGTCAGACCGTCAACCATTACGAGGTCGTGCACGAGAAGTTTTTCCACATGTTCCTGGTGAGTGACGATCTGCAATATTTCGTGCACGATCATCCTGTGCTACAGCCCGATGGCACCTTTCTCTACGACGAAACTTTTCCGAAACCTGGACTCTACCGCGTAGTGGGCGATTTTTATCCTACGGGCGGCACTCCGCAACTCATCGCGAACACCGTCATTGTGCCCGCCGCGCCGGGCGCCGAGGTGAAGCTGTTGAATCCGTCGCTAAAACCGGAGCTCGGCGTCAGTCATTGCGCGAACCTGGACGTGGAACTGGTAATGGATCCCCCGCAGCCCATCGCAGGCATGAAGACGTTGCTTTTCTTTCACATCAATCCATCAGAGGGGCTGGAAAAATATATAGGGGCCTGGGCCCACATGCTGGTGGCAAGCGACGATCTGATCGACCTGATTCACGACCATCCCTTTATCGCGGACGGCGGGCCACAGATGCAGTTCAACATTATTTTTCCGCGCGCCCGCACCTATAAGATATGGGTGCAGTTCCAGCGCAACGGCGTGGTGAACACTGCATCGTTTACCGTACCTGTTTCGGAGCTGAAATAATCGCTGACCGTGCGCCACGGGGGAACCGGCGTCTGCAACAGAGCGTCCCACAGAAGCCGTGGAACCCAAGTCAGTTCGATGTGAGCAGTGAAATCAATCCCGCGCTGCCCGGGTACGCTTCTATCCTGGTTCCGGCGGGAAGTTTCAGCGGCTTCCGAAAATAGTAGCTGCGATTGAACTGCGGCTTGTAGTCATAGAGCCAGATCAGCGGTTCGATAAGCCCGTCCGGACCGGTGGCGATTAGCTTCACCGAACTGCCCTCCGTCAGGCTGTTCGGCCGGATGCCGGCTAAACTGATCGGGTGCTTGAGCGTGATGCTGCCGTCCACAATCAGCTCGACGCCGGAGGTTGCGGGCGGGGGAGCTGGCGCCTCAACGTGCGGATTCTTCGACAGTAGCGCGGGCTCGCCTTCGGGCGATCCACCTTCCACCCAATCCGAGATCAGGTGAATCTCCTCCTGCGTCAGCGCTTGATCGTCGCGTATCTCGCCGAAGCCCTTTACTGCGGCAAACGGAGGCATACGCCGCTCCAGCACCTCTTCTTTGATGGCCTTGGCCCACGGTCGCGCTTCTTCAAATGTG
>Ga0302326_10031891_pt1 | contig 10515 bp, 9 predicted proteins | sample Palsa_T0_3_FD_202264 | JGI IMG/M metagenome (GOLD analysis project Ga0302326, IMG submission 202264) | Peat permafrost microbial communities from Stordalen Mire near Abisko, Sweden - Palsa_T0_3 | ecosystem: Environmental > Terrestrial > Soil > Palsa > Peat permafrost | place: Sweden: Abisko... | reverse complement strand
CCTCCTTACGCCGTTTCAATCTGGGCAACACTCTCCAACCCCCGTGCCTCAATCTCGCTCTCGCGAATTTTGTATTTCTGAATCTTGCCGCTCAGCGTTGTGGGAAAAGCCTCTACGAAACGGACAATTTCAGGAATTTTGAAATGCGCAATGCGGCCTTGGCAAAATTCTTTGACGTCTTCCTGGGTCATGGATTCGCCCGCCCTGAGCTTGATCCAGGCGAGCACCGTTTCGCCCAGCCGCTCATCGGGCAAGCCGGTCACATGCACTTCGGCGATTTTTGGGTGCGTGTAAAGAAACTCCTCAATTTCGCGCGGGTAAATGTTCTCGCCGCCGCGGATGATCATGTCTTTCGCCCGGCCTGTCACTTTGAAATAGCCGTCTTCGCGCATCACACCTAAATCGCCGGTGTGAAACCAGCCTTCACTGTCGATGGCTCGCGCGGTCGCTTCCGGTTCGCCGTCGTAGCCCTTCATAAGCATGTAGCCGCGAGTACAGATCTCACCTTGTACGCCTGCCTCCACCACTTCGCCCGTCACCAATGACACAATCTTCAATTCGGTACAGGGCATCGCCTTGCCCACAGTATGCACGCGCCGCTCAATTTCATCGTCAATATCCGACATGGTCACCACGGGCGCCGTCTCCGTCAATCCATACGCGATCGACATCTGGCGGCAATGCATGTCGCCGATAACGCGCTTCATAATTTCAACTGGACAAGGAGCGCCGGCCATCACCCCGGTACGTAGCGTATTCAGCTCGAAGCGCGCGAAGTCCGCATGCTGCAATTCGGCGATGAACATGGTTGGGACGCCGTAAATGGCGGTCGCCTTTTCCTCGTCGATAGCCGCGAGCGCAGCAGCAGCTTCGAAAAAAGCGCTCGGCAAAATCAGCGCGGCCCCGCTCACCAGTGCAGCCATGGTGCCAATCACGCAGCCGAAGCAGTGGGCCATGGGCACCGGCACACAAATGCGGTCCTGCTCGGTGTAGCGGAGCGTGCCGGCGATCAGCAAGCCGTTGTTCAGCAGGTTACGATGCGTGAGCAGAACGCCTTTGGGCGAACCGGTTGTGCCGGAGGTGTATTGGATATTGAAGACGTCGTTCTGCGCCGCTGCGGTGGAAACGTCCGCCGGCGATTCCAGCATCTGCTGCCAAGCCACGCTGCCTAAACAGATCGCCTGTTCCAGCGCGGAGCCTGCGCGCGCCTCTGCCAAAATTTCGAGGTATTGCGCACGCTGGTCTAATTCATGCAGGAACAGCGCTTTGATGCCCGACTTGCGCAGAATAAAAGCCAGTTCATGCGTGCGGCTCGAGGGATTGACGTTGACCAGCACAAGGCCCGCCCGCGCGCAGGCAAAATGCACAATCACCCATTCCATACAATTGGTGGCCCAGATACCGACTCGATCGTTTTGACGAAGGCCTGAATCGCGCAAGCTCCGGCCCACGCTATCGGCCGCGCGCAACAACTGAGACCAGGTCAAACGCCGCTGCTGATGGCGTGCAATAACAGCATCCCGGTCAGGCCAGCGTTGAGCCGTTCTGACGAGTTGTTGCCCAATCGTCAATTCAAGCAGCGGCAGATCGGGACCTTTGGAATAGCTGAGCAATGGGACTCCCCGCGCATTTTATCCCAAAGCCCTTCCGTCATACTGTTAGAGAAACGAATGAAAATCATTGTTTCGGTGAAGCAAGTGCCGTCCCGCGACTCCGCGCTTAAAGTGAACGCCAAAGGGACATGGCTGGATGAATCCGACCTCAGCTTTGAAATGAACGAACCGGATGCCTATGCGCTGGAAGAGGCTCTGCAGTTGAAGGAAAAGCTGGGCGGCGAGGTGGTGGTGCTCAGCGCGGGCCCTTCGCGGATTACGCAAACGATACGCGAGGCCCTGGCGAAAGGCGCCGATCGCGCCATCCATGTTTCGGTCGACGATGAAGGAACACTCGATGCGTTGGTCACGGCGGGTATGCTGGCGAAGGCGCTCGAAGGCGAATCCCCCGATTTGATTCTTACCGGTTTGCAATCGGACGATTTAGGTTACGGCCAAACGGGCGTGGTGCTGGCGGAACTCTTGGGCTTTGCGCACGCCACCATCGTGATGGAAGTGGAGCCGCTCGGGAATACCGTACGTGTGAAACGCGAATTGGAAGATGGCTGGTTTCAAAATGTCGTTCTGCCGCTGCCGGCCGTTTTGACGATCCAATCGGGTATCAAGAAACTCCGCTACGCCACGCTCATGGGTATCAAGAAGGCGAAGACGAAAGAAGTGAAGGTCGTCAAGGCCGCCGCCGCGAAGCCTGGAGCCAAGATTGAGCACGTGTACTTGCCACAGCGAAGCAAGCAATCGCAAATTCTCAGCGGCGATCCAAAGGAAGTGGCGAAACAATTGGTTGAGAAGTTGAAGTTTGAGGCGCGCGTCCTATGAGCGTTTTCGTTGTTCTGGAACAAAACGGCGGCAAGTGGAACCGCATGTCGTTTGAGGCGCTGGCTGCGGGGAGGAAAATCTCGGAAGCGCTGAGTGTGCCGCTGCGTGCCATCGTCATTGGTGCCGCAGTGGATTCGCTGGCTAAGGAAGCGGCAGCCTATCCGGTTGAGAAAGTGATTGCTGTGACTCACGACCTGCTGGCGCACTACACGCCCGATGGTTACACCGCCGCGCTGGAACAACTGATCCAAGCGTCGAAGCCGGAGGCTGTCGTTTTTCCTCATACCTATCAAGTGCGCGATTACGCTCCGAAGCTGGCCACCCGACTAGCCAAACCGTTTGTGAGCGATGTGGTGGACGTGAAGTTCGAAGGCAGCCAACTTTCTTTCGTGCGGCAGCTTTTTCAAGGAAAGCTCAGTGCGAACGTTGTGACGACCGGCGAGCCGCGGTTTGTCTCGGTACAAGCGGGCGCGTTCCGCTCGGTTGAAGCAGCGGGCGGCGGGGCGAGCGTGGAGGTTTTCGCTCCAGAACTGGACGCCTCTAAAATTCGCAGTAAACCGGAAGATCCGTTCCGCGAAGCGCAGCGTTCCGTTGATCTGAGCGCCGCGGAGCTTATTGTCTCCGTGGGCCGCGGCATCAAGGAAAAAGACAATTTGCACGTGGTGGAAGAACTGGCGCAGGTGTTAGGCGCGGAACTCGCGGCTTCGCGGCCGATTTGCGATAACGGCTGGCTTCCCATGGAACGCCAGGTGGGCAGCTCCGGGCAAACGGTGGCGCCAAAGGTATATTTCGCGGTAGGAATTTCCGGCGCGATTCAACACCTGGTGGGAATGAAAGGATCGAAAATGGTGGTGGCCATCAATAAAGATGAGAACGCCCCCATTTTCGAAACCGCCGATTACGGCATAGTTGGCGACTTGTTTGAAGTCGTACCGGCCCTAATCGATGCCATTAAGAAGGCGAAAGAATCATAGTTCCGATGAACAAATATCGAACACGCAGCGGATGGGTAGCTCTGGCCCTGCTCAGTCTTGCTGCGTTTAGCAGTTGTGAAAAGCCGGTTTCGAGCGATGTGGCGGCAACGGTCAATGGCCGGGCTATTTCTTACACGGCGCTTGATCGCGCCATTGCCGTGCAATTCCCCCCATCCGCCTTGAAAGTGACCGCCGATCAAACCGTGCAGTTGCGCTTAGAGGTCTTGCGCGCCTTGATCGATCAGGAAATCATGATGCAGCGCGCCGAAAAGGAGGGCCTGCTGGCCTCCGATGCGGATGTTGAAGCGAAATTCAACGAATACAAAGCGCCCTACACAAAAGAAGAACTGGAAAAACAGTTTGAAGCGCGAAAAATGACGGAAGCCGATTTCAAGGCCGAGTTGCGCCGCCAGTTGACCGTTGAGAAGCTATTCGCCAAGGAGATTGGTTCTCACATTTCGATCTCCGACAACGACGTGGTGAGCTTCTATCGCACCAATAAGGCCAGCTTCAACTTACCGGAGAACACCGTCCGCCTGGCGCAGATTTTGGTCACGTCCACGCCCGATCCGGGAGTCACCAATCTAAAGAACAGCAAGGCGCAGAACGATCAGGAGGCAAAAGAGAAAATTCAGATGATCGAAGCCAAACTGCGGCAAGGGGAAGATTTCGGAACGGTGGCGTCGAATTATTCCGAGGACGATACGGCGAGCAATGGCGGCGACACCGGCTTCATTCCGGAATCGATGCTCGATAAGCGGGCGAATCCCGAGCTGCGCCGGCTGATCCTGAATATGACGCCCGGGCAGATTTCGCAAATTGTGCATACGCCGGAAGGGTACCGAATCATTAAGCTGATTTCGCGCCAAATGGCTGGGCAGAAGGCTTTGAACGATCCACGCGTTCAGGAAGAGATCCGGCAAGAGCTCTTTCAGGCTAAGCAACAGATGCTGCGCGCGGCGTTTTATGAAGTGGCGCGGAGTGAAGCGAAGATCACCAATTATTACGCTAGGTCCGTGCTCGATAGCCGAGATACAAAATAGCACGGCCGGGCTCTGCAAATTACTGACATGCACGGTGGCCATTTGTGGGGCGGAGCCTGGGCGGACCCGAGGGCGGACCCCGCACATCGATCCCCATAAGATTGGCGTGCTCGGGTTTTCGGCGGGCGGTCATCTGTCGGCAGCGATGAGCACGTATTTTGCGAAGCGTTTGTATCCGGCTGTCGATGCCACCGACAAAGAGGGTTGCCGCCCCGATTTTGCGGTGGTTCTTTATCCGGGCCATCTGTCGATAGCGGCGGCGGAATGGGATGCCCAGCAAGGCGCCAAGAAGTTTGTGATCCGTCATCCGGATCGTCTTTCGAGCGCCGATGAAAGTATTGCGTTGAACCCCAATCTCCCTGTCACCAGCCAGGACCACGTGGACAATCTGAACGACTCGCTGGCTTACTACGTCGCGCTGAAGAAGGCCGGGGTCCGTTTGAGATGCATCTGTATGCGTAGGGCGGGCACGCGTTTGGGCTGCGGCGCACGAAGTTTCCGATAACGGGCTGGCCGCAGTTGGTGGAGAAGTGGCTGAGGATGATCGGAATGATTGCGGAATGGCACCCAAAAGCATACGCCTTGACAAAATATCACATTAGATATAATCTAAATTGTTCATGAACGCCGAGGCGATAAAACGGTCGTTGGAAGGCGGCGGGTTGCGCTGCACGCCGCAGCGCTACGCCGTGATGGAATTCTTGATGGAACACAAGATGCATCCCACGGCTGCCGAAATATTCGAAGCGGTGAATCGCATGGATCCGCGCTCGTCCAGGGCCACAACTTATAACAATTTGCGGGACTTGGTGCAGGCGGGTCTGGTGCGTGAAGTGGCCGTCGAGGGCCGCGCCGCGCGATTCGATGCGAAAGGCATGCGTCATCATCACTTCATCTGCGACCACTGCGGCAATGTTGAGGACATTGAGTGGTGCGACGTGCCCAAGCCTGCCGCGGGGTCCTTCGGCAAGCGGATTGTTCGCGAATGCGAACTCATTTTCCGGGGGCTCTGCGCGCAGTGCGCTCCACGGCGCGGTTCCCGTCAACAACACAGTAATTTTTGACTCATTCGAAGGAAGGTATACAAACAAAATGGAAGACACACTCACCGTCGGAGCTCCGCCGCCGTTCCCCACTGAGAAGGAAAAAAGCATAGCAGGCGAAGCCCAATGCCCGTTCACGGCGGGCGCTCGCAAACACACATTATCCGGGACCCCGTCGAACGCGGAATGGTGGCCCAATCAACTGAACTTGAAGATCTTGCACCAACGCTCCGCGCTGTCGGACCCCACGGGCGAGAACTTCAACTATGCCGCCGAGTTCAAGAGCCTTGACCTGGATGCTGTGATCCAGGACCTGCATGCGCTGATGACGCAATCGCAGGATTGGTGGCCGGCGGATTACGGCCATTATGGGCCGCTCTTCATCCGTATGGCGTGGCATAGCGCGGGCACGTACCGTATCGCCGATGGCCGTGGCGGCGCGGGTTCGGGAGCGCAGCGATTTGCGCCGCTCAACAGTTGGCCGGACAATGTGAGCCTCGACAAAGCGCGCCGGCTGCTGTGGCCGATCAAGCAGAAATATGGCCGCAAACTCTCCTGGGCCGACCTGATGATTCTTGCCGGTAACGTGGCACTGGACTCGATGGGATTGAAGACCTTCGGTTTCGCCGGTGGCCGCGAGGACATCTGGGAGCCGGAAGAAGACATTTACTGGGGGCCTGAGACCAAGTGGCTGGGAGATGAACGCTACCGAGGCGATCGTCAGCTCGACAATCCTCTCGCGGCTGTGCAGATGGGCCTCATCTATGTGAATCCGGAAGGGCCCAATGGCAAACCCGATCCGGTGGCCGCGGTTCGGGATATCCGCGAGACCTTCGCCCGCATGGCGATGAATGACGAAGAAACGGTGGCGCTCATCGCGGGCGGACACACGTTCGGCAAGGCCCATGGTGCCGCCGATCCCAGCAAGTTTGTCGGTCCCGACCCCGAAGCTGCCGGCGTCGAAGAGCAAGGCTTCGGCTGGAAGAATGGGTTTGGCAATGGCAATGGCGCTCACGCGATCACCAGCGGGTTAGAGGGCGCCTGGACCACCAACCCGGTGAAGTGGGACAACAACTACTTCGAGAACCTCCTTGGCTATGAATGGGATCTCACGAAGAGCCCAGCTGGCGCTTATCAATGGACTCCCAAGAACGGCGCGGCAGCGGGCACTGTGCCGGATGCGCACGATCCGGCGAAGAAGCACGCCCCGATGATGTTCACGACGGACCTCGCACTGAAGGTGGACCCGACCTACCTGAAGATTTCCAAGCATTTCCACGAGAACCCGGCGGAATTCGCAGACGCTTTTGCCAGGGCTTGGTACAAGCTGACGCACCGCGACATGGGGCCGATTTCGCGCTGCTTGGGCCCGTTGGTTCCCGCCGAGCCGTTGCTGTGGCAGGACCCGGTTCCCGCAGTGGATCATGAAGTGATCGGGGAGCAGGACATTGCCGATCTGAAGAACAACATTCTAGCATCGGGGCTTTCCATCGCGCAACTGGTCACGACGGCGTGGGCGTCGGCTGCGACATTCCGCGGCACTGACAAGCGCGGCGGGGCAAACGGAGCGCGCATTCGCCTGGCGCCGCAAAAGGATTGGGAGGTCAACCAGCCGGCCGAGTTAGCGAAGGTTCTTGGGACGCTGGAGGGGATCCAGAAGGATTTCAATGGTGCGCAGTCTGGCGGGAAGAAAGTCTCGCTCGCCGATTTGATTGTGCTCGGGGGCTGCGCGGCGGTCGAGGCAGCCGCGAAGAAGGCCGGCCACGATGTGAAGGTGCCGTTCTCGCCGAAGCGCACGGACGCATTGCAGGAGCAGACCGATGTGCATGCGTTCGCCTTACTGGAGCCGGCCGCGGACGGGTTCCGCAACTATCTCCGGAAAGGACTTGAGGCATCGGCAGCTGAGCTGCTGGTGGATCGGGCGAACCTGTTGACCCTGACCGCTCCGGAGATGACGGTGCTGATCGGTGGCCTGCGGGCGCTGAATGCGAACTTCGGGCAGTCGCAACACGGCGTTTTCACCAAGCGGCCCGAGACGTTGACGAACGATTTCTTCGTGAACCTGCTTGACATGAATACGAAGTGGCAAAAGTCCGCCACAGCGGAAGGCGTCTTAGAGGGGCGCGATCGGGCCACGAGCGAACTCAAGTGGACGGGCACCGTTGTCGATCTCGTCTTCGGTTCCAACTCCCAGCTCCGAGCCATCGCGGAATTCTATGCCTGTGACGATTCGAAGGAGGCATTTGTGAGGGACTTCGTGGCTGCGTGGAACAAGGTGATGAACCTCGATCGCTTCGACCTGGCTTGAGCGGGGTTGTTTTGATCGGTAACAACGGAGGGGGCGCTTGTCTTGGCTCGCGAGGCCCGGCCGGCGGCGACGCCGAGATCGGCCGTTCAGGGCGAGTAGCCGCTGTCCCAACCTGGTGGCTCACGCTCCCCGCTCCGATTTGGATTTCTCGATGAGGAAGCGATACAGTTCCACAGTCTGGCTGGCAATACTCCGCCAACTGAAAGTTTCTTCAACCCGTTTGCGGCCAGCGAGGCCGAATTGGCGGCACCGCGTCGGATCGGCGAGCAGTTGCGAGAGCCGCGCGGCGAGATCGCGGGCGAATTTTTCGGGATGCGTGGCAAAGCCGGTGACGTCCTGCTCGAAAGGAATCAGATAACCCGTTTGGTTATCCACCACCACTTCTTTGATGCCGCCGGTGGAGCTGGCCACTACGGGCGCTTCGCAGGCCATCGCTTCCAGGTTGATGATGCCGAACGGCTCATAAACAGAAGGGCAACAGAACACGCGCGCATGGCTATAAAGTTGGATGGCTTCGCGCTTGGTCACCATCTTTTCGATCCAGACAATGTGGTTGTTGTATTGGCGCGCTACTTCCACCTTCTGGCGCATTTCGGCGGCGATTTCCGGTGTGTCGGGCGCACCGGCGCAGAGGACGATTTGCGCGTCGCGCGGCAGGTACTCGATGGCGTCCACCAGATGAGTTACGCCCTTTTGACGCGTGATGCGGCCGACGAAAAGAACATAGGGAATTTTTGGATCGACGCCATAGGTGGTGAGCGCGCTCGTATCGGTCGTCGGGCGGTATTCGTCCAGATCGATGCCGTTGTAGATGACGTGGATGCGTTCCGGTTTCACATCGGGATAAGCTCGCACGATGTCTTCCCTGGTACCTTGTGAGACGGCGATGACGGCGTCGGCGTCCAAAATCGCGGTGCGCTCAATCCAGGCGCTCATGGCGTAGCCGCTCCCCAACTGCTCGGCTTTCCAGGCGCGCAGAGGTTCCAGGCTATGGGTGGTCAGCACGAAAGGCACGCTGTAAAGCTTCTTGGCCCAAAACCCGGCCATGGAGGCATACCAGGTGTGAGTGTGAACGATATCGACGCCAGCCAGATCTTTCACCTGCGTCAAGTTCAGGCTCAAGGTTTCCAGCGCGGCCTTGAATTTGCCGCTGGTACCGTTGGTGATTTCAGCCCAAGGCAAGGAACCTGCAACCTGAAGTTGGCCGACGTCGGATTTCTGATCGCCCCAACAATAGACCTCTACTTCAATTTTCCTGGCCAGTTCCCGGCTCAGGTATTCGACATGCACGCCGGCGCCGCCGTAGACGTTCGGCGGATATTCACGGGTGAAAAGAGCAGCTCGCATGGGACCTCCGGTCAAATGAAACCCTATCACGGAACAAAACTTGAATTTGGCGCGTAACTGGATCAGGATCGTATGATGACCAAACACGCGGGAATTTTTGCAATAGCGATGAGTTGTTTGTGGCTGGGGGGATGCGGTTTCGACGATGCCGTTACCGGGCCGGACCGCAACGAACCGATTAGCTTGGATGCCGGGAGCGCTGAGCGCGCGAATATCGAGCTGAACATGGGCGCGGGCCAGATGAACGTGAGCGGGGGCGCGGCGAAGCTGGTGGACGGGCACTTCGAATACAACGTGGATGCGTTGAAGCCGATTGTCACCAGCTCGGTCAACGGTTCAAACGCCACCGTGACGATTAAGCAGCCGAGCGGCGTACACGGCGGGAGAAAACATTACGTTTGGGATTTGCAGTTGAACGATCAACTGCTGACCGATCTGACGGTAAATTGCGGCGCCGGGCAAGCGAAGCTGAATCTGGGCTCGTTGTCGTTGCGCAGCTTAGCTGTCCAGATCGGTGCCGGGCAAATACAGCTTGACTTGCGTGGGCAGCCGAAACACGACTACGAGGTGAAGATCGACGGCGGCGTGGGTCAAACCGAGATTCGTTTGCCGCAGGGAGTGGGCATTTGGGCAGAAGCGCACAAAGGCATTGGAAGTGTGAACATTACCGGCTTAGAGAAACACGGCGATCATTGGGAGAACGATCTGTACAACAAGGCGAAGGTCACGGTGAAGTTGCAAGTCAACGGTGGGATTGGCGAGATCCGGATGACGGCGTAGGGCGGGCATTCATGCCTGCCGGCCGCCTTTCCAGGCGGCCGCGTCTCAGCCCTCGAACGATCCGCGCCCAGTTAGCACAGATTCTTTATGCTCCGCTACATAAGTTCGTTACGTTCCGTCTGCACGGAAGTTTGCCCGCCACACGGGGGCTTTCGTCGCGAGCACCTTGCCACTTCAGGCGAAGCGTTCGTGACAATGTAACGCGGCGAACTAGGACGCGGTCGGAGTCGGGCAGGAAAGCTGCTCAAGCGGGCGGACACGTGTCGCACGGGCGCGGCCATTGGATATCGCAGGATGCCATCTCGCCCCACAAATGCCTCTTATGGTCCTTGGCCCAGGTGATGGGGAGGGCGCCAACAGTCAGCGCCACAAGGATTCTCATTCGATCGATTCTTCGGATTTGGCGGCCTTCAGGGCCTTGTCCAGGCCGAGATTAGTCGAGCAGGTTAGCGCACTAGGAGCGCCAGCGAAGCAATCTGCTAAGGCGAGACACCCCTTGCTAGTATGGCAGGAAGGCCCCTGCATGATTCGCCCCTACCAAGGCACTACGCCTAAGATCGCCGAGTCCGCCTATATCGATCCCAGCGCGCA
>Ga0302326_10031890_pt1 | contig 10516 bp, 16 predicted proteins | sample Palsa_T0_3_FD_202264 | JGI IMG/M metagenome (GOLD analysis project Ga0302326, IMG submission 202264) | Peat permafrost microbial communities from Stordalen Mire near Abisko, Sweden - Palsa_T0_3 | ecosystem: Environmental > Terrestrial > Soil > Palsa > Peat permafrost | place: Sweden: Abisko... | reverse complement strand
CACGTTGCCTGGATCGGCAAGGACTGGGAGGGCAGGTACTATTAACCGTCAGCTCGTGGACCCGAACAAGTGATGATAAATGATACTCAGGACACACATGACGCGCAGGACACGAACGACACAAACAATAACACGAAGGATATACAGGGGACGTTGGGGGATACAAGGACAATCCGATTCCTCCTCCGTCAACCACGGCGGCAAAACAATCCGTGCCGGAAACGGCTGCGAATAATCAAAGTCCTTCGGGCGCTTATACCCTGTCGTCCCCTCCTCGATTTCAGGTAACTTCGAAGGCTCCTGTGACTGCCCCGTGTCATTTTCGTCAAGTTGATACACGGGCGGCGGCGGCGGCGGGGGGGGATGTTTCTTTTTGTTGGGCCGGCGTTTTTTGTTACGGTTTTGAGGTGGCTGTGTGTGTGTGTGTGCGTGTTGTTGGGATACCCAGACTGTGCGCGGGGTCTCGCGGCCTCGTGTTGTTTTCTCTTCTCGCCGGCAATGCTAGGAGGTCTATTAAGTCCCTCTTCGTGTACGTGTCCCTCTCCGTATCGCTGCGTGTGCTGGTGCGAGTGTGTGTATGCATACGGATAAGCGTGATGAGACTGCGCGCTAGGTCCCGTAGGGGTTCCCTCAGCCATTGTCACCCGTCCAGCTTAGTGAAGGCCGAGAAACATGTCAAGGCCAGAAACAAGGGGTGAAGCATTCAGGGACATGGGACTGGGGGCTGTCCTCGCCTATAAGCCCTAAATAAGACGACTCATATCGGACAAACTTGCTTCTAACTCATCTAGGAATGTCCCTTTGAACCAAGGTCATACATATTTGTTTAGTCCAGATGGCACGCGTGCGGAGTTTCTACTAAATAGCTTGCAATGTGAAAGTAGTGCGCGCTTGGTGTTGCGACACCGCGCCCCTGTCGCCTTAATTTGCGATCAGATCCTACGTCACACACGTGACACCCTCGAAGTTTTCGCAAATCCGTCTCCGAGCTCACATCCGCATTTCATATATATGCAGTCAACTGGGTCGCACGCTGCCATCGCCCATGATCACACGTCTCTCCCCATCGGCGGTATCTCGCGCGATCTCATATCTTCCCCTGACTCGCGTGTGTATCCGATCCTTTTCTCACCGGAAGGAACCCATCCAATTCCCCGAGTACAATGAGAAGACATACGGCGCGGATGTCAAGAAGTTTTCCCAGCTGCCGACGAATTTCGGGGCTAATCAGCATATTTCAATTGACGATGCGCTGAAGGAGAAATTGCGGGCTGTGCTGTGGAAATTTAATGCCCCGATACGGTATGCTTTTGCGTATGGAAGTGGGGTTTTTCAACAGGCCAATGCCGATTCGGACAATGTATGTACCTTCGCTCCTAGCTCCTATTTCTGATCTTCCCCGCGCGTCCTTCTCCTCCTTTATATTACAGGAAGTGGTTGATTGTAGAAACCTATGGTGGACTTTATATTTGGAGTGTCGCATACGCAGCATTGGCATGGACTCAATTTGGCGCAGCATCCAGATCATTACAGTGCCACGAGACATCTGGGGAGCGGCGCAATAAGTTGGTTACAAGACAATTCTGGGGCGGGAGTCTATTTCAATCCATACGTTGAGATCGATGGGATGGTATACCTCTTAAAGTCCACCAGTAACTGTTGTAGACTATTAAATATGGGGTTGTCAATTTGGATACTTTGTGCAGGGATTTATTACAGTGGGATACATTATATCTTGCGGGAAGATTGCACAAGCCGGTATGCTGGCTTTGGAGTAGACGTAACGGTAGGTCAAAATCCTGAGAGATGAGCCGAGAGTACGGCTGGCGAATCAAGTTAACCTTGTCTCTGCGCTGAGGACAGCGTTATTATTGCTCCCGGAGGAGTTTACAGAGCATGACCTGTACACCACTATTGCAGGATTATCATACATGGGTATATCCTCACATTGCCTGCCAGAGTTGACAGACAGGCGACTTCCGCACACGATTACCAACGGAGAATCCCCAGAAAGTTCAAAACATAGTCACAAAGCAAGTAGTTCACTTCCGTCGTCTCTATTCCCCCCTGCTGGATACCCTTCCCAACGTCAGCATAGCCCAAGATTCAGAAGACCCCGCCAACACCATCCTAAAACAAGATTTCTCGCCCACTCCTCGCGCGAATATGGTCGCCCGTTTGCCGTCGAGTTTCAAAGCCGTTCTCTCGCGCCATTATCATCGCAGATTCGGCATCCGGCTAGGCGAAGTAGAAAATGGGAATGCATTTGGAGGGGAATTCGAAATGAAAGTTGCGGCAGATGACCATTTGAAACTAGAGATGAAGAAGAGTATTAGAGAAACGGTCGGGTGGGTCAGTTTTGTGCAGACTGTAAAGGGACTATTGACGGCGGGATTAGGCAGGAGTGTCAAATATGTTTTTGCAAAAGTAGGGAAATGGTGGAGGGGAAAAGGAACTGCAACTGCAACGGGAGGCCAGAAATAGTATACCATGAGACCATAAAATGCATTGCCTTGATTATATAGAATAGAGTATCTAATTCGCTGTACGTTACCGTTTCTTCAATGCTTCAAAACGACTCATTAAATCATCCAAACTAGGCGCCTTCGGTATTCCTTCAGCAATACCTCCAGCGCCTCCTCCGGTCGCCTTCGGTTTCGGCTCAGGTTTCTTCGCTGGGAGGGTATTTGGCGGTAACTTGATATGAGGATGTAAATTTTCAGAAGTCGGACTTGGGGGAGCCATTGCAATGGGTTCTCGACGAGTACTGTCGCCCGTTGATAGTTCCGCTTCCAATGGTGGTTCCAGAGCTGCTATACCACCTCCGCCGTCGGAATCATCGTCCCCATCGGACTCTTGACCCCATTCTACGTTGTATGTTCGGGCGATTTCGCGGAGGTATCGTGTTACGAGGGTGGCGGAGGGGGGGTCTACGCCGAGTTTGCTGAGGACACGGGGGGACACTTTATTGTCGGTGTTGTCGATTGCGGTTTGCGCGAACGCATGACCGAATCGCATGGTTAGGAGATTCCGTACTTCTTGGAGCTCTTTTGATTCTGAACGGGGCGCAGCGTATATTATCGTTTTAACAGCTTCTTCAAGGCCGGGATCGCATTCTTTCCTATCAATTAGTTCATCCATCGGCCAGGGGCACACATTTGCTCCAATAAGCCAAATCTCGCGAGCAGCAGCTCGCAATACAGTTCCAGTATTTCCAACATCTCGACAAACAGGTCTTCTCTGATAATGTTCTCGACTCGTATTCTGGCCGACTCTTCCTTGCCGTCGTCCAGGAGCTTGGCCAGCTCGCGCCGTGCCTGTTTGGCCAGGGCGGTCTGTTTCTGTTGCATCAGCCTCAGCCGATTCACACTCATCTTCAGCTGCACTACATGGAGTTAGCACGCTCTGCCAGTCACAGGGAATGGCTGTACTCTTGAGTTTCCGGAACAGCGTTTGCTCCGCCGCCGTTGCGCCCATCTTTGTTGATCGCCGGTGCTTGTGATCGGAGGTATTGCCAGACGCCATTCCGATTGAGACTGTCCCTCGGTGTCTCATTGGTCCGAGCAAGCCGGCCCCTTTTAACGTGGAGCGTGCACATCAATGCTGGCTGTCCGTCATCCACCACGACGATGTTCTGTCCGTCGCAATGGTACTGCCGCTTTCCGAACCTCCGCGGATCTCGCTGATGCAGACAAACACAGATCAAGTTCATTCTTGTCCAGAACCGGCAGTCGAAAACGCGCTTGTCCAAGTGGTATGAACCATACGAGGTACAGAGACCAGACCCGTCCGCCCTGCCACCCCCTGTCCCCTCCCCCTGTTCCAAAAATAGGCCTCGGACTCACTTGCCCCTTTAGGACGACGAAAAGAACAAGATCAAAGGCGAAGTTCACCGTCTCGTGGCCTCACGCGACCAGCGCCACCAAAGCAACTTTGTAGAGGTAGGCACGCCCCTCCTTTTTTTTTTGTTACCACTTCGTTTTTTTGCTATTTTGGGCACTAACGTCGGCGAAACAGTTTCGTAACTACAAGATTGTGTACCGGCGGTATGCGGGGCTGTTCTTCTGCTTGTGCGTCGATGCAAACGACAACGAATTAGCTTCGTTGGAGGCTATCCATTTATTTGTGGAAGTCCTGGATGCGTTCTTTGGAAATGTCTGTGAACTGGACTTGGTCTTTAACTTTTACAAGGTATGCTATGGCGGACCTTCGACTTATGGCAGGTGTACGCGATTCTAGATGAAGTATTTTTAGCGGGCGAGATCGAGGAAACGAGCAAGGAGAAGGTCTTGATGCGACTGGAGCATCTGGATAAACTGGAATAGTCCTCAAAATTTCAAATCTGATAGAACTCATGATCCCCCGCCGGTGTCTGCAGCTGTTGTTTACTTTCACATGATATGCTACCCGTCTGTACACGTGCATTTTCTAGGCTTTTCTGGTACCTCCGCGGCGCACAGCTCTGTCTCTCGTTTGACAGTCCCACGATTGAGGGGGCGACGCAAGGCCGACGCAACTGTCAAACGAGATTCGTCACAGCCAGACCCGATGGTCAAGTTCTCGCTTCAAGATTTCGCTTCCGCCGGAGCAATAGATGACTCACAACACTGGACGTTCTCATGGTGACTCGCCGGCGAAGCTTCGATCATACCATGCGGATCTGGCGCTATACCTTAATGCGCGCGATCGATTGACCACGCCATTTGAAAGTTGCGCCGTTGCCCCTATTGTTTTGGGGAACAATTTTGCGCGAGGCCCCGAGCACTCTCAATGCCTCTAAGGTCCCACACGAAACACCTCGGCTCCACCGAATTCCTGTACCAAAATAACTGAGATACGCTGCGCTGCTGCTATTGCGGCGATGCTGTGGCCGGTCGCAAGTGCACGGATCTTTCTCAGAAAATAGCGAAATTCGAGAAGTCAATGTTGCCACCCATTGAGACTCATCGCGAAGATGTACCCAGAAGGGAGTCAGTGCTTAAATACCCCTCCATTCTCCCTCAATAGCATCACATTTCAAGTATCATTGAGACAGCCAACTTGGTCTTTACATCAATATGTCTTCCCTATGTATCTCTCCTTTGTTTTCTGGCTCATCTCAGATCAACTTCCTTCGCTTGGGCTCGAACCCAAAACCCAGCTCACCGTTCAGACGGATGTGCCGCTATATAACAAATGTCAAGGTGAACTTCCTAAGTCCTGGATCTGAGTACAGACACCCCTGAGAACGAGAGATGGTCTTGCGTATATGAAAACAAAACGCTTTCAAGCGAGCCTTGTTGGGATGGTGACACTTGCGAAGGTAATATCGACAATGAACAAGGCTAACCGTAGAGGAAAACCGCGAGAGCGTGAAATACGAAAATGCTTTTCCACACGAACTGTGTCTTTAAATGGAGTCTTTTTTTGAGGAGTTTTTGCTTTCTGTTATAGACAGGAGTTTGGTGTTGGGGCGTAACGGTTCCTTTGTTCGGGTCAGGGAAGGGGGTGTACTCACTTACTATATTGATAACCAAATGTGAGAAGTGGCCACGAAAGCGGTCACATGGGATAAGTTTGATGCCCAATCTGAATTTCCAATAAGCAACGCCTCCCAATGATACTATATGTCTACTTTTGAGCGGAGTTCTCATCTTACTCCTCTACTTCCTCGCCGTCGCAACCGCCGCATTACTTTGAAATAACCTGCCCACCGCGGGAAGCTGAGCCAACAAAGCACCGTATCCCTTTCTATGAAACCACTTGACAAGCGTAGGAGTGATTGCCACCGTCAATGGCACTCGAATCAGCGCAAACAATGTCTTGTGAATAGTGTATGCCAAAGCGATCTCTGTCCAAATGCTTGGGGCCTCTGGTTTTTCGAGATTGTCCATATGTTTGCTCGGTGTGCCTGCACTCTTCCAACCAATTGTATCCTCTAGTTTCTTCAATATTATCTTCTCGTAGCGGCCTATTCTCTCGGTTCCGAGCGCCCGCACGCCAACGAATGCGACTGCGAAATCGAGGGCCGAGAGACCGAAGTAAATCGTAAGAGCCGGCCAACGGTACTTTTTGAACAGAATCTTCAGTCGCTGTGTTACAGGAAGCTTGGCTTCGTCGACCGCGGGAGCCGGCGAGGATTGTTTGAGTGGCTCTGAGGGTTTGCCGTCGGTAGAGATCAGTCGCCGAGGCCGGGCGGTCTGAGGCGGACGAAAGAACGGCGACGGGCGAAGATTAGGACGGTTTGGACGGACTGCCGAGAAATATTTGACGGTTCCGGAGCGTATTGGCGGCCGTATACATCTCTGTGCGAGACGTAACATGATGGATGATGACGACGCAAAACTTTGGAAATGATTTTGCGTGCCGCTATTTGTTATGTCCGCCTCCGATCTTGACGTCGCTCGAAATTACCCCTTTCAGCCACACAATACCGTCGAAATTGAAATCGCCAGGGAAACTCTGTTCACCACGAAACAGCAACGTGGAAGCGGCTGTCAATATGGCTTCCCGCTCGCCTCGAGCGTCGTTCTCCAGGCTGTCGCTCGATAACGGACGGCCACAGTTCTCTGACCATGCTTACGACTCTCTGCTGGAATTGTTGTCATCTGCAAATCCTGCATTGAAAAATGTGTCCAGTTCGTCGCCCGTGATTCAAGGGTACCTATCGCGCCTTACATCTTCCTCCTTATCCTCAATCGTCCAGGAACACGCTGCGCTAGACGAAGAGAAGAAAGATCTCGACCACCAGCTGAGTCGTCTTGCAAAACGGGAATATCATTCGTTCGTAGCCACGGCAAGTCATGGCGATGCAATCGCTTCAGCATTTCAAGGCTTCAACGACAAGATATTTAATGTCCAAAATACCATTCCTTCGCTCGACCAAGCTATCGTAAAATTCAACGCATTCGCCAAATCACAGGCTCCAGAACGAGAAAAAGCACAGAATTTGTTGGCCAACCACGATCGATTACTGGATATTCTGGAAATGCCATCCTTGGTTTCAACTTGTGTCAAGAATGGGTATTTTTCCGAAGCTATACAGTTTTCGACACATTTGAAGCGATTGGCTACGTTGCATTAAACGAATGTGCCGCTGGTACAGATGCTTGCTGCTCAAGTCGAAGCTGCTATGAATGAGATGACTGGGCGATTAATCGGCCTTCTGCGAGAACCTCTCAAATTACCCTCCGCTCTCAAGGTAGATTCTTGAGTGACTTCTCTCATTTGGTAGATTATTGGATACCTTCGTACCACTACGTCGCTGCCTGAATCTTCACTACGATACATCTTCCTGTATTCTCGGTGGACATTTCTGCTTGCATTGGTATCTGAGATCGATGTCAGAAACGATCATGCCAAGTATCTGAAACAATATTTCGAATTGATGCGGGAACATCTATTTGCGATCTTCACCCAGTATCGAAGTATATTCAGTGAAGACTACGAGTTCAATAAAACCAGTTGTAACAAGTCCGATGTTCCAATGATAGGGAATCTGTCTCCAGAAGGAGAAGTCCTCTTTGCGCAAAACGTCCTCCCATCGTTCGCCCTCAGCATTACCGACCACATCCTCCAAACATTACACACACATCTTCTCTCAATCGAATACAGCGATCGACAAACCCGCCAAAGTCTGCTGACGCAACTACTCTATTGCGCGCAATCCCTAGCAAGAGTGGGATGTGATTTCACGGATGTTGTCATCAGCACATTTTTTGAAGGTGGCGATACTCAAGAGGAAGAATGGGTCTGGGAAGTGACGAGTGCACATCGACAACGAATGGCAAAATTACTCCAAAGCACAGTTTAAGTAGCGAGAGAATAAGGGAGATTGTAGAGTAGATATCCGGTGTTGTATATTATCGAACCTCTGCTACAACTGCACTATCATCTAATCCAATTTGCTCGATACATTTAAAGTATTCCTGAGGTTTCGTCCGTCTTAGATACTTTAATAGTCTTTGTCGTTGATGGAGCAACATAGCCATCGCCCTTTTTGTCTGTTTGTCTTGTAAGTTGCGTTTCATATGCTCACGCAACGCCAATATTCTCACAGTCAATATGCCCGCTACAATCAGCTTCCGGCAGAGAGAGTTAGGAGGACCTTGCACTTCAGTACTTCCGGTATCACCGTCATGTCGAGAGAATTGCACTCTCGCCTTCTCCTTATTGGCACCAATAACAGCCTTACTATTTGCATTCGCCAAATCAATCAATTTTGCCATGACCTCCCGTTTCCGCGCATCCTTGTCTTCCAACTCCATCAACCTCCCTTCCATGGTAGTCATATCCGGCGCATTAAACAAAAACTGGTCCTGTTTGCTAAAAGTCCTCTTCACGACTCCCTGAGCTTTCAGTCTCCTCGCTTCCGCATCTTTCGCGGCCTGTGACAAAGTCAACGTATCCTCACTGCTTATGCCGAAATTCGTCAACATAGGCCAATTGTCCTCTCCCGACCGAGTATGCGATTCGCCGCCCGGCTTGGAGAGAATTTCTCGCGGACGGAGAAGAGACGAGGTAAATTCCGTGACGTGTCCGAGTACCGGATCCGCCCGGGCTGAGCGCTGGATTTTGAGCTCTATGGCCCGTTCTTTGGCTTTTTTTAGTTTTTGATGTGCTCTTTCTCGACGGTAGCGGGCGATGGGACCGCCGAGGGCAATGCGCGATGTTGAAAAGGGAAGGGATTGGACGGGTTTGGAAGGGACATTTCGGAGACAGCACGAGGATATTGAAAGGGATGAGAGGGCGCTGCTGAGGCCCCGAGACGTGGCCATGGCAAAATGTTTTTGAATTTCCGAGGCGAAGATCTCGAATTTTGGGCGGCCGCCCATACAGCGTCGATCGCCATACAAAACTTCCGTGGCTTGAGATGATTGACCCGACTACTTCCTGAAGTATACATCTTGAATACTCTTGAAATGCATGCTAGTTACTCTATCTAGTTTGACCGGGTATCTCAATATGCATTTTCTATTATTCCACCTCCAAGACAACGCTCATCCAACCAAACAGCAACAGCCTGTCCGGGCGTAACCCCATAAACCTCTTCCCCCTCAAACTCCACGACGACCTTCTCCCCACTCACCTCTACGCCACACTTGATCGGTCTCTGTCGATGTCTAATCTGCGTCACCATCCCCTTTTGCGTCCAATCCTCCTCCTCATCTATCCACTTCCAATCCCTCGCAACCAATCCTCGACTAAACAATTTCGGATGATCCTTCCCCGGGACAATAACGTATCGCGGCGGCTGGGTTTGTTTCTCAGCGACATACCATTGTCCTCCGGGGTTCAGTCTCTGGCTCTCCTTGAAGGAAAGCCGTGATCTTTCGCCGACGGTGACTGTCCAAATCGAATTGTGGTGACCGACTACCTTGCCGTTCTCGAGAACCACTTCCGCGGGCTCTGGAGGCGGTAAATAGTCTTTTAGGAACGTAGAAAAATGTCGTCCCGAGGACGGTTCGACGAAACATAGACCCTGGGAATCTGGTTTCTGGGCAATATGAGATGGTAAGAGTGACTTAGCCAGGACTCGGATCTCGGGTTTGGTATATTTCCAGAGCGGGAAAAGTGTCCTTTCTAAAGAAGATTGGGAAACCTGAGAGAGATAGAAAGTTTGATCTTTGTTGGGATCTTTTGAGCGTAATAGAACTGCCCTTCCTGTGACTGCGTTGACTGCACTTCGCGCATAATGGCCTACCATCAACACCATCAACAAACCTGATATGTACCCGTTGCAAGCCACCAATTCTGGCCTTGATGTCTGGCTTTCAATTTCTCGAATAACTTGCCGAATTTTATTTCCCGATTACACGCGATATCAGGATTCGGGGTCTCGCCCGTGGCATAAACATCCAACGCCGGCTGAAACACGTCCATCCAATACTCTCTACTCAAATCGATCTACCATTATACACGTCATTTGTTTAAGGGGTGATACCCTTCCGCATGGGATTGATAAATGTTGACACACATCCTGGACATCCTTCCAGTCTGTCTCGGCACGACATGGTGTATTCAGCTTATCGTCCGTCCAATTTCTCATGAACACACCATGTAGATCGTAGCCCTGCAAAATTAGGATTATATTCTCTGGAGGGAGTACTTTTTGTTTCAGCAGGGCCGCAGTGGTGCTGGAGTCCACTCCTCCGGACATAGCGACGTAAACTATCATTCAGTATGGACTTCGAGGGCGGTACCTTTATCATCCTTCGAAGGTTTATGGTCGATGTATAGTGGCTTGGAAGATACAGACCCAACGGAGTTCTGGGAGATTGGTGCAGCTTGTGCTTGTCTAACGAAGGGCTTGGCGGTGAAATTTCGACTTAGGACGGTGAATGTCCGCGCTGGGAATAGCTTTCGCATCAAGGGTGGTTAGATGGTCGAGAAGCGAAAGTTTGCAGATCATCGGAGAATATTCCGAGCACCCGGAAGGCGGGTCAAGTACATAGTTTCGACAAGCTCTTTCCATTGGACTTATTCTTTTACTTGCGTTACTCAATTATACATAGTGATATTCTCTTTCAAAAGCTTA
>Ga0302326_10031888_pt1 | contig 10516 bp, 8 predicted proteins | sample Palsa_T0_3_FD_202264 | JGI IMG/M metagenome (GOLD analysis project Ga0302326, IMG submission 202264) | Peat permafrost microbial communities from Stordalen Mire near Abisko, Sweden - Palsa_T0_3 | ecosystem: Environmental > Terrestrial > Soil > Palsa > Peat permafrost | place: Sweden: Abisko... | reverse complement strand
TCGACACGTCCGCCATCCTCACTGCGGACGACGAGCTTGCAGCCGCCCTCACGCGCCAGCCACTCGAGAACGCGAGGGGGTCGGAACCTCGAAGACTCGCGGGAGAAACTCGGCGGAGATGCCGTGCCCCGAATCCGACATGTTGAGCTTTGGGCTCGAGTCGACGCAGTGCCAAAAGTCATTTTGCCTTGGCGCGCGCGGCATCATGCGAAAGCAGGGGAACGCGGTATCGGCTTCCGCGTGAACGTCGCTTGAGGCTGACTCGGGGGACAGTCGGACGTGGTGACGTCGATGACGAATAGGGCTCCGACTCTCAGCGTCGGTCGTTGCGGATCACGCCTTTGGCGTGGTAAGTGAACCCCTCTTTCCCGCGCAACCCGAGGAACTGCATGGCCTGGCTACCGACGCTCGAGCAGGTTGCTGCGCCGACCGAAGTCGTCGAAGTCTACAACGACTTCCAGCGACGGATGGGCTTTGCCGAAGCCCCGAACTTCATCAAGACCCAAGGACACTCCCTTGCGGCGACGCGCGGAACATGGGGGCTGGTCCGGAACGTGCTCGTCGAAGGCGTTCTGCCCCGGACGTTGAAGGAGATGCTGTTCGTGGCCATCTCGCAGGCACGCGCATGCCGCTACTGCGAGGCGGCGCACCTGGCGTGCTGCCGGATGCTCGGCGTGGAGCCAGCAACGATCGAGCAGCTCGTCTCGAACGTGGCCGACATCTCGCCCCCGAAGGTGCGCGACATCCTCCAGTTCGGACTCAAGTGCGCCGAGAATCCCCAGAGCCTCACCGACGCGGATTTTGGTGGCCTCCGGCGTCACGGATTGGCGCAGTCCGAGATCGTGGAAATCATTTCGATGGCTGCGCTCGCGGTTTACGCCAATACAATCGCCGATGCCACCGCAATGGCGTCCGACGAGATGTTCTCCCGGTTCTGATGTCGTCGCTAGCCGACATCGCACGGCTGAACGTGCTCATCGAGCTCTTCTCGGAGTGCACCAACGCCGCCGACCTCGAGACATTGTTCCGCGTGGCGACGGGGCGCCTTCGTTGGGTCATCGATTTTGACCGATGCGTGGTCGTGCTCGCGCGCGAACAGCATGCGGAGTGCTGGATCACGACGCGCGAGGACGAACGGCCCCGGCGCACCGCACTCGATGACTTGCCCGAGCCAGAGCTTGCGGTGGTCAACCGCGTTGTCCAAAGCGGCGCGCCCGCGAGTCGGCCGCCCGGGAGAATGGGCATCCCGATTCAAGGGGGCGGGAAAACGCTTGGCGCCATCTATTTCTCGACGGAGGCGAGCAGGTACACGTATCGAGACATGCGGCTCGGGCACCACGCAGGGCAGTATCTCGGTTCGCTCATCTCGCGCTTGGAGCTCGAAGACGAGATGAGGCGATTGAGCAAACGCAAGGACGACAGTCTTGCATTGCTCAGTCACGAGCTGCGCAATCCCCTCGCGCCGATCGTCACCGCCGTCCGCATACTCAAGACGCGCGCCGGTGGACGACCGTCCAAGGAGCTCGACATCATCGATCGCCAGGCACAGCATCTCGTTCGCCTCGTCGACGATCTGCTGGACGTCGCCCGATTGACGCGCGGCAAGGTCGTGCTGCAACGAGGGTCGGTGGACGTGGCGCAGGTCGTAGCGCGCGCGGTCGAGATGGTGGGGCCGCTGCTCGAAGAGCGGCGTCACGCCCTCACGGTCGACGTACCCTCGGGCCTGGTCCTCGATGCGGACGAGACTCGTCTGGCGCAGGTCCTCTCGAACCTGCTGAGCAACGCGGCCCACTACACGAAGGCCGGCGGCCACGTCCGAATCGCTGCGTGGCGGGATGATGAGACGGTCGTGGTCGAGGTGTCGGACGACGGGATCGGGATTGCCGGGGACGCCCTTTTGGAGATTTTTGAGCTTTTCGTTCAGCGTTCGGGCCGCGCGAGCGGCCAAGGGGGTCTTGGGCTGGGGCTGGTGATCGTGAAACAATTGACCGAGTTGCACGGGGGGACCGTCTCCGTCGTGAGCGCAGGGGACGGCTGCGGGACGAAGTTTGCGGTGCGATTGCCCGTCCTTCCCCCGGGGTCCAGCCCGCCCGCGCGCGGGGTGGAGTCGCTGCTGGTCCCCGAGACGGACGCCCCTCAGCGCATTCTTCTGGTCGACGACAACGAGGACGCCCTCGACCTTCTTTCGAAGGTCCTAGAAGAAGCGGGCCACGACGTGGCCACGGCGCACGATGGGCCCGATGCGCTGGCCATACTCGATCGATACCGGCCGTCCGTCGTCGTGATCGACATCGGTCTGCCCGTCATGGACGGTCACGATCTCGCCGCCCGCGTTCGAGCCTCCTGCGCCGAGCCGCCGTACCTGGTGGCGCTGACGGGGTATGGACAGGACGCGGACCGGGAACGAAGCCGCGCTGCGGGCTTCGGAGACCATCTGGTCAAGCCGGTCGATGTCGCGCAGCTTCTGCGGATCATCGGGCGTGCCCGCCGCCCCGCCGCGGCATGACGGTATGCCCGCCCAAATGCGCGAGGACGTGGCGACCGCCCGAGGGCGCGTCCTTGGCCGTCGACCCGCCGCCGCCATCTGCCTCCGGAGTCGCCGGGCCTGGAGCCTTTTTAGCGGCCCTTCTCCGAAGCCTTCTCGGCCCGAGCCGCGCATTCGGTTTCATGGACCGTCCCTTTCGTGACATCGACGGGGAATGACTGTCAGACATGCACGCGACCGCGGCCCATCACGGCGTGCTTGAGGACCAGCACGAGGATGGCGCCGATCACGGCGACGAACATGCTCCAGACGTTGAAGCCATCGACGCCGACCGCGCCGACGGCGTTGAACACGAATCCGCCGACGAGGGCGCCCACGACGCCGAGCACGATGTCGAGAATCGCGCCCTCTCCCGTCTTGTTCACGATCTTGCTGGCGATGAAGCCCGCGATGAGTCCCAGAACGATCCAAGCGACGATGGACATGTCAGTCTCCTTCACAAAATTGGGGTGCTACCGCTTCGGTTGATGCTGAATTGGAACTGCGTTCGAGAGAGCGGCCGGCTTAGTGGTGGCCACCTGGCGAATCGCTGAGAAGCTGCTTGGCGCTCTCGGCGGTCTTCTCGCCGACGTGGCCCACCAGAATGGCGGCATCGTGTACGGCGCTGCCCGCGCGTCGCATGACGGCGTCGCGAGAGTCGCCCATGATCCGGTCCTCACCTTGCGTTCGCGGGAGCGCGAATCCCACGGCCGCGCCCGCGGCGAGCGCCGCGACCCCGAACGCCAGCGGCCTCTCGTGCAGGGCCGCGTTGACCGCGCGCTCGACGCTGCGCACCTCGGTGCGGGCATGAGCGCCGACGTAGACCGCAGCGTCGCCGACGCGATGAGCGAGCTGCGCGGACGCGTCCGCGACACCGTGAGCAAGAGCGCCTCCGGCCTCGACGGTCTGCGCGCCAACGCGCCCCGCAAGGTCCGACACTCCGTGCACGGCGGCGCCGGCGGCCTCCGAGACCTGATGCATTGCGCCACTCCCCGCATCGGAGGCGCCGAGCATCATACGGGTTGCGACATCCGAAGCCTTGTGAACGGCGGTGCCGACCGCGGACCGCCCATCGTGCTCTCCGTACGGAACACCGCGCGGGTCGACGAAGCCCGGCGAACGGCTGCGCGCCGACGCCGACTTGCTGCGGTTCATGAACAGCCACGCCACCCCCAGGCCAGCAAGCGCTGCGGGCAACGGGTTTTGACGGATGGTGTCGAGCAGAGTGTCACGGGTATCGTTCATGGTGTCTCCTATGTCTGTGGCGAAGGTTTCCACCTTGCCGAGGGTCGCTGCGCGGATCGACGTTTTGGCGTCAATGACCGCTTCTCGAATATTCTTCTTTACGGAGTCGCGCGCCTCGGAGAGGCCGTCCTTCAGCTTCGTTTCGACGGTCGTCCACTCGTCACGAAGATCCTTCTTCACGGCGTCGCGCGCGTCGGCCAGGCCCCTCCGGATCTTCGCTTCGGCTTCGTTCATCTCGACGCGAAGGAGGCCCTTCGCTTCGACGAGCTCGTCCTGGACGAGCGTCTTCGCCTCGGCCAGATGTTCGCGGATCACTTCGCGGACCTTGGCTTCCACGTGCTCGAGCTCGGCGCCCACCTTCTGTGGGCTCAGTCGGGCTTCGAGCGCGCCGATGGTCGACGATAGCTCTGCCCGCGTGTGCTCGATCCCGCCGAGCAGCCGCTCGGTACTCGGAGCGCCCTTCGCGGTACCCGCCATGGGGGCGATGTTCTTGTCGTTCATCGGAGTTGCTCCTCCACCCAGACTTTGTCGTCCTTGAGCGTTTGCGCCGTCTGCTCGGGCACAGGAGCGATGCGTTTCAGCGTTCTCAGGCCGAGGAGCAGAACGGCGTAGCCCGTGGCCGCAACGACACCCCCGACTGTAAGGGCAGATGCCCACAGCGGGATGGTCGACGCGAGAACGACGGCCAGCGCGACCATGAGACCGGCGAGGCCCGCGTGAACGAGAGCGCCTCCGGCCGCGATGACGCCGACGGCCCGCGCGGCGTGCGTGGTCTTGTCCGAGAGCTCGCTGGATGCGAGCTCGACCTCTTGGCGTACGAGGAGGCCCGTACCGCGCGCAAGCGCGCCAAAGAGCTCGCCCAGACCGGGCTCGCTCTTGGGGGTCGTCATCATTGGGCGCCCGGCGCCTTGGGCGCGTTGCCCTCGCGAGGTACCGGCTTTGGCGGGATCGTGGACGGGGTCGTCTTGGGCGCCACGGGGTTGGGCGCCATGGGGCGCGCGCCTGGAGGGCTCCCTTGACTGCCAGCGTGCGCGCCGGGCGTCCGACTCGCTTGCGGCCGCTCTCCGGCGGCCGACTTCTCTGTGTTGGAGCCCGAGGTGGCGTGATCACCGTTGTGCGGCGCCGACGTGGGCTGCGGGTGGGAGCTCTTGAGGAAGCGCCCACCAATGAGACCAGCCACGAAGGCGCCACCCATGAACAGCGCGGGTTCGCGGCGTGCAAACTGCTCGACGTCGCCAATCACCTGGCCAAACGATCGGCGTCGCAAATAGTCGGATGCGCTGTCCACCTGATGGGCCGCGCGGTCGAAGTATTCCGTGAAGGCCCCCTGGTCCTCTTCACGAAGGTGTTCGCCCGTCTTGCGGATCGCATTGGCGACGCTGCCAAGGCCATCGACCGCGCGCTGCTTGCTGACGGACAGGCTTGATTCCGCCGTCTTTCGCGCCTCGTCAGCGACATCGCCGGCCAGGTGCTTCATCTCATCCTTCAGTTCGCGTGCGCCGGCGACCACGTTCGACTTCAGAGCGACCGCGGCGTGATCCAGATTCGGGGTCGACGATGCACCGAGACCGGGCGTCGTCGTGGCTTGTTCCGTCATGGGGTGTCCCTCTCGTTTTGGCATTTTGCGAGGCGAGTCACAGTCGACTCGCGTCCGCGCTGGGTACCGCGAGTGGTGCCACGTTCGTGCCATCATCATGCGGCACCAAATCAGGCGGCGAATGTGGCTGCGAGCTTCGTGCGCCGAAGAACCGAGCGCGCCTTTTCGCCCCTCGACACACGATTGTTCCTCACCGCGTCGCCGCTCTACGAAAATGACGTTGACTACGACCGATGCACGCACCGTCGAAGAAAAGGGATCCAAAGCCACGCCCCGAAAACGGGAAATGTCTTGCCGTCGTCGGCCTTTCGGCGGATGCGTCAGCGCGGTGTGCGCAGTCGCGGCGCCCCTCCGTCGCCTCCGGGCGTTCTCCTTCTCGCGCCGCTTCCCAGTCTCGTGCGCTTGGGCCACGCGATGCGCCGGCACCGTGCCTTTCGATAGGTCGCACGTGCCGAGCCCGCACCTCGCAGAAGCAATGCGGACGTGTGGTACACGAAGTGCTTGCGCTTCAGGCATGACGCTTCCGGGCGCCGTGGCCAACTTGGCCCGCAGAGAAGTTCTTCACCGACCGCGGTCCCTGTCGGACGCACCGATCGCGGTCGCCCTTGCGCATCACGCGAGACCACAACCGCCTTGCCATCCAATGCGCGAAAACGTTGCGCGACCCCGCCACCAGCACGAAGCGCGCGCCATCGGTGACCATCGCATAGGGCGCCCCCTCGGGCCCCGCCTGCAACCGGCCGCGGAGGCGGTCGGGAGCCTTGGCAAGGGACTCCTGGCGGGTCCGCGCAGCCATTCCCTTTCCCAGCGCCTCGCGTTCGCTCCGTCGGAGCTTCGTCCCTTGGCAGCGTGAAAAAACCGGCTGAGGGCGCTTCCTCAACCGGCCGCTTTGCCTGCTTTTTCTTCGAGCGGGAGAAGGGATTCGAAACCCTCGACGTCCAATTAAAAAGCGACGGCCTTCTTCGCCAATGAAAACGGGTAAGATACATGCTCGTCGACGCGGAGAAGGCGCAGTACCCGGTCGAGGTGCTCTGCGAGGTCCTTGGTGTCTCGCCGAGCGGCTACTACGCGTGGAGGCAACGCGCTCCAAGCCCCGCTCCAAGCAAGACGCGCAGCTCGCGGTCGAAGTCGCCGCGGCTCACACCAAGAGCGGCAAGCGGTACGGCAACCCGCGGGTGCATCGCGCGCTTCGCAAGAGAGGCCTGCGCGTCGGGAAGAAACGCGTCGAGCGCCTGATGCGAGAGCGCGGCATCGTCGGACGGCAGAAGCGGCGCTTCCGGAGAACGACCGAGTCGAACCACACCCACCCCATCGCCCCGAACGTCCTTGGTCGCGACCCCTTGTCCTCGGGAAGCTCCCGAAGGGCTGCGGAGAGTTCGGGCCGCGTCACGCGGAAGGTTTGCCACGCGCTGCGGCTTTTGCCCCGCATCCAGGCTCGAGCGGGCCGCGGGGCGAGGTGGGTCGCCACGGGCGGGGCGACTCTTCCATCGCAGGCCGGCTGGTCGAGGTTCGCCGGACGTTCAGCCGGCGGGCGTGGTCGGCGGAACCTCGACGTGGATCTCGCGCACGGCCTCGCTGAACGAGACGTTGAGCTCCGCGCTCTTCGCGTCGAGCTCGACGACCTTCTTGGTCAACTCGTCGAGCTGCGTCGAGGCGTCGGCGAGGCGCGCGGTGAGCTTCTTGCGGAGCACCTCCGCGGTCTTGTTCTTCTCGATGGCCTGCAGGTTGTTGCGGGTCTCTTCGGTCGAGCGGGACAGGTCCTGGACCTGCTTCTCGAGGTCCGCGCGATCGGTCCTGTTCTTCACGATCTCGTTGCGCGTCATCCAGGCGGCCGCGAGCTTCGGCACCACCTTCGCGTCGGCCTTCGGGTCGGCGAGGTACGCCTTCACGGCGTTCTCGGCGATCGCGCCGAACCAGTAGGCGCCCTCGGTCGAGACCGCGCGCTCCTCCACCACGAGCTCCGACGTCGCGCGCGCCGCGACGGTCGTCGGGACGAGCGCCGTGCCGGTGCCGACGTTGTCCTCGGTGCCTTGCGGCGGCGCGAAGAGGCGCGCCCCGTTGACCCGCGCGTGCTTCACGAGGACCTTCGCGGCCGCGTCCCCGCCGTTGCGGATGCGATAGATCGTCTGCGTGACGCGATCGCGCTGGACCGTCAGCTGGCCGTCCTCGATCTTGTCGACCCGCTCGCCGCGCTGATCGAACTTGTGGTCGACGTCCACGGCGACCCCCCGGTCGAGGGCGAACGGCACCGTGGCCGTGGCGCCCTTGGGAAGCGGATCGACGACGCCCTGCCCGAGGAACGAGCCCTGCTCGAAGATCGCGATGGGTCCGCGCTCGAGCGCCCCGTCCGTCGCGTTCGTGAAGCGCGCGACGCGGAACGGGTGGCTGCTCGAATCGGGCACGCCGCCGTTCGGCGCGAAGAGGAACTCCGCCTCGCCCGGGATCTGGCGCGACACGAGGAGCACCATCGTCGCGTTCGCGTCCGGGACCGTGACCGGCAGCGGGAGATCGTACTTGGTCGCGCCGCCCTCGACGGCGACGGCCGCGAGCGCCTGCACGTTGCGCGGGGGCGACACGGCGACGGGGGGCCGCATCGCCTGCGGAGTGCTCGCGTACGTCGCCGGCGGCGGCGGAGCGTAATCGCCGCCGACGTCCCCCGGGGAGAACATCATCGGATACACGACCTGGACCATGCCGCCCTGGGGCTGGGGGAACGACAGGTTGCCGAAGCCGCGGACGATGCACTGCACGACGCCGCCGTCGGGCAGGTCGCTCCCACCGTCGCTGGTCGTCGCGACGCTGCCGCTCGAGTCGATCGCGAACCGCACCGAGACGCGCCCCTGCAGGTTCGGGTCGCGGCGAAGACCGTTCTCGTAGCAGAGGCGGAAGCGGCCGAGATTCTGGCGCACGATCCGCTCGACCACTTCCGGCGGAAGGCGGCCGTTCACGGTGACCGACCCCTCCCGGATCCGCGGGGCCTCCGCCTTGTGGCCGCCGCCGAGCCTCCCGCGGCCGTTGCCGATGCCCTGCCCTGACCCCAGCCCGGCCCCGTGGCCGAGCGCACTCTTGGACGCGGGCGCTTCGGCCCCGTCCCGCTCCTCCGAGGGCGACGGAGCCATCGCAGCGGGCCCCGGCGGTGGTGGGGGAGGCGCCTGCTCGAGCGACGTCTCGGCGTGCGGGACGACCGCGATGACCTCTCCTTCGTCCGTCACCGACGGGCGCTCGGGGACGGTGGGCGTCCCGAGGTCGGCGCGGAAGGCGAGCGGCGCGCCGGCGACGAGCGACAGGCTCACGTTCTTCCAGTCCTCGCCGGAGAGGTTCTCGACGATCCCCCAGGCTTCGAGATCGGCGGTCGCTCCCGTAGAGAGGACGAGGCGGTACGACGGCCTCCACACGGGTGACTCCGCCACGTAGCCGATCTGCAGGTCGTGCTCGCGCCCGTCGAGCGACAGAACGACGGTCTCGAGGCCCTTCTTCTGGTCGGGCGTCAGCGCGGGGTGATCGGCGTCGTCGCTCGTGTCCTCGTCGCCCTTGAGGGGGAACGCGGCCGAGCGCACCGAGCTGCCACCTTTCTCCATCACGGCGAGCGTCGCGAGGAAATCGCCGACCTCGGCGCGCTTCATCTTGAAGCGTACCTCGCTCTCGGCGACGTGACCGGCGCGCTCGAAGTACGCGACGCCATTGCGGTACACGACGACGCGGTGCACGGGCAGAGCCTCCGCCGTCACGAGCGCCGCGTGGCCGCACCCGGCGGCGCCGCTCGCCACGAGCGCACCGAGCGCCAACGTCCCGCGAGCGATCCCGGCGCGACGAAAGTTCATCGACGATCCTCCCCTGCGGGGCGGCCCGGAGGCCCCGTGACTCCTCTTCGACGCCTTACGCGACGAGCACCCGCTCGCGCAAGAACCGAATGATCCGCTCGGCGAGTAGCGCGCGAGAGCGGTCCGCCGCGCGACCTCCGGCGCGAGCTTCACCCAGTGCAGGCGGGCGAGAAGCACCGTCCAGACGACGTCGGCAGGCCCGTAAGCCCTGCCCGCGAGCGTGTCGCGTCCGTCGGCCAGGACCGCGTCGAGCGTGTCGAGCAGCGCGAGCGCCGCCTTGCGTCGATCGTCGAAGAGGCCCGCGATCGCCTTCGCGTCGAAGGTCCGCTGCCGCGCCGCGAACACCTCGGCGCGCACGCAGGTAGGCGTCGGCCAGGTCCGGATGCTCCTTCGCGAGCGTCCGAAGCTGCGCCTCCGCGCTCACGAGGCTCCGCGGCACCGCTCGTCGCGCCAGCGCGTTCCACCCGAGCAGCCACGCGAATGTGAGCTCCTCGATCGGAAACGCGTATTGCGCCGCGACCCACCGCACCGTCTCCGCGTCGAGCGGCTCCCGCGTCTTTCCGAACGCGAAGAGCAAGATGTCCCGGCTGTCCGCCAGCACACGCTCGCCGTCGACGAGCGTCGGCACCGTCATATTCAGGTTGAGGCGCACGTAGTCCGGCTGGAGCTGCGCGCGCCTCCGGTGGATCGACCACGACCCGCTCGAACGGCACCTTGGCCTCGACGAGGGCGAGCCGCGCGATCATCGAATAGTAAGAGGAGGGCGCCTGTACGGCTACCGACCTTTTGAAGCTCACACTTCGATCGACGAAGCGAGTGACCGTGCGAGTCGGGGCGTCTTCCGCGTTGTGGAAGAGGGCTTCGTAGCCATGGAGCCGCCGCCGGCGGTCGTGGCTCGAGACACTGAGGCTCGCCATCGTCATGTAGATCTCGATGCCCGCGCCCCTCGCGCATTCTCACATCGTCCTGCGCCTTGGAGGGAGAGATGCCGCTCCCCGGAAATGCGCACCCCGAGACACGCGGCCGGTGGCTCGCGCCTTGCTCTCCCCGTCGCTCATGCGCTACGGAATTCTCTGGCTCCTGGGCGTCCCGATCCCCGTCCTCATCATCATTTGTCTGATGTTCCATCACCAACTTCGCCGCACCCGCGTGGGTGCTCCCCGGAGTGAAACTCCGCGCCGTCTCGACCGTACTGCCAATGACCTTCCCATGCCGAACGACAGCGATCCACGGGTTGTGACGTGCTGATTGACGGCCGGGGCATCGCGATCGCGGCGTCGTTGACGGTGCACGCGACGTTGCTCGTCGCGACGGGCACCCCCCACGCTG
>Ga0302326_10031885_pt1 | contig 10517 bp, 6 predicted proteins | sample Palsa_T0_3_FD_202264 | JGI IMG/M metagenome (GOLD analysis project Ga0302326, IMG submission 202264) | Peat permafrost microbial communities from Stordalen Mire near Abisko, Sweden - Palsa_T0_3 | ecosystem: Environmental > Terrestrial > Soil > Palsa > Peat permafrost | place: Sweden: Abisko... | reverse complement strand
CATCGTTAACGCCCACCCCAAAGCATTGGACTTATTGAAGTGTTCCAGTTGTAAGGAGCCGGCCTTGTTTACCAGCCAAAGCCCTTCCGATACCCGAAGCTCCACCAGAGGAACTCGCTCTTGCTTCGCCAATCCATGCCGGCCTTCGGAAACAACTTCTATTTGGCCGCGGCTCGTTCCATGCTCGGATTGTTCATAGATGCGATAGTTCTCTTTGTCGTAATATACCCAGCGGGTCAGCTTTATCCACACGGGATCTTCGATCTTCGCCTTCTTAAGGCTTTCCGTCCGCAGTACCACCCACTGATAATGGCCGTGTTCGTCGTAACTCCAGTTAACGAGTTCATCCGCCGCGTAACTTACTAGATAAGCCCGGGACGCGCCACGTTCGTCTTCCTCCGCTCGCGTTCCCGCGGGACGTCCGATCTGTGGAAAATCGATCAGGATAAAACTCTTTCCACTTACCAGCGCTTCAATGAACTGCCTGCGGAAGAACTCGGCCAGGCTTGTCCCTTTGAGATCACAGTCCTCGACGAATGCCCCGAAAAAGCTCTTCGCTCGTTCGTTCTTTCCCTCAAACCCTAGTACCGGCTCTCGGCGGAACAGTGTCGCCGCGTACCAGTCCACAATCGAGCCAATGTAGTTTTCATAGAAGCTGCGGCTCAACCTCTCCGCGTACACATCACCCGGCTCTTTTTGGCGGCGCACCAGGTACCGGTCTGCATTCAACTTGAATTGCTCGCCGCCTGCATATAGATCCCGGTATTGCCGCCACATGGCGCGCTTATTCGCGAAGTCCGGATGCTCGTGATTGATATCGAAAGTGCTGCTGACTTTGTTCATCTCGTCCCGTAGTCTGCTAAATCAACCGATTGCCTTGTTCGCCAAAAGCGACCGTCGTCCGGTACTCCTGCCAGATCAAATAGCCCAACGCATCAGATAAATGAGTGCGCTTCGAATCTTTTTCTTTGTCGATAACGCCGCTATCCGGTTTAAACGCGACTTCTTCGAAATCCATGATCAATCCCTTACATCGTTGGTCCACGAACAAGCTGACTTCTTCGCTTGCCGAAAACAGTTTGGCGTTTACCAGCCCTATCCGTTCCCTCACGCTTGGGTTGCTGGCCGGAACTCGAAACCGCACCGTCCGATACCCCGTCTGGCGAAAATACTCCTTGATGATTTGATAGTCCGTGGTTCCAGCCGTTTGTAACCGCTGCCCGGAAGCGTCTCCGTAGATCACAACGCCAGCCGGATGATTTGGGTATCGCGCGTGGAACTCCTCGCATGCTTCGCTCGTGCTGGCCCGGCTGAGGACAACTTCATCCAGAACCCGCATCGCATCTCCGTCCCGTTGCGCCACGATCGAACTCATCGGGTCTACGTTGAAATCCAGCGCCCAAAATAAAGGCAACCGCGTATCCACCCCCATCGCCTTTACATTTCGCGCCCGGTTGAATCCCCGGTAAACCACGCCGGCCTGGACGTTCAAATACTCGCCCAGCACTTCTTGCTCGAAGAATCTTGGTTCGTAACTGCTTTTTAAGCGTTCGTAAAAATCCGGAACCTTGTCCAGGACGTATTTGTTCTCAAAAGCCTGCGCAAGTACCACCTCGTACCCTTCAACCCGCTCGCGAATGAACCGCCGATGTACCCAATCGAATCCCTTCGGCGTCCAAACCGCGAAACCACACAATTTCGACCCCAGAGGGTCGCGCAGACGCCCCTCCAGGCGCAGCCAAGCTTCCTCGGCCGTGTAAGTCAACTCGTCCAAACCGAACCATGCCAGATTAGTGCCCCGGAGCCTTTCGAAATCGTCTACTGCCCGAAAATAAACGCGGGAGCCGGTGTCTTTCATCACCAACACTGACTCCGACTTATTGAAAGCGTGAGGCAGCCCGTTTGCACATACAATCTCCAGGAAGCTCGTTAAAGTGGCGTCCCGCAACATGGGGTAAGTCGGCGCCCCAATTAAACCCTGTCTGCCGGGATTCAAATAAGTCAACCGGATCGCTTCGTGGCACAGCGCTTGACTCTTCCCCGAGCCTATCGGACCTGAAAAACCCTTGAATCTGGCCGCCGAACTGTGAAACTTGCGCTGCGAAGGCAGCGGGCTATAGTCTATTTCCCGGTATCTTGTTTCTCCGACCGGTCTTTCCACGTAACAATGACCTCCGCCGGTTGTTCCTCCTGCTCTAACTCGCGCTGCAATTGGATCAGCCGGATGAAGTCCGCCAGCGTGACTTTCGTCTTCCCCGAACCGAGTTGTGTTTCCATCCGGGAGAGCAGCGTGCTGACTAGTTCTTTGCGGCTCTTAATCGAAACCGGATTCTCTTCTCGTCTTCGAACTTCCCGGATTCGCAGCCGCTCCACCTTGGTCGCTCGTGGCATCGCAAACTCTAAAAAAATGGGCGCCCCTTTCGGAAGCGCCCAAATCGACTCTCTCCTGCAACAAATTTATCAGCGAGATACTAAGTACACTCGCGCACACCGGTCAAACAACTGAAAACGCTACGCAGATTTCAGCGAGTTTATCGTCACCGTCCTTTTTCCGGCATCATTGGCCGGTTGTCACGCCTTCCTTTACTCCACTGGCGGCGTGTTTCTTGTCGATCCACACCGCCAACTCCCGCAATAGAACATTCGCAACAACCACCGATATCGCCGCCAGCGCGGGCATTGCTCGCTCTCCAACTCCCGCCAGCGTTCCAATAGCCGCCGCGCACCATAGGGTCGCGGCGGTGTTCAACCCTCGCACGTGCAATCCATCCCGCATGATCATGCCGGCGCCCAGAAAACCAATGCCCTGAATAATCTGCCCCACAATGTGATCTGGATTGGGAAAAGTCTCCGCCATCATGACGAACATCGCAGACCCCATCGCCACCAGTGCATTCGTCTTTAGCCCGCCCTCGTGATTCCGGAGCTGACGCTCCAGCCCGATCACCGCTCCCAGGCCCACCGCTAAAAACAATCGCGCGAGAAATTCAACCGGTGCTAACGATCCATGTTGCATGTCGTCGCTTTTCTTACCCGCTCGCCAACCCTCTTAAGTTCCAACCGCAAATCCGGCTTGCTTGCAGCTTATCGCCCCCCGGTCCAGCCCAGTGCGTCTCCAAACTCAAGTAGCCCCGGTAGCCATCATTCAATAAAGCCCCGATCTGTCCCTTCCAATCCACTGCGCGCGTGCCCAGCGGTCCCCATTCCGGAATGTGCCCATCCATATGGCAGTCCTTGGCATGCACATGAACAATTCGCTCCGGCGGTATCTGCCCATATCCCGTTGGAAAAGGATTCTCTCCGGATACATACGCATTCGCCGGGTCCCAAACCACTCCAATGTTGGAATGTTCCAAACGGTCCAGCACTCGCCGCGTCTCCGCGCCCGTCGCAATATTGCAGGCGTGCTCGTTCTCCAGGCCGATGGTTAAACCATGTTTCGCAGCTTTCTCCGCAATTTGGCCCAGTTCCCGCACCACGCTTTCGAAACACGCTTCCGGCTGCACCGTCCGCCAAAAGGAGAACACACGGATGATCTTTGCTCCAAATTTATTCGCGATGAAGAACGCCCGTTCGGCCAGCCGCGGTTGGTCTTCGAACGTGTACTTCGCTGCGAAAACATCCTGTTGAAACCTGCCGTCCACTGGCGGCGAATCGGGCAGCACACACTTAAACAGTGGGGATGCAATCGAAATCACCTGGAACCCCCGCGCTTCCACAACCCTCGCTACCCGGTCCAACTCGTCATCGGAAAGATCCATTATGTTCTTACCGGATAAAACGCGCAGCTCCGCTCCCCTCATGCCAATCGCCTGCATCGCCTCTAGGGCCGTCTCAAGATCGGGTGAGAACTCATCCGTTATTGCCGCTATCGGTATCTTCGGTGTCATCTAATCTACAAGCGGCTGGATGAGACGTAAAGCGGGTCGGGTATTGTATTGCCTTCGGTATCGCCTGTGCACCGGGTCGTCCGGATAGTGTTCGCCACGCGCATAGGGATACGCGCTCATCGCATGGAACGGCAACGGTTCCACCGTCTGTGAAAAGGCCGTATTGGCGTCTCGATCCTTCGCCCAGCCATCCACTTTCAAGATGAATTCCCTCTTCCAACCGGGTCGCAACGCCGGCAATGCATCCGCGCGAAATTGCAGACGTACCTCGTCACCCGAGCCCAGGATCGCCAATCGATCGTCCACGTTTTCCAACAACTCTCTCACATCGCCGTAGCGCGTATAGAGCCCAGGCGTCGGATTCCAGGAAGATGCCGCTTTCACATCCGCGTAAACAAACGCTTCGGGCTGTTTCCGCTCCGCATCCATCGTCGCCGCGGAGAATCCGCGAAATCGAAGTTCACCGGACCGCGCGGGCACTCGGCTCAGCACCGCCTGCGGGGCGCCCACATCATTGCCGAGAAAGATTTCGTCCCAGTACACGCATAAATTCGTGACGATCCGAACCTCACGGGACTCCGACAGGAACTTGCCCGAAAGATCCACGGCAATGGTCTTCGGCTTGCCATCCGGCATTCCCATGTCCTGGATCACGGTTTTCCAATTGCCCGCGCCGTCCTTCACTTGAAGATATGGCGGAATAAGACCTTCCTTGCTCTCCTGCGCCGCCGCTAGAAAAGTGCTCCCATCCGCCCAATCCACCCACCCGTTCAAAACCAGCACAGCCCGATTCTTGGGAGCCGCCTGCTTCCCGAAGTCCAAATCAAGCGTGTGCAATTCAGCTTTGCCGTTCCGATCGCGCCGGAAGGTATCCACATACTTGCGATCGTGCGCGGATAACGCTTGCAGTACATTCCTGCCCTGCCCGTCCCTCGCACGCATTGCGTAATGCCGCTCACTTACACCAAATAAGCGGAACTCAGGATACGGTGGACCCTTCCACTTTTCGTTCGTAAAAATATCCGTTCCGGTCGGATGATCTAAAGCCAGTAGCTCAATCTGGTCGAGATAGGAAACCTCGCTCAACTCCTCAGTAACTCGAATTTCGTATTTGCCGTCAACCGCCCGCAAAGATTCACCCGGAATCTGTACATACTCGTCGTGGTCTACCGGGAAGTACTGGCCGTCACCCGAACTCGCTCCCAACGGCGCAATGCCCAACACATCGCTGATAAACCGGAACTGTTTTCCATCCCAGGTCCAGATCATCGGACAAGATCCGGAAAGTCTTTCTTTCTCTTTATAGTCGTAGGATCGATTGGCCAATTGCTTGGTCTCGTTCTGGATCAAGCCATTCGGCCAAGTGATCCGGACCGTATCCGCCGCCGGCCGGCCACTCAAATCAAACTCCAAAGGCACCCCGCGATAGATCTTCTTCTGATAGGACGCCCCGGCCTTCACCTCCACTTCCGCATCGTAGGCCAGCTTCAAATTCTTGACGCCACTCAACGCAACTCGAAGCCACTTGCCGGTGTGGAAGCCGACCGGGTCCTCCACGCTTCCGTCTCCGATAGGCATGCCCACCCGCGAGAACTTACCCTCGCGATTAATCAATGTGGCCGCCGAACTTACGATATCCAGCCAACTATCGTTATTTACGTCCGAAGCATCCAGCCACCTGGCAGCAGCCGGCAGTTCCGGCAGAGGAACCGCTTCGTATTTGCCGGATAGTTTGTCCGAATACAAAACACCCGCATGATCCGCGTAACTTACAACAAGATCGAAAGCTTTGCTGTCCGCCATCCAGCGGTAAGACACCGCATCGATAGCGTGCCCAGGCACAAACGGAAAATCTCCCGTATGATCCACGAACCCCGCGGCGCCCTGATTCCGTAGCAACACTGCTCTTTCGCCCAATAAGAGTAAGTCAAGATCGTAGTCGTGGTCGTAATCCAGCCAGACTGCCTTCTCAAAACGCCCCGCCGGAAGATTCACTTCGGCTTTCTCGAATCTTCCTTTTACATTCCGATAAAGTATCGGCCCGCTGTCGGTTAGAACGCAAAGGTCCGCCAAACCATCGTTGTCGAAATCGCCTGCCGCCGCCGACACCACGCCCCGCACGTCCTCTAGTCCCGTATTCTTCACCGCTTCGCGGCCGCGCAGCAGAGTCAATCCGGTTTTATTCCAAACCAGCAGTTCTGCCTTACCATCTCCGTCGGCATCGATCAACAATTGACCTTCAGCCGACCCCGGCAGCAAAATCCGAGGACCCTCCGCCGGCTTGCGCGCATCCTTGATATCGATTGGATCGTAGATCTCCGCATACACGCACCACTCCGGATCTTGAGGAATCGCCGCGCCCTCATGCTCCTTCCTAAGTGCCTGAAATAGCCCTAGCTCCTTCGCCGCGTCCTCGCGCCGGCCAGTCTGCCGGTAAATGTTGTAGAGCTGGAAGTGCGGAGCTTCCATCACTGGATCCAGCCGTTCCGCAGTTTCCAGTTGCTTGAGAGCCTCCTCAAGCTTGCCTACCTGCTTGTACAGCACTCCCAGGTTATAGTGCGAAACGGGCTCCGCCGGAACCAGCGCCACCATCCTCTCGAACTCCGTTATCGCGCGCTCGAATTCCCCTTCCTTCCGGAATACGATTCCAAGATTGAACCACGTGTGCGGCAGCGAAGCATCCAGCTTTTGGACCTTCTCCAGTTCCGCAACACCCTCCTTGGTCCGCCCCGCGCGAAGCAAAGCCAATCCGTAGTTCAATTGTTCCCGCACCGAGTTCGGCCTCAGCAAAAGCGCCTTCTGAAATTCCGCTACCGCCTGTACCTGCGTGGTTGGATTCTCATACAGCGCTTTCCCCAGATTCCGATGCTGCCACAAACGTTCCTCAACGGAAACATGCGTCTCCGCGGCCACCAAGCACAAACAAAAAAGAACCGAGAATCGCCTCATGCCGTCTGTATCTGCGACGCCCCTTCCAATCCCCGCTCCTGGATCTCCCTTTCGCGCATCTTGAATTTCTGAATCTTCCCCGTTACCGTCATGGGAAAAGCCTCCACAAAGCGAATGTACTGCGGGATCTTGAAATGCGCGATCCTCCCCTTGCAATGCTCCCGGATCTCATCCTCCGTGCACGGCTCCTTCGCGCGGATCCACGCCGCCACCGTCTCCCCCAACTTCGCGTCCGGAAGGCCGATCACCTGTACGTCCGCCACTTTCGGATGCGTATATAGAAACTCCTCTACCTCCCGTGGATAAATGTTCTCGCCACCCCGGATGATCATGTCCTTCGCTCGCCCTGTCACTCGAAAATATCCGTCCGGACGCATCGTCGCCAAGTCACCAGTGTGCAGCCATCCCTCGTCGTCCACAGCGCGCTTGGTCGCTTCCGGCTCTTGATCGTAGCCTTTCATCACCAGATAGCCTCGCGTGCAAAGTTCCCCTTGTTCCCCAACCTCTACGGTCTCACCGGCCGGCGACGCCACCTTCACTTCAGTATTAGGACACGACCCACCCACCGTGGCGACACGTAGTTCCAGGCTGTCCTCCACCGACGACATCGTGATCACCGGAGAACTTTCCGTCTGGCCATAGGCAATGGTCATCTCCGCGCAGTGCATCTGATGTACCACGCGTTTCATCACCTCAATCGGACAAGGCGCTCCCGCCATGATGCCTGTGCGTAGCGAAGTGAAGTCGAACCGGTTGAACTCCGGATGATCCAACTCCGCGATGAACATCGTCGGTACGCCGTAAATCACAGTCGCACGCTCCTCGTGCATCGCTTGCATCGACGCTAAAGGATCGAAAGTTGCTGAAGGAAGAATCACAGTCGCGCCTCTCACCAACATCACCAGCGTTCCCCCCACACTACCAAAACAGTGATACAGCGGGACCGGCACGCATATCATGTCCCGTTCGGTGATTTTCAACCCCCACGCAATGTTCGCTGCGTTGTTCAACAGGTTGCGATGCGTCAGCAGCACACCCTTGGGCGATCCCGTGGTTCCCGATGTGTATTGAATGTTCGTTACATCATCAGACACGATATCGTTCTCGGCAATATCGGCGCCATTGCCCCGCATCCGGTCCCACGATTCCGTACCAAAATAAACCACGTGCTCGAGCGCGTGCTCTCCCGCCGCTATTGCCTGCTGAAGAATCGCTTTGTAATCCGAGCGGTCGTCCCGCTCCCACAGGAACAAGGCCTGCATCCCCGACTTCCGCAACACAAACGCCAGTTCGAAGGCCCGATAGGACGGGTTGACGTTCACCAGCACAGCGCCAATCCGCGTGCATGCCAAGTGCATCAGAACCCATTCAACACAGTTGGTGGACCACACTCCCACCCGGTCCCGCGCGCCCAGCCCCAATCCAGCCAGCCCGCGCGCAGTTCGTTCTACCTCCACATCCAATTGGGCAAAAGTATAGCGAGCATTCTGGTGCCTGACGACCAACGCCTCGCGACCCGGAAACCGCTCGCAAGTTGCGCGAAATATTTCCGCAATGGTGCTCTCTAACAGCGGCGCGTCCGCCCCTTTTGAGTAACTCAACATATGTAGGACCAGTCTGCGACTTGTCCAGCCGTTTCAGTGTATAACATACCCTATGACCTTTCGTATTCCTCTGGTTATCCTGATCGCTATTTCCGCCGCGCTCGCAGCTCCTTCAAAACGCTTCACCCTCGAACAAATCCTGAGCGCTCCATTCCCTACCGATCTAACGGCCTCTCCCAAAGGTGGAACCGTGGCCTGGGTCCTGGATCAACACGGCGCGCGCAACATATGGGTAGCAGAATCGCCGGACTACAAGGGTCGCCGCCTCACCGATTACCACGATGACGATGGGCAGGAGATTGCTCAGATCGCGTGGACCCCGGACGGCCATTCCATCGTCTTCGTCCGCGGCGGCGATTTTGAAACGTTTCACGACAATCCAAATCCCGCCAGCCTTCCGCAAGGAATCGAACAGGATATTTGGATCATCCCAGTCTCAGGCGGAGCGCCGCGCAAAATCGCTGAAGGCAGCCAGCCTGCTGTCTCACCCAAAGGCAATCTCATAGCGTTTCTGAAGAAAGATGAAATCTGGTGCGTGGGTCCCGAAGAAAATTCCAAACCCCTGCAGCTCATCCACACCAAGGGCCAAGCCGGCGAAATCCACTGGTCACCCGACGGTTCGCACCTCGCTTTCGTCGTCACCCGCACGGATCACTCTTTCGTCGGAGTTTATAATTTCGCGTCCAAATCTCTGCTCTATCTCGACCCTAGCGTAGATCTCGATTCCAATCCCGCCTGGTCTCTCGATAGCAAGCAAATAACCTTCATTCGCGTAGCCGCCACCACCAGACGCATTTTCTTCGGACCGCATCGCGCGGCGGAGCAACCCTGGTCCATTCGCCTCGCCGACGTCGATTCTGGAAATGGCCGCCAACTTTGGCGCGCGGCCGAAGGCCCCGGTAGCGCCTTCCACGCCATGGTCGCCGGCAATCAGTTGTTCTGGGGCGCCGGAGACAGAATCGTTTTTCCTTGGGAACACACTGGTTGGTTGCACCTCTATTCCATCTCCACGCACGGCGACGCACCCACCCCGCTCAACGGGAACGGCGAATTTGAGATCGAACATGTCTCGCTCTCCGCCGACGGCAAAACCGTCCTCTTCTCATCCAATCAGGACGACATCGACCATCGCCATCTGTGGCGCGTGTCGGTTCTCGGCGATAGCTTAACACCTGTTACGCATGGCGATGGATTGGAATGGTCGCCGACCGAAACCAGCGACGGCAAAGCAGTCGTAATGCTGCACTCCGATGCCAAAAATCCCGCGCGAGCCGCCATTAAGATGGGCGCGGCCAGTGTCCGCGATCTTGCGCCAGATTCTATTCCCGCCGAATTCCCGGCCGCCTCTCTCGTAGTTCCCCAGCCAGTGATATTCTCCGCCGCCGACGGCATGCGCATCCACGGCCAGCTTTTTCTCCCGCCCGACAGCGCTCCCGGCGAAAAGCATCCCGCCATGCTCTTCTTCCACGGAGGCTCCCGCCGCCAGATGCTGCCTGGTTGGCACTATATGGATTACTATCACAACGCTTACGGTATGAATCAGTACCTCGCCAGCCTCGGTTATATCGTGCTCGCGGTGAACTATCGTAGCGGTATCGGCTATGGGCTGAATTTTCGCGAAGCCATCAATTACGGCGCTTCCGGCGCCAGCGAATTCAACGATGTCCTGGGCGCCGGCTTGTACCTTCGAACGCGCCCTGACGTCGACCCCAAACGCGTCGGCCTCTGGGGCGGTTCCTATGGCGGATATCTGACTGCTCTCGGCTTGGCCCGCGCCTCGGATCTTTTCGCCGCCGGCGTCGACTTCCATGGCGTCCACGATTGGAGCGCCTTCCGCGGCCCCGATCGCACCGCCGATGAGAAGGCCATTCGCATAGCGTTCGAATCCTCGCCCATGGCCTCAGTCAGCACCTGGCGCTCGCCCGTCCTCTTAATTCACGGCGATGACGATCGCAACGTCCCCTTCTCCCAAACAGTCATGCTGGTAGAAGCCCTGCGCAAACAAAACGTCCAATTCGAAGAATTAATCTTCCCCGACGAAATCCACGGCTTCCTAACGGAAAAACGCTGGCTG
>Ga0302326_10031882_pt1 | contig 10518 bp, 8 predicted proteins | sample Palsa_T0_3_FD_202264 | JGI IMG/M metagenome (GOLD analysis project Ga0302326, IMG submission 202264) | Peat permafrost microbial communities from Stordalen Mire near Abisko, Sweden - Palsa_T0_3 | ecosystem: Environmental > Terrestrial > Soil > Palsa > Peat permafrost | place: Sweden: Abisko... | reverse complement strand
GCCGAAATCGTGATTGGACGCTCTGCCTCTCCCCTCCAACGGGGAGAGTCCGCAGTCGGATCATGGTCGATGATGTGACCGAATAGACGGCTGGTGGAACCCGAGGGTTCTACCCGGGATCGAGCGACGTGCCTTGGTCGGCGAGCAAAAGATCCTGTGTAAGAAAAACAGAGCCTAACCGCTCGAACGCTACAAGTGTCTCTTGACAAGCCGCCGCCGTTTATAGATGTCGGAAAACAACTTACCATCAGACCTTCGCGGCCCCCAAAGTCTGGGGCTGACCTTGGGTCCTGAGCAACGCGAAGCGTACCCCACACGTCAGTTTCACGTGTGCGTTCTCTGAGCTGTCAACATTGGAGCGACGCGGGTGCCCCACTCGTCGGGTTTACGGGCCAGCGATCTCAGCGCTCGCGAATCGTCGGAAGTCTTTGATCCTTATCTTGGCACGAACGGTTATTCAGTTAAAGTAGTATCTCTTTGTTAACCGACAGTCGTCGAACGCGATGATTTCAAGCATTTCGCCGTGTGGAAATTAAGGCGAGGCCGATGAGCTCCGAGAGCGCCACGTTTGCCAATTCCCGCATCCGGTCTAATGCGAATAATGTCCACAGGAATCCATCCTTCTACGCACCGCAACGCGATGCTACGCTCGCCACGAAAGGGAGGTAAATCAAATGACTCAAGAATTCGCTCTTCCCGAAGGCCCCCAATCCGCTTTCCCGCCGCGCCGCCGGGCAGATCAACCGCCCCCAACCATCCAGCCAAACAAAAAGCGTCCTCATCAAACCGTCTCGCAGGCACTCCCGCAAGTGCGCCGTTTGCCATCATCTCCAGCGCCACTTGATCGAATTATTCTTCCTCCAGGGGGCCAGCCCTTCCGCCATCGCCGAATACTTCGACATCCACGACCGCGGCACGATCTATCACCACACACACGCCACCCACCTCTTTGAGGCTCGCCAGATCTCTCATCGCCACCGACCGGCGAACAACCCGCCGACGAGATGGCATTCAACCGAAAACGCAAACGCACCGAACTCAATCGCGACGACTTTAAGGATTAGAAAGGGGATCAGCCACACAATGAATAAGTTACAAAAGATGAATCGCGACATTTCGCCAGATATTAACCCAGGCCTCGTGGATGCGGTCGCAATCGCAAATGAACCGAATTTGAATCGCGACAACTGTAAGGATCAGAAACTGGATCACCCAGCGAATGAACAACTTACAAAATCTGAATCGCGACGATGAAAATCGCGCCAATTGCAAGGACGAGGAGATGGATCAGCCAGCGAATGAACAAGTTACCAGCGGTCGAATTCCGGCAATTTTTGAAAAAAACTTCAGGCCGCGAAACGTCGGCCGCCCTGGATCCCCGCCTATCCTGGGTTCAGGCAGCGCTAGCGGTGTTGGAGGCGGAGGGAGTTCCAGCTGGCGTCGGTGGTCCAGCCGCCGTCTACGGTTAGGGCGTGACCGTTGATGAAGGGGCTTTGGGTTTCGTCGGCTAGGAAGGCTATGGCGCGGGCGACGTCTTCGGGGGAGGCGAAGCGAGCCATGGGGATGCGGTCGATGATGTCTTGGTCGGAGTAGCTGCCGGCGGCCTGATCCTTGTGGTCCATTTCGGTCTTTACCCAGCCGGGGCAGACGGCGTTTACGCGGACGTCGCGGCCGCCCCATTCGGCGGCAAGGGTGCGGGTGAGTCCGATCAGGCCGTGTTTCGAAGCATTGTAGGCGGAGCGGTCGGCGACGCCTGCCAGGCCGGCGATGGACGCTACGTTGATGATGCTGCCGCGGCGCTGCGCTAGCATTTTCTGCCCGAAGGCTTTGCAGAGGAAAAACGGCGCGACTAAATTTACCTCGAGCACGCGGCGAAACTGTTGGGCGGAAACGGATTCCGCGGGGCAGATCAGGCTGATGCCTGCATTGTTGACGAGCACGTCGACGCGGGGGTAACGGGCGGCTACTTCCGAAGCGAAGCTTGTGACGAACGCTTCGTCGGTGATGTCACCGCGAAATTCGTGGGCTTGGACGCCGAAGGCTGCGGCTTCGCGGCAGGTTTCGGCGCAGGAGTTTACGTCGGTCAAGGCCAGGGAGTACCCGAGTGCGGCGAGGGTGAGGGCAGTCTGCCGGCCGATTCCCTGGGCGGCTCCAGTAATGACGGCGATACGATTCTCTGTGGGCATGGGTCCTGTTGGTCGCGCCCGGCCCGGCATTGGCTGCGGCGTTGGCGGGCGGCGCAAATATTTTGGTGTCACTCGCTATTTTATTCGGTGCGGCACCGCGCCGTCGAATGTATCACGACCGTCGAGTAAATTTAATCTGCAGGAGGTGCGCCGGGGTCGAAGCGGTGGGGAAGAGTGCGGCACGCCGGGAATCAACCGCCGGGGGTTGCATCTTTTAGGAGTTCGTCCAGAAATGCGGCGGCTAGCCTGGGTTCGCTGAGAACGTGGGGGCCGCGGAGCGAACGGTAATGCAGGAAGCGATCCGCTTCCGGGTTGGGTTGGCCAAATTCCGCTCGCAATGCGCGAATCTCGAGTGCCATCTCCTTGAGCTGCGATGCCTCGTCCCACTGGTAATATCGGGAGACTTCTGGACTGTCGGTTTGCCCGAACAGACCCCAGCGGCCGGCGGCACATGCCCGCAGACAAGATAGGAGGAGAGGGCGAAAATCGTCCTCCAATTCTTTGAGCCTTTGATCCTTGATCGGTCCTCTTATGTCGGCTCGCGCGGATGAGTCTAGCGCAAGTGACTCGCGAGAGTCTGCATAGTCACGTCCTGTGATTCCGCGTAGTATGGCTGAGTTTGTTTGTGGTGGAACGTTGGATGGAGTTGGCGGAGGCGGAGGGGGATCGCGTGATTGCAGAATACCGAGCGGATCATGTGGGAAGTTTCCTGCGACCGGCAGTGTTGCTGGAGGCTCGAGGCGCTGGGGACGCGCAGCGCGTGCACGATCTTGAGGATAGCCACATCGCTCGCGTTCTGGCCAAGCAGCGGGAATTGGGGTTTCAGATTTTTACCGACGGCGAGTTGCGCCGGCGGAATTTCATGAGCGATTTCACTGACGCCGTCGAAGGCTTCGACATGGGCGATTCGGTGGCGCGCACGTGGAAAGCCGGCGAGGAAAAAGCGGCGCGCGAGAGCAGCGTGATGGGCGTGGTGACCGCCAAGCTGCGGGCGGTTCGTCCGCTCACCGGGCACGAGTTGACGTTTCTGCAGAAGCACTCGCCCGGAGCGATCAAAATGACGCTGCCAAGCGCCACCCAGTTTCCGGCCATCGCGTTTAAGCGCGGAGTCACCGACAAAGTTTACGAAAATCATTCCGCGCTGTTGTGGGACATCGTCGCGATTATGAAAACGGAACTGGCGCGGCTGTCTGCGGAAGGCGTGAAATACATCCAAATCGACGCGCCGCGGTACAGCTACTATCTCGATCCGAAGTGGCGCGACTGGATTCGCGCCGAAATGAATGTCGAGCCGGACGCGTTGCTGGAAGATTCCATCCGCGCGGACAATGCGTGTTTTGAAGCGGCGCGCCGCCCCGGAGTTACCCTCGCGATGCATTTATGCCGGGGAAATAATCGCAGTCACTGGTACGCGCAGGGCGGCTACGACGCTATCGCTGAGAAGCTGTTCGGTACCATGGTTGCCGATCGTTTTCTGCTCGAGTATGACGATGAACGCTCCGGTACGTTTGAGCCGCTTCGTTTCATCCCGAGGAACAAAACGGTGGTGCTGGGACTGGTTAGCTCAAAGCGTCCGGAGCTCGAGAGCGGCGACGAACTGATCCAGCGGATCAACGAAGCGGCAAAATATTTCCCGCTTGAAAATCTCGCGCTCAGCCCGCAGTGCGGATTTGCGTCCACCATGGAAGGGAATCTGCTCACCGAAGAGGAGCAGTGGGCCAAGCTGCGGCTGTTGGCGGAAACGGCGCGCCGCGTTTGGAGCGATTAGACCGCTGAGGCTACTCCGCGCGAAGCGTTTCTACTGGATCGAGCGACGCGGCGCGGCGCGCGAGAATGTAACTTGCAAGCAGCGCGGAGATGGCCAGAGTTGTCGCGACGGCGCCCAGTGTCGATGCGTCCCAAGAGGGAACCCCAAAGAGTAGGCCGCGCATCAGGCTGGCTGCGGCGACTGCACACACCAGTCCGATGACGATGCCAGATATCGCCAACCGTCCGGCTTCGGTGAGAACAAGTTGATACACGGCGCCGCGCTGCGCGCCCAGGGTGAGACGAATGGCGACCTCGCGGGTCCGCTGGCTCACCGAATACGCGACTACTCCGTACAGCCCCACCCCACTTAGCAGAAACGCCAACGCGGCAAAGCCTCCTACCAGCCACGCGGAGGAGCGGTGGAGATAGGCGGTAGGGGAGTCGGCGATTCGCGCGGCCATGGTCGATTCGTCGAGGGTGCCGAGGTTGGAAGCGGTTTGATGGATGGTGGCGACCAGGATGGGCAGCACCGACTGCTCGGACTGCGAGGTGCGCGCCACGACGTACACGAAATTATCGGGGTCCTGGTAGAAAGGATAGTAGACAGCGGGCCATATCGGCTCATCGAGCGAGCCTTCGCGAATATCGTCGACCACCCCGATAATTTCCTTAAGCGATTGCGGGGCGAGTGAGATGTCGCCAAACTTCTGGCCAATGGGATCTTCGCCGGCGAAATATTTTTTGGCGAGGGTTCGATTGATCACCACTACTTTGGGTTTGGAGGCATCGTCCCCATCGGTGAAGAAGTGGCCGCTAATCAACTTTGCCTGGAGGGTGGCCAGATAGTCGGGAGTCACATCGCGCATGTCGACCTCGATGTGCTTGCCGTCGTAGGGGCGGCCCACAGAACGGATCCAGTCGGTGTAGCCATTGCCTTCGAGAGGCAAGCGGCTGGTGATAGCGGCGGATTTCACGCCGGGAATGCGCGATACGTTAGCGAGCAACTTGCGTGCCAGAGTGTCGATATCCTCATCCTTGGGGTAACTCGCGTCGGGTGCGTCGACTTCCAAGGTAGCCAGATGGTCGGTGCGGAAGGCGGGATCCACGTTGAGAAGGCGATGCAGGCTTTTGCCAAGCAGTCCGGCGCCGACCAACAGGACGATGGCGACGGCCAACTCGACTACCACGAGGTTGGACCCGAAGCGGCGCCACAGAGTTCCCGCGGAGGTGCGGCCACCCTCCGCCAAACCTTCGCGCAACTGTGAGAAGGATAACCGCCAAGTGGGGATGAGTGAAAACAGCATCGAGGCCAGCAGCGCGATGGAACATGCAAAGACCGCCACGTGGAGACTCAAACCGATTCCTTGCAGATACGGCATGCCGGTGAGCATGTCCGCGGGAATCAGCTTCAGAAGAAGTTCGATGGTCCACTTGGCGGCCAGCAGACCCAGCGCGCCGCCAATGATGACCAGCAGGAAAGTCCTTGTCCTCAGGCGCGCTGCAGCACGGCGCTGATGGCGGCGATCATTTGCTCGAATTGGGAAACTTCGGAGCCGAGCTGTTTGCGGCCAGCGGGCGTTAGCGTGTAGAAACGGGCGCGGCGGTTGGTTTCGGTCTTCTTCCATTCGCCTTTGACCCAGCCTTGCAGCAGCAGGCGCTGCAATGCGGGATAAAGGGAGCCCTCTTCAACGGTGAGGACGTCGCCGGAAAGGCGCTTGAGTGCGAGGGCGATGCCATATCCGTGCTGCGGAGCGCGGGTGAGCATTTTGAGGATGAGCATGTCGAGAGTACCGGGCAAAAGGTCAGGCTTGTGGGTCGGCATGGGATATACATAGTCTATCTATGGATAGGATGTCAAGGGCAACGAGAGAGAATGGATCCGGCCGGGCCGGGAGTGCGGAGCGCTACCGAGTAATGCAAAGCCAAGAACCGGAAGGGTGAGCGACCTTGGGGTGCACCCTTCCGGTCCCGAGCCTTTCAACAACCAGTTGTGGAGCGTCACTTTGCGATGCTGCGTGACGGTCCTGCCGCGTATCGTTTATTACGGATGAACGGGCGGTACGGTAATTTTGACGATTTGGCCCAAGCCGACTGGCGGCGGGCCAAAGCCGACGTTCGAGACGTAAAGGGCGCCGTCCGGGCCAAACGTCATGGCGGTGGGCAGAGACAGGCCGGTGGCGATGTCTTCCAGACCATCCCGAGTTACGCGCACGACCTTTCCGGTAGAGGGAGTGGGAAATGGATTTCCGGTGGTGTTCTCCAGTACGTACAAATCACCGTGGCAGTCGAAGGCGACGCCTAGCACGGTAGTTAGCCCAGTCACCACGGTACTCACCTTTCCTTGCGGGGTGATCTCCAGAATTTTCGACGAACCCTCTACGATCGGGAACAGACCCAGGTTTCCCACAAAAAAATTGCCCCTGAATGCAACCGATGTTGGAACGATGTGCCCCTGGCTTGCGGATATGTCGGCGACGCGATGAATCTCGCCATTCAGCGAAACGGCGTCCAACTCGCCGTGGTTGGGCTCGACCGCGAACAACTTTCCGCCGACCGCGACCATGCTGTACCACACGCCGTCAGGCTCGAAGTCCGGGGGATTCGGATTGGCTACGGGATGCAGCTTTTGAAACAGGCTTAGGTCAGCCACCATTCTCCAGGCGCCGTTGGGATAAATCTGAAGAACACCGTTGTTGGTGTGGACCAGTCCGTGCGAGCAGCCCGATCCTGCGGTGAGCGCGAACATTTCCCGGCCGATAAAGGCGATGTCCGATACGCCGCTGACTGAATTCCCATTCGCGTCACTGGTCTGGGTGGAGGGGAGGTTATCCGCGACGGTGGTGCGATTGCCTTGAGTATCGATTCTGGATATGCGGGAGGTAAATCCGCCCGTGTAGGGTCCGACGGGGGCCACGACTTGGGTGCATATACCTGCCGTAGAAGTGGTACCGCCCATGCCACCTTCGGCGACGTAAAGTTTGCCGTCTGGCCCGAAAGTAAGGCCGCGCGGGTTGTTCAGGCCGGTGGCGAAGACGGTTACATTGGAGGATGGACTTTGGGCCAGGGAGGTCGAAGCCCCGGAAGCGAACAACAGGGTGAGGGTGGCAAAGGCTCCTAGCAAACGTATGGGTTTCATTTTTTCTCTCTCCTGAATTGGCGTGTGAGGTGTTCTCCGGAGCGCTCGGATTGGATCGAGTCAGCGGAGACCCGCGCACTCTCGAACGAAACGCCGGCAGGAGGCAATGCACCGCGGATCATTTGGAATGAAAGAGACATCAAGTCTTCATAAACAGTTAACTATCTGAAAAAACAACGGTTATCTTGACTGTTGTGTGGGGCTTTTGTTACCCTCTGGCTACTTTCCTCCGAGGGTTAGTGGATGGAGCTTAACGAATCCTCGCTGCGCTGTATCCGGTTTGACCGTTTCGAGGTCGATCTGCGCTCGGGCGAACTTCGCAAGAACGGGCACCGGGTACGTTTGCAGGACCAGCCCTTTCAGCTGCTGGCACTGCTCCTGGAGCATCCGGGCGAAGTAGTGGCGCGACTGGAGATTTGCCGGCGACTATGGCAGGCGGACACGTTCGTCGATTTCGATCACAGCGTGGCGACGGCGATCAATAAGGTGCGAGAGGCGCTGGGGGATTCGGCGGACCACCCACAATTCATCGAAACCTTGCCTCGGCGCGGATATCGATTTATCGGCGTGATTGCGAGTCCAGTCCCAACCCAAACGCAGCCGGCGATTCCGGCCGAAGCGGTTCGACGCGAGCGTGATCGCCCGGCATGGCGGACGTTCGCGATCAGCATCGTTGGCTTGGCCTGTGCGGCCGCAGCGGTGATCGCGTTTCGATCGACGCCGGCGAAAACGCCGCCGCCCCAAGCTCTGACGATGCTGCACTTTACCGCGCTGCCGGGGATCGAGACGGCCCCGGCGTTCTCTCCCGATGGTTCGCGAATCGCGTTTGCGTGGAACGGGGATCCAGCATTAAAGGCGAAGGGATTCGATTTATACGTGAAGGCCATTGGCAGTGAGACACTGCTCCGGCTTACGCACCATCCTTCCGATTGGATAGCTTCCGCGTGGTCGCCCGACGGCACCCAGATCGCCTTTCACCGATTGGCGGGCGCCGATACCGGCGTGTATGTGGTTCCAGCTCTGGGGGGACCAGAGCGGCAACTGCGCTTGACCCATGTACCCTATTCAGTCGCTGCTCCTATCAGCTGGTCTGCCGACGGCAAATGGATTGCCTTTGGCGATTCTGTCCCAAACGAAATGGCGACGGACCGCAACTTCCTGCTTTCGGTGGAGACTCTCGAAGTGGTGCCGATCACTCACAATCCAACTTGCAAGAACGAAGGCACGCCTACTTTTTTTCACCGGCGCGAGGAATTGGCATACGTGTGCGTTCACAGTACGGATGACTTCGAACTGTATTCCGTGGCTCCTTTCGGGGGGACGCCCAAGGCGATTGCGGCATTTTCGGATATTCCAGACGGAATCGCGTGGTCTGGCGATGACCGCACGTTGGTGATTTCTCAATTTTTTGGCTTCGGCGCTGAACTGGACGAAGTGGGATTGGCGGATGGTTCGTTGCGGCGGATCGACCTCCGACAAAATCCCACCTGGCCTGCGATCTCGCCCAAGGGTGACAAGCTCGCCTTTAGTGTTTCTTTCGGACGGGGGCGCATTTTGAGAAAGGATCTTCGCCGTCCGGAAACCCCCAGTACGGAACTCGCTACATCGACGCAGGACCAGGGTGCAGCCCAATACTCCCCGGATGGAAAACATATTGCGTTTCGGTCCAGCCGAACCGGTTCGCCGGAAATCTGGATCGCTGACGCGGAAGGCGACAATTTGGTGCAACTGTCCAGAGGAAATGGCGCTGCCTCCACTCCGCGCTGGTCGCCGGACGGAAAAAAAATCGCGTTTGATTCTCGTCGCCGGGACCAGCTGGAGATTTATGTCGTCGATGTCTCCGAGCGAGTTCCCCGGAAACTCGTCTCGAATGTGCAAAAAATGATCTGGCCCAGTTGGTCGCGAGACGGACAGTGGATTTATTTCCAGGCTTTCGAAGCGAAGGGACAAGCCATTTATCGATGTCCTGCGGCTGGGGGAGACGCAACGATAATTGGGGCGCGGCCTGACGGGATGAGTCCTGAGGAGTCCTTCGACGGCAGTATTCTTTATTTTGCAGAGCGCTACACGAATGCCCGGCTGAGGTCGCTTTCGCTTCACAAGGAGTTTGCGGATTCGGATGTCGATGGGTTGCCGCCCCTAGTGCATGGCGATCTTTGGGCGCTCGTTCCCCAAGGAATTTATTTTGTGCCTGCGGACGCGCCCAAGTCTGTTCGCTTTTTTGATTTCGCGACGAAAAACAGCCGGCGCCTATTTGAAATCGATAAAGACTTCGGCCTGGGTTTCTCCCTGTCCCCGGATAAGCACTGGCTCCTATACTCCCAAACTGAAGAGCAAAATGACGACATCATGATCGCCGAACACTTTCGGTAAGGTATCGCTTGAGGACGCCTCGCGATCACTGCGGTCCTAGCTGGTGGCAAATCAGCAGGAGAGCCTGGATGATCCAGGCTCTCCTGTTTGACTGATGGCCGGTTCTTTTTCGGGTTGGGGTTCAGCGGCGATCGCGGCGATCATTCGGATCCGGCGGCGGCGCTAGTTCAAAGACGCCGACGGCACCCGCCGCGGGGCCATAGAGATTTCCGTCAGGACCGAAGGCCAGACCGCCAGGGAAGCCGACGTTGGGGCCGCCCAGAAAGATATAGAGCAGCGACTCGGTCCACGGAGGGGTGGCGGTTGGCGTCAACTGAAAGACCACGCCGCACCCTGGGTACAGGCAGGTGCCGCCCTGGACGCCGCCCCACACGGTGGTGCCATACAGATTGCCTGCATCGTCAAAGATCACGTGGCTGGTGGGCTGCAGACCATCACTACCCTGAAAATCATAGAGGGTGGCGAAATCCCATGTGCCGCCTTCGGTTGGTTGCACCCGAAAGACGTCGCCATCTCCATAAGCGCCTCCGAGCCGGCTGGTGCCGTACAGGTCCCCACAGATCAGGTCGCGGTTCCGGCGAGCATCACGCTCCATCCTCCGGTCGCGCTCCCGATCATGATCACGAACGCAGCGATCGTTGCTGGGACGGAAGGTGAGTTCCGCTAACGGCTCGGCGTACGCGCTAGCATCGGGAATTTCGGCGATGAGAGCCTCATTCCAAGCGCCGCTGGGAGTGGGCGTTAACTTGAAGACCTGGCTCGAGCCATCCGGGTCGCTGTCCTCGACGGTACCGTAAAGATTCCCGATGTTGTCGAAGGTTAGTCCTGCGAATGGTTGGCTGCCGTCGGTGCAAAGGCCTTGCTCCGGGCAAAAGGTGTATAACAAAGTTTCGGTCCATGGTCCGGTGGCGGCCGGGGCCAGCTTATAGACCACTCCGACAGTGCCAGCCCCTCCCACCGAGGTGGTTCCGTAGAGATTACCCGCGGCGTCGCGAATGACTCCGGACCTTGGCCAACCTCCGTCGGCCCCACCGCTGAAGGTGTAAAGCACGGTTTCGGTCCACGGTCCGCTGG
>Ga0302326_10031881_pt1 | contig 10518 bp, 8 predicted proteins | sample Palsa_T0_3_FD_202264 | JGI IMG/M metagenome (GOLD analysis project Ga0302326, IMG submission 202264) | Peat permafrost microbial communities from Stordalen Mire near Abisko, Sweden - Palsa_T0_3 | ecosystem: Environmental > Terrestrial > Soil > Palsa > Peat permafrost | place: Sweden: Abisko... | reverse complement strand
CCGCCGGCGACGTCGTAGCCGCCGAGGATCCGCTCATCACGCTGGAGTCCGACAAGGCCACGCTGGACGTTCCCGCGCCGGTCGCGGGAACAGCCGACGAAGTCGCCACCCGGGTCGGTGACCGGGTGTCCGAAGGGGACCTCATCCTGCGGCTCAACGCCGCGCCGGGGTCCGGCGGCCCGGCCGCCGCGCCGATAAAGGAGCGCGTCACCGAGGACGCGGCCGCCGCGCCGGCCGAGCCACCGGGCTACGGCTCGCCTAGCGGGATTTCCGAGGTCATCGAGGTCACAGTCCCCGATATCGGCCATTTCATCGACGTGCCAGTGATCGAGGTACATGTGACCGCCGGTGACGTGGTCAGCGGCAAGGACCCGCTGATCACCCTGGAGTCCGACAAGGCCACGTTGGACATCCCGGCGCCCGTGGCCGGAACCATCGCCGCCGTCCGGGTCGCCGTAGGAGACGACGTCTCCGCCGGCGATGTCATTGCCGACCTGCGCCCAGGCCAGCAGCCAGTATCCGGGCGGCCACAGCAGCAAGCACCGTAGCCGCCCCGCCCCGGCGGTGGGCGAACCCCACCAGCGGCACGCCAGCGGACCGCATCAACGGCCGCAGGAACCCGGGTCAGTTCACCGTCGCGGCCACCAGCAGAATCCACCGCCGAATATCCGGCCCAGATACACGCAACAACCGGGAGGGCCAGGTCAGCGAACTTCGGTGTACTGGCTGCGGTCCAGCTGCACGACGTTGGTGTAGTCGCTGCCCTTTGGCTCCGCGACTGGCTCTGCGACGCCGGTGACCTGGCTGCCGTCCAGCTGCACGACACGGAAGCCGCTCCCGGAGAGCAGTTTGCGCAGGTGCCTCATCCCGCTCATGCCCGCGAGCGCGACAGCTAGGGCGGCGGCGAGGATCGAGCCACCGAACAGCGCGATCCCGCCGACGACGTGACCCAGCATCATCATGACCACTGCGGCCAGCAGGGCCACCGGCACGGCCGCCACTAGCAGCAGCGCCAGCAGGGTCACAGCAATCACGGCCTTGGCCGGCCTGTCCGGCGTCCGCTCCGCGTACCAACCGGTCATCACGCTCACCTCTCAAGGCCCGGAGGTCGTCAAGGGCCCACGCCTGCCAGATCAACACGATATGTCGTGTTATCTATGTCAACGCCCCTCTCGATCAGAATCATCCGGTGACCGCCCGGCGCGCTCATCGTGGGTGGACAGCCTGCCTTCGGAGTATCCCAGCGCGGCCCGGGCTCCCGTCACTTCATAGCGGACGCGGTCACGCTGAGCGGCAAAGGCGCCAGAACGGTCAGGCGTTGCGGGCGGTTCACCCTGGCAAGACCTCTGGGCCGAGGGGGGCAGCCACGGCCGGTCAACTGCCGCTGGTCGGCTTCCGGCACGGGCCGCAACCTCCCGTGGAAACTACGCCCATACCCCCGTCGCGCCAGTTGATCCAACTGAAGCCACGGTCGGGCGCGCTCGCCCGGACGGCGGCAGAAGCGGATGTTAGCCGTGAGCTGCGGGCAGGTATCTTACTGGCGCTGGTGGGTTGGCCAAGCGCCGACGGCAGATCAGCGAGGCTCCTGGCGTGGCTGAAGGAAATCGGCGTGCCGATGAACAATCCGCCACGTTGCGTCCTCGCGGCGGAATATGTGCGTCACACGCAGCGATGCCTCGCGGACATCGGGACTGTCATCGAATCGTCCGCCGCTGCGTTCAATGTCAACCGAATATGCGCTGTTCTGGTCTGTGCCCTGTCCGAGATTCTCCTGGTCAAGCCAGCCCTCTGAGTATCGCGAGGCAGCCCAGTCAAGACGGGGCCCGACGTTGGCCCAGCCCTGCTCGTAGCCACCCCAGCCGCCGAAGATCGTCACATCGTCCCGCCGCGACCACAAGCGCTTGTACGGCTCGGCGTCACCTTCAACAAATCGCCTGAGGGCGTCCAGAAGGTGCGCGATGAAATCATCCCAATCAGCCATCTCGGCCTCCCCGATCGCCCGCCAGCATGACCGCTGGGCCGCGCTTTATCAACCACTAGCGTCATCGCGCCCTTCCAGGCCGGGCACCGCGGCCGGCTCGGTCGGCAACGGGACCACGAAGATCACCGCCGGACCGGGTACGCGACGTCAATGGGTGCCCGGGACCGTCCTTTACGTCTCGATCGTGTGGAACCCCTCGCGCCAGGTCGGGTAGAGGGGGGTCCAGCCGAGTTCCTTCTTCGCCTTCGCGTTGGCCGCGCCGCGGGCCTGCATCAGCATGTCCAGCCCGGAGCCCATGACCAGCCGACCGGCCCACTCCGGCATGCGCCGGGGTGGGCGGGCGCCGAGCGCCGCTGCGAGCACTGGGAGCCAGTCGCTCATCGGGGCAGGCTCATCGTCGGTGATGTTGTAGATGGCCGGGCCGTCAGCTTCCAGGGCGAGCACCGTTGCTGCGGCCGCGTCATGGAGGTGGATGAACGACATTATGCCCCTGCCGTCACCCATCAGGGGGTACCGGCGCTTCGCCACGGCGGTCGTCATCTGGTCCGGCTCGCCGTAGAACCCGCCGTAGCGCAGCGCGATCCCACCGGCGGCTGTCACCGCCTGGTCCAGGTGGGTCATCGCCGCGAAGGTCTGCGCCGCGCTGGCTGGCGGTTCCGCCATTACGGGGTCGTCTTCGGAAGCCACCAGCCCCGATGAGGCGTACCGGTACGGCGCGAAGCTCTGCGCGACGAGCTTTGGCGCTCCCGCCGAGCGGACGGCAGCTATCACGTTGTCGGTGCCGTCCGTCCTCAGCCGGTTGGTGGGCGCGAACGTCTTGTCCAGGCTGCGCCCGAAGCGCATGCCCGCCAGAGCCGTCGCCTGGTAGATGATCGCGTCCGGGCGCACGTGGGCCACCGCGGACGTGGTCGCGGCCGCGTCCAGGACGTCCAGGACAAGCGAGGTCGCGCCCGCGGAGTGGATCCTGCCTTGCTTTGATGCAGAACGGCACGTCCCGGTCACTTCCTGCCCCTGCTCGGTGAGCTGCCGGGTCAGGTGGGTCCCGACGGCGCCGCTGGCGCCGATGATCAGTACTCGCATGAGCTTGCTCCCGTGTTTGTCACGCCGGCGCGATCCGCCGTGTCAGTGTTTGTGTGTCACAGCGGATGACACGTGTCCGAGCGAGGATGTGACGAGTGAGCGACGACGCAGCACCTGGCACAGATCAGGACGCCGAACTGGCCCGCGTATTCGAGCAGCACCGGGGGCACCTGCGGGCGATCGCCTACCGGATGCTCGGCTCGCTGGCCGAGGCCGACGACGCGGTGCAGGAGACATGGGTAAGGTTCGCCGCCGCCGGAACCGGCGGCGTGGGGAACGTGACCGGCTGGCTGACCACGATCGTCACCCGCACATGCCTGAACGTCCTGCGCGCCCGGGCCGCCCGGCCGGAGCAGCCCGCCGGGATGCACGTGCCAGACCCGATCGCCGTCCATGCAGACGACGCCGCGGCCGACCCGGAGCAGGAGGCGCTGCTCGCCGAATCAGTCGGGCTGGCGCTTATGGTCGTGCTGGACGCCCTGACGCCGGCTGAGCGCGTGGCATTCGTGCTGCACGATGTGTTCGGCGTGCCGTTTAGCGCGATCGGACAGCTTGTCGGGCGATCGGAACAGGCGGCCAGGCAGCTGGCCAGCCGGGCCCGCCGCCAGGTCAGGGAGGCGGGGCCGAGCACCCCCGACGTGGGCCTGCCGCAGCAGCGCGCGATCGTGGATGCATTCTTCACGGCGGCCCGCGCGGGCGACTTTGACCGGCTCATGGAACTGCTCGACCCCGATGTCGTCATCCGCGCGGACGGCGGCCCGGCCCAGCCCGGCGCCTCGGTCGTCATGCGAGGCGCGGCGCAGATCGCCCGAGCGACGATCGCGACGGCCAGCCCGCTTGCCGACTTCACCCCGGTGCTGGTCAACGGCGTAGCCGGGATGCTGATCACAGTCAGGGGACGGCCGGTGTCGCTCATCGCGGTCACAGTCACCGGCAGCCGGATCACCGCGATGGACGGCATCACCGACCTGGAACGGCTGGCCCGGCTGAGGCTGGCGGCCCTTAGCCCCGGAAGCCGCGACTAAACGTAGCGCCGGTTCTGGGCCGGGGCCGCTCGAAGTTGATCTCGAATTTATGCACGCGCATTCACTGCCCCGCGTAGTCATCGGGCCTTATCAACGCACTACTTTCGGCAGGACCGGCCTTGTTGTGGCATGCGTGGCGAGAGGCGGCGGGGTTAGCTACAGGCTGGTCCACCAGGCGTCGATGATCACGTCGTGGGCGATGCCGGTGTCGATCGTGTGATGCAGGCCGAGGCTGACGATACGGTCATCGTGCGGATGGAACGGCCGGGTGGGGTCTTCGCCCAGCACGGGGCCGAAGGCATCGATGAGCGGCTTCCAGAGGCTGGCCCAGTTGCGGCCCGGCCCGGTCGTCAGCGCGATTTTCAGCCCGACCGGGCCCGGATCGACGGTGGCCGCCCGCACGGCAAGCCGATCGTGGAGCTTTTGTTTCCACTCCTTGCGCTCATGGGACCCAGCCATCCGGGTCGAGAACTGCGGGGTGGCCTCGGCCGTGTCTGGCTGGGCTGGGCCGACCGCTAGTGACGACGGCCCGTGGATCTTGCGGCCGAAGATGGCCGCCACTCGCTCCGGGCCTAGCCGCTGAGCGACCGGGAACAGGTAGTTGTCCAGGTCATGGCCGCCATCAATCAGTGAGACGCCATCGCTGAACCCTACGATCAGCTCGACAGCAACCCGGCCGCGCGCAGTCGCCAGCACCGGCCCGGCTATGGCGTCCACGTACGCCAGGAAGCGAGCCAGCTTCACCTGGCTCGGATGCCCAGCTCGATCCCAGCTGGCCAGCTGTGGCTTGACGCTCTGCCGCATAACGCCCACCGGGCGGCGGTACACCATTGCCATGTGAGTCATCGTCGTGCGCGTCCACATCTGGTGGCAACCAGCCGACACCTCAGCACGTTGCGCGCTCCCAGCGGCAGAAGCGGACGTTCATCACACCAGTCATTTGGCCTGTTGTGCCTAAGGTGTGGCCGCGCGAAGCCGTGCGGCGGCAGCCTGAATGAACTCCTTGACCGTAGCCTCGAGACGGTTCTCGCGCTCGTGGAGTTCGCTTCGATCCGCAGCTGTATGGATTGCACCGATGGCCGTGAAAGCCGAATCCGCCAGGCTCATAAGCCCGGGCTCACCTGAAACGAGCTGCACGCGGAACCGGGCAGCTTCCGCGCTAGCCCCCAAGCGGTCGCACTCGATCCGAGTCGCCAGATACTCAGCCCCATCCTCGCCTCTTCGCGCATAGAACCACAGGGTGACGAGCCCCCGTTTGAGCTCGGTCAAGGCCGCGGCGAAGGAAGTGCAAGCACTCAGGTGCTCCTGGCGCAACCGCTCCTCGCGCGCGAATGCCTCGGCGCGTTTGGCTGCGCGGCTCTGGAAGAGATAGGTAATGGCCGACCCCAGGAGTGTGCCCGTGACACCGATGACTCCGGTAAGCAATGCGTTCACATCAAGCAGTCGAGCATTCCTTGGTGCCGATGGCCAGCGCCGGTCGGAGAGCCGCTCGCTGGCGCCCCATGCTCGGGCTGCCGCGGGCGACTACCCGAGCCTCCGCAGGCAGGCGGCGGACCACAGTCCGCCCGCGGTACACAGATGTGGTAGCGGAAGGGTGGCCAGCCAACTGTTTCCGCCCAAGTTGCCGGCCCGCAATCGCGAACGACTTGCCCGAACCCACGACCGGTCAGCGGCAGAAGCGAGCGTTTAGGGCGTAGAACGATGATGCAAGTCATGCAGGCCCGGCCGACCGCTCATTGAATCTAAATCCGGATTATCGGATCGTCGACAAGTCGGTTAGCTCTTGCTGCGCATCCGCTTGCCAGTCCTTATATCGGCTAACGTTTGGACGGAGCAGGGAGAAAGGTTTTACGGTGACGTTTAGGGCCAGTAACAGCTGGCGGCCGACTCTAGCTACGTGTATATCCTCTGACTACTGAATGCTGGTCCACGTCCATTTTGTCGAAGGACGACGGTCGGGTTCGCGTCCGTAACCAGCGAGTGAGTCCCCGCCAGGTTCGCCGCGAGGCTCACCATGGCGTGCTGCATTGACGCCGTCGCGACAAAACGGCGCAACACCACCAGTTGAAGGCAGAGATGAGCGACGACTTCCCGGTTGCGCCAACCGTCGACCCGACTTGGAACGTCGAGATCGACTGCGGGCAGAGCAGCGGCAATGGCCTGCCACTGGCGCACCAGGGCATCCCGGACATCCTCACCGCACGCCGTCACCCGACCATAGTGCCGCATACCCCAAGGGGCACGGACACCGCTGCTTCTGGCTCGCCGCGGGAAAACGGCGCCATCTCCGTGCCTATCCACGGGTCGCCGTCCGGCAGGGAGCGCATGTACTTGGCAGTATGGTCTTGTGACCGAAAGCAAGGAGCTGCCCGACAGCGTTCTGGCCGCGCACGAACGAGCCGCCAGAACCGGTTTCAAGCTGCGGCGTCATCGTGGCCGTCAAGCGTCGGTCGTGACCTTCGCGGCGCAGCCAGGCGGGGGCCTTCGCACAAAGGACTGCGATCGCTGGGGTACGGATGAGCGGAGGCAGTCGTCCCAGTGGTGCAAGTGCATGCGGATCCGCCGGGCAGTCCGGCGACTGGAACAGGTACGCGGACCCAATGATCAGCGCCACATCGAGGCCTTGCAGGACGCCGGCCAGCACGCCAGCCGCAGGCCCGGCCGATAGCCCCTTGGCCAGCCCGAAGAAGACGCCGGTCACTGGCCAGGCCACGAGCGCGGGCAGCAGAGCACGCTGATAGCGGCGGTTGAGGGCGGGCAGCCCGCGGCGGAGCTGCCATCACGCCAGGTCGCGGGTGCCGAGCCGGTCCAGGTGAATGGCGAGGAAAGTCAGCCACTGGGTGGCATCCTCAGGGTCCCAGCGGCGAACTCCCTGGACCGCCGGGCCGGAACCGTTCTCGTCGCGGCCGAACCGTGTAGAGATCAGGGCGCCGAGGAGGTACCGCTCGGTCGATGGCCGGTCCGGGTAGCCTTTCAGCCCAGTCGGCTGTGCGCTGCAAGCCCCATCCACGTCACGGGCGAGCACGATCATGAGAGCGCCGGACAGCGCGGTCGCCACCGGCCCGCCCGGGTCACGCTTCATCGTGTCGAACACCGGCTGCCAGCCTCGCGCCCGGGGACCTGGCGGGATGCTTCGGGTGAGCAACGTGATCGCGTCGTCTGCACGGACCGGTTCGAGTTCAATGACAGCCGCTGCCGTGAGCACGTCGGAGTCGGCGACGGCCCGTTGGTATTCCGCAGTGCGGCAGGTCACGATCAGGGGATCTTTACCCCCGAATGCTTGTTGAGCATGCGGAGCGGCTGCGCTCGTGCCCCCGGATCCAGTTCGTCCAGACCGTCCAGGACCGGAAAGACCCGGCGGCCGGCAATCAGTTCCCGGACCACGGTGGCACCGTAGGCATCGCTATTGTCACTTCGAGGTGGCCCGCCTAACCTATAGACAGGTATTCGGCGATCTGGCCTCTTTGAGGATGCGCGACGACGATTTAGCGGAGCGCGCCAGGCCACAGCCACGCGAACTGAACCACGAATGATTATGCCAATGCAGCATAAGGATCCAAACGGCCAATGCCCGTTATTCGGCATGACCGGTTGTCTCCGAGGCCTTCGGTCGGAGATCGCGCCACATCGACCTGATTTGCGCGGCTCAGCCGACGATGGCCGAACGTCTGGCGAAGGCAGAAGACGGAGCTGGGCGCGTTGCTGCACCGCTCTCAGAGCAAGCGAACGTTACCTTCGAAGTTTAGGACGATGCGGCCGCAGTCGGGCCGACCTGGCGGTCAGGTGCTCTTACGCAGCGTGACTTCCATCGACGGGCTCCATGTGACGCCGTCGGGGCTCGACTCGTGGTGCGCAACCTGAGTCAGGCCACCATCGGTGAAGGTCGCCGTGCAGCGAGTGAGTTCCCCGATCCAGCGAATCACGTCGCCGTCGATCTCCACCCGCGAGGCGTGGACGTTGCCGAAGCTGTCGTAGAACGTGGAGGAGTACGCGTCGCCTACCACTCCGATGATCTCCACCCCGCCGACACTCTCCCTTCCGATTCTCCCGTAGGCCGAGTGAACGACGAAGAACCCGCCCGGCGCCCAGTCGTACACATCACTGGTAAGGATCGGCACCGACGGCACCTCCGGAGTGGCGACCGTGTGGCCCTCGTTGATCCACTTGCCGATCAGAAGGCTCAGGGCCTCGTGTCGCATGTCGCGAACCGGAACGTGCCGATCGGTGCTCTCCAGCCCTGCGGCAACCGTGACCACCCGGCCCCTGGTATACGTGCCGCTCTCTGTCATCTGCTCCTCCTCCGCTCGACAGGACGCTCCGCCCGGGAGCCGGGCCCAGCCTGTCACAGTTGCTGGCCGGCCTTTCCGGTGAACCGGGCCGGCCGGCGGTCCGTTTACTGCAGTGCACACTTCTCGGCGCAGTGCTGACGGCTGCTCCCTTTACCAGCGGCCGCATCCGCAACGTCGCCGTGATTGTTTACGGGAGGTCGTGGCGGCGTGCCGGGCATTGACGGGGGCCGGGAGCGGATCGCTCAGTTCTGGCGGGCGATCGAGCTGTTCAGCCCGCAGCCGCTGCGGAAACCCGACGCCCGCGGTCACGTCGAGGATTTTTATCCCGGTGAGCCGATGCCGTGGGAACCGGGATCACAGCTGGCCTCCGCTCCGGTCGTGCCGGGGAAGGTGTGGCGGCACGAGGTCTTCGCCGGCGTCTACGACATCCAGCGGGTGGCGGGGACGCTCGTGGAACAGTTCGGCGACGACGATCCGGCCGGCCAGCGGAAAGGCATGAACGATCAGTCCGCGCTGTTCGGGTGCACGGTCGACGCGGACGGGCTGCTGGTCGAGGAGTCCGCGGTGCTGTCCTCGTGTGCCTGGGCCATCGGCCGGCTTTGCGCCGGTGGCCGGCGTTCCGGCGACTGGCTGTCCGGGTTCGAGGAGGACGTCGTCCACTTCGGCGACCGGCTGGCAGTGATGTCCGGGGCCAGCCTGGGCAGCGGCGTCCAGCTGCTGGCCGGGAGCATGCGGGAGGCCGCCCCCGAAGCCGCGCCGGAAGCCGCGGCCGAAGCCGCGCCGGAAGCCGCGGCCGGGGCCGCGCCAGAAGCCGCGGCGCCGCCGGCCCGGCTGGAGACCCGGCCGCTCACCGGCGAGATTCTCCAGCGCTTCACCACCGAGCTGACGGCCCGGCTCGGTGTGGGCCAGGTCCTTCGCCCCCGCCACATCCGGGTGCGCAGCTACCAGATACTGGCCACGCGCGCCGGTGAGGCACCGGAATCCTCGTTCCTGAACAGCTTCTGCGCCGAGGACCTGGCGCGGGTGGCCCGGGCGCTGCACCGGGGCGACTCCGGGCCGGGCCTGCTGGCCTACCTGACCAGCGGCCAGCAGCATGCCGCCCGGGAGCGGATCGACGTGCGCCAGCAGCCGCGGGCGGTGCGGGCGGGCGGCCAGCCGGAGCGTATCCCGCTGGGCCGATGGCCGGCCGACAGCAGCCGTCCGCTGATCCTCAGCCAGCAGTTCGCGGTGAACAAGATCATGGAACAGCTCGGCGGCGGACGTGGCCTCTTCGCTGTCAACGGCCCACCGGGCACCGGCAAGACCACGATGCTGCGGGACGTGATCGCCGCGATCGTCGTCGAGCGGGCACTGCGCCTGGCCGAGCTGGCCAGCCCGCAGGATGCCTTCCACGACACGGAGTCCAGCACCTGGTCCACGAGCGAGTGGGAGCACACGGTCGTCGCGCCGCACCCCAGCCTGGCCGGCTTCGAGATCGTCGTAGCCGCGGCCAACAACGGGGCCGTCGAGAACGTCACGACCCAGATCCCCGGCCCGGCCGCCATCGGGCCGCAGTGGCGGCCGCGGGCCAGTGACCTCGACTACTTCAGCGCCACGGCCGCTCAGGTCCACGGTGAGGGCGCCTGGGCGATGGTCGCGGCCCGGCTCGGTAAGCGGGCCAATCGGGGCGGGTTCGTGAACTCCTTCTGGTGGAGCCCCGCCGGCCAGGATGACCGCGGCGGCATGCGCGACGTGCTCACCGCACTCGAGGCCGAGCCGGTGGACTGGCCGGCCGCGGTCACCGCCTTCACGGCGGCGGCCGACGCTGTACGGGCCCTGGCCGCGCAGCGGCAGGAGGCCGCGACGGCCATCGAACGCCTGGCCGCCGCGGAAACGGAACGCAGACAGGCCTGGGCGGCAATCCGGGCCGTCGAGCAGACCTGCCGTCAGCTGGTGGAGAGCGGCAGGGCCGCCGAACGGTCGCTGGCCCAGGCGGACGCGGGCCGCCTCGCGGCACAGAACGCGTACGACGGGCACCGGAACGAGCGGCCCGGCTTACTCATGTCGCTGGCGACCCGGTTGCGCGCCCGCCGGGAATGGCACGCGGACCACCTCGCCCTCCAGAACGCGTGCCAGGACGCCGGGCGGCACCGGGACCAGGCCG
>Ga0302326_10031880_pt1 | contig 10518 bp, 11 predicted proteins | sample Palsa_T0_3_FD_202264 | JGI IMG/M metagenome (GOLD analysis project Ga0302326, IMG submission 202264) | Peat permafrost microbial communities from Stordalen Mire near Abisko, Sweden - Palsa_T0_3 | ecosystem: Environmental > Terrestrial > Soil > Palsa > Peat permafrost | place: Sweden: Abisko... | reverse complement strand
GCGCGTCGATCTCTTCCCGTTCGCTGCTCGCAACCGCACCGAAGCAGGCGAATTCATAACCACTCGACCGCAACGCCCTACGATCACGGGACACAGGTCGGACCGCAAAGCTGTAAGGGCAGCGCCGTCGATTCGTCGCGCGATGGAAGCCGATGCGCGGAACCACAACAGCCTAAGAGCGGGTCCTGGAGGACCCGCGCAGGACTGGAGTCCCGCCCCACTTAATCCACTTGCGCGTCCGCAAACGCCAGCGCCTCGTCCAGCGCCGCGACGCCGGCATCGATCTGTCCGCGCTCGATAATCAGCGGCGGCGCAATCACGAAGTGGCTTAGCCAGGCATTGATGGCCACTCCGTTCTTCATCATGGCGGCGGCTATCTGGTCGACCACCAGGGGCTTGCCCGCCATTTTGTCGCTCTTGGTGTTGAAGGGCTGTTTGGTTTGGCGGTTCTTCACCAACTCGACGCACCAGAACAGCCCCAAGCCGCGCACGTCCCCAATCGACGGATGCTTGTCCCGCAGCCCCCGCAGCCACTCACCGAGATACTCGCCCATCTCCCGCGCGCGCTCTACCAGGCCGAGCCGCTGCATTTCGTGGATGGCCGCCACGCCCGGCGCCAGCGTCATGGGGTGCGCTTCATAGGTGTGCCCATGCGCGAAGAAATGATCGTCGAAATGGGCAGCGATCTTCTGCGTAGTGGCGCACAGCCCCAGCGGCATATACGCCGACGTGATGCCTTTCGCGGTCACCAGGATATCGGGCTGCACGTCCCAATGGTCCACGGCGAACCATTTGCCGGTGCGCCCCCAGCCGGTCATGACCTCGTCGGCGATCAGCAGCACGCCGCGATCGTCGCAAATGCGGCGCAGGCGCGGCATGTATTCCGGCGGCGGAACGAGCACGCCGTTAGTCCCCACCACAGGCTCTACCACCACCGCAGCCACGTCGCTCTCGTTCTCGACGATGTGATCCAAATAATCGGCGCAGGCGATATCGCAGCCCGGATACCGGTGCCCGATCGGGCAATCGTAACAGTTTACTTCCGGCGCGAAGATGAATCCCTGCCCTTTGGCGCCGGGCTCGGCGGGCCAGCGCCGCGGATCGCCGGTGGCTCCGATGGACGCCATGGTCGACCCGTGATACGAACGGTAGCGCGCAACGATTTTGGTGCGGCCCGTGTACATGCGCGCAATTTTGAAGGCGGCTTCGTTAGCCTCGGTGCCCGATGTCGTGAAGAAGAACTTCGTCAGACCGCGTGGCAGCACTTCGAGGAGCAGCCGGCTCAATTCCACGCGCACGTCGGTGGCATAGCCGGGCGCGATGTAGGGGAGCGTGCGGGCCTGCTCCTGAATTGCCCGAATCACGGCGGCGTTCTTGTGGCCCAGGTTCACGCACATCAACTGCGCGGAGAAATCCAGATAGCGCCGGCCATTGACATCGATGAAATAGCAGCCTTCCGCATCCACTATATGCAGCGGCGTCCAGCTTTTCTGGAAGCGCCAGGTGCCGTAATTCAGCTCCCGGGTCCAGCGGACGATATCCTGCGATGAAAGAACTTCGGGCATGAAACGAAACTGACACGGATCGAGCCTGCTTGTCAAACCCGCTTGTCGAACAGTTGGCGAACAGATGCCGCGCGCGCGATACAATCGCATGTCATGCCGTTGAGTCTCGAATCCAAAACCGCCCTCGTCACCGGCGCCAGCAAAGGCGTGGGGAAGGGCATCGCCCTGGAACTGGCGCGCTGCGGGTGCCATATCGCCGTGAACTATAACAGCGACGCGCGCGGCGCGGAAGCTACTGCCACCGAAGTTCGCGCGCTGGGCCGGCAGGCGCTGGCCGTGCAGGCCGATGCGGGACTGGCGCCCGATGTGGACCGCATGTTCGCCGAGGTGCTGCGCCAGTTTCCGCGCCTCGATATTATGGTGAACAACGCCGGGACCCAAACCTGGAAAGCGCTCCTCGACTTGGAGGAAACCGAGTGGGACCATGTCATCCGCACCAACTTGAAGGGATGTTTCCTGTGTACTCAGCGCGCCGGCCGGCACATGCGCGAGCACGGCGGCGGCAGCATCGTGAACATCGGGTCGGGGTGCAACAAGATCCCGTTTCCCAACCTGTCGAACTACACCGCGAGCAAGGGCGGCATCGAGATGTTCACCAAATCTGCCGCGATCGAGTTAGCCCGGTATGGCATCCGCGTGAATTGCGTGGCGCCCGGGGCTATCGAGATCGAGCGCACCATGCAGGAAGCTTCGGATTACGGGAAGACCTGGGCCGGCGTGACGCCGCTCGGGCGCGTGGGCCAGCCGCTGGATGTGGCGCGCGCGGTGGCATTCCTGTCAAGCGCAGCAGCGGACTTCATCACCGGCCAGACGTTGTTCGTGGATGGCGGCCTGTTCAGCCACCCGGTCTGGCCGTATTGACGTTTATTGACGTTGGTTGAGGCGCGCTCGGTCCGGCTACTCTGCTAAAATCGTCGGGAAGCCAACGGCTTTGAGGAGGTCCTATGCCGATGTATTTTGCCTGGTGGCCGGACGGCAGCTTTTCCGTCGTCCATGCCGTCGACGAGCAGGACGCGTATGTGCAATTGGACGAGTTCGGCGCAGAACCCGCGGAACTCCGCCTGATGGAGTCCTGCTTGATCGATTTCGAACTCACCGATAGCGGCACATTTCGACTGTGCCAATTTGGCGACGATACGCTGAATGAAATCCTTGAAAACGCCTATCCCTTATTGGATGCCGCGCTCAGCTCCGAACTGCTTGACGAACATGGTGTAGTGGACGATGCCGGGGCTGTCGGTCGCTACGGCGACTCAGCCAAGGCGATTCTCTCGGATGCCGTACGGGCCGAAAGGGAACGCTTCAAGTCGTTTGAGCCGGTGCCCGCCTCCACCGAGATCGGGAAGACAATCCAAGGGCAACTCGGTGGTTCGGGGCATTACGTGGATGCCCTGGTAGAGATGGTGGCCGAGGAACGTCTGCGGAAAGAGGGACGACGACGATCGCAAGCCCAACTGAAGTTCACACGATACACCATTGACTCGGCTTTACCGCCAGCCTTATACTCCAACTGAGGGATCTCCAGAGGACCACATGAGAAACAAGCTAATCCTAAGTACCGCCTTGCTGTTTTGCGCGATTGCCGAAGCTCAAACGAATAACTACACCGTGTCGAACATCGTAACCAATTCGACTGATCCACGCCTCGTGAATCCGTGGGGCTTGTCGCGGCCCGGCAGCGCAAAATTGACCGAGAATGAATGGTGGACATCGGATCAGGTTACCGGCCTTTCCACCTTGTACTACGCCAATGGCACCATCGTCGGCCTACAGGTAACCATTCCGCCGGCCGGCGCCACCGGAACGGGCAGTCCGACTGGAACGGCTTTCAATCCGACTAACAATAACTTTGCGTTTGTAACTCTGGACGGAACGATCTCGAATTGGAACCCGAAAGCCACGCCCGCTACGCCAGGCACGTCGTGCGCAAAGTGCCATGTGACTACCGCAACCGTCATGGTGAATAACTCGGCCGCCGGCGCATCTTACCAAGGTCTGACTATCGCCAAGAACGCCACCAGCGGCGCATACACTTATTACGCGGCCGACGCCAACGGCGGTGTGGAGGCTTATGATGCTACGTCATTCAGCCCGGTGACACTATCGGGGACTTTCACGGACGCAAAGATACCGAAGACCTACTCTCCGGCCGGCATTCAGGCCATCGGTTCGAGAATCTACGTCACATACAACGCCATCGCCGGCGGCGGGACCGGTTACGTGGATGCTTACAATACTAACGGAACGCTTCTGCTGCGATTGCAGACGGGATGGTTCAATCAGCCGTGGGGAGTGACAATAGCGCCCGCCAGCTTTGGCGCCTTCAGCAATATGATTCTGGTGGGGAATACGGGCAGCGGATGGATCGGGGCGTACAGTCCTGCGAACGGCACGTTCCAAGGTTTCCTGCAGAGCGGCGGATCGGATCTTACCATCCCCGGACTTTGGGGACTTGTGTTTGGCAACGGCAGCACGGAATCCGGGCCGGCCGACGTGCTGTATTTCAATGCCGGCGGAGCCAATCTGACAACCGGCGTGTTCGGCGCGATCGCGGCGAACTGACCGGCCTGTCCTACTTGCTACCCGTGCAGCTTGCGGAAACTGGTCAGACAGCGCTGCGCGGTTTCGAACGGCGGATAATCGCTGCCTTCCTGCTCCACCAGGTAAAACTCGAGGCCGCCCGTCTTCTCAGCGGCCTCGAATAGCCTCTTCCAGGGCGCCACGCCCTCGCCGAGCAAAACCCTGTAGCCCTTCTCCTTGGACCAGTCCTTGCAGTGCATGGAACGGATCCGGCCGGGATTGGCCTCCACCCAGGCCACCGGGTCGGAGCCGGCCTCGATGCAGGTGCCCACGTCCAGTTGCAGCATGACGTCTTTGGTGGTGTTGGCGGCCAGCACTTCTATCGGACGTTGGCCATCCAGCGGCGTAAACTCCAACTGGTGGTTGTGATAGCCCGCGCGCAGCCCCGCAGCCTTCATCTTTTCGGCGCCTTGATTCAGGCGCTCGGCAACCGCCTTCCAGCCGTCCAGAGTCTTCGGGTTTCCGGCGCTGGCGAAAACGATAAACCGGCTGCCGATGATACTGTTCAGTTCGATGGCGTGCGCGATTCCATCGGGCGTGAACGATTCCGAACCGTTATGCGTCGACAGGCAGCGGATGCCGGCGTCGTCCATCATTTTGCGCACCTGCCTGGCGTAGTCGGGCGTCCATGCGTAATACGGCGAGAAGAATTCCACGCAGTCATAGCCCATTTTGGCCACGGCGCGCACCGTGCCCATGAGGTCCTGCTTCAGTTCGTCGCGCACGGAAAATAGTTCCAGACCGACGGGTGGTTCCTTGCCCCGCGCGAGGGCGGAGGCAATGGGGGCGGCCGCGGTTAAAGCGAAGAACCCGCGGCGGGAGAGGGAACGTAGTGGCATAATCGGAAAAGCAAACGATAACACATACCATGCTCATCAAACTGATTCGCACGAACCCGCATGCCGCTCCGACCGTGTTGCGCCTGGCATTGGGAGTGGTATTTTTCGCGCATGGCGCGCAGAAGGTGCTGGGCTGGTGGGGCGGGCGCGGATTCTCCGCGACCATGAACGGCTTCGAGCACAGCGGCATTCCCGCGGTCTTCGCATTTCTGGCCATCGCCGCGGAGTTCTTCGGCGGGTTGGGCCTGATCCTGGGCCTGCTCGGCCGCGTGGCAGCGTTCGGCATCGCCTGCGTCATGCTGGTGGCAATCTTCAAGGTGAACGCCGTAAATGGCTTCTTCATGAACTGGACTGGGCAGCAGAAGGGCGAAGGCGTCGAGTATCACGTCCTGGCACTGGCGATGGCGGTGGCGATCATGATAGCGGGGTCGGGCGCCTGGTCGATAGACCGGATGCTGAGCGGCGGAGCGCCGGCGGGGCGGTAAGGTGGTGCGATCATACGTAATGATACGCAGTCTGGCTGTTGCGGCAGGGTTTCTTGTGGCCGGCGGTTACGTCCGCGCCGAGAAAAAGGTCACTGTCAAGATATCGCATTCGCCAAGCTTGGCCGGGGCGCTGGCGGGCAGACTCGTCACACCTGGCCCACTCACCGGCGATTGTGGCAAGGAGTTCGGCGGCCTGGTGTTCCAGGATATGCGCGCATGGCGTGCCGATGACCGGCGGCGCCGATTCCGCCGGGGTCGCGGCACCGGCCATCGTATTGTCGATTGATGTCTCCCGGTGCGAGGCCCGTCCGCTGCACGCCATGACCGGCGAGGGACTGCCAGCGGTGCACATCTCCCGCACGGAAGGCTGGCTCGTGGCGCCGGTGCGGGCGGTCGATGCGGCCAGCGGGCAAGAACTCGCGGCCGCCACCGTGCACGGCCACGCACAACAAGAGAATCAAAGCCAGAGTACCGTTCCGGAGTGGCCGGCGCCATCGGAAGTGAAATCCATCGCGTTACGGCAGGGAGTGGCGGAGGCGCAGCGGCTCTACGCACCGTGGACCGAGACGCGCGAGATCCCGTTCATGGACAGCAAGGAGTGCCACCTGAAACAGGCATACGACGTGGCGAAAGCGGGCGACTATGAGACCCTGGTGAAGCTATCGCGCGCCAACGCGGATTCGTGCGGGACAGGTTCGAAGGCGGCCATGGAGGCTTGGTACAACCTGGGCGTCGCCTATTTGCTGGTGCGCCAGTACGACGAGGCTGTTTCGGCATTCGAAAAGGCCGCGGAAATCAACGGAGGCAAGTTGGTGGCTGGGCTGGTGGAGGAATGCCGCCGGGAGTCCGCGGCGCTTAAGGCGCAGCAGCCCAAAGCGGCGCCGGCCGCTCCGGGCGCGGTCGTGCAGACGGGCATGGTGATGACCAACGAGCTCATCGTCAAGCTAATCGATGGAAACGTGGCGGAGGAGGAAGTGCTGAAGATGATCGCGAATCAGCCGGGGCGTTTCTCGGTGGAACCCGGCGATATGGCGAAACTGAAAGCCGCCGGTGTGCCGGATGCGGTGATCACAGCGATGCGCAATAAGAAGTGAGAGAGAGGATGTATGTACACATGGATTTGCCCGCAATGCGGGCGCGAGGTGCCCCCATCCTCCGACGCATGTCCGACTTGTGGGGCCAAGGGCGAGTCCGAGGCGCAACCGGTCGGCGAGGAGACCGGTGATAGCCCAGCCGCGGCGGCTGCGCCGGTAGCTCTTCCGGTGGCTCCTCCGACAGGACGCGTCGCGTCGCACTTGCGCCTGCTGATGGTGCTGTGGCTGGCGCAGGGGGTTTTCCTCCTGCTAATCCTAATAATTCCCGGGCTGGTGCTGTTGTTCCCGGCCGGGATGGCGCAGGGAATGACCCTGGAGGTAATGGGTTTGCTCCATCTCCAATCCCCGCTGGGCAACCTCGCCTGGGCGCTGTTGTTGATGACCGCGGCTTGCGCCATGGCTTGCCTGTTGGTGGCGCGGGGCCTGCTCGATCACGCACCCTGGGCCCGCACGTACACCATCGTCGTCAGCGCGATCGCCTTGTTGGCATACCCCCAGGGCACTGCGTTGGGAGTTTATACCCTGTGGGTGCTTTTGCCCGAAAGTTCCGAAGCCGAGTACCGCCAACTGACCATGCAATAATCGAAGTAGATGTCCGAGTCGCTGCTGGGCATGGAACTGACCGAGATTCGGGAAGCTCTGGGGCCCGGCCATCCGCAGTTCCGCGCCAAACAAATATACACAGCTTTGTACCGGCAAAGAGTTGGCGACCTGGCACAGGTTTCGACGCTGCCCGCGGGGCTGCGGCAGGGATTGGGCGGTGCGCACCACGTGGGCCTACCGGAGATCGCGCAACGCTATCAATCGGTGGATGGCACCCGGCGCTATCTGCTGCGGTTGGAAGACGGCCGCACAGTCGAGACCGTGCTGATGCCCGAGGACCAGCGCGACACTGTCTGCATTTCGAGCCAGGTGGGCTGCCCGGTGGACTGCAAGTTCTGCATGACCGCGCTGATGGGGCTGGAGCGAAACCTCACCGCGGGCGAGATAGTGGGACAGGTGCTGCTGGTGGCCCGCGATAACGAACTGCTGGAAGACGGCACGCGCCTCAACATCGTGATGATGGGGCAGGGCGAGCCGCTGCTGAATCTGGCCAACGTGGTGAAGGCCACGCGCCTGCTGACGGATGCGGAAGGCGTGGGAATCCCGCCGCGGCGTATCACGGTTTCAACCGCCGGCATCATCCCGAAAATCGAAGAGTTGGGACGAGAACCTGTGCGCCCCAGGCTGTCGATATCGCTGAACGCTTCCACCGAGGAGATGCGGCAGCAGCTAATGCCCATCACGCGGAAGTACCACTTGCAGGATCTATTGGCGGCTTGCAAGGCCTATCCGCTGCGTCCCTGGGAGAAGCTCACGTTCGAGTATGTGCTGCTGAAAGGCGTGAACGACACCGATGCCGACGCGCGGCGGGTGGTGCGGCTGCTGGCCAACTTGAATGCCAAGGTCAACTTGATCGCACTGAATCCAGGGCCGGGCATTCCGTTCGAAACGCCCGATCCGGAGCGCGTCGCCGCCTTCCAGGCGATTGTGCGGCGTTCGATGGGGTGCTTCATCCGCAAACCGCGGGGGCTCGATATCTTCGCCGCGTGCGGCCAGTTGAAGCGGAATGAGGTCATGGTGCAGTTGGATTCCATTCAGGACAGCTCGGTGAACTCGATCCCGCTTTGAACGCACGAGTGCGCGCGCCACCTCGCTTCACGACTTTGGCTGCAGGAGCCGGCCTTCGAACAGAATCGCGCCGCTGGCGGTATCGCGGATGAAGAACGCGAAGGGGTGGTCCGCGCGAAAGACGGTCTGTTCCTGCCGCCTCATCGCCATTGGCCGAACCGTGATGCCGGTGGCCGCCGCCGCCTCGGTGCCTTCCTCCGACACATCCACGAAGGCCTTGTGGACGACATTGGCGACCAGCAGATCGCGGCGGCCGTCGATGCCGGAGAAATCGGCCGTTCTGCCGAAAGCGTCGGCCATCCCCATGCGAGACAGCATATCCTTCAGCGAGAAGGCCGAGTCCGCGCGGAATTTCGGGATCGCGGTCTCCACTTTGTGGCTGGTCAGCGCGCCGAACCAGCCGGAAAGCTCATCGGGTTTGATGGACCGCTCCAATTCCGCCAGGCCATCGTTTGTTTTAGGCAGCAGTATGTCGAACGCCAGGGGAGTGCCTGCATATTTCATCTCCAGAATCTGGGCGGATGGCGTTTCGCCATACAGGAAATCGGCCTTCTGGTGCATGAACTTCGCGTCTACCGTGCGGCCGCCGCCCAGCTGGAAGGGTTCCGCGCGCGTGTTCTTGGGATCGAACGGCGAACGCCACTTTCCGAGGAAATAGATCGCGCTGGTCAGGACCAGGCGGGTGGCTGCATCGATCGAACCATGCGCGAACAGCTCCGCAATTCTGCCATTGGTGTGCTCCGAGGTCCAGGAATTGATTTCCTGGCGGGCTTGCTCCGCGTTGGAATGGAAATCGAGCTGGGCGACGGGGGCCTGGTAGAGCGTCTTCATGGTCCGCTCAAATTCCGATTCGAGCGGGAAGCCTTGCTGCAGCCAGAGGCCGTTGGCGATGGCGAGTTGGTTGCCGCCCAGGTTCGCCTGTTTAGCGATCTCCGCGGCCAGCGCGGCGACAGCGGCGTGGTAAGCGGCGCCGGACTGGGTTTGGTCGAGTGTGGCGGCCATGCCGGCGGCGGTCTGCCCGCGCGCGCCATCGAGCAGCATGGAAAGCGCCGTCGAGATGCTGAAGGGCGAGAGGATCAGGTTGTCGCCGTTTTGAGCGAGTTGCCGGTACGCGGCGGCCGCGAACCGATTCATGCCCGGAGTTACGTCGTTCGAGGCGAGCAGCGCGCCCGCCAGGAGCAACGGGAGGGCCAAGGTAAGGTGGTGTGTCATGGACATGCCTTCCTTTATAATGCCGCATCATGGCGCAGTTTCATCAACGCGCAGGAGCCCACTCGCGGGCGCCGTCAATCGTTCGCAGAACTTGCGGCAAGACCGCGATTCCGGCGGGAATCCAGGCGCAGAACGCGCCCTGCCCATCGTGACAGGCGTCTACCGGGCTGGCCTGCACGCGGCGGGTCAGCGCCTCCAAAGCGTCCATGTCTTTGGCGGCGGCTACCGCCATGTCGTGATCTGCCTGGCTTACGCGCACCAGGTAGATGAGCCGGACGTGACGGGCGCCGCGCGGTAACAGAAACAGGTGCGCCACGGGTTGGGGCTGCGCAGTGCTGCGGCCGCCAATCGTGGTTTCCGCGGACACGAACACCGCTCCCGCCCGCGCCTTTACCGCGTAGTAGGCCACCTCGTAACCCAGAAAATCGTCTCCCGCGGACAGTGTCAGGTTGTTGCCGTCAAGGCTTTGGCCCGCGGTTTTGAGACGATAACCGCCGGATTTGAGTATGGGAGTGACGACGCGCAAGCGCCATCCCGGTTCAAGATCGATGTAGCTGGGGCCGATGGGCTGGACCGCGGCCGCTGGGGCGGGTGCGTTGCGAGCGGCACAGCCTGTCAGTACGGATGCCAACGCCCAGTAAACCGTTGGCGCACGGCGTGTGCGGGTTGGATTTATTAGCATCGACCTGCCGTATATCCTCGCCATCGCCGCCGAATTTCTCACGCCACAGCGGCCAGCGCGATGGCGCCCAACACGCCCGCATCGCCGCCCAACGCGGGCGGCACGATGTAATCGTCTATCCGCTCCAGGATTTCCGCCGCCTGGATATAGCCGTTCAGCAGTGCCAGCACCTTCGTGCGGATGCGGGGGAACAGGTGCGCCTGGCGCATCACGCCGCCGCCCAGGATTATTCGTTGGGGCGAGAGGGTACAGATCCACGTAGCCAGTCCTAACGCGATGTAGTGCGCCTCCAGGTCCCAGGCCGGATGCTCGGGTGGGAGCGTCTCGCCGCGCTGGCCCCAACGGGCCTCGAGCGCCGGTCCGGAGACCAGGCCCTCCAGGCAGTCGCCG
>Ga0302326_10031879_pt1 | contig 10519 bp, 8 predicted proteins | sample Palsa_T0_3_FD_202264 | JGI IMG/M metagenome (GOLD analysis project Ga0302326, IMG submission 202264) | Peat permafrost microbial communities from Stordalen Mire near Abisko, Sweden - Palsa_T0_3 | ecosystem: Environmental > Terrestrial > Soil > Palsa > Peat permafrost | place: Sweden: Abisko... | reverse complement strand
CCTGGCCAAATCCGTCCGCGCCTGCTTGAGCTTCCCTGTGCCTGATCCCCTTGATTGCCGGTGGCCTATGCGGTCGAAGGCTCTGTCGCGCATGCCGCCTCAATCTCTTCGCTCAGCGCTTCCGCGGCCCGCACGCACGCGCCGCGATCCACGTCCAGGTGGGTCACCATCCGGATCGCATCGCGCCCCACGGCGCTGATCAGGACGCCGCGCGCTTTCATTCGCGCCACGAGCTCAGTTGCGCTCAACCCACCCGTCAGCCTGAAGATGACAATGTTCGTCTCCACCGATTCCAGGTCGACGGCCACGCCTTCAATGTGGGCCAGCGCCTCGGCCAGCAGCCGCGCATTGGCGTGGTCTTCGTGTAGCCGCGTGGGCCCGTACTCCAGGGCAATCAGCCCCGCCGCGGCCAGGATGCCCGCCTGCCTCATGCCCCCGCCCAGGGCCTTGCGATAAAGCCGCGCACGATCGATCAGCTCCGCCGATCCCGTCAGCATGGACCCCACTGGCGCGCCCAGCCCCTTCGACAGGCAGAACATCACAGTATCGAATCCGCGCGTCAGCGCCTTCACATCCACGCCCAGCGCCACGGCCGCATTGAAGATGCGCGCGCCGTCCAGATGGACCGGCAGCTTGCGCTCTTTGGCTCCGGCCCAAATCTCCTCCAGCACCGGCAGGGGCGTCACGCTGCCGCCGGCCAGGTTCGCCGTGTTCTCAATCTCGATGAGCCCTGTCGCCGCCCGGAACGCGCCGCGCGGATAAATCGCCGGCTCAATGTGCCTCCAGGTCAAGATCCCCCGATCGGCTTGAACCGCGCGCACCAGACAACCGGAGAACACCGCCGTGGTGGCCATCTCCCAGTCCAGAATGTGCGCCCGCGACTCTGCGATCACCTCTTGTCCCGGCTGGGTGTGCAGACGGATTCCAATCTGGTTGCCCATGGTGCCGGTGGGCACAAACAGCGCCGCCTCGCGGCCGAATTTCTCCGCCGCGCGCTTTTCGAGCAGGTTCACCGTGGGGTCTTCGCCGTAGACGTCGTCGCCCACTTCGGCTGCCGCCATGGCCGCGCGCATGGCCTGCGAAGGCCGCGTGACTGTATCGGAACGCAGATCAATAATTCCTGGCATCGCCTTCGAATTCCCTTCCTTCATTAACGGTCGCGATGAACATGCCCCAAAATCCCCAGCCCACGACCATGAAGAATCCCATCGCGAGGATCTCCCCAAGCCTTCCTGGAAATGCGTGCTCGATGAGTCCGGAACAGAAAACTAAAGGAATCAACGACACGCCGAAGGCTCCAAAGAAACGTGCGGCCAGGCGTTCTTTCCGCTCGTAGCGTCCCAGGAAAAAACGGAGCAGCCAGCGCGCCTCGAAATAGAATAGAAACCCAATTGGGATGCCAAACCAAAGGGCAATGGAAATTGGCATTTGTCCGCCCTCCCGGTGTTGCCTCAGGGGCTAAAGCCCGGCCTGTTTTTGGTGCCGTTTGCGGCGCGACTAAAGTCGTGCCCTGATACAAGGCTTTATTTCCTGTTCCCTGCGACTGTTCATTGTTCACTGTTCACAGCACACTGTTCACTGTTAAGGTATCCGCCCCATGGGCAGCTCCATTATTGGCGAGCGCTTGCCATTGTTCACCGCGATTGCCCACAGCCCGTGAAAATTCTCCCGCAGGCCCGGTTGCGCCTTCAGGAATGCACTCAGAACCGCAATCGCCTCAGTTCGCTGCGCGGCCGGATCGGTGACTCCGGTGGACTCGAAAACCACCGCCAGGTCGGCCTGGCGCAGCGAAGCATCCAGGCGCACGGCGTCGATTTTCCAGGTTCGATCTCCGGCCGCAATGGTAAGTGGAAATGCATCCGCGGGCGAGTTGCCGGTGGCGCTTTTTACCAGCCCCTGTTCCTGGCCCAGCTTGTCAAGGTTCGGCGAGGAAAGAAAATCCACCGGCACCGACAGGTAACGTGCGGCCTCATAGCTGTACCACGCGCTCCACGCCTGACCCGCCTTGGCCAGTTCGCGCGCGCGGGTCCAATACCACACGACGTCATGCCCGTCGAAGATCCCCTGCCGCACCGTGAGCCCGGCCAGCTTCCACGCCGGCTCTGCCCCGGTGCTGTCCCAGGCCAGAATCAGCCCCCACTCGCCGCCCAGAGGTGCGCCGGCGGCATCGCCAATCACCATCGCGTAACGTCCCGGGGGCAGCGCCTGCATGGTGATGGTCACGGTCAGCGATCCGTCCTTGTTGCTGCAAAAAAACTGCGTATCGGCCGGTGCAGGAAGGCTGCTCGCGTCCAGCAGATACAAATTCCGCAGTTGCACCTGCCCGCCCTTCACCAGCGGCGCGGCCTGCTCCACGGCTCCGCGAATTCCGTCCCAAGCCCCGGCTTCGGCGGGCAACAGAGAGCCTTGCAGCGCGGCATAATCCTGCTGCGCGATGGCCATGGAGAGTCTTCCCCCGGCGGCCACCAGCGCATCGCGATCCAGCCCGGCCAGCTCCGCCTGCGTGGTACACGTGGCAGCCCAACACGCCGCCGGCAAAGCCAGCAAGGACGCCGCAGCCAAAATTCCTGAGCACAGGCGCATCTCTCGCCTTTCCTTTCCGGCACGAAAAAACTCATTTTGTGAGCGTCTGCGAGCCACTGTTAGTCTAGTACAGTAGAGCGGCAGCGGAATGCCGCCGCCCGGCGCCCTGGAAAGCCTATCATCATGCGCAAATCCATCCCTCTCGATTGCCAGGCTGCGCATAACCCTCCGGCCCGCAAGCCGCGTTCCCGGTGCGCCCAGGCCTGTTTGGCACTATTTGCCGCATCAACATTCCTGTTTTCAGCCTCATGGCCCTCCGCGGCGCAGACGCCTGCCGCGCAAGCCCGGTCCGCGGTGCCCACACCCGCCGCTGCGCACAAGCCGGCCCACCCCCACAAGCGAAGCGCCGCCCATCCGCTCGTCTCGGCGCCCTTGGCAGCGCCGGAGAAGCCGGTCGAGCCCGAAGCTCCGCACTGGCCGGTCAACGACAAACCTGCCGACGCCTCCGTAACCTGGGATAGCCAGGGGCTCCGCATCGAGGCGCAAAACTCCAGCCTGCAGCAGATTTTGAACGATGTGGCCGCAGCCACCGGCGCAACGGTGGAAGGCCTGGACACCGACGAGCGCGTCTTTGGCGCATACGGCCCAGGGCAGGCCCGCGATGTACTCTCCAAGCTTCTGGAAGGCTCCGGTTACAACATCATGATGATCGGGGACCAGGGCCAGGGAACGCCGCGCCAGATTGTTCTGACCAGTCGCAACGGCGCCGCCAAGGAGCCGGCCCCCGGCGAAAAGCAGCCTGCCGCGGGTGAACCCCAATCCGCCGCGAGTGACGAAGATCCCGAAGCCGACGAACAGCCGGAGGCACAGCCTCAACCCAGGCCGCGTCCCGGCCGCCCCGGATTCGGGCCCGGCAACCAGCCTGGCGGTCCGCCACGCAGCCCGCAACAGATTTTGCAGGAACTTCAGCAGCGGCAGCAGAACCAACCGCCGCCACAACCGCCGGGAAACCCTCAGAACTAGGGCTGAGCGGTCATAACCGCTGACGACTGGCCCTCAAGCCAACTCCGTCCGCGTCTTCACCGCAACTTGCCGCGGCTGAGGACGCATGAGCGCAAACCCGACGCGCAGAATCGCATACGCGGCCAGGATGCCAAACGCCATGGCGCGCGCGGCCGCGCAAATCAACATCGCTAAATTAAGAAAGTCCGCCATCGTTCCCGTATGCCCCGCCGTCCCGTAGCTTCAATTGGTCGGTAATCCGCGCATCCGGCGGTCTAAAAACAGCCCGCCTGACCGCACAGAATGGCTTCTGCGATTGTCGCAGAGAACCAGCCGCGTTGACCCTTGTTTCTGTTGACCAATAGAATACCTCCAGGGGGACGGGCCATGCGGTGATGGCCGTGCCGACCTCTTTAGTCGCCTACCGATCCCAAACCATGCCTATCACACACATCTCGGTGCGCGGGGCGCGCCAGCACAATCTACGCGACATCAGCGTGCGCATCCCCCGCAACACTCTTACCGTGGTCACCGGTCTGTCCGGTTCCGGGAAGAGTTCGCTGGCCTTCGACACCATCTACGCCGAGGGACAGAGGCGTTATGTGGAAACCCTCTCAGCCTACGCGCGCCAGTTTCTAGATCAGATTGAAAGGCCGGATGTGGACTCGATAGAAGGCCTCTCGCCGGCCATATCGATCGAGCAGAAGACCACCAGCCGCAGTCCGCGCTCCACCGTGGGCACCATTACGGAAATCTACGATTATCTGCGTTTGCTCTACGCCTCCATCGGCACGCCCCACTGCCCCAACTGCGGGCGGCCAATCTCCCGGCAGACCGCCGAGCAAATTGTCCAGCGCATCCTGGAGCTGGGCCGCGGCGAGCGCGTCACGGTGATGGCGCCCATCGTCCGCGGACGCAAGGGCGAATTCAAGGAACTCCTCGACCAGCTCGATCAGCAAGGCTTCCGCGCCCGCGTGGATGGCGAACTCCGCGATCTTTCTGAGCCCCTTCTTCTCGATCGCCGCAAAAATCACACCATTGAAGCTGTCATCGACCGGATTCTTCTGAAGCCTCCCGCGCCAGGCGCACCGCCGCTGGCGCCGGGCAAGCCATCGGTGGAAAAGCGCCTTGAGCAGGCCGTCGCCAAGACGCTGCAGTTGGCCAACGGCCTGGCGCTAGTGGCTGTCACCGGCGCGGCGGAGCAGTTGTTTTCGTCCTCGATGGCCTGCCCCGACTGCGGCCTCGATGTGCCGAAGCTCGAGCCGCGGAGCTTTTCCTTCAACTCCGCCTTCGGCGCCTGCCCGGAGTGTCACGGCCTGGGCTCTATCTATGACCTCGATCCCGCCAAGCTGATTACCGACTGGTCCAAGCCATTGCTCGATGGCGGCCTGGGGCCAGGCTCATCGTCGCAGTATCTTCTCAAGCTCATACACCTGGCCGCGGACCGGTACGGAATCGACCTGAAGCTTCCCTTTGAAGATCTGCCGCCAAAGCAGCAACACATATTGGTTTATGGTCCGCCCAAGGCCGAGGCTCCACGCACCGGCTTCCACGGCATTCTCAGCTACCTTCGCGACTCCATTGAAGAAGCGCGCAGCGACGCTTACCGCGACTACATGATGAACTACATGTCGGCCACGCCCTGCGGCGTCTGCCGAGGCAAGCGCCTGCGCCCGGAGTCCCTGGCGGTCAAGATCGGCGGCCTCTCCATCGCCGACTTCACGGCTCTACCCCTCAATCGCGCCCTTTCCGCCGCCATCAATCTCACCTTCACGGAGCGCGAAGCACTGGTGGCGGAGCGCATTCGCCGCGAGATCGTGGAGCGTCTGGAATTCCTTTGCGCCGTCGGCCTCAACTACCTGGCCCTCGACCGCAACGCCGCCACGCTTTCCGGCGGCGAGGGCCAGCGCATCCGGCTGGCCACGCAGATCGGCTCGCGGCTGCGCGGCGTCCTCTACGTCCTCGACGAGCCCTCCATCGGCCTTCATCAACGCGACAACAATCGCCTGATCCAGGCTCTCGAAAAACTTCGCGACCTGGGAAATACCGTCCTGGTCGTAGAACACGACGAAGACACCATTCGCCACGCTGACTACGTATTGGACCTGGGCCCAGGAGCGGGCCGCCTGGGCGGATGCGTGGTGGCCGAGGGCACACCGGCGCAGATCATGGCCTGCCCCGAGTCGCTGACCGGCCGTTATCTCTCTGGCGCGGCCACCATGCTGCAGCGCGAGCACCCGCGACCGCTGACGGGTAAGTGGCTCACGGTGACGGGAGCCCGCGAGCACAACCTGCAGGACATCTCCATCCGCATTCCCCTTGGCGTCATGACCGTCGTCACCGGCGTCAGCGGCAGCGGCAAGAGCACACTGATCAACGACATTCTCTACCGCTCCCTCGCCCAAACCATCTACGGTTCACGCGAGGAGCCCGGCGTACACGATTCGCTTACCGGCGCGGAACAGCTGGACAAGGTGGTGCGCATCGACCAGTCACCCATCGGGCGCACACCGCGCTCGAATCCGGCTACCTATACCCAAGTTTTTTCGCCCATCCGCGATTTATTCGCCATGCTTCCCGAGTCGCGTGAGCGCGGCTACAAGGCCGGCCGCTTCAGCTTCAATGTGACGGGAGGCAGATGTGAAGCCTGCCAGGGCGACGGCCAGCGGCGGATTGAAATGAATTTCATGCCCGACGTTTACGTAGAGTGCGAGGTCTGCAACGGACGCCGCTACAACCAGGAGACGCTGGCGGTCAAATTTCATGGCCACTCGATCGCCGACATTCTCGACCTGACCATTGAAGACGCACTGCCCGTTCTGGCCGACGTGCCACTGGTGCGCCAGAAGCTGCAAACCCTGGTGGATGTGGGCCTGGGCTACGTCCACCTGGGACAAAGCGCCACAACGCTTTCCGGCGGCGAGGCGCAGCGAATGAAGCTGGCTCGCGAGCTGAGCAAACGCCAGACGGGACGGACCCTTTATCTGCTCGACGAACCCACTACCGGCCTGCATTTCGACGACGTCCGCAAGCTGCTTGAAGTGCTGCATCGCCTCGCGGATCTGGGCAATTCCGTCATCATCATCGAGCACAACCTGGACGTGATTCGCAACGCCGACTGGATTCTCGATCTTGGGCCAGAAGGCGGCGAAGACGGCGGCCGTGTGGTGGGCGAAGGCCGGCCTGCAAAAATCGCCGCGACTCCCGGCTCCTACACCGGCCAGTTCCTGACGCGTTATTACGCATCCAGCAACGGGAAGCTGGCAGCGATCGATGAAAACGAGGAGCCGGCGATTTTCGATCTTGAAGCGGCAGACTCGACCGGCCCTGGCGAAAGGGTGGAAGACGACAAACCCGAGCCCGCAAAAACAAAGCGCGCCCGACGTAACACTCCTGCCGAAGCAGACCTTGCATCCACGCGCGCAAAAGCCGGCCGCCCCGCTTCAGCCGAGACTACCGCTCATAACACCGGCCCGCGCAAGAAGAAAACGGGCCGAGCATGAACACCGAATCTGAGCGCGACCCCCTAAGCCCGCAAGGCTCCATCCCCGAAGGTGATGCCGGCGGGCCAGAGATTCCGGACGCGCCACCCTTCCCGCCTGTTTCTGCGGAAGGGGTGGAGGACCGGGAACCCCAGCCGGCGCCAATTGATCCGGACCAACTCATTCCAGCCGAGCCGCCGTTCTTCCAATCCTGGTCCTTGCCCGAGCAACCACCGCCCCCGCCACGCATCCCTCACTTCGGGCATCTCCTCATCCTCATCGGCCTTCTTGGCTTCGGCCTGGTGTGCGCCGGTCTCCTGACCCGCGCCGCGCTGCACGCCCATCTGTTTGGTGTGTCCACCGCCAATCAAGCCGAAACCGACATTCACTATACGCTGGGCAGCATTGCCGTCCTTTATCTCGTCACGTTTGCCGCAAGCCTCTTCGTTTTTCCGCTTTTCTGGCACAGGAGCTTCTTTGCCGGCGTGCAATGGAACGCTGCAATCGCACACCGCCGCTTCTGGCTCCTGATGACAGCCGCCTGCGCCTGCTTTATGCTCGCCTTGATCGACCAGCTCGTCCTGCCTGGCCCTACCAACGCCCCCATCGACAAGCTCTTTCAGACATCCACGGAAGCCTGGCTGCTGTTCGCCTTCGGCGTCACTTTCGCGCCCTTCTTTGAAGAAATCTTCTTCCGCGGATTCCTGTTGCCCGCCCTTTGCACGGCTTGGGACTGGGCCATGGAGCGGAGCACTGGCAGGCCCCCGCGGCCGCTCGACCACACCGGCCAGCCTCAGTGGTCCGTCTTCGCCATGATTCTCGGCTCCATCCTCACCAGTCTCCCCTTTGCCTGGATGCACGCCGAGCAGACCGCCTACTCGCTTGGGCCGTTTCTTCTTCTGGTCTGCGTGAGCCTGGTGCTTTGCTGGACACGGCTCGCGACACGCTCGCTGGCCGCCAGTGTCCTGGTCCACGCGTCCTACAACTTCTTGCTGTTTTCGCTTATGCTCCTCGGGACCGGCGGGTTCAAGCATCTGGATAAGATGTGAGCATATGGAAACGGCGAACCTGCGGCAGCATGGTGTGGAAGGATCCCGTAGCAAGAGAAGACTAAGGCCCCGTAAGTTCCGCAGCCTGATAGTCCACCTCCAACCCCCAATTCACCAAGACATAGTTCCTACCGTGCACCTGACCGTTCGCCGTTGCAATGGTAAGTTTGCGCGAAAGCACATCTTCGACAAACGCGGGTCGAGCAGATTGCCCAACAGCGTTGGCGATGATGGAAAGCAGCTGAGGCTCAGTTGTGCCAGGGGTTTGCCGCGCGGTGATCAGCGCCGCGGCTGCGGCGTTGATGCCGCCATTCTGCACCTGGATATCGAAACACAGGGCGAGCCCCAGCTCACTGACAAGACCGTAGTCCTGAGCTAACTGGATGGCCGGAATCATGTATTGGGCGTTGGCAAGTGCAAGCTGTTTGGCCTGCACAACCGGGTTCGACCCGAAGCTCGCAAACATGCCGAGCCACGGTTGGGCAAGCGATCCATGTGGAAGAGTAATGGAGTTTGCCCAGGCAAGCTGATTGGCGGGTGTATCTTGCATGATTTGCAGCAACTGCGCAGTGTTTGCCCCGAATGCCTGGGCAACAATCTCGGGGTTGGTTGCGTTGATGGAAAGAACGATCTGCTGCACTTCGCCCGCCTGCATGGTAAAACCGATGATGCCCCAGGTGAGCAGCGCGCCATCGAAGTTGCCGACGGCGAGCGTAAAGCCCTGGCCTTCAAAGCTCGCGGTCAGCTGCAGCGATCGAATCGCGACCGCCGGAACATTAGACTGCATCAGGCTGCCCCATGTTGAGTCGTCTACCGTACCGGTCGGAGTGATGCCCTGGCCAGTCTGAAAGCCATAAACCGCATTTGCGGTGTTGCCCCCATAATCCCCGTCAACACCTCCGGTATCAAAGCCCTGGGAATTGAGCTGTGACTGAATCTGCCTGACCACATCGCCGAATGCGCCACATCCTTGAATTATCCGCATGTGATTTCCTCTCATTCGCAGCATGACAGTGACTGCTTAAGGAGATAAATGCGGCACCTCGCCGCACGGGGAAACAATGAACCTGCCTGATTGCCACGCAGCCTACTGCAAGAATGTGCACTGGGCGATCCAGCTATCCATCGGCCGTTGTCATCCGGGAGCTCGAATCTCCTAATGTTGCAGGAGTCTACAGCATTTCCGCGGTCAACTCCGAGTTTCCCTCGTTTTTTTTCGATAAAATCGAATGCAATGACCACCCCCACCCACGCACAGCAATTGCTCACCCTACTGGCCCGGCAAAGCTTTCGTCTCGGCAAGTTCACGCTCTCCTCCGGCGGCACGAGCGACTACTACATCGACTGCCGCACCACCACGCTCGATGCGGAAGGCGGGCGGCTTACTGGCGAAGCGATTCTCGATCTTTTGCATCGACACAGGATTGAGGCCGACGCCGTCGGTGGTCTCACGCTGGGCGCGGACCCCATGGTTTCCAACGTGGCCACGGCCAGCGCCTGGCGCGTGCAAACCGATCCCGACGCCCGGCTCATCCACGGCTTTCTGGTCCGGAAGGCCGAGAAGGCCCACGGGACGGGCCGCCGCATCGAAGGGTTTAGCCGCCCCGGCGCGCGCGTCGTGATCGTGGACGACGTCTGCACCACCGGCGCCTCCACGATCACCGCCATTGAAGCCGCACGCGAATCCGGAATGATTGTCGCCGCGGTGGTTTGCTTCGTGGAGCGCGAGGAAGCGAACGGGCGTCCGGCGGTTGAGGCGTCTGCGGAAGGGGCGCCGTTCTTCAGCTTGTTCACGGCGAATGACGTGCGAGCGGAGCACGTGAGGCAGCTTTCGACTTCCAGCTCTTAGCTTTCAGCTTTTAGCTTCGAGCTTCTGGCAGCTACCCTTATGGATCTTTACGAGAAAATCCGCACCCTGCCCACTCAGCCTGGCGTTTATCTCTACAAGAACGCTGAGGGCGAGGTCATCTACGTCGGGAAGGCCAACAACCTGCGTTCCCGCGTCCGTTCTTACCTGCTTGAGGCTAATCAGGCCAACGTCAAAACCGGCTCGCTGATGCGCGAGGCTGTCGATCTGGACTACATCCTCGTGGCCAACGAGCATGAAGCTCTGGCCCTCGAAAACAACCTCATCAAGCAGCGCAAGCCGCGGTTCAACATCCTGCTGCGCGACGACAAGACCTACCCTTACGTGAAGCTCACGCTGGGCGACCGTTTCCCCAAGGTATTTGTCACTCGGCGCCTGCGCAAGGACGGCTCCGCCTACTACGGGCCTTATTTTCCCGGGAATCTCGCGTATCGCATCGTCGAGCTCATCCATCGCAGCTTTCTTATTCCCAGTTGCAAGGTCGATTTGAGCCGCTACCATCCGCGCGCGTGCCTACAGTACTATATTCACCGGTGCCTGGGCCCGTGCGTCGAGGGCTTTACGACCGTCGAGACTTACGCAGCCGCTGTGCGCGA
>Ga0302326_10031878_pt1 | contig 10519 bp, 11 predicted proteins | sample Palsa_T0_3_FD_202264 | JGI IMG/M metagenome (GOLD analysis project Ga0302326, IMG submission 202264) | Peat permafrost microbial communities from Stordalen Mire near Abisko, Sweden - Palsa_T0_3 | ecosystem: Environmental > Terrestrial > Soil > Palsa > Peat permafrost | place: Sweden: Abisko... | reverse complement strand
AAACGCCATCGGGAGCGGTACAATTTCAGCGACTCAAAGCTACATACTGTGCTGCGCCGACTCATCCGGAGAATGAAATGAAATTCAAGTCGACCTCGAAATCCTCGGCCGCCCGGCTCCTCTGCGCAGCCACCGTATTCCTCTGCGCCGCGCTCGCCGCCGCCACACAAGCGCCAGCACAAACACCAGCCCAGCAGCCCGCCCAACCTCCCCGCCCCGGCGCCCCCGCCGCCCCTCGCGTCAACAACAGCTTCCGCCCTCGCGGCCGCCATCTCATCTACGTCGCGCTGCCCGGCTCGCTTGAGCGCGCGGGCTGGCTCAATGGCACAGGCATCGTCGTCCTCGACGCCGACGACAACTATCGCTTCGTCAAGCGCATCCCCACCTGGGACTACGCCGCCAGCATGAGCCCCGAGCAGGTCTCCGGCATGGCCGCCAGCCCCGTCACCAACCTCATCTACGTCGCCGCGCGCGGCCGCCTCGGCGCCATAGACATGGGCACCGACAAGATGGTCTGGTCCGTCACCCTCGACGGCAAATGCTGCGAGCGTCCCCAGGTCACCCCCGACGGCAAGATCGTCGTGGTCGGCGGCGACCTGCAGGACTACTGGTACGAAGTGGACGCGGTGACCGGCAAGCTGATCGGCAAGCTCGAAGCCCCCGAAAGCCCCAACTCGCACAACCTCAACCTCAGCGCCGACGGCAAGACCGCCTTCATGTCGCCCAACAACAAGGTGATGACCATCTCCGATGTCGCGTCGCGCCAGGTCATCAAGACCATCCGCTTCCCGGACAACATCCGCGTCTTCGTGCTCAACAAGGACTCGACCAAAATCTACGCCAACAACAATAACTTCCTCGGCTTCCTCATCGCCGATGTCGCCACCGGCAAGGTCACCAAGACCGTCGAGGTCACCAGCGAAGACTGGAAGTCGAAGTGGAACGTCAAACCCACTCCGCGTATCCCCCACGGCTGCCCCAGCCACGGCATCGCACTCACCCCCGATGAAAAAGAGATATGGCTCGCCGACGGTATCTTCAAAAAAATCCACATCTTTTCCAACACCGACGACCCCAAAGAGATCGACACCATCGACACCCCGGAGGGCACCTACTGGCTCACCTTCGGCCTGGACGGCAAACTCGCCTACTCCTCCTCGGGCGACGTCATCGACGTCAAGACCCACAAGATCGTCGGCCAGATGAAGGACGAGTACGGCCACACCATGTTCAGCGAGAAACTGCTCGACATCACCTTCGACAACGGCCACGCCCAGCGCGTCTCCAACCAGTTCGCCAACAGCTTCGGCGACTACCTCACCGCGGAAAAACTCGGCGTCGGCCCGCACGTCACCCCCATGCCCGGCAGCGCGCCCATCACGCTGACCGGTGTCGACCCCGCCAACCCGCAATGAGTCAGCGCAAGCCGAGCAGCCTGCTTCTTCTCTTCAGCGCCGGGCTGCTCGCACCCGCGCTCTTCGCCGCAGCATGGGCCCCACCCCCGTCCCCGGCAGCACCCGCTCCGCAAGCTCCCGACTACGCCCGCGAGTTCCAATCCATCAACGCCGTCTGCGCCCGCTGCCACAACCTGCAAATCGTCGACACGCCCCGCAGCTACGACGCCTGGCACGACACCGTGCAGAGGATGATCGATCTCGGTGCCAACGGCAGCGACGAGCAGCTCGACGACATCATGGACTACCTCCACCACACCATGACCACCATCAACGTCAACACCGCCGATCCCGACGAACTCGTGATCGTCCTCGACATCTCCGAGAAAACCGCGAACGCCATCGTCGCCCGCCGCACACTGAAAAAATTCACCGGCCTGGCCGACCTAAAATCGATCCCAGGCATCCATGCATCCACCGTCACCTCCAAGTCCGCGATGATCTTCTTCAACTGAACTTCCTTCGCATCCAATCTCATCAAGCAACCACACGGAGCCCTCCCCATGAACGCCCACGGCTACGCCGTCCACGACGCCACCTCCCCATTCGCGCCCTTCGCCTTCTCGCGCCGCGACCCCGGCCCCAATGACGTCGTCATCGAGATCGCCTTCTGCGGCATCTGCCACTCCGACATCCACCAGGTGCGCAATGAGTGGGGCAACTCGATCTATCCCATGGTCCCCGGCCATGAGATCGTCGGGCGCGTCACCGCCATCGGCCCCGCCGTCACCAAATTCAAGCCAGGCGACCTCGCCGGCGTCGGCGTCATGGTCGACTCCTGCCGCGTCTGCGCCAACTGCCGCGCCAACCAGGAGGCCTACTGCACCAAGGGCTTCGTCGGCACCTACAACGCGCGCGACTACGCCGGCGCGCTCGTCTTCGGCGGCTACTCCAACAACATCGTCTGCCACCAGCGTTACGTCCACTCCATCTCGCCCAAACTCAGCGGCAAGCTCGCCGCCGTCGCGCCTCTGCTCTGCGCCGGCATCACCACCTACTCGCCGCTGCGCCACTGGAAGGCCGGCCCCGGCAGCAAGGTCGGCGTCGTCGGCCTCGGCGGCCTCGGCCACATGGGGCTCAAATTTGCCCATGCCTTCGGCGCGCATGTCGTCCTGTTCACCACCTCACCCAACAAGATCGACGACGCCCTCAAACTCGGCGCCGACGAGGTCGTCATCTCCAAAGACCCCGCCGCCATGGCCCGCCACACGGCGAGCTTCGACTTCATCCTCGACTGCGTCTCCGCGCCCCACGACGTCAACCAGTACCTCGCGCTGCTTTGCCTCGACGGCGTCATGTGCCTTGTCGGTCTGCCCGACACCCCCGTGCAGATCGCCCCTTTCTCCATCATCACCAACCGCCGCTCCTTCGCCGGCTCCATGATCGGCGGCATGAAGGAGACCCAGGAGATGCTCGACTTCTGCGCCGGCCACGACATCGTCTCCGACATCGAGCTCACCTCCATCGACAACCTCGCCGCAGCCTACAACCGCGTCGTCCGCTCCGACGTCAAATACCGCTTCGTCATCGACATGTCCACCCTCAAACCCTGACACCTTGCACCTCGTACCTCGCATATGCCCACCCTCACCGAAGCCGACATCCTTGCCGCGCTGCGCGACTGCTACGACCCCGAGGTCCCCTGCAACATCGTCGACCTCGGCCTCGTCTACGCCGTCGCCATCGCGCCCGACCCCGACGCCCCCGGCGCAGGCATCCCCGGCGTCCCGCCGCGCCATCGCGTCCACATCTCGCTCACCCTCACCTCGCCCGGCTGCCCCGCGCACACCCAGATCGTCGCCCAGATCGAGGGCCGCCTCTCCGCCTTCCAGACCATCAGCCGCACCGAAGTCGCCCTCGTCTGGCAGCCCCCATGGACGCCGCAGCGCATCTCGCCCGAAGGCCGCAAGCGCCTCGGCATCGAGTAGCCGCCATGCCTCGTGCCCCCAAACCCGCGCCCACTCCGCCCCCGCCCTCCCGCCCCCGCGACCTCCTCCAACCCACCCCTTTCCCCATCCATCCCTTCGACCAGATCCACGGCGTCGACACCAGCGGCCTCGTCCCCGCCAACCATCTCCTCACCGGCCATCCCAACGACCAGCACATCACCGCCTACTACGCCGTCGCGCCCAGCATCCTGCGCGCGCTCATCCGCCACTGGCGCGAGACCATCCCGCCCCACCCCATCCACCGCTACACCTTCATCGATATCGGCGCCGGCAAGGGCCGCGGCCTGCTCGTCGCCAGCGAGTTCCATTTCCGCAAAGTCATCGGCATCGAGCTCAACCCCGCCCTCGCCGCCATCGCCCGCGGCAACGCCGCCCTCTGGATCCGCGCCCACGCCGCCGACCCCACCGCCCCGCCCATCGCGCCCATCGAGGTCCTCGAGCAGGACGCGCTCGACTTCGATCTCCCCGCCGCCCCCACCCTACTCTTCCTCTTCCACCCCTTTGAGGCGCCCGTCCTCAGCGAACTCCTCCGCCGCATCGAGGCCCAACTCGCCCCGCGCGCGCCCACCGCATCACTCGACCTCCTCTACGTCAACGCCGAGTGCGCCAACGTCCTCGACTCCAACCGCGCCTTCACCCAGCTCTTCCTCGATAACGTCCCCATGTCCCCCGAGGACCACACCGCCGACCTCGAAGCCATCGCCCGCCAAAAAGAATACGGCTCCACCGGCGACGAAGAGTGCGCCATCTACCGCTTCACCCCCTAGCCTTCAACTGACAACCTGCAACCTGCAACTGACAGCTGCACCCTACTTCACCCTCACAACCAACCCCCGCTCATCCCCCTCCCCATGCTCCATATAAATCTCCCCGCCCGCCATCTTCACCACGCTCTCGAACCGCTCGCCCCACTCGACCAGCACCAGCGCGTTCTCATATCCCGCCATCTCGTCCAGCCCCAGCACCGCAATCTGCTCCTCTGTCTCCAGCCGATACAGGTCCAGATGAAACAGCCTGACTGACCTCCCCACATATTCATGCATGATCGTGAATGTCGGGCTCGTCACCTCATCCTCGGTCGCCGCGCCCAGCGCCGCCGCAATCCCCTTCACCAGCGTCGTCTTCCCCGCGCCAACCTCACCGCGCAGGATCACCACCCGTGGCGCCGGCATCAGCATCTCCGCCACGCGCTCCCCCAACTCCAGCGTCCCCTCCACCGACCGCGTCTTGAACCGCCGCTCCCTCAAGCCTCTTCCCCATTCATCCCGCAGATCCACGTCAGCCCATCCCCATCCCTCACCCGATACCGGAACGCATCGGTCAAATGTGTAACCGTATCGGTTGCAAGGACCGTATGCTCGTCCATCGCCTGCGCCAACCCGCTGTTGCCTCTTACACAACAGTCCCCGGCCAGCCCATGCAGACACACCGCCGCCTCCACCGCCCGCGCCGCATCCTCCCCATACTGCGCCAGCATCGCCGCCACGATCCCCGTCAAAATATCCCCGCTCCCACCCTTCGCCATCGCCGGGTTCCCGCTCGTATTCACCGCCACCCGCCCATCCGGATGCGCCACCAGGGTCCTCCATCCCTTCAGCACCAGGGTCAGCCTGTGCTCGGTCGCAAACCGCCGCGCCAGCCCCACCCGGTCCGCCTCGACCTCCCTGATCGTCATCCCCGCCAGCCGCGCCATCTCCCCCGGATGCGGCGTCAGCACCAGCACCCGCCCCTCGCCATTCAACTCCGCCGACCGCCCCTCAAACGCATTCAGCCCATCCGCATCCGCCACCATCGGCAACTTCACCCTCGTCACCAGCGCCCGCGCAAACTCGCTCGCCTCGCCCCTCGTCGACAACCCCGGCCCCACCGCCACCACCGTAATTTTCTTCGCCCGGATCAACTCCTCAATCCCATCCAGATTCGCCAGCGACACCGCGCCCTCCGGCCCCTCCTTCAACGCCGCCATCATCAACTCCGGAGCAATTCCCGCAACCATCCCCACCACCGACTTCGGCACCGCCGCCGTCACCAGCCCCGCGCCCGTCCTCATCGCCGCCAGGCTCGCCATCGACGGCGCGCCCGCCGTCCCATAGCTCCCGCCCACCACCAGCACATGCCCGTACTTGCCCTTGTTCGCGTTCACATCCCGCGGCACCTCCGAAATCGCCTTCGCCGACCCCGCCCAATGCAGCCCACTCTCCGACACCACCGCCGCATCCGGCGTCCCAATCTCCGCCACCACCACCGGCCCACTCGCCCGCCCCGCCTTTCCCGATCCCGCCCTCGCCGATCCCGCCCTCGCCGATCCCGCCATATGCCCAAACACATGCGCCAGCTTCGGCCGCGTAAACGTCACCACCGCATCCGCGCGATACGCGCCCTCCGCCCTCTGCTCCATCGAATCCGCGTCCCACCCGCTCGGCAGGTCCACCGCAACCACCGGCACATCCATCCCCGCCACCAACTCACGCACATCAGCCGCTACCCCGCGTAGCGGCGGCTTGAACCCCGTCCCCACCACCGCATCGATCAGCAACTCCGCCGACCCGATCGCCCCCCGCACCTCCGCCAGCCCCGCCTCATCCACCACCTCCCGGACCGCAACCCCCGCCTCCTTCAGCCGCGCCAGCGCCTCCGCCGCCTCACCCTTAACTTCATCCTCGCGCCCCAGCAGCACCACCTCCACCGCGACCCCGGCCTCCGCCAGCACCCGCGCCGCCACCATCCCATCGCCGCCGTTGTTGCCCTTGCCGCAGAGCACCGTCACCCGTTCCGCCGCCGCATAATGCCGCAGGCAGAACCGCGCCACCGCCGCGCCTGCATTCTCCATCAGGATCGCCGCCGGCACGCCGAACTCGGCTGCAGTCAGAATCTGCATCTGTCCCTTCTACGCGAATCCACCCATCCACGCCAACCACGTCAGAAGTATCTGCTTGAGCTTAGGGCTGACCGGCTCAAAGCTTACAGCTCAGGAAATGGCCTCGTCTTTACGCTCGCATGCCGCTGCATTTGCAAGCTGCGAAAACGCCTCTCCGTGGGGAAAACAGGCCTCTTCAGATTCCCCTACAGGTGGTACACCCTGTCCGCGATCAGCACCAGCCCCAGCGTCAGCGTCGCGATCACCACCTCGCCCACCGCGCCGACCAGGAACGGCCGCGCCCCTTGCCGGAAGAGGTCCCGCAGATTCGTGCGCAGGCCCACCCCGGCAAAGGTCAGCAGAAACGCCCATCGGCTGAGGTTGCCCAGCGTCACCAGTTGCGCCTTGTTGAACCCCAGAAAGATCAGCGAAGCAAACTCCGGATGCGCCTTCGCGTCAATGCCGCCAAGCGTCGCCAGCAGCGAAATAAACAGGAACCCCAGCACGAACTTTGGAAACTTGTGCCACAGGAACGCGCCCTTATTATCCAGTTCCGCCCGGCAGGTCGGGCTCGCGTGCGCCGCGGCCACCGCCAACTCCGCAGTGCCGCCCGCATCTCCGCTCTCATCGGGTCCCTTCCGCGCAGGCGCGCTGCCCAGCCCCGCCTTGCGCAGCAGGTTCGCATATACTGGATCGCAACCGCCAGCACCACAAACCCGATCAGCGCATTGCGGCACGTCTTGGCCAGCACCGCAAACTTACCCGCCGCGTCCGAGTAAAGCGCGCCCGCCGCCGTCGCCTCCGCCGTGTTGTCCACCGCCAGGCCCGCCCACAGTCCGTAAGCGTGGTCGCTCATGTGCAGCACATGGCCGATCAGCGGAAACGTGAACAGCGAGATCGCGCCCAGCGCCAAAATCGCCGCGATCGCAGTCGAAGAGTCCTCCTCGTCCGCATCGATCGCGCCCTGCGTCGCAATGATCGCCGACACCCCGCAGATCGACGAGCCCACCGAGAGCAGCGTCGTCAGCCGCGGGCTCAGCGAGAAGGCCCGCCCAAGCCAGGTCATGAACGCGAACGACAGCGCAAACGCAACCAAAATCAGCGCCAGCGAAATCCCGCTCAGCTTCAAAATGTCGCCCAGCACAAACCGCGCCCCCAGCAGGATAATCCCCGCCTTCAGCCAGAACTCGTACGTCGCCACCCCGGCGCGAAAGATGCGCGGCAGGCCAACCGTATTCGCAATCAAAATCCCGAACAGGATCGCCCACAGAACGTACTCGATATTCGGCAGCGTCAGGTGGTGCGTCTTGCCATACACAGCAATCGAATGCTCGATGAACTTGCCGACGTATCCCACCGCCGCAAGCAGCGCGATGCCCGGCAACAGCCCGAGCAGCGTCGCGTTATCTGCCGCGGGAGCGCTGGCGTCTCGCTGCACACTCGCAGCATTCACATCCGAAATTGGTGCTTTGGTGGCCATTGAAATTCTCCTTGAATTTTTGCGCGGACCAGCTGCGCTACCAGGGGACGGTCTTGAGCACGCCGATCCGGACAAACAGCGCAAGCGCAAGCGATAAAACGACGGCCCAAAGATCGAGCGAAAGACGGGGCTTTGCCATGGGACTGCTCCTGAAGATGAATTTTGGAAAAAGGAAGCTGCTGCGCTTATCGCGCGCGAGGGGGGAGGCTACCGGCTACAACAGCCGCAGAACATCAGGTGCAATTGCGCGAATTGGCGAGAGACCTTCATGTGCCGATTTAGTGTACACCAGCGCCCGGAAAAGTCGATGAACAACACGCCGCCGCGCCAAAGTTGCGCGCAACCCACCCCTGCCGGCACGGGTTCAGTCTCGTGTAGCAAGGAGGCCGTTATGAAATTCGCAAAGCTCGCAACTCTCAAAGCATTCGCCGCCAAAGCAACTCTGGCCCTCACCGCTGCAGCCGCGCTCATCGTCGCCGTTCCCACCCCCGCCCAGGCGCAGGAGTTCGCAGTCGCAAGACCGCCATTCGCCCGCCCTGGCTTCGCGTTCGACCGGCGTCGCGAGTTCTCGCGCCGCGAGCAGTTCGATCGCCGCGAGGCCTTCCGTCACCAGGAGTGGAATCGCGCGCATCGCTTCCACGGCTTCTACCGCTAGGCTGTATCGACCTATCGACGAAGCGTAAGTGGTTGACTGATATAGAAATTGTCATCCTGGTTCCCCGACGTTCACAAGGCCGGCCGCGGCATCCACTCCGCGCCGGCCTTGTCGCATCCCCACCCCCCCAAAATCCCACCCCATTTTTTAGCCCGAAAGTTGCACCATCCCCGCGAAAGTTGCATGGTCTTCTCCTCCTCCGCTCGGTAGCTTGGGACGAGGAGTTCCCGATGAATCTGCGCCGCCCTGCGCTCTCGCTGATGGCCCTGCTCGCCTTGCCCCTCGCCCTCATCCTGGCAGGATGCAGCAAAGTCAACTCCATCGCCATCCAGCCCGGCGCCGGCGTTGAGACCCTCACCGCAGTCGGCCAGACCGCCCAGTTCAGGGCCATCGCCACCGAGGAGGTCGGCTCAGCCGTCCCCACCACCTCCGACATCACCACCTCAGTCACCTGGTCCGTCAGCAACCCCTCGGTCGCCACCATCAACTCCTCCGGCATCGCCACCGCGGTCGGCCCCGGCTATACCCAGGTCACCGCCGAGTCCAACGGGATCACCGCGAACTCGGACCTCACCGTCACCATCCCAGCCGGCGCCACCGGCACCGCCAGCGGCAGCATCGCCTCCCTCGCCATCATTCCCAGCACCCAATCCGTCGCATCGCCCAGCCAGACCAGCCAGTTCCTCGCCATCGGCACCACCTCCACCGGCGCCACGCTCAACCTCACCAGCCAGGTCACGTGGGGCTCCAGCAGCCCGCAGATCGCCACCATCGGCCCTTCCACCGGCCTCGCAACCGCGGTCGGCCAAGGCACCACCACCATCACCGCCATTTACAACACCACCGGCGGCACCGTCGTCGCCTCCACCGCCACCTTCACCGTCACCGGTGGCACCTCGGAGAAGTACACCGCCGTCTCCGTCATCCCCGGAACTCAGGCCCTCTCCGCCTCCGGCCAGACCGGCCAGTTCATCGCCCTCGGCACCTCCGGAACCACTGGCCTCGCCACCGACGTCACCAGCTCCGCCCAGATCAGGTGGAGCTCTAGCATCCCCTCCATCGCCTCCATCAGCGCCTCCGGCCTCGTCACCGGCCTCAGCGTCGGCACCACCACCGTCACCGCCGAGCTCACCAACACCGACGGCAGCGTCGTCTCCAACACCGCCACCGTCAACGTCTCCGCCACCGCCGCGCCCGAGCCGCTCCTCTCCCTCACCATCATCCCCGCTACCGTCACCGTCGGCAATCTGCAGGACACCGCCCAGTTCCTCGCCATTGGCACCTTCTCCACCGTGCCCTACGTCCGCGACCTCACAAACTCATCCACCCTCACCTGGATCTCGTCCGAGCCCAGCGTCTTCCCCGTCAACTCCAACACCGGCGGCAACTCCGGCGCCTCCGCCGGAATCGTCACCGCCTACGGCAAGAGCAGCGACGGCACCATCCAGACCGCCACTGCAACCTTCAACTGCCCCCTCACCCTCCCCAACCCCAACGGCAACCCTCCCACCCCCGGCACCTGCTTCACCGGTTCGCAGGCGCCCTCGCTCCTCTCCACGCTCACCGTCTACAACGAGGGCCTCAACACCACCAACTGGCTGGTCACCGCCCCCTCCGCCACCGGCACGCCCAACGTCCTGCACTGCGGCCCCGCCTCCGCCGCCGGCGGCTCGGTCTGCGTCGCAACCTACCCGGTCGGCACCACCGTCACCCTCACTGCTCCCAACACCGGCGCGGCCTTCGGCGGCTGGTCCTCCAACTGCACCCAGATCGGCACCATCACCTCCACCGGCCCCAACAGCTGCACCGTCGTCGTCACCACCAACGACACCGTCGGCGCCATCTTCAACTAGCCGAGATAGAGACGAAGCCCAGCGGATTAATCCAGACAGAAATTATCATCCTGACCCTGACCCTGAACAACGTGAAGGGGAAGGGGAAGGACCTGCTGTTTCCCTCGCGGGCACAACAGAGCTGAAGGCCCGTGCTAAATCTCCCCGCTCCCCCCTCAAAACCTGTGGAACATAAAAAACGCTCCGGCCACCAAACACACAAACGCCGCCGCGTGGTTCCAATGCAAATGGTCCTCGAAATAAAGCACTGAGAACACCCCAAACACGCTCA
>Ga0302326_10031877_pt1 | contig 10519 bp, 9 predicted proteins | sample Palsa_T0_3_FD_202264 | JGI IMG/M metagenome (GOLD analysis project Ga0302326, IMG submission 202264) | Peat permafrost microbial communities from Stordalen Mire near Abisko, Sweden - Palsa_T0_3 | ecosystem: Environmental > Terrestrial > Soil > Palsa > Peat permafrost | place: Sweden: Abisko... | reverse complement strand
ACCGTAGTCACCGCGGATGGACACGAGACCAAAGGTTTCATTATGAACGAGGATAGCTTCAGCGTTCAAATGATGGACACCAGCGAGCGTATACTTTTGTTGGAAAAGGACAAGCTGCGTTCTTTCAAGAAGAGTTCCGTATCGCTGATGCCTCCTTATAACACGACTGTCTTGAGCGACAAGGATCTACAAGACATAATCGCGTATTTGCTGAAAAAGGCCGCGCAATGAAAGGCGCGGTTTTACTAGCCTGGAGCTTGTGCGCGGGCGGCCTTTTCGGCCAAGTGACGTTCGAGCGGCTGGTTAATTCTTCAAAAGAACCACAGAACTGGCTGACTTATTCGGGAGAAGATGCCGGGCGGCACGTCAGCGCCCTGGACCAGATCAACGTTCAGAACGGGCGCTCGCTGGTCGCAAAGTGGGTCTATCAGACCGGCGCGCCTGGGGACGGCTCCAATGGCAGGTTTGAAAACACACCGCTGGTTGTCGATGGCATTCTCTACGGCACGGCCCAGGACGGGCGTGTGTTTGCTCTGGATGCGCGCACTGGGCGTCCTATCTGGCGATACCAGCGTCAATTGCCGAAGGACATTCGGCCATGTTGCGGGCGAGTGAATCGCGGGCTCGCCATCCTCGGGGACAAGGTTTTCTTCGGGACACTGGATGCCCACGTCATGGCGTTGGATGCCAAGACGGGACATGTTGTTTGGGACGTCGCGGCAGTTGACTACAAGAAGGGTTATAGCTTCACGGCCGCGCCGCTGGCGGTGAAGAACCTCATCATCATCAGTCCCGCTGGCGGCGAATATGGTATTCGCGGCTTCGTCGATGCTTACGACGCCGATACCGGCCAGCGAAAGTGGCGATTCAACACCGTGCCCGAACCCGGGCAACCGGGGAACGAGACCTGGGAAGGCGATTCCTGGAAGACCGGTGGCGCGCCTGGGTGGGTCACGGGCGCCTATGACCCGGTGAGCAACCAAATCTTCTGGACCACGGGCAATCCCGCGCCATCCAACCGCGGCGTGGGTCGCACCGGCGACAACTTGTACAGCGATTGCTTGCTGGCGCTGGATGCTGACACGGGAAAGCTGAATTGGTATTTCCAATTCACCAAGCACGATACACACGATTGGGATGCCACCGAGGTGCCTGTCATGATCGACTTGGATGGCAAACATTTGATCGTGCAAGCGAACCGAAACGGGTTTTTCTATGTTTTGGACCGCCCCACTGGGAAGCTCCTCTCAGCCACTCCGTTCGGCGCGGTGACATGGAGTCACGCCAAGGACGCCCGGCTCCAGACAAGGATATCGAGCCGACGCCCGAAGGCCGGCGGTTATGTCCTGGCGCGGTTGGCGTCACCAACTGGTATTCGCCCTCATTTAATCCGAAAACGGGCCTTTTCTATGTGACCGCCAGTGAGAATTGCGACATTTTCAGCACCGCTCCGCAGAAATATGAAGCGGGCAACGCTTTTTATGGCAGTGCCTACGGTCCAGCGAATGATTCGCCAGGTGGCGGAGCGGTTCGCGCCATCGATCCACTGACGGGACAGTTGAAGTGGGAGTACCAGCATATTTCGTATTCGGCGTCTGGTCTGCTGTCCACTGCCGGGGGACTTGTGTTTACCGGTGACGCTCAGGGAAATTTCATCTTATTGGACGCCAATTCCGGCAATGTACTTTGGCATTTTCTGGCCGGAGGAGAGATTCATAGCGCGCCAATTGCTTTCGCAGTGGATGGAAAAGAATACGTGGTCATCGCCGCCGGGACCGCGCTCTTCGCGTTCGGCCTACCTTAGATCAAGCTTCAGCGCTTCGCGCCGGGCAGCGCCTGAACCGTTGTGTTCTTCAAGAACTCGCTCTCTGTAAACTCGGTCCTTTCCCCCGGCCTTTTCCCAGGGGCCGGGAGCAACCGCGCGGCAAGTGGCTTGCTCCACTTATAGGCGAGCGAGGCGAGATCCCCTAAAATGCGCGCAATCTGCTCCTCGCTAACATCGCCTTGTAATGGCACCGTGTCCAGCCCGCCGGCGCACACCGCTGAGTAAGCCAGCATCGAGTCCAAGTTGAAGGTCCCTTCCGCCCACCGGCGGGCCAGAACATTGTCCTCGAGTATCGGAACCATCAGGCCCGAGTAACCGGTGCGTTTCACGGGCGTCGATTGTACGGCGTGGGTAATAATCCTCGCGGCAGTCAAAGTGCCGCTGCTTCCAAACGGTCCACCGATGAATGCTTCGATCGCACCGCCGATGGAGCGGTCCCCGAGCGGCGCGGGAGTGGCGTCGATGCCTTCGTACGTCCACCCGGTGCTGGATGCAATCTGCGTCGCCACCACCTCGGCTTCCTTGGTGTATTGAGCGAACGCATCCGTGAGATGCTGCTCAGCTTCGCGAGGATCGCGATAGCGTTGGAATATGTCAGCCACCACGTTCGCTCCTTCCATCGCAATCGCAAAAGAGTGTCCCCGGCCCAGATGAAAGGAGCCGGGGTAATATGGCCCATACGGTTTCACCATCGCAATGGCGCCAAAGTTGAAGTTGCCGTCGCCGTGCAGGCTATGCTCGGAAACCGCCTTGATCAACTTCGCTGCTTGCTGGACGGCGCGCCAGTGGATGCCCTGCTCGTCCGCCACGATCAGGTTGGCATTGACGCTGGTGTCCGCTAGAACCTCCGCCAGCAAAGCCACCGGCGCAGTGTCGTCGCCGTCGTGGATCATCGCCGGTCCGATATTAAACGCGGATCCGCCTTTCGAAGCGGCTTCGCGCATCATGCGGATCAATCGCACTGCATCCTCCCGTCCCATCCCTTTGGTGTAAACAGGGAAAGGCTGCGTGGTGATGCGTCCGCCCGCGCCTTCGAATCCGGCGCGATTCAGGGCGGTTTTTGCGGCCGCCAGGAACTTCTGTGTCTCCTCGATCTCAGAGGCGTAGTTATTCCGATCGACTTCGATGAACGCCGTGACGGCTCGAATCCGCGGACGGTTGTCGGCGGCCAGGGCCAAAGCGGCGAAGCAAAAGGCCAAAACGAGTTTTCGCGCCGCCTGAATCATGGATTTACTTTCGCGCCGTTACCGTAATCTCGACATGCGCACCCGCGCCGGCCAGTTTCGCGACGCCCACCGTGGTGCGTGTCGGGCGCGGTTCCTTGAAGAGTTGCGTGTAGACCGCATTCATACGCTGGAACAGATCAATGTCAGTTAGATAAACCTGCACCGAGACAACATCGGAGAAGTCCATGCCGCCGGCTTGGAGGATCGAACCAACATTGTTCAGGCACTGGCGAACCTCGTCGTCGAAGTTATCCGGCACCTTTTGTGTTTTGAAATCGGCTCCAGTCTGCCCGGAAACATAGAGTGTGTCGCCGACCATAATGCCCGCGCTGAAGGGTCTCCCCGCTGGGAAATCCTTGGGCGTTACGATCTTCTTGTCGGCGGCCGCGGCACAAACCACCGGCATCAGTGCGCAGGCAGCCATTATTGACATTAGATTGAGCATGCCAAGATGATAGCTTACTTAGCCAGCGCGGGGCGTAATGAACGAACGCGGGGCGTGCGACTTGAAAGTACAGGTTTTCGGAAAGGGCCGGCCAGGGTAGTGGTACACGCGGCTTTTTTTCAGCCGCGTTTTGCCCTGCCCCTTGCCCAGAATCGCGAGCCGCTCCGATGCAGTAGCCGACTGGCTGCGTGTGCGCTACTGCCCTTAATACTTCTGACCGTTGCGGCAAGATCCTGATCGCCCACGGGGCGAAGCGCAATGCGTACGTGATTGGGCATCAACACCCAGGCGCCGGATTCACATCTGGACTCAAAAACCTCTCACGCAGCGCTTTCTCGCCCGATTTGGCAAAAACGCGGCTGAAAAGCCGCGTTGTACCGGGGTGCAAAAACGCGGCTGAAAAGCCGCGTGTACCGGGGTGCAAATACGCGGCTGAAAAGCCGCGTGTACCGGGGTGCAAAAACGCGGCTGAAAAGCCGCGTTGTACCGGGGTGCAAAAACGCGGCTGAAAAGCCGCGTTGTACCGGGGTGCAAAAACGCGGCTGAAAAGCCGCGTGTACCCGGGCATTACATTTAACCATGCCACTTTGATATCGCACTCGAACGCCTTATCCAGCCTTGCCCATTCGCCCGAACAACTGCGCCGCCAGCCGAACCGACGCCTCGCCTGCCGCTCGGTCCGGGACCTCATTCGCGTCGTTGTAGCCCTCCATGTCGTTCAGCCCTTGCTGCACCACGATTCCATCCCGCCGCCCCAAGATGAACATGCCGTTGTACATCACTCCGTAGTTGACCTCCGGCTGCGGAATCAGCCACGCAATCTGCCCCCGCACCGGAACAATGGATTCGTCCTTCCACAGCGCTCGCGCTCCGTATCCAGTAGCATTGATCACCACTTTCTGCGTCAACTGGCTCAACTCTGAAGGCGAATGAAACTCCACATGCTCAATCTTGCCGCCCTCCACGAGGAAATCGTTGACCAGCTGCCGCGAGTATCCTGCAATATTGAACATGAGGCTCGAAGTCCGCTCCGCATACCGCGTGGGGAAAGGATGGCTCCCCGGAGGTAAATCCTGAGACCTCGGCGTCAAATCCCTGACGCGATCCTGATAGTGCGCGAAACCCAGCGGATCCTCGCTCGGCGAGTTCGCCGGCGCCTCAGCCGGATTGGTATCCGAAAGCGTGTATCTGTCGGCCCATTCCACGGGGTTTCCCGCCACGCCCAGGAAGCTCTCATAGGTATGAAATGAGCGGCGGCACATGGTTTCCCAAAGCGCCGGGAAATCAGGCGCCACGGAGTTCGTCAATGCCACGCGAGAGTCCGGCGACCACGTTCCGCTCGCCCGCGCCGACCGCACATCAGGCGGACGCTCCTTGGCGTAAATCGTCACTTTGGCGCCGGCGCGCAGCAGCAGAGTCGCCGAGGTCAACCCCAGCGCTCCGCACCCGATCACTGCGACATCTCGCTCCCCAACTTGCATGGCCTTTTCGACGGCAATGCTGCTAGATCCCCACGACAACGACCAACCGCTGCCGCCGTGACCATAGTTGTGGATCACGGTCTTTTCGCCGACGCGCTCGACTTCGAGCCTTGGCCCTGCGGCGCGGAAGGGGCGCAAACAGACGGTGACGCGAAAGATCCGATCCACCTCGGCGCGGACCGGTATCAGTTTGGGCACTGCGTCGTACGGCGGTAGAGATTGAGGTGGAGGTCCCTGCTGCGGCGGCGGAGGCAGACGCGCCCCCACTGTTGTCGTTTGACGGGCGCAACCGGTCAGGCCCAAGGCGGCCACGCCACTCAGGAAGCTGCGTCGATTCATTGGGTTCATTTAAGCAATGTTACCAATCGTCCATCGGCACGCGCCGCCGCAGATCGCCGACTTACATCACTGCTTCGCGGGACCATACAATATGCGCCCTGGACGCTCATTTGTCAGCTGATCGTCGACAATCACCGGGTTTCCGTTCACCAGAACATATTTAAATCCGATGGCGTATTGATGCGGTTTTTCGAACGTCGCTTTGTCCTCGACCTTGGCGGGATCGAAGATCGTGATGTCTGCTTTCATGCCTGGACGGATCAGACCGCGATTGTACAGCTTCAATCGTTGGGCAGGCAGGCCGGACATTTTGTGCACCGCGTCTTCGAGCGTGATCACGTGACGCTCGCGAACGTAGCGGGCGAGCACCCGCGCGAAGGTTCCGTAGCTGCGCGGATGCGGCGCGCCGACGCCGAATTGCGGGACTTCGCCGTCCGAGCCGATCATCGTAAATGGATATTTCATGATCCGCTCGACGTCTTCTTCGGCGATGACGTGAAAGACGGCTTGGCATCCGCCGGAATGCTGGATCTCGAGCAGAGTTTCGGCGGCGTTTTCAATCGTAGTTTCGCGGCCGCGCATTTTCGTGATCTCGGACAGGTTTTTTCCGTCGAGTGATCTGTCCCACGAACAATTTGCCATGACGATGTTGGCCGGATCGCCGCCGCCCCGGTCGAATTTGATCCGCTCCATGACAGCTGCTTTGATCTTGGCGCGTTGATCGGGGCCATCCAGGCGCTCGACCAGCGCTTTTTGGCCGCCTTCTTGAGACTCTTGCGGGATCAGGCTGGCCGTCCCGGTGCTGGACGCGGTGTAAGGATACTGGTCGATGGTCACGTCGACGCCGCGAGCGCGGGCTTCTTCCACCAGTTTCAGAGTCTCGACGCTCTTGCCCCAGTTTTGTTTGCCAATAATTTTGTGGTGAGTGATCTGAGTCGGCTCGCCGCCCTCTTCGCCGATGCGGATGGTCTCGCGGACGCTGTCGAGCACCTGGCTGGCTTCGTCGCGCATGTGGGAATGATGCATGCCGCCCATCGCGCCGACCACTTTTTCGATCTCGATCACTTCTTCGGTCGGGGTGAAGTTGCCGGGTACGTAGAAGAGTCCGGTAGTGACGCCGAAAGCTCCGTCGAGCATCGCCCGCCGCGTGATCTGGCGCATCTTTTCGATCTCATCGGGTGTGGCCGGGCGATTGACCAGTCCCATGACCTGCTCGCGGATGGAGCCTTGGCCGGCAAAGGTGCCGAAGTTGGGCGCGGGACGGGCCGCGGCGACTTTGGCGAGGAATGGCGCGATCGGCAGAGGCGAGTTGCCGTCCGGGCCCTCCATGAGCGTCGTGACGCCTTGGTGGATGTAGTTCTTCGCGAACGGATCGAGGAAAATGCCGCGCCGGGCGTGGGTATGGATGTCGATGAAGCCGGGAGCAACCACCATACCGCGGGCATCCAGATGGCGCGCGGCTTGGGCTTTGGCGAGATTGCCGATGGCGGTGATGGTATCGCCCTTGATGCCGACGTCACTGTAGTACCAGGGATCGCCGGCGCCGTCAACGATCCGGCCGCCGGTGATCACGATGTCAAATTGTTGCCCGAAAAGAGGAAGGAAAAACGCGAGAGTCAGTATGCAGGCGGCCAAACGCATGCTTTCAATCTTGTCACACTGTTCGAGACGCTCCGGGTCCTGAGAGCTTCACCGTGCTCATTAAGGAGCCGCTTAACGTAAACGAGCTGGCGTTGATTCACGCCTATTCTGGCGGTGAGGGTGGGATTCGAACCCACGGAACCCGCAAAGGTTCAACGGTTTTCGAGACCGCCCGATTCAACCACTCTCGCACCTCACCGTGTACTTCTAAGCTAGCGGATTGCCGAGGCCTGTTGCAACGCCGCATTGGCTGACACGCGGCAATTGGCTGAAATCGCATCGCGCTGGTGGTAATCGGCCATCCAAGCAATGCGCATGGACGAGCTAAACAGAACATCCGGCGAGCATTTCCGATTGGCACCGGAAGTGCCTTATTCAACCGCGTCAGGAGGAAAAATCGATGAAAACGAAATTGATCGCGCTCTTGTTCCTGGTTGGAAGTGCCGCATTCGCCGCACCCCGCGTCGTGGTTGGAGTCGGGGTGGCCCCGGCCTACGGCTATTACGCCGCTCCGGCGCCCGTTGTACCTTACGTTGCGCCCGCGCCCGTTTATTGGGCGCCCCGTGTTTACTTCGGCCCCCGCTGGGTTGGGCCACGCTACTTCGGCCCTCGCTTCTACGGCCGCGGTTACTACGGTCGCGGTTGGAGGCGGTAACTACCCGGGCCGGCGTCCGTCTGATCCGCGACGAATCGCTACCGGACAACGCCAGCCGCTGAGCTAGAGGGCGCCAAGAGGGCACGGCGGTCCCTGGTTGCATCCATCGCAATCTGAAGAATGGATCGAAACGAATCAAACGACTCTTCAGACAGCTTGTCGGCGTCAAGATCGTGAACAGCCTCCGAAAAGATCGCGAGTAACTCACGCCAGATATCCTCTAAAGACGCCAATGAATTCACCTTTTGCGCCGAATTCATCAGCGCCACTACCCGGCTGCTGTATTCATCCGCGTTGCTCTTCTGTTGCCTTTGCATCCAGCGCTTTAATTCCCAGATCCAGGAAGCCGCCATCAGGACCACGGTCAACAGGAGGCCCACGTAATCCGCATTCGCCTGCAAGAAAGACGGTTTGTCTTTGTCATAGAAACTGAGAGCTCCTGGATGCAGCGGAGGTCCGATTCCGGCTTGCGCTTCGGGCCGGCGTACCTGCGCGAGCAGCAAGCGCACTTCCGTCAAGCGCTCCGGAATTTCCTCCATAATTTCCTGGCGCTGCTCCATCAGCACTCCCGTTATGGTTCGTATGGCAGCCTCGTTCGCGTCAACCCGCGCCAGCAGCGTGCGATGAACCGCAACAGTCGGCAGGTCTCGATCGGGTACCGGTGGGCTGCCCAAGTAAGCTCCCTCGGGAATCAGGGAGGGATTGAATGCGGGCTGCTTGATCTTCATCGCCGCCGCGTGTTCGAGGGGGATAAAACGAACCTTGCCGGATTCAACCAGCTGCTGGACGGATGGATTGCCGAGCGCACGCACCCGGAAGATGGCGTCAGCCTGTCCGTTCGAGAATGCTTCATCCGCGGCCTCGTCCGTGGAGCCAACGAAACGGAAATCCCCCTGCTGAAGGCCAAAATGCTCCGCCACCCGTAGAAATGATTGAAACTGTCCGCCGCTCTGTGCCAGTGCGATCCGCTGACCGCGCAAATCCGCGAAATTCCGAACGGGCGACTCCTTCAAAACCAAAAGTTGGAACGCGTCGTCGTATAGAATCGCGAGGACCCGCGCGGCCGGCCCAGGCAAAACATCGGATTGGGCGGCCGCCAGTTGGGCACGCCCATCTTCCAGCATGTTCAAGCTCTCCACTGTCCCGCCCGTCTCCAGCAGCGCGATCCGAATCTTTGGATAATGCCGCTCGACGACTTTTTTCAGCGCGTTGCCCAGGATGTAGCTTTCCCCGCTCGAAGATCCGGCCGCCAGCGTCAGGCGCTGTGTCTTGGATGATCGGAAGAAGGCCACCGCCAGACCGGCGATGACACTCAGGCTCGCGGCGGCAATGGCGATGAGCAGGACTTTGTTGAATTCCAGTTTGGCCATGTCACTTAGAATAATAGTTCGGCGCGATTACAGTTGCATGACACAAGCCGGGAGAAGTCCGGTGTACAATTCCATAAGCTTCAAAATCCTGGAGGTAAGTGTGTCGACTACAAAAAAGACCAGCCCGGAAAGAGAAGGCCTTCGCGCCAAGGCCGGATTGGCCGTGGGGCCGCACCCTCGGATCGCAGTCGACCAGCAGGCCATTGACGAAGGCCGCAAACCTTTCGTGTCCCAGCGGAAAGACATTGCAGCGTTGCGAGCCAAAGCCACGGAGCTGTACGGCGTTCCCGCCGCCGGCCTGCCCGCCATCCCGGCCATCGAGAGCTTGTTCAAGTTTTCCGCGCTCGAATCGGACGGAGAACTGAACTATCTGCAAGTGGAGTCGTTGCTCGATCAAGCGGCCGGGTTGCTGGAGCGTTGCACTCAAGCGCGATCCGAGCGGGATCGGTTACAGAGAGAGAAGTGGACGCTGCAATTGGAGCTGGAGCGTTTCCTGCGGCTGGATGGGATCCAGGAACGTGAGCGGCAGGCCGGTTTGGATACGCTGCCGTACGAACGCGCAGCGCTCGAGAGCGGCGCCGAGAACAGCCTGGAGACCAACCACAGAAGCGCCGAAGCGGAGCTGAAGGATTTGACGGAAGAGCTGGTGGCGTCCGGTTTCAACAAGCGGATGGCGGCGCGGGAACTGGCCGCCTGGCTGGCCGCTTATCCTTTAAAAGACACCGACCTGAGGGGTGACGATGCCAGCTATATTTTCGACGGGATTGCCAAGGCCAAGCCGGACCACTTGTTTGAAGCCGCGCGCCTGGAGGCCGACGAGGATGCCTGGGAACTGGTTGCCGATCTGATGGCCCGGCGATTCGCCGCGATGGGGGCATCCGAGGCGGGAAGGTTGCGGAAAGAGAGCCTGGATCTCGAAGCGAAATGGGCTCTGGCGGAAATCGGTTTTCGCACCGAGAGATCGCAAGCGGAGCGGGATGCGTTCTGGGAGAAGGTGTACCAGGCCCAGAGTCCCGGCGGCTTGTTCAATTGGAGCGAGCGAATCGCGCCGATCGAACGCCATTTTTCAATCGACTTCCGCGAGGCGCTGGCCCTGTTGGCGGCTGCCCGGCGCGGTCTCAAGGAGCTGTACGACTACGCACCGCCGTTTCCGGAAGAGAAAGCTCCGGGGTATCTTGATGAAGTCGCGCTGTGGGTGAGAACGGCGAGAAACTGGATCCGGCAGCTGGCGCAAAGGGATCAGGATTACGTGCTGGCGGTTTCGGTGCGGGAATTGGCGAAATCGCAATGGGAGGCCGGACGCTCCGCGGCGCAATGGACGTTCGAGGTGCCCGAGGAATTGTTCGCGGATCAGTCTCAGGTCCGGCTGCGGGGAGTGGGGTTGGCCGTGGTTGGGGAGCCGGAGCCAGCCGCCGATGCCGGCGCGCAAAAATCGAAGGCTGGAAAAATCGAAGCGGCGCCCGAGAAGCCGCGGGGGTTCTGGTCCGCCCGTGTGTCGGTGCCGCCCACGGCGACAGTGCGGCTGGCGTCCGGCACC
>Ga0302326_10031876_pt1 | contig 10519 bp, 5 predicted proteins | sample Palsa_T0_3_FD_202264 | JGI IMG/M metagenome (GOLD analysis project Ga0302326, IMG submission 202264) | Peat permafrost microbial communities from Stordalen Mire near Abisko, Sweden - Palsa_T0_3 | ecosystem: Environmental > Terrestrial > Soil > Palsa > Peat permafrost | place: Sweden: Abisko... | reverse complement strand
ACATTGCGAAGATCGGCAACCAGAATGTTACGCCACAGGAGTTTGCGAATGCATTAAGCCAGCGTCAGGAGCAATTGCGGCGCGCACGTGGTGGCAAGGTGGATCCAGAGCTGCTTGATAACCAAGATATCCGTGCTGCGGTGCTTGACACACTCGTCCGCCAGCAATTGTTGCTTGGGCAAGCGGCGCACAGTGGAATGTCAATATCCGATCACGATCTCGAGAAAATTATCGGCACGGCACCCATATTCCAGCAGGATGGGAAATTTTCCAGTGCGCTTTACATGGATTGGCTCAGTAGCCAAGGTTACACGCAAATCTCTTTCGAAAACGGCATGCGCCATGATTTGATGCAGACGCGTATGAATGATGCCTATCTCGGCAGCGCAATTGTGCCGAATACAGTCGCAGAGCGGCTATTACAAATCAACAACGAACAGCGTGAAGTCAGCATGCGGCCATTAATACCGGACCAATATATGGCGAACGTCAAACTATCTCCCGATGCTGCCCAGAAATATTACGATTCCCATCTGAGCGACTTCCAGGTGCCGGAGCAGGTGCGTCTGGATTACATCGTATTTTCGATTGACATGGTGGCGGCGCGCGTTTCCGTTAGTGATAGCGAAGTCCAGCAATTTTATGAAACCAACCACGCACGTTATGCAATGGACGAACAGCGTCGCGCGAGTCATATCTTAATCGCAGTGGATTCCAAGGCGGATGCTGCGACAAAACAGGCTGCGCGTGCCAAGGCCGAGCAGTTATCCCAACAAGCACATCGCAACCCGGCACAGTTTGCCGAGTTGGCAAGAAAAAATTCGCAGGATCCGGGTTCTGCCGCGCAAGGGGGCGACCTCGGCTGGTTTCCGCACGGAGCCATGGTCAAGCCGTTCGATGATGCGGTGTTTCAGATGAAACCGGGCCAAATCTCTGGCCCGATCGAAACCCAGTACGGCTATCACATCATTCGTCTGGATGCTGTCAAAGGACGCAGCTTTGATGACATCAAGACACAGGTTGCCAACGATCTTAAGCATCAACAAGCCACCCAACAATTTTCGCAGCTCGCCGAACAGTTGAACAACCTTGCATTTGAGCAGGGCGCCAGTCTGCAGCCTGCAGCAGAGGCACTTAAACTGACGATCCAGCACAGCGGCTGGATCAGTCGCACCAGTAGCAACGATAGACTATTGGGCAACCCCAAGTTGTTGCAAGCAGTATTTTCCGATGATGTGCTCAAGAACAAGCGCAATACCGATGCGATTGACGTCGGCGGTAACATTTTGGTCGTCGCGCATATTACCGATTATCAGGCGGCGAGCGAGCGGCCATTTGCTGAAGTTAGCGCCGAAATTGAGAAGTATTTGTCCCGTCAGCAAGCAGCACAGTTGGCTGCCGCACAGGGGCGCGACCTGCTTGAGCGGTTGAAACATGGTGAAAACATTGCAATTGCTTGGGGCCCATCGAAACCCATTAGCCATAGCGTTACCCAAGAAGCCACTAACCTATTGCTGCAGGAGACCTTCAAGATAGATGTCAGCAAACTGCCCGCATACGGCGGTGTTGAGAGTCCACAAGGCGGTTATATGCTGCTCAAAATTTCGCGTGTCAGCGAGAACAATGAACCGGATAGCGCCGGGAAGATTGAGACCGTCAAGGGGCAATTGCAGCAGACCGTTGGACAGGAAGAGATGAGCGCCTATATTGCAGAGCTGAAATCAGCCACTGATGTCGTAGTCAATCAGAAACTGCTAGAAAAGCCGCAATAAAGCAGCGCGCAGCTGCCTACAGCCCATCAATGCCACCGACAACGGTATTAAAACCGGCGTCCACGTAAGTGATTTCTCCGCTGATGCCGGAGGCCAGATCGCTCAGCAGAAACGCAGCGGCATTGCCGACATCTTCGATTGTCACGTTGCGCCGGAGCGGCGCATTCTCTTCGACGAATTTCAGAATCTTGCCGAAGCCGCCGATGCCGCTCGCCGCGAGTGTTTTGATCGGACCGGCAGAAATCGCATTAACACGGATGCCGAGCGGCCCAAGTTCCTGAGCAAGGTAACGTACATTTGCTTCGAGACTGGCCTTTGCAAGCCCCATCACGTTGTAGTTCGGTACCGTGCGTGCTGCGCCCAGATAAGTCAATGTCAATAATGCCGCGTTCCGGCCGCGCAGCAGCGGCAAAGCGGCCTTGGCAAGCGCCGCAAAACTGTAGGAGCTCACCTCGTGTGCGGTGTTGAACGCTGAACGTGTCAGCCCGTCGAGGAAACCGCCGGTTAGCGCCTCGCGCGGCGCAAACGCAATCGAATGCACGATGCCGTCAAGTCCACCCCAGCGCGCGCCGAGTTCCTTAAACAGTTGTCCGATTTCAGCATCATTCGTCACGTCGCATGGAAAGACCTGATCGCTGGAAAATTCACGCGCCAGCTCCGCTACGCGATCGCGTATTTTTTCACCCTGGTAGGTGAATGCCAGCGTTGCCCCCTCACGTTGTACAGACTTCGCGATACCATAGGCGATTGATCGACTGCTTAACAGGCCGGTGATCAGGATATTCTTGTTTTTCAAGAATCCCATGCGGTGCCTTCTAGATCTTCGGATAAAGTATGCAAATTATAGCGTAGTGGCGGATGACGTTTGTGAACGTGTTACGTTACACTGCGCGCAATGAAAATGATAATTCGGTACCGTCTGGTTGCATGGTGCCTGTTGGCGCTTACGGGCTGTGGTGCGCCATGGAACAATCCCTACCCAGCGGCGGACAGCGACAAGAATATACTCTACGCATCGTTCAGCGAACGGCCCAAGCATCTCGATCCGGTGCAGTCGTACAGTTCGAACGAGATTATATTCAATGCCCAGATCTACGAACCGCCGCTGCAATATCATTACCTTAAACGGCCTTACCAATTGATTCCGTCAGTGGCCGAGGAGCTGCCGGTAGCGCATTATTTCGACGTACATAACCAACCGCTGCCGGACAATGCGCCCGCTGCCAACATTGCTTATACCGTATACGACATCACCATTAAGCGTGGTATCCAGTATCAGCCGCATCCGGCATTCGCGCGGAATCCCGACGGCAGCCCAGTCTATCAAAATCTAAAGGAGAAGGAGCTTGAAGACAAGCACGAACTGAGCGATTTCAAGCAGACCGGCACGCGCGAACTCAGGGCCGCGGATTTCGTATATGAGATCAAGCGGCTTGCTCATCCGCGTTTGCACTCGCCAATCCTCGGCCTGATGGAGGATTACATCGTCGGACTCAAGGAATACGCTGAACAACTACGGCAAGTCGATGCCAGGATGATAAAGGAGGGCAAAGGAGAATCTTGGCTCGATTTGACACAATATCCGCTAGCCGGGGTCACAACAGTCAACGACTACACCTATCGAATAAAAATCAAGGGACAGTATCCACAGTTTCTTTATTGGTTGGCGATGCCGTTTTTCGCGCCGGTGCCGGTCGAGGTGGATAGTTTTTTCGCCCAGCCTGGTTTTGCCAAAAACAATTTAACGCTGGATTGGTATCCGGTCGGCACTGGCCCATACATGATGACCGAGAACAATCCGAATCGCGTCATGGTGCTTGAGCGCAATCCGAATTTCCACGGCGAGACCTATCCGGTGGAAGGCGAGCAGGCCGATGCTGCGAACGGACTATTGGCCGATGCCGGGAAACCGCTGCCATTCATCGACAAGGCAGTGTTCACGCTCGAAAAGGAAACCATCCCACGCTGGAACAAATTCCTGCAAGGATATTACGACGCTTCAGGCATTGGCTCGGACAGTTTCGATCAGGCGGTGCAGATGTCAGCACAAGGCGAAGCGGTGTTAACCGACGCCATGCGCCTCCAAGGTATTCAACTTGAGACTGCGGTGGCCGCCTCGACTTATTACATGGGTTTCAATATGCTCGATCCAGTGATCGGTGGTTTCAGTGAACGGGCGCGCAAACTGCGCCAGGCGATTTCGATCGCGGTCGATTACGACGAATACATATCAATCTTTCAGAACGGCCGCGGCATCCCGGCGCAGGGCCCTATACCGCCTGGTATCTTCGGCTATCGCGAGGGCGCGGCCGGCATCAACCCGGTAGTCTATACCTGGGATGGAAAGCAGCCGCAGCGGCGCCCGATCGAAGACGCGAAAAAATTACTCGCCGAAGCCGGCTATCCGGATGGCATTGATAGTCGAACTGGTCAGCCGCTGGTGCTTTATTTCGACGTCACTGCGCGCGGCCCGGAAGACAAGTACATGCTTGATTGGATAAAAAAACAATTCGCCAAAATCCATCTCCAGCTTGAGCCACGTCCGACCGATTACAACCGCTTTCAGGACAAGATCCGCAAAGGCAATGCGCAGATCTTCGAATGGGGCTGGAATGCCGACTATCCCGATCCCGAAAATTTTCTTTTTTTGCTCCACGGCGCGCAGGGCAAGGTCAAGGCGCAAGGGGAGAACGCCGCGAATTACGAAAACCCCGCATTTGATCGCTTGTTCGACCAGATGAAAGACATGCCGAACTCGCCGCAGCGACAGCAGATCATCGATCGCATGGTCGACATTCTGCGCTCCGATGCGCCATGGATATGGGGGTTTCACCCCAAGGACTACGCCCTCTATCACGCGTGGTATCACAATGTGAAACCGAACAAGATTGCCAACAATACACTCAAATATCAGCGCGTCGATTCTGCGCTGCGTGAAGCCAGGCGTCGCGAGTGGAATCGGCCGATATTGTGGCCAGTTGCGTTCGGCATGCTGTTGCTACTGCTATTTACCTTGCCGGCACTGCGCACTTGGCGCCGACGTGAGCAGAGTATCGCAATCGGCGGGGCGAAGTCATGATCGCCTACCTCGTGCGTCGCCTGTTGTATGCAATCCCGATTCTGGTCGGTGTCAACGTTATCACGTTCGGATTATTTTTCATGGTCAATACGCCGGACGACATGGCGCGCATGCAGCTCGGTATCAAGCACGTAACGCCCGAGGCGATTGAGGGTTGGAAGCACGAACATGGCTATGACAAGCCGCTGTTCTACCACCGCGACGCAGTTGGTTTTGACAAGGTCAGCGACACCATTTTTTATCAAAAATCGCTACGCATGTTCGTGTTCGATTTCGGCGCCGCCGACGATGGTCGCGACATCGAACATGAAATCGGTAAGCGCATGTGGCCCAGTTTTGCAATCGCACTGCCGGCATTTCTGGTGGGCTTGCTGATCTATATCACATGTGCTCTTGGCTTCGCGTTATTCCGCGCAACCTATATCGATTTTTGGGGCGTTATCCTGTGCGTGGTCGCGATGTCGATCTCCGCGATGTTCTACATCATTGGCGGGCAGTATGTGATCAGCAAACTCTGGCATCTGGTGCCGATTTCCGGCTATGCTGGAACGGTCGGCGATGCACTGCGGTTTCTGCTCTTGCCGGTTACGATTGGTATCGTCGGCGGCTTCGGCGCGAGCGTGCGGCTTTACCGCACCTTCTTTCTTGAGGAAATGGGTAAGGATTATGTGCGTACCGCACGCGCCAAAGGCCTCAGCGAGGGCGTGATACTGTTCCGGCATGTGCTCAATAACGCGCTGATTCCGATTTTGACGACCGTGGTGGTGGCGATTCCAACGCTATTCCTCGGCAGTCTGCTGACTGAATCGTTCTTTGGCATTCCCGGACTCGGCAGCTATACGATCGATGCCATCAGCATGCAAGATTTCTCAATCGTGCGTGCGATGGTGTTCATTGGCTCACTGCTCTACATTGCAGGGTTGATGCTGACTGATATTTCATACACGCTGGTTGATCCGCGCGTGAGGTTCTCGTGAGCGGATTCAAGATCGTTATTCTGCCGACGGATGCGCTTGTTTATCTGCTGGTTGCAATTATTGTGTTGACCGTTTGGTACGTGCGGCGCAAGGAGCACCTGCTGGCGCCGTGGCAGCGCGTTGCGCAGTCCCCGAGTGGCATGGTCGGTCTTACCGTGCTTCTGATGTTTGTCATGATCGGTCTGCTTGACTCACTGCATTATCGGGAGCGATTGCCGACGACCGAAAGTAGTCAGCCGGTTTATGCGGTCGAAGTGTTGAGTATGCTTGATTTCACTCTGAAGCCACTGCGCATCCACGGCGAAAAAACTTACTCTGCGCCTCTGGCGACGCATGGCTATGCGAAGGAAACAGTTACCTTGCCGGGTGGTGGCGAACAACGCGAATTCCCGCGGCTTGTCTATGGCGGCGCGCAGCTTGCAGATGTCGAGCGCGACTATGGCACTGATATCGCTCGCCGCACTCTGGCCGGTATTGTCGGCGGAGTAGCCGTTTGGCTTGTCGCTGTCGGGTTATTTACCGCTGCCATGGCTCGATATTGCCGGGTCGCGACACGGGAGATGTGGCGCCAGGTCTGGCGCGACGAAACGGCGGTACCATGGCGCGTAGTGTGGCTGACATTGTTTCCGCTGTTTGTATTTAGCGCCGCCGCCTGTGCACTGGCTGGTGGTTACCATGTGCTTGGCACCGACAAAGTCGGACAAGATGTGCTTTACGAGGCGCTCAAGAGCATACGTACGGCGCTCGTGATCGGCACGTTGACGACATTATTGATGGTACCATTTGCGATTGCGTTCGGCATTACCGCTGGCTACTTCGGCGGCTGGATCGACGACCTCATTCAGTACGTCTATACCACATTAAATTCAATCCCCAGCGTGTTGTTAATTGTGGCCTCGGTACTCATGATGCAGGTCTATATCGACACCCATGCCGATATATTTCCGACCGCGGTGCAGCGTGCCGATGTCAAACTGCTTGTGCTGTGCGCGATCCTAGGCCTTACCAACTGGACCGACCTATGCCGGCTGCTGCGCGGTGAGACACTCAAGCTGCGCGAGCTCGAATACATCCAGGCCGCTCACGCATTCGGTGTACGAGACATACGCATCATTACGCGCCATATTTTGCCCAACGCCATGTACCTGGTTCTGATCTCGACGGTCATGGCGTTCAGCAGCCTGGTGCTCGCCGAGGCGGTTCTTTCGTACATCGGGGTTGGCGTTGATCCGTCGATGTACAGCTACGGCACGATGATCAACGGCGCGCGGCTAGAGATGGCGCGCGATCCAATGGTGTGGTGGTCGCTGGCAACCGCGTTCGTGTTTATGGTCACATTGGTGTTGGCCGCCAATTTGTTTGCGGACAGCGTACGTGATGCCTTCGACCCACGGGTGCGGACGCGTCCGACATTGATTAGAAAGCCCGCATGACCCAACCGTTGCTCAGAGTTCACGATATGGCCACTTGGCTTGACAGTGGTGATGCGGTGATTCGCGCTGTTGATGGCGTTTCACTTGATATTCCGCATGGCGAAACCTTTGCACTGCTCGGTGAATCGGGGTGCGGCAAGTCGATTACCGCGCTGTCGATCATGCGACTTCTGCCGGATAGCGGTCGGATTGTCGCTGGTAGCGTCGAACTCGATGGTATTGATTTGCTGCGTCAGCCGGAAGCCGCGATGCGCGATATCCGTGGTCGCCGCATGGCTATGATATTTCAGGAGCCGATGCTGAGCCTAAATCCGGTAATGACGGTGGGTGATCAGATCGCTGAGACACTCGCGCGCCATACCACGTTGTCCGGCGTCGCACTTGATGCGCGTGTGGCGGAATTACTACATCTGGTCGGGATTGCCGATCCGAAACAACGACGCCACGATTATCCATTTCAATTTTCGGGTGGCATGAAGCAGCGGGCGATGATCGCAATCGCGCTGGCTTGTTCACCCACGCTGTTGATTGCCGATGAACCGACCACTGCGCTCGACGTCACGATTCAGGCACAAATCCTCGATTTGCTGCGCAAACTTCAGCGCGAAAGCGGTATGGCGGTGATGCTGATCACGCATGATCTCGCCGTGGTATCGGCAATGGCTCAGCGGGTTGCAGTCATGTACGCGGGCGAAATCGTCGAAACCGCGCCGCGCGAACAGTTCTTCACCCAGCCTGCGCACCCCTATTCACGCAAGCTGTTTGAAGCGCTGCCGGGAAAACAACGGCGCGATCTGCCGCTGACGGTAATTCGTGGGAGCGTACCGCCACTCACGCGCGAATTTACAGCCTGTCGCTTCGCCGAACGTTGCGACTATGCGTGGCAGTTGTGCCACACCCAAGTGCCCGCTTGGCGTGACCTCGGCGGCAGCCAGCTGGTGAAATGTCACTTGTTCGCTGCCGGTGGGGCGGGCTATGCAGCAGAACAGACACAGGCCACAAGACCACCGGCAAAGGCAGGCGGGGGGCAGGAGGCGGAGGATGTGGATAGCGTTGGTTCTCCGCTGCTCTCGGTAGAAGATCTCAGGGTTCATTTTCCGGTCCGCAGTGGTGTACTCAGGCAGGTGACCGGGTACGTAAAAGCTGTCGACGGCGTATCGTTTACGATCAAGGCTGGTCGCACGCTTGGACTGGTCGGCGAGTCGGGTAGCGGCAAGACGACGGTGGGAAAAGCGCTGCTGCGACTGATCAAGCCGACCGTCGGGCGTATATTATTCGGCGGCGAGGACTGGGCCCAGCTGGCACAGTCTGAATTGCGCGTGCGCCGCAATCAGGCACAAATCGTGTTCCAGGATCCGTACTCATCGCTTGACCCGCGCATGCGTATCGCTGAAATTCTTGAGGAGGGCATGATTGCGCTCGGCGTTGGCGACCATGCCACTGACCGCGCGCAGCGCATTGACACTTTGCTTGCCGAAGTCGGTCTTATGCCGGAGATGAAGTTCCGCTATCCGCACGAATTTTCCGGCGGGCAGCGCCAACGTATCGCGATTGCCCGAGCGCTAGCAGTCGAGCCGCGGCTGCTGATTTGCGATGAGCCGACTAGCGCCCTCGATGTTTCAGTGCAGGCGCAGATACTGAATCTGCTCAGGTCATTACAACAGCGACGCAGGCTTGCTTACCTGTTTATCACTCACAACATCGCGGTGGTCGAGTATCTGGCACACGAGGTCGCGGTCATGTACCAAGGTCGTATCGTCGAGCATGGCATGGTGGACGACGTGCTGACCGCGCCGCGTCACCCATATACGAAAACATTGCTCGCCGCAGTGCCTACTGTCAAAGCGGCTAAATAAAAACTCTCAGTATGATGATTCCCTGATCGTCCTTACAGGCGACTGCCTGTAGGTAGGTATGTGTTTACCGTGTTAGGGAAATGCTAATCAGCGTGGTGTCCGCTCTCTGCCAGCATAGCTTGCTTGCGAGAATTCAAGGCAGCAGTCGATTTATTGTCGATGATAGATTTATGGTTAGTCTTTTTGGTGCTCGCAGTTCTTATCCCGCCTTTATGATGACTGACATGGTGGCGTGTCCTTCTGAAAACAGGCAGCGGTGGTGCCGGCAGGTCCGGCAAATCTACGGCAGTATCGGTGGCCTTGACCGGTACCAACACCGTCGTACCGGGTCCAATTTTTCGGCGCGATGAAATACCATTAATACGTTTTAATTCCACAAGACCAATACCGTATTTTGTGGCGACACGGCTAAGCCGGTCATCACGTTTCAGCGTATAAGTGCGCCACGATACCAACGGCTCATCATGCCTCTGTTCGAAATTGGCGCGGAAAACGCCGACTTTATCTGCCGGAATCAGCAGTGTTTCGTCCTCGTTACTAACACGAATCACCGGCCGGATATAACCGGGATTTAGTGACATGAATTCCGCGACGGGTACTTCCGCGAATTTCGCCGCGAGCTGGATATCAATATGACGGTTGGTGGTCACCGTTGCGAAGTATGGGCGGTTGGGGATATCGGCGAGGTCAATGCCGTAACGCTCGGGATCGGCGACAATGTTTTTGATGGCCTGCAGCTTGGGGACATAGTTGCGCGTTTCTTGCGGCATCTTCAGGCTCAGATAGTCGGTCGGCCGGCCTCTGGCAGTGTTATTGGCGATTGCCCTTGCCACACTATTCTCACCCCAGTTGTAGGCGGCAAGCGCAAGATCCCAATTGCCAAACGTTTCATAAAGTTTATCAAGATAGTCGAGCGCAGCATCGGTTGCCGCAATTACGTCGCGCCGGCCGTCGTACCAGAAATTCTGTTCTAAACCATAGCGTTTGCCAGTGGACGGGATGAACTGCCAGATGCCTGACGCTTGCGCACGCGAATACGCAATCGGGTTATAAGCGCTTTCGATGAAAGGCAGTAGCGCGATCTCGCTCGGCATGCCGCGTTTCTCGACCTCATCCATGACGTAATAGAGATAAAGGCTGCTGCGCGCGACCGCATTGCGCAAATAATCCTGATGTCCCAGTAGCCATCGCTCTTGTTGTTGCACCTGTGGGTTCTTCAGATCAGGCATACCGAAATCATTGCGTACGCGTTGCCATAGCCCGGTCGGCGTGATAGTCAAATCCATTACGGGCGGCGTATCAGTCGGCGTCTTCGTGGGTGCTGCTGGCACGCCCGGAGTGCTAACATCAGCGCCCTGCAATTTGTCTGGGGTATGCAGCGTCGGCGGCATCTCGTCCGCTA
>Ga0302326_10031875_pt1 | contig 10520 bp, 7 predicted proteins | sample Palsa_T0_3_FD_202264 | JGI IMG/M metagenome (GOLD analysis project Ga0302326, IMG submission 202264) | Peat permafrost microbial communities from Stordalen Mire near Abisko, Sweden - Palsa_T0_3 | ecosystem: Environmental > Terrestrial > Soil > Palsa > Peat permafrost | place: Sweden: Abisko... | reverse complement strand
GGTAGGCAGGCCTTCCATCATCACGCGGCTGCGGCCGGTCGTGAGGTCCATCAGTCGCCACGCGATCAGCGGCACTGCTTCCGGGGGTAGCGGAGCGATGACGCCGCGTTCACCTTCAGGAAACGGGATCAGCGGCACGTCGCGGTAAAAAACGGGAGCGCCCACGGGGTCGCGCGAGATGGTCAGAGTGGTTTCCCCGCTGGACACCGGCTTCTTTGTTTTCTCATCTTCGTAGCCCAGCAGCCGCACGGTAACCGGCTGGGTAGCTCCGTGTTTCTTGACCTCGTCCCAGGTGGCGGCGTCCGCCTTCCAGGCATGGCCGGACTCCTGGTTTGCGGTGAGCGTTGGTGTGACCGCGCCGGCCTTAGCGCAGCGTTCGTCGATTGGACCAAGCTGCAGACGCGGACCTGACGACTTCACGCGCACGGGCCTGGCGCCATCGCCGAACGCGAATTCGACGACCCACGACTTGGCGCGCGGGTCGGCATCGCGCCACTCGATGGTTGGCGGGACAAGGTCGGGAGGAAAGACGGCGCCCGCCGCGGGGTAATCGACGGTGATGGCAGATGGAGGCGACGGCTGGGCCATCAGGATCGTCCCCGCGAGGCCCAGTCCCGCAATTAATGTGCGCACCGACATCTTTGTGTTGCCATTCGGGCCGGAATCGTTTATGCGACTATTATATATCCAATTGATCCAATCAGAGCTGATTATATCTAATCAGCGCCTGCGTCTCGACGAAGGGCGGAGTTCGAGCGGGGCGAGGTGACAGTGACGCTGCCCTTGCGGCTTCCGCCGGGCCGGTATCACCTGGAGTCCGTGGCGAACGACAAGGACGGAGAGGCTGCCAGTGCGCGCAGAATCGCGCTCGTAGTGCCTGCCGCCGGGGCGGCGACGCGCGTAGCGTTGAGCGATCTGGTGCTGGTGCGCAACGTGCAGCCCGCCGGCGAGGATCGCGACGCCACGAATCCGTTGGAATTCTCGGGCGGAAAGGTCACGCCGGAATTGAACTCTACCATCGCTAAATCCAGTGGGGCGGTGGATGGCGTCTATTTCGTTCTCTATCCCGTCCAAGGAGCTAGCCCCGACGTGCGGATCGCGATCTCTCGCAATGGCGGACTGGTGACCTCCGTACGTCCCGACCTGCCCCCAGCCGAAGCCGATGGCTCGATTCGCATCGTGGCCCGGATTCCGTTCGGCAGCCTCGAACCCGGCGCGTATGAAATCAGCGTCACAGCTCAACAGGGTGGCGCGACAACCCGCCGCATCATGGCGGTCGAGGTGCAGTAGCGGGTCCTCTTCTAGTGCCAAGGCCGCAGTCGCCGGATGTTAGACTCGTGCCATGGGCCGACGTACACTGGGCCGTCTGCCGTTGCGCAGTGCGGTCCTCCTCGTCGCCTTTGCGGCCGCGATCGCGCCGGCGATGCCGCAGGCGAAGCAAGTCTCGCAGATCGCCATCGACTATCCGGCGGACGGCTCCGTCTTTCCACCCGATATCGCGGCGCCTACATTTCTCTGGCGCGATGCCGATCCGTCGGCGACTTCCTGGCGAATCGAATTCGCTCTGCCCGGCCGGAAGGACAAATTAGAGATCTTTTCCAGCGGTCCCCTGATGCAAGCGGGGGAATCCGACCCGGAGTGCGTCGGCGCCGTGCCGCCATCGCTAACGCCCGAACAAGCGGCGGCACACACTTGGAAGCCGGACGCGCCAATATGGGAGTCTCTGAAGAAGGAATCGAGCCAGGCGCCGGTCACGCTCACCATCCGCGGATTCCGCGGCACGCACGACAAGCAGCCAGTCTCCACCGGCCACGTCACCATCAGCACCTCCAAGGACCCTGTGGGCGCGCCGATCTTCTATCGCGATGTCCCATTAATTGTCTCGCCCACGGAGAAAGGCGTGATCCAGCCGCTGCCGGCTTCCGCGATTCACCTGGTGAAATGGCGGCTGCGCGACATCGCCGAACCGCAGAGCAAAGTGGTGATGGACAATCTCCCCACCTGCGCGAACTGTCACTCTTTTTCGCGCGACGGGCGCACTCTGGGCCTCGACGTCGATGGGCCGCAGAATGACAAGGGCCTGTACGCCCTGGTCCCGGTGGCGAAGAACATGACGATTCGCAATCAGGATGTGATCCGCTGGAGTTCGTTCCAGGATCAGGACGCCGGCAAGAGCTCCGCGCCCGCCGTCAAGCGGTTCGGCTTCATGTCTCAGGTTTCGCCGGACGGCCGCTTCGTGGTGACTGGCATCGGGGATCCCAAAACCCAGTCGGCCCATCAGACCAGCGGGCTGGTGCGCGGACTCGCGGACCGCCTCTTCAACGCGGGTTATAACGACTATCGCTTTGGCCAGGTCTTCTATCCCACGCGCGGCGTTTTGGCGTACTACAGCCAGGAGACGGGAAAACTGCGGCCTCTGCCCGGCGCCGACGATCCGCGCTATGTGCAGACATCGGCGTTCTGGTCGCCGGACGGGAAGTATCTGGTATTCAGCCGCGCCGAAGCGCGCGATCCCTATCCGCCCGGCCATGCCGCGCCGACTTATGCCAACGATCCCAACGAGACCCAGATCCAGTACGATCTCTATCGGATTCCATTCAATGACGGCAAGGGTGGAGTGGCCGAGCGTATCGTAGGAGCGTCGGAAAACGGCAAGAGCAATAACTTCCCCAAAGTGTCGCCGGACGGCCGCTGGATTGTGTTTGTCCAATGTAAAACCGGCCTGCTGATGCGGCCCGACAGCCAGTTGTATATCGTTCCGTTCGCGGGTGGCGTGGCACGGCCTTTGCACTCCAATACCAGGCTGATGAACTCCTGGCACAGTTTCTCTCCAAACGGTCGGTGGCTGGTGTTCTCCTCCAAGGCCCGCTCGCCGTATACTCAGATGTACCTGACTCACATTGACGAGAATGGCGAGGACAGTCCGGCGATTCTGGTGGAGAACTCCACCGCGGCCAACCGCGCCGTCAATATTCCCGAGTTCGTCAATATGCCAGTCGACGGGATCGCGAAAATCGATCCGCAAGCGACGGAGTTCTATCGGCTGTTCGACGTCGCGACCGAATTGGCCAACAAGGCGCAATACCAGCAGGCAATCGCCAGCTGGAATCAGGCGCTGGGACTCAGCCCTGACGACGCCAAGGCGCACAACAGCCTGGGAGTAGCTCTGGTGGCAACCGGCCACGCGGCGGATGCCGCGGCGGAATATCGAAAGGCCATGGAACTGGAGCCGGATTACGCGGATAGTTACACCAATCTCGGCATTCTCGACGCGCAGTCGGGGGATCTGGAACACTCCATCCCGCTGCTTCAGAAGGCGCTGGAACTGAGCCCTTGGGACGCCAAGGCCTACAGCAATTTGGGAAACGCGCTAGCCGCCGCGGGGAGGATCGAGGAGTCGATTTCGTATTCCCGGAAAGCTGTGCAGCTGAAGCCCGACGATCCGGAAGCCAACGCGAACCTGGGGGTGGGACTGGCGCGGTCCGGCAAACTGGACGAGGCAATCGAGCGATTTCAGAAGGCGCTGGAAGGAGCGCCCGAGTCAGCCGCGATCCAAGCGAACCTGGCGGGCGCGCTGATCGAAAAGGGACGGCCGAACGACGCGATTCCCCACTTCGAGCAGGCGCTGAAAAGCGAGCCGGATTCACTGCAGTTAAACTCCGCAATGGGTCGTTTGCTGGCGTCCACGGGGCATATCGCCGACGCCATCCCTTATATGGAAAAGGCGGCCGGGACCGGGGAGCCGTCGCTGCTCGGGATGCTCTCGGCGGTGTACGCGCAGACGGGACGGATCGAGGATGCGCTCCGGGTGGCGCGCCGCGGTTTGCAGATCGCGAACGAACGGTATGATGCCGATCTGGTGGCGGCGCTCGAAAAGAGCATCAAAGCTTACGAGGCCGCCATGCCGAAACGATGAACGGGGCGCACTGGCTTTTCGTGGGACATGCTTCAGCTTGTCCGGGAGCGGAGCTCGCCCTTGTGCGGTGAGTTTCTCAGTCCAGGATATCGATGTTGCCATTCTGGTCCACAAGCTTCAATTGGCAGCCGCCACCGGCGATTTTGCCGGAGATCGATTCGTTTCCGGCCTGGCCGGTGATCGTGATGGGCGGCCCCGTGGAGATCTGCCCGAATGACGTTCTGGCCCCCACGTCGTAACCCTGGCCACTCGGCAGGGATACCTTAATTGGTCCGAACGTAGTACTGAGCGAGATGGGGCGACACTGGTTGGCTGCTTTGGCGCGCACGGTTATCGACCCATTGCTGTTTTCGACCGTGATGGGCTGTGCGACGTCCTCAATAGTGACGCCGCCAAAGGAAGTTTTGGCATACACCTCGCCGCCGATGTCCGAGGCGCGAATGCTTCCGTTCTGCGCGGTCAGGCGTGCGCCGCCCTTCACCCCGTGGAGGTCGATCGCCCCGAAAGTCGTGTCGATGGTTACTGGCCCGTCCACGGTGTCGCCGGTGACCTGGGAGTTTTCCGCGTGAACGGTGGCGCCTTTGCCGACGCGCGAAAAACGGATGGCGCCGAAAGTGGTACGAAGGTCGGCAGTGCCGGTAACCGCGGTGATCTCGAGCTCGCCATTGGCATTCCGCACGTTCACGTCGGACTTGGCGTCGCGCACCGTCACCTTGCCGAACGAATCGCTGATGGCGGCCGGGCCGCCGACGCCTGCCACCGTGACGGCGCCGTTACCCGCATTGACATCGAGACGCTTGCCGATATTGGTAATTTTGACCTCGCCGAAGTTGTCGCGGACGTCGAGCGCTCCGGTGACGTCGCTGGCGGTGACCCGGCCGTTGGAGTTGACGATGGTCACGTCGCCATCGTTGCGAACAAGCTCCACATCGCCGAAGGAGGTTTCGATGCGCTGGCGGCCGCGGCCGCCGGTGAACGACACTCTCCCGTTGCTGTCCACGATGTTGGCGGTAGCGTGCAGATCGGTGACGGAAACCGACCCGAACTGGTTGCGGAGATCGAGCGGCGCGGTGTCCGGCATGGCGATATCGATATCCACCGACCAGGAGAAACTATGCAACCACGGGAATGAGTTGCCGTTGGGAACGTCCGTGCGAACGGAGACTCCAGAGCCGGTCTCGTCGACGAAGACTTGGATGCGGTCGCAGATCGCTCGCGCATCCGTCGCGCGCTCGGAGGAGCACTTGATAGCGGCGTGGACCTCGACCTCGGCCTTGGCGTGAGTATGGATGGCAACGCTGCCTTGCGAATGTTCCACGCGCAAGCTTCTTCCGGCGGCCAACGGCACGGTTTTTTGAAAATCGCGGGAGACTTCCTCGCGGGGCGGCGCGGGGGCCGCAGAAGTCACGGCGGCCATAGTCGCTAAGGAGATTAGCAGCCGTATTTTATTTGCGCTTCGCATCGTTCATCCATTCCTCAAGAGTCTTTCTCTTCTCGCTGAAGAGCGAGGCCAGTTCGGTCCGCAGATAAGTGTTGTAGGGATTTTGCGCCGCGGTGCTCTTCAACCTGTCGATGGCGGAATCGAGCAAGGTGAGCTTTTCGCGGTACGCACCGGCGAGCGGCGAAGCAGACCCTTGGAGTTCGGGCCCGGCTGCGGCTGCCAGATTCGCAATCGAGCGCGCGTAAGCGGTTTCGGCCTGCTGTACGTCCGCCAGCGCCGCGTCGGTGAGCAATTCGCGGGAGGCCGTGGGGCTCTGCCGCGGAGACACGAGAAGGATGGCGAGCGCTACGCAGGCGGCGACTGCCAGGACCCAGCGCCAGGGTTGCGGGTTCCGTTTCTGCGGCGGTTGAGCTGCCAGGTCCGCACGGATGCGCGGCCATAACTGCGCGCTTTCCCACTCCTCATGCAATTGCGGCGCCAGGCGCGAGATCTCCGTCCACAGATAGATTTGATAGCGGCACTCCTGGCAGTTCTCGGCATGCGCGCGGGCGTCCGGCATCAGTTCGGGAGTCCGCAGGGCGCGCTCCAAATCGCCGCATTGAAAGATCATGGCCGTGTCTCCGTCATCAGGCGCTGCAATTCCCGTTTGGCTTCGAACAGCCAGGCCTTCGACGTCCCCTCGGGGATCTGCAGAATGGCCGCAATTTCCGAATGTTTCATACCTTCCACCGCGAACAACAGAAAAACCATACGGCGCCGCGAATCGATCCGCCCGAGCGCCTGCTGGAGTTGCGCGCGCAAGGCGAATTGCGGCGCCGCCGCTTCCAGCTGTGCGGGCTCGGCGCGTCGGGCTTCGAGTTGCCGCTTGCGGACCAGGTCGTAACAGGCATTGATACAAATCCGGCAGAGCCACGTGCCGATGCTGGAACCGCCGGCAAAACCGTCGATGCCGCGGTACGCCTTCATAAACGTCTCCTGTACGGCGTCCTCGGCATCCTGCCGGGTGCCGGCAATATGGTAAGCGACACTCTTAAGCCGCGCGCCGTGCACACGATAAAGCTGTTCGAACGCCCCATCTCCCGCCGCCGGCAGGCGGCCAGCAACTCGGCATCGGACCCGTATCCGCGCTCGGCGATCGAAAATCGTTCGGTTAGCGCCAGTTGGCTCGCTCCCACCATTCTTTTTGTTTCGTTCTGAGCATTGGACGGACAGGAACGCGGAATCGTTGGAAATCAATAGCTTGTTATGCTACCTCGTTGGTTTTGGTGCTGGTTCTTTGGGGAGGGACGCTGGCGATTCTCTTTTTGCGCGGCGAACGCAAAAGCGCCGCAGGAGTTTCCGCCCGTGTCAGTGATTGTGCCGGTGAGGGTCCAGACCACGGTTGCGCGAAAATCTGGCCGCTCTGCCGACGCAGGATTTACCCCGATTACGAGTTGATCGTGGTGGCGCATTCGGCGCGCGATATTCCGCCTGGCGTGCTCCTCGCCGTCCATGTGGTTCTGGCGCCGGGCGACGACCTTTCCAGCAGCGCGAAGGTGCGGAATTTGAGGCGGTGAATGCCGCCCGTAAGGGAAGCCGGGTATATGCGTTTCGCCAATTCCGACGGCCGGGTGACGACGTGGCGGCAGAAATAACGGGGGTACGGCCGGTCAGCATTCCGGTCAGCATACAACACTAGCATCCGCTCGCGGTCGCGGCTCTATCCGAGTACTATCTCGACCCCGGCGTTAAACAGCTTCGCGTACGCAAGCACGCCGGCGGCGACGATCTCCGCGGTGGGGGACCGCATTTTGTTTGCCCCGCAGCTTGATATTCTGAGTCCAGTATGACGAAGTTGATCTGGCTGCTTGCCGGTACGGCGCTCGCGGCCTCGATGGCAGTGGCGCAGGACAGCCCGGAGCAGATTCTACAGCGCGCGGTGACGGCACATCAGTCCGGCGACCTGGAAAAGGCCATTCCTCTCTATCGGCAATTCCTGAAGCTTCAACCCGACGCGGCGCAGATCCATTCCAATCTCGGCGCGGCGCTCGCCGGCACGGGCCGGTATGAGGAGGCGATCGCCGAGTATCGGCAAGCCCTCAAGGGTCTTCCCGGAGATCCGCGCGTGCGGCTGAACATAGCGCTTTCACTGTACAAGTCGGGGCAGATTTCCGAGGCGGCTAAAGATTTGGCGGCGGTTCACTTGTTGCAGCCTAACAATCGGCAGGTGACGCAATTGCTCGCAGATTGCTGGTTACGGCAAGGCGAGAACACCAAGGTGATCGAATTGCTGACGCCGGTGGAAGCCACCGATCACACGGACCTGGCGGTCGCCTATATGCTTGGGACGGCGCTGTTGCAAGAGAAGAACATGGAAAAAGGTCAGCAGATCATAGACCGGATATTCCGTAACGGCGATTCGGCCGAGGCCCGTTTTCTGATGGCCAGCGCCAAATTGAACGGCATGGACTTCAGTGGCGCGATCGCCGATTTAGAGAAGGCCGCGGCTTTGAACCCCAACCTGCCGGACGTCTACTACTACCTTGGCGTAGCGCATAAAGAGGTGGGCGATCAGGCGTCGGCGCGGAAGGATTTCGAGAAGGAACTTCTGCAGAACCCGAACGATTTCGGTTCGAACCTGAACCTCGCCCTGATGCTCAAGGAAGACAGCGACTTTGCGGGAGCCAGGCGGCTGCTCGACCGCGCTCTGCGGGTTCGTCCGGGCGATCCCGGCGCGCTCTATCAGTTGGCCACAGTCGACCTGTCGACCGGCAAGACAGAGGACGCCAGGGTGAGACTGGAAGCCATCCTGAAAGATTCTCCGCAGTTCATAGAAGCGCACATCAGTCTGGCCACGGTCTACTACCGTCTGAAGCGCAAAGAGGACGGCGACAGGGAGAAGGTGCTGGTGCAACAACTCAACGCTGAAAAAGACGCGAGAGAGGCTAAGGAAAAAGACAAAGACAAATAGCGGCTATCGGGCCCCGGGCTGTTCGTCGACAGTCAGTATCTGGTCGGCCGCTATATTGCGCAAATTCTGCCGAATTCCGCTGGGCCAGCGGATCTCGACCGACGAAATCTGCGTCTCGCCACCCAGCCCGAAGTGCACCCGCTTATCGCTCGACGACATGAAGCCCACGCTAATAGCGACATGGTTGTACAGTACGCGGCCCGATGCCGTGGTGATCTTCACCTGCGCCCCGATGGCATCGCGCGCGCTCTTGTGCCCGATGAGATTCAGCAGCAGCCAGTGATTGCCGCTATCGGCGGTATTCGTGAGGATCCGCGGCCGCTCGTTAAGCGACGTCACCACGATGTCCTGGGCGCCGTCGTTATTCAAATCGCCGAAGGCCGAGCCGCGCTGATACCCCACATGCAGGAAGTCCTTTCCCATGTCTTGGGAGACGTCGACGAACGTTTTGCCGTCGATGTTCTCGAACAGGGTGTCGTGCTGAGCGGATTTTTCGTTTACCTGGTCCACATCGCCGTTGGCCGAGTAAATGTCTTTCCATCCGTCGTTGTTGTAGTCGATGAAGCCATTGCTCCAGCCTGAATAGGGCGTACTGAGTTTCTGGACTTTCGTGGCATAGGAAGCGTGATCGAAGCCGTCGCCGTTGTTGCGCAGCAGTCCCCAGATCTGGCCCATCAGATTGTTATAGAAGATATCCACCTTGCCGTCGTTGTTGAAGTCCTTGGCATCGCTGCCCATGGAAGAGCCGGTGTGGGCATTCTCGTTGTAGGCAACTCCTAACTCGAGGCCCCGTTCCTCGAAAGTGCCGTTGCCCTTATTGATGAATAGTTCGTTCGGCTCGGTATCGTTGGCGATGAACACGTCCAGGAAGCCATCGTTGTTGAAGTCGGCGATGGAAATGCCCATGCCCTTGCCGGGCGCCGCGCCGAATCCGGATTTGTCGGTGACGTCCTCGAATTTGCCGTGGCCCAGGTTGTGATAAAGGCGGTGAGCGGCGTTCTTGTACTTGCGCGGGTCGCAATAAAAATCCTTTTCGCCCATCATGCAGCGGAGGTCGGTTTGCGGAGTCCAGGTGGTGTAATTGGAGACCACCAGATCGAGAAGACCGTCGTTGTCATAGTCGAACCATGCCGCCGCCACGCTGAGCACACCGGGGGGCTTGCCGCCAATGCCGGACGCCGCGGTTACGTCGGTAAAGGTGCCGTCGCCGTTGTTGTGATACAGGGTGTTTCTTCCGGCGGCGCAAAGGAACAGGTCCGGGTAGCCGTCGTTGTCATAGTCGCCCACGGCTACGCCGAAGTTGAAGTCGAGTTTCTCCCCAAGAAGTCCGGCCTTGGCGGTGAGGTCTTCAAAAGTGCCGTCGCTCTTCTGGTGCAGCAGGCAGTTGTAATAGGAAGCGTCGGTCTTCTTAAGCTCAGGAAGCTTGGCGCCGTTCGTGAGGAAGATGTCCATGCGGCCGTCGTTGTCGTAGTCGAAAATGGCGACGCCGCCGCACATCGGCTGAGGGAAGTACTTGCGGGTTACCAGGCTGTTATTTGTCTTATAAGAAAAGGTGGACCGGCCTGCGATATCCACGAATCCCGGCCTTCTGGGCGGCGTAGTAGAGCTGCCGCTGAGAAGGGCGAGGCAGAAACACGCCGCCAACACCGGTATCGCCATCGCTATCGCGCCTCGCAGACCACCCTCCGCACTCCAAATTATCACCTCCATGGGAATCCTGCTAGACTGGGCGAAGTGTCCACGGGCTCGCTGAAGGTCAGCCTCATCGTCATTGCGGCTGCCGTCTCGTTTTCCATTGCTGCCCCGGTGGCCGGCCCTATCGTGTTCGAGGAAATCGCGGCAAAGTCCGGCCTCGATTTCACCTCCAACAGTTCCCCCACTTCCAACAAGAATCAGCCGGAAACGATGGTGGCAGGTGTGGCGCTGCTCGATTACGACAACGATGGGTTTCTGGATGTCTACCTGGTGAACGGCGCTGCTATCCCCTCGCTGCGCAAAGAAGGACCGCAATATTGGAATCGACTTTATCACAATAATCGCGACGGCACTTTCACCGACGTCACCGAGAAGGCCGGTGTGGCCGGCGAGGGATATGGCATTGGTGTGTCGGTGGGTGACTACGACAATGACGGCTGGCCCGATATCTACCTGGCAAGCGTCACTAAGAACCAGTTATTCCATAACAACCGCGACGGCACCTTCACCGATGTCAC
>Ga0302326_10031874_pt1 | contig 10520 bp, 7 predicted proteins | sample Palsa_T0_3_FD_202264 | JGI IMG/M metagenome (GOLD analysis project Ga0302326, IMG submission 202264) | Peat permafrost microbial communities from Stordalen Mire near Abisko, Sweden - Palsa_T0_3 | ecosystem: Environmental > Terrestrial > Soil > Palsa > Peat permafrost | place: Sweden: Abisko... | reverse complement strand
GAAGAGCCGCTCGGTGAAGATGTCCGTGGACGGTGGCCGCGTCGTCCTCACCGTCCGCAACATGGAGACGGGCCAGGCCGTCGAGGAACTGGAAGTCGACTACGAGGGCGACCCCTTCGAGATCGGCTTCAACGCCCGTTACCTGCTCGACGTCACCGACCAGATCGGCGGCGAGGTGGCGGAGTTCCGGTTCACTGACCGGGCCGCCTCGGCGACCATGCTGGACGCCGTCCTGGTCCTCGATCCCACCGACGCGCGGGTGCAGTACGTCCTCATGCCCCTTCGGGCCTGAGCGTGCGTGCGATCGGCCCTTAACCACTTATCTCTCCACGAGTTCCGCTCCTACGTCCAGGCGGAACTCGCCCTGAAGGGACGGTCGGCGTTTCTGTTCGGTCCCAACGGGGCGGGGAAGACCAATCTCCTCGAGGCCATCAGTCTCTTCTCGCCCGGCAGGGGACTGCGCGGGGCGAGCTTCGCCGAGATCGGTCGGAAGGACGGCGCCGACGCGCCGGCGCAAGCCTGGTCGATCTCGGCCCGGGCGGCGGCCGGCGATCTTGAACTCACCATCGGCTCGGGCTCCGAACTTGGCCAGCCGGGCCGGCGATTGGTGCGGATCGATGGTGAAGCCACGGCGCCCGGGGCCATGGCCAAATGGATCCGGCCGATCTGGATCACCCCGGCCCAGGACCGGCTGTTCCTGGACGGGGCGGCCGACCGGCGGCGATTCTTCGACCGGCTGGTGTTCGCCGGCGAGCCCGGCCATGCGCGGGCGGTCGGCGCCTATGACAGGGCGCTGCGCGAGCGGATCCGGCTGCTGATCGAGGGGGAGGCGGACGGCGCCTGGCTCTCGGCGCTCGAGGCGCGGATGGCGAAGTCTGGCGCGGAAGCCGCCCGGACTCGGGCGGCGACGCTGAAAGTGCTGCAAAAAGAGATAGATGGCCGAGAGGGGACGCCATTTCCCAAGGCCGTGCTCGCGCTCACCGGAGCCTGGGAGCGGCTGGCGGGGGAGGGCGCCGGGGCCGAGGCGATCGAGACGCGGCTGGCGGCCGCTCTGGCCGGAAGCCGGGCCCGCGACGCGGCGGCGGGGCGTACGCTGGAGGGCCCGCACCGGGGCGATCTGGAAGTGCGCCACGCCCTGCGGCGGACGCCGGCCGGCGAATGCTCGACCGGAGAGCAGAAGGCCTTGATTCTCAACCTGGCGCTGGCCCAGGCGGCGCGACTTTCGCGTGCGAAATCCGAGCCGAATCCTATATTACTGCTGGACGAAGTGGCGGCCCATCTGGACCCTCTGCGACGGGCGGCGCTGTTCGACGAGATCGATGCGCTGTCGCTCCAGGCTTTTCTCACCGGCACCGAAGAGGCGCTGTTCGAGTCCCTGCGAGGTCGGTGGATGGGCGTCAATGTGGTCGCCTCGCAACTGACCGTGACGGAAGATTCGACATGACCGACGAGACCCCGACCGAGACCCCGCAAGCGGCCGCCGATGACTATGGAGCGGAGTCAATCAAGGTCCTGAAGGGGCTCGACGCTGTCCGCAAGCGGCCCGGAATGTACATCGGCGACACCGATGATGGCTCTGGACTGCACCACATGGTCCAGGAAGTGGTCGACAACGCCATCGACGAAGCCCTGGCCGGGTACGCCAGCCGGATCGAGGTGATCCTGAACGCCGACGGCTCGGTGACGGTCACCGACGACGGCCGCGGCGTCCCCACCGACATCCACGAGGGGGAGGGGGTCTCGGCGGCCGAGGTCATCATGACGCAGCTGCACGCGGGCGGAAAATTCGATCAGAATTCCTACAAGGTCTCCGGCGGCCTGCACGGGGTCGGGGTCTCGGTCGTCAACGCCCTCTCCGACTGGCTGGTTCTGCGGATCCACCGCGCCGGCCAGATCCACGAGATGCGATTCGAGGGCGGCGACACCGTCTTGCCGCTGGCGATCACCGGCGAATCGCCGCACCGGGAGAACGGCGAGTACCTCACCGGCACCGAGGTCACGTTCCTCCCCTCGCTCGCGACCTTCGCCCACATCGATTTCGACCGGAAGACCCTCGAGCACCGGCTGCGGGAGCTGGCGTTCCTGAACGCCGGGATCGTGATCCACTTCCGCGACCTGCGCGGTCCCGAACCCTTCGAGGAGCTGCTGCACTACGAAGGCGGGGTGGAGGCCTTCGTCCGCCACCTCGACAAGGCCAAGACGCCGCTGCTGAAGGCGCCGCTGGTGATCCGCGGCCGCCGCGACAAGGTCGAGATCGACCTCGCGCTCTGGTGGAACGACGGCTACCACGAGACGATGCTGTGCTTCACCAACGCCATCCCGCAGCGGGACGGCGGCACGCACCTGTCGGCGTTCCGGGCGGCGCTGACCCGGGTCGTCACCGGCTATGCCGAAACTTCGGGGGCGGCCAAGCGCGAGAAGGTGACCCTGACCGGCGAGGACGCCCGCGAGGGCCTGACCTGCGTCCTCTCGATCAAAGTCCCCGACCCCAAGTTCTCGAGCCAGACCAAGGACAAACTCGTCTCCTCCGAGGTCCGGCCGGCGGTCGAGGGCCTGGTGGGCGAAGGCATCGCCGAGTGGTTCGAGGAGCATCCCCAAGAGGCCAAGCTCATCGTCCAGAAGATCGCCGAGGCCGCCGCCGCCCGCGAGGCGGCCCGCAAGGCCCGGGAGCTGACGCGGCGCAAGTCTGCGCTGGACATTTCCTCCCTCCCCGGCAAGCTCGCCGACTGCCAGGAGCGCGACCCGGCCAAGTCCGAGATCTTCCTCGTCGAGGGGGACTCGGCCGGCGGCTCGGCCAAGCAGGCGCGCAACCGCGAGAACCAGGCGGTGCTGCCCTTGAGGGGCAAGATCCTCAACGTCGAGCGGGCCAGGTTCGACAAGATGCTCGGCTCCGAGCAGATCGGGGCTCTGATCACGGCGCTCGGGGCCGGCATCGGCCGCGACGACTTCGACATCGAGAAGATCCGCTACCACCGGATCGTGGTCATGACCGACGCCGACGTCGACGGCGCCCACATCCGCACCTTGCTCCTCACCTTCTTCTATCGCCAGATGCCGCAGGTGATCGAGCGCGGCTACCTCTACATCGCCCAGCCGCCGCTCTACAAAGCCGCCAAGGGCAAGTCCTTCCGCTACTTGAAGGACGACGCCGAGCTCGAGGCCTTCCTGGTCGCCGAGGGCGTCGACGGGGCCGAGCTCGACCTTGCCAGCGGCGAGCGGATGGCCGGCGCCGATCTGGCGGCCCTGGTCCAGACCGCGCGCCAGGCCAAGGCCAACATCGCCAGGCTCTCGGCCCGTGCCCCGGCCTTCGCTATCGAGCAGGCGGCGCTCGCCGGCCTCTTCGTGGACGCCGGAAAGCTCGACGAGGCCGCGGCCCGGCTCGATCTCTACGCCGAGGAGGGCGACGGCGCCTGGTCGGGCGAGGTCGCCGAGGCCGGAGGCTATCTCTTCCTGCGCTCCAAGCGCGGGGTCTCCGAACGGGTGATGCTCGACGAGACGATGCTCCACTCCGCCGACGCCCGCCGGCTCGCCGAGCGCGCCGCCGCCTTCGCCGCCAGCTTCGAGCGCCCGGCGGTCTTCCGCCGCAGGGACCGCAGCCAACAGGTGCGCGGGCCGCTGGATCTCACCGCCGCGGTGTTCGACGCCGGCCGCCGGGGCCTGGCGATCCAGAGATACAAGGGCCTTGGCGAGATGAACCCGGACCAGCTCTGGGAGACGACCCTCGACCACAACGCCCGCACCCTGCTGCAAGTGCGCGTCGACCACGCCGACGACGCCGACGACATGTTCACCCGCCTGATGGGCGACCTCGTCGAGCCGCGGCGCGAGTTCATCCAGGAAAACGCCCTCGACGCCGAGGTCGACGTCTAGCTGCTCGCGGAGGCGTGGTCAGGGGCGTGGTCGGCGACTAGGCGCAGGAGTTGGTCGCCGTAGCGGTCGAGCTTGGTCTGGCCGACGCCATCGACCTCCAGCAGCGCCTCACGGACGCCGGGGCGACGGCGCGCGAGGTCGGCGAGGGTGCGGTCGTGGAAGACGACATAGGGCGGGACGCGCTGGCGGGCGGCCTCGGCGCGGCGCCAGGCTTTCAGCGCTTCCAGCAGATCGGCATCGGCCGGCGCGGCCGGGGTCTGCGCGCCGCTCTCACGCCGCCGGCGGCGTGACGGCGCCTCGAGGTCCGACCCCGCCGGTTGGGTGAGCATGGTGAGGCGCCTCACGCCCCGGTAGACGCTGCGGACCTGCTCGGTGTCGCCGAGGCGGATCAGCGGCCGGCCGTCGTTGGGCGCCTCGACGAGGAGGCCCTCGAAGAGCAGCTGGTCGATCAGGCCCCGCCATGCGCCCTGGTCCAGGTCGCCGCCGACGCCGAAGGTCGAGAGCTGCTCCTCGAAGCCGGAAGGGGTCTTGGTCTTGCCGAGCAGGTGATCGATCAGGCGCCCGCGCCCGAACCGCCCGCCCAGCCGGTGGACCGCGGCCAGCGCCTTCTGGGCCGCCAGGGTGACATCGAAGCCGACCGGCGGGGAGAGGCAGCGATCGCAGACGCCGCAGGGCTCGACGTCCACCTCGCCGAAATAGCGGCGCACGGCGGCGGCGCGGCAGCCGGTCCCGTCCAGCATCGCGTAGAGCTGGTGGACCTTGCGCGTCTGGGTCCGCGCGACCTCCTCGGTGAGGTCGCGGCGGCGGATCCGCTCGATCGCCCAGGCCATGTCGGAGGCGCCGTAGAGGGTGATCCCCTCGGCGTGGCCGTGATCGCGGCCGGCCCGGCCGACCTCCTGCCAGTAGGCCTCCAGCGACGATGGCGGATCGGCGTGGATCACGAAGCGGACGTCCGGCTTATCGATCCCCATGCCAAAGGCGATGGTCGCGACGATGACCGCGTCCTCCTCGCCGCGGAACCAGTGCAGGCGATCGTGGCGGACGCGCTTGTCGAGGCCGGCGTGGTAGGCCTTGGCGGCCACGCCGTCGGCGGCCAGGCGCTCGGCCAGGCGCTCGGCGCCCTCGCGCGCGCCGCTGTAGACGATCCCGCAGCGGCCGCGCCGCTTCTTGACCAGGGCCGAGACCCGCGCCGGCACGCCCCCGTGCTTGCGCTCGGCGGCCAGCGCCAGCTCGGGCCTGGCGAAGCTGGCGACGAACTCGCGCGCGTCCGTGAGCTTCAGTTGCTCGCGGATGTCCTGGCGGGTGCGCGCATCGGCGGTGGCCGTCAGGGCCAGGCGCGGCGCGTCGGGAAAGAGTTCGGCCAGGCGTCCCAGGCCCCGGTACTCGGGCCGAAAGTCATGGCCCCATTGGCTCACGCAATGCGCCTCGTCGATGGCGATGAGGTTCAGCGGCAGCTTCGAAAGGCGCGCCAGGATGTTGGACGCCGCCAGGCCCTCGGGGGAGAGGTAGAGGAGGTCGAGCGAGCCCTTTTCGAGCCGCCGCCAAGTCGCCTCGCGCTCCTCGGGCTCGAGGCCGGAATCGAGCCTGGCGGCGGCCACGCCCGAGAGCTCCAGTGCCGCCACCTGGTCGGCCATCAGGGCGATCAGCGGCGAGATCACCAAGCACAGGCCCGGCCTGACGATCGCCGGGATCTGGTAGCAGAGGCTCTTGCCGCCACCGGTGGGAAGCACGGCTAGGGCCCCGCGGCCGGCCAGGATCTCGGCGATCACCGGCGCCTGCAGGCCCTGGAATTCGGCATGGCCGAAGGTGACGCGAAGCACTTCGCGGGCGGTTTGGAGATCGGCGGCCACGGCGCCCTTATGGCGCCCTCCATGCGGCGCCGGTAGCCCGCCCCGGTCCGCCCTTAAGGTTTCGTCAACCCTCTCGCGCCTCTTGTTCGCCTTGCGCTAGAGTGCCGGCAAGGGCGCGCGTCAGGTCAGGGAACGACAGATGGCGAACGCCCATCGTGGCGGCCCGCCCCCCCGCGGCCGGCGCTCGCCCCTGCAGGCCCTGATCTACTGGACGCTGGTCCTCGGCGTCTGGGCGGCGATCTTCGTGGTCGCGTTCCTGGCGGTCTTCGCCGGCGGCCTCCCCGACACCTCCAAGCTCTACGACGTCACCCGCCAGCCGTCGGTAACCTACCTCGACCGCTCGGGGGCGGTGATCGCGGTGCGCGGCAGCCAGTACGCCCCGCCGGCCGACATCGGCCGGCTGCCGCCTTATGTTCCGGCCGCCTTCATCGCCATCGAGGACAAGCAGTTCTACCACCACTTCGGCTTCAACCCGTGGGGCATGTTCCGCTCGGAGATCCACAACCTCACCCACCGGGGCGAGCCTCTGCGCGGCGGCTCGACTATCACGCAGCAGCTGGCCCGCAACCTCTTCCTCACCCCGGCCCAGACCTACCGGCGCAAGGCCCAGGAACTGTTCCTGGCCGAGTGGCTGGAGATCCATTTCACCAAGAAGCAGATCCTCGCCCTCTATCTCAACCGGGTGAATTTCGGCGGCGGCGCCTATGGCCTGGAGGCGGCGGCGCGGCGCTATTTCGACAAGCCGGCGGCCCAGCTGACCCTTGGTGAAGCGGCGCTGCTGGCCGCGACCATGAAGGGGCCGTCGCGCTACAACCCGGCCGCCAACAGCGTGCGGGCGGCCAAGCGCGCCACCGTGGTCTTGAACGAGATGGAGAAGATGGGGGCGATCACAGCCGCCGAGCGCGACGAAGCCTTCGCCCATCCGGTCCATGTCTCAGCCTTCCTCGCCGACCAGAGGGCGCAGTATTTCGTCGACTGGCTGGACACCCAGGTGCGCTCGCAGGTGGGCGAGCCGACCGAGGACCTTGTGGTGGAAACGACCCTCGACCTGCCGATCCAGGCCGGGGCCGAACAGGCGGTGCGCGCCGGCGTCACATCCCACGCCGGCCAGGGGGTGGGGCAGGGGGCGTTGGTGGCGATCGACGGCCAGGGCCGGATCCGCGCCTATGTCGGCGGCGCGGTCTACGCCGACAGCCAGTTCGACCGGGCGACGGGGGCGAGGCGCCAGGCCGGCTCGGCGTTCAAGCCGTTCGTCTATCTGACGGCGATGGAGGCGGGTCACAAGCCCACCGACCAGGTGGTCGACGAGCCAGTCAAGATCGGTAACTGGGAGCCGCGGAACTACACCGGCCGCTACCTTGGGCCCATGACGCTGGAGACCGCCTTCGCCCAGTCGATCAACACCGTCGCGGCCAGGCTCGCCAACGAGGTCGGGACCGAGCGGGTGGCCGACACCGCTCATCGGCTCGGGATCACCTCGAAGATCCAGACCGATCCTTCGATGGCGCTGGGCGCGGTCGAGGTGACGCCGATGGAGATGGCGAGCGCCTACGACGCTTTCTCCAACGGCGGGATCAAGGTCGCGCCCTTCGGCATCGAGCGGATCCGCACCGCCGGCGGGCGGCTGCTCTACGAGCATGGGCCGGCCGAGGCGCCCAGGAGCGTGATCGGCCAGCCGGCGCTCGCTTACATGATCGAGATGATGCGCCAGGTGCTGATCTCGGGCACCGGCGGCAGGGCCCGGGTTCCCGGCTACGACCTCGCCGGCAAGACCGGCACCACCAGCGACTACAAGGACGCCTGGTTCGTCGGCTACACCGGCGGCTTCACCGCGGCGGTGTGGCTGGGACGCGACGACGACACCCCGATGAAGCGAGTGACCGGCGGCGCGGCCCCGGCCGAGGTCTGGCGCGCCTTCATGGCCGCCGCGCTGCCCAGGCTCCAGAGCCAGCCGATCCCAGGCGCCGCCGCTCTGCCGACGCCGCCGACGCCGACCGACGCGATCGGCGATGTGTTGGCGCCAAACCCCATGCCGGCCCGGGCGACCCCGGCCGCGCCGGCCCAGCCGGGGACGCAGCCGCCGCCGACGGTCCAGCCCCCCGACGATGGCCGCCTGCCGAGAGCGGCGGGTGGTTCACCGCCGCCGTTCTAGGGCGCGCCCTCGGGTCGCGAGGTGTCGCCACGACGGCCCGGAAAATGGATGCGGCGCAGCTGGAACAAGGCTACCGAGATCGCCAGGCTGGCAAGGCCCGCCGCCAGTGGGACGCGCTGGTCGGGAATGAAGGCCATCGCGGCCAGGATCCCCACCATCGCCGCGATGGCCGCGCGGGATCCCCGCCTCGCCAACTAGGCGCCCGGACCGCTCGACACCGGCGGCGCGGCGTGGTCAAGCTCGCAGAGGCGAGGTCGGGGCGGAATGGCGAGGGGCGGTCCGAGCGACCGGGAGATCGGGCGCGCCGCGCTGGCGAAGGCCTCCTGGCGGCTGCTTCCGCTGTTCTGCCTGGGCTACGGCGTCGCCTACATGGACCGCGTCAACATCAGTTTCGCGGCCCTGCAGATGAACCAGGATCTGCACTTCAGCGCCGCTGTCTACGGGCTCGGCGCCGGGCTGTTCTTTCTCAGCTACGCGGCGTCCGAGGTGCCGGCGAATCTCATGTTGCTGCGGTTCGGGGCGCGGCGCTGGATCGCGAGCATCATGCTCGCCTGGGGTGCCCTTGCTGTCGGCATGATGTTCGTGCGGACGCCGATGCAGTTCTACCTCATGCGCCTGCTGCTCGGGGCCGCCGAAGCGGGCTTCTTTCCGGGCGTGTTGTTCTACCTGACGCGCTGGTTTCCGACCGAGTATCGCGGTCGCGCGATCAGCCGCTTCTATGTCGCCCTGCCCCTGAGCAGCGTCGTCATGGGCGCCATCGCCGGGACCTTGCTCGGCCAGGGTGGCCGCCTGGGTCTGGCCGGCTGGCAATGGCTGTTTCTCGTCGAAGGTCTGCCGGCGGTCGGCCTGAGCCTGGTCTTCCTAGTCACCCTGCCGGAGGGTCCGGCCGTGGCCCGGTGGCTCACGCCCGACGAGCGGGGCTGGATCGCCGATCGCCTGGCGGCCGACGAGGCGACGATGGGCGGACCGGACAACCGCCGCCTTGGCGAGATCCTGACCGACCGGCGCGTCTGGCTGTTGGGAATTTGCAACCTGCTCATCCTCGGCGCGGGCTACGCCTTCACCCTTTCCGCGCCGGCGGTGCTGCAGGCCGCCTCTCACCTGGACGCCGGCGCCATCGGCGCCCTGGTCGCCGTCGGTGGCCTCCTGGGCGCGCCGGCGATGCTGCTCATCGCCTGGGATTCGGACCGGCGGCGAGAACGCCACTGGCATGTCGTGGTCCCCGTCGCGATGGCGGCAGCCGGCTTTATCGTGATCGGGACCGCGACGGCGTCCTGGATGGCGCTCGGCGCCTATCTGGTCATCGCCGTCTGCCTCACCGCGGTGCAGGGGGTGTTCTGGTCGCTTCCCGGCGATGTCCTGCAGGGCCGGTCGGCCGCCGTTGGCGTCGCGGCGATCCTCGGCATCGGCCAGGTTGGCTCGTTCCTATTCCCTTGGGCGTTCGGCCTGGCGAGGGACATCACCGGCGGCTACCAGGCCGGCCTGCTCGGCCTGGCCGCCCCTTTTGTCGCCGCGGCGGCGATCGTGCTGGTCGTGCGCCGGGTCGGGCGCTCCAATCCTGTACCCGCCGCCAGGCTGACCGTTGTCTAATTTGTGGGGCGTCGGGGGAGTGCTTTGCGGGGCTGGTGGACGGGAGGGCGCCGCGGCGTTCCTCGAGGTCGCCGCCTTCGAGCTTCGCCAGCAGCTTCGCCCGCCCCGCCAACTAGGGAGTTTGTGGAGGTCTCCTGAGAGGCGCGCCCGTCCCCGCGCGCATAGCGGGTCCTCCCGGAAGTCAGCCCAGGAACCGTGCCGCGGGCGGCAAGATTTACTTGGTGAACTCGAGGCTGCGCAACAGGAGCGACCCCTTGTAAGTCGCCTCCGTCTCCCGCTTCATTAGGGCGTCCCGAGCCTTTTCGAGCGAGCCGTAATGAGCCACGGCTGACTTGTCGGAATCGTCGAGGGGCCGGTCGAGGGCCGCCATGTTCTTGAACACGATGACCACCGAAAGGTTCGGCTCCCCCGGCCGCGGGTCGACGGGTTGATCGACGCCGTAGTTTAGGATGGCGCCGCGGGCCTTGCCCTGCTCCATTGCGGGACGAAAATCCGCCGCGAGATCCTGCATGAAGGCGTTGAGCTGGCCCGGTTTCACCTCGTACTGCAGCACCTCGGTGACGGTCCCATGATCGAAATTGCGCGGGGCGTACTGCGCCGAGGCGGGCGTGAAGCTCGAGCAGAACAGGGCGGTCGCCCCGGCAACCGAAATCCATCTAACGAGCATGTTGAGTCCCCCCAAGAAAGGCCCGTGCGGGTTCGCACATTCGATCAAGGGCACGAGACGTCCCCGACCGCAAGCGATGAGGACGCTCCTTTAGATCCGCATCAGGGGGATCGGTCCGAGCTCGCCGGCGGCTCACGTCGCTCCGCCCCGGGAGCTAACCTTAGCAGTGCTCCCGAGCGGACGTCCGCCCTGCGGAGAGGCGGGCGCCACACGGCCGGTCTCGCAGTCAACGTCCCAGTCAGGGTTTCACGCAGCTGTAGTTGCCGGCGACATTGACGTCTCGCGAGCCATTGTAGCGGGGCCAGGCTGGGTACCGGCAGAGCGGCCGCGTCCGGCCGCGGGTCGCGGGGCTGACATCCGTGGCGACGGGCTGGTCCGGCGCGACGCCCGT
>Ga0302326_10031871_pt1 | contig 10521 bp, 4 predicted proteins | sample Palsa_T0_3_FD_202264 | JGI IMG/M metagenome (GOLD analysis project Ga0302326, IMG submission 202264) | Peat permafrost microbial communities from Stordalen Mire near Abisko, Sweden - Palsa_T0_3 | ecosystem: Environmental > Terrestrial > Soil > Palsa > Peat permafrost | place: Sweden: Abisko... | reverse complement strand
TTTATCGCGCCACCCCGTTACGACCATCACTACCCTGGGCCGGTGATCCTCCCCTTGCTCGACCGCAGCCCGGCCGGGCGACCGGGGAGGGGCGAAGGCTGACGTGCGAGTCGCGGAAGAGTTGCGGTACCTCGTCTTGGCGGCGCAACGGGAGGGTCACCGACTTCTGGCCCGACAATTGCGGCCGTTCGGGCTGACCCCATCCCAAGCCGAGGTCCTACGGGTCCTGTCCAAGCACGCGCCGCTCGCGCTGAATGGCTTGGGCGAGCTACTGGTCTGTGAGTCGGGGACCAGTCCCAGCCGCCTGGTGGACCGGCTGGTCCCGCTCGGCGCAGTCGATCGGCGACCATCGACCGCTGACCGGCGCAACGTCCAGCTGGCCTTGACCTCCGAGGGTGAGCGGCTCGTGGCAGCGATCGAGGAGGTGGAAGAACAGATCTACCGACTTTATTGACTCAGCCGCGACCGGTGCCGACACCGATGCGGTACTTGGCTTCCTGCGGAACATTGTGTCCGACCTGCCCGCCGGTCAGGCGCTGGCACGACGCGTGGCCCTGGAGGAGCCGAATGATCCGGCCGCGGCCGAAGCGCGCTCCTTGGGGCCTGAGGGCGATAGTGCGATCACCTGGGCTCCGATACCATTGCATGAGCATGCCGACGGTGTTCGAGGCAGCGGGTGGTGAGGTGGGCTTGCTTCGCCTCGCCCAGGCGTGGCACGACAGGGTGATGGCGGACGAGGTTGTCAGCCACGCGTTCAGCCACGGCTTTCACCCCGAGCACAGCAAGCGGCTGGCGGCGTACTGGGGGGAGGCACTGGGCGGGCCGACGACGTATTCGGCCGCGTACGGGGACGAGTCGTCAGTGGTGCGCATGCACAGTGGCAACGGTCCTCACGAGGAGATGGACCGTCGGGCGATCGCCTGTTTCGACCAAGCCTTGGCCGACGTCGGTCTGGGCGATGACGACGGGGTCCGACAGGTGCTGCACGACTATTTCGTCTGGGCAACCACCACCACGATGTCGCGCTACCGCTCATCGGCCGGCGATGTGCCAGAAGGTCTACACGTTCCGCACTGGTCGTGGGACGGACCGGTCAGCGCAACGACTCCCGACGACCTCTAGGACACCGGCCACGGCCAACTGGAAGGACCCCCGGGAGGGCCCACCAACGACAACTGACCACTAAGGTGACCCTGCTGGACCGACGATGGTGGGGGAATGGCGACGCGGTTGTCTTCAACCGAACGCGTGATGTTGTTGAGCGCTTCAGGCCTCGTCGTCGTTGTCGGGGCGGTCATGTTCCTGGTCGGCGCGGTCGGGTCGCTTTCGTTTTTCGGGCAAAGTTCCTCCGAGGCGTTCCAGCGGTGGGCCGATCGGCCGTTGCTCGTGGCCGGTGGCGTCGCTGCGCTTGTCGGAGTCGTGGCGTTGTTCGTGACCCTGGCCGGGGCCCGACAACTGGTAGTTCGCACCGTTGCTGGCGCAGCCCTGGCTGCGTGTGTCGTGGCAGTGGTCGTAGGCCTGGCCGTCCACGCCCAGCGCAGCCACCCGCAAGGGTTCGAACGCCGCTCGGTCGAGGCGCTGGCCGTGCCCCCAGGTCGGGCCGTCGATCAGGTCACCCAAGGCTCCACGCCACTCGACCACACGGCGGTGGCCGGTCCTTCGTCCGATGGGCCACCGGTGGCCGTGCGATCGTGGAGCCCGGCCAGTTGCGACCAGGTACATCAACTGCTCCTGGCCTGGGCCGACCGGGGCTCGGTGCGCGTGCCGGCATCGTTCGTGGCCAGCGGACAGTTGAGCTGCTTGTGGTTCGCCACCCGCCACGGCTTCCCGGTTCGGGGCGAGGTTCAGGGCAGCACCGCCGTCGTGGTGGTGTCACCCCCGGGGGTCGGTCCCTAACGCTCGCCCGGGACGGCCGCCCGGGACGGCCCGCCGTGCGCGCTGGTGCCGGCCTAGTCCGCGGGCGGCGTCGTGGTGGGTGGTGTCGTGGTGGGCGGCGAGGTCGGCATGAAGGTCTGGGTGCTGGTGGCCGAGCCACCCTCGGTCACCACGGTCACCGGTCCGGCCGCGATCCCGGCAGGCACCGCCACCTGGATGACCGTGCCCGTGTCCTTGGTGAAGCCGAACACCGTCGCCCCGTTGAACTCGACCTCCTGGGCCAGGGCCAGATTGGTGCCCCGAATCGTCAGGATGGCGCCCGCCGCGGCCGACCTCGGGCTGATTGAGGTAATGGTGGGCGGGGGCGACGGCAGGACCGTGAACGAGGTGGGGCTACCGGTGAAGCCGCCCGGCGTGTCCACGTAGATGTAACCGCTCCCTGCGCCCACAGGTACGGTGACCACGATTTTCGCCTGCGTGTCCTGGGTGATGGTGGCGTAGTTGCCGTTGAAGTACACGTAGTAGGCGTTGGCCAGGCCCGTTCCGGTGATGGTCACCTTCGTCCCGACCACGCCCTGCGCCGGGTTGAAGCCGGTGATGACGGGGGACGGCACGACGCTCATGGCGATTGGCGTCGTGACGGCATCGGGCGAGCGGCCGTTTGTGGCAGTGACCTCAAAGGTGAACGTGCCCGCCTTGGTCGTCGTGCCCGACAACAGCCCGGACTTGGACAGCAACAGGCCCTTGGGCAAGTGCCCATTGGTCACCGAATAGGTCGGCGGTGGGGAGCCCATGGCGCTGAATTGGTACTGGTAGAACTCGTTGACCTGCAGCGGGCTTGCGGGCTGGTCCTGGACGAAGACCGGGGCCGCCGGTGGGCTTGCCTCGACGTCCAGAGTCAGCTTGGCCTGTGCCGTGCCGGCGTTCGGGGTGGCCGAGTCGGTGACGACGACGGTGAAGGTCGAGGACCCGAACGCGCTCGGCGTGCCGCTCAGCTCGCCACTGGTGCTGAGTTGGAGCCCGGCGGGGAGCTTGCCCGTCACGCTCCACGTGTAGGGCGCCACGCCGCCGTCCGCAACGAGCTGCTCGTCGTAGCTCGAAGCCTGGGTGGCGTTGTCCAGGCCGGTGGTGGTGACCGTCAGGGTGGGGGCCGGATCTACGGTCAAAGTGAGGTTGGCGGTGGTGGTTGACGGCGTCGGGCTGGCCGAATCGGTCACCTGGACGGTGAAGCTTGACGGGCCGGACCCCGACGGCGTCCCGCTGATCTCCCCAGAGCCGTCGAGCGACAATCCGTCGGGCAATGCCCCCGAGGTGAGGGCGAACGAGTACGGCTGGGTGCCCCCGGTGGGCGAGATGAAGGCGGCGTAGGCGCTGCCCTGTGTTGCCAGCGGCAATGCGCCCCCGGTGACGGCAAGGACGGGCGGTGCGTCGATCGTGATCGAGACCGAGGCCGTCGACGTCTCGGGGGTGGGCGTCGTCGAGTCGGTGGCCGAGATCGTGAATGGGTAGGTGCCGGTTGTGGTGGGCGAACCGGTGATCATGCCGCTGGCCTGGTCAATGCTGAGCCCGGGGGGCAGCGATCCCGACGTTATTTGCCATGTATCGGGGCCGAGGCCGCCGCTATAGCCGACCCCGGTCGTATAGAGATAGCCGACCACGCCGTCCACCAGTGCGCCCGGGGTCACCGCCAGCAGGGGCGCCGGCGCCACGTTCAACGTGAGGTCGGCGGTGACGCTCTGGGGCGGCGAAGAACCATCGGTGACCTGAACCTGGAGGGGGAATGCCCCGCTCTCGCTGGGTGTGCCGACGATGGCCCCAGTCCCGGCATCGAAGCTCAGGCCCGACGGCAGGTCGCCGGCCAGCACGGTGTAGCCATACGGGGCGGAGCCGCCGCTCGGCGAGACGTTGCCGATGTAGTAGGTGCCCACCGTGGCCGGCGCCAGCGACGAGGACACGGTGAGGGGGTTCTGGGTGATCGAGACGGAGTAGTCCTGCTCTGCGCTATTGCCTGCCCCATCGAACACGGTCACGCCGAACGTGTCGCTTCCCCCCTGGCTCGGCACCCCGGTGATCTGTCCGGTCGACCCGTTGAGCGACAAACCCTGCGGTAGTGAGCCGGAGCTGACGTAGAACTGGTCGGAGCCAGCCCCCCCGGTGGTCTGCACGGTGGAGGAGTAGTAGCTCCCTGCTGTCCCGTCGAACAGCTGGGCTGTGGTGATGGCCAGGGCGGGCCCAGGGTCGATGGTGATGCTGAACGACCCGCTGGCGGTCTGGGAGGTCGGCGCCGTGGCGTCGGCCACCTGGGCGGTGAACGGATACGTGCCCGCCGCCGTCGGGGTGCCGGTCAACACGCCGGTCGAGTCGTCGAGGCTGAGCCCGGGCGGCAGCGAGCCCGACGTGACCGACCAGGTGATGGGGGCCAAACCTCCGGTCGAGGTCAGCTCACCGGCATAGGACTGGCCCACCGCGATCTCAGGGAGTGGGGCAGCGTTGACGGTGAGCGGATCGGACGCCGGGTGGACGGTGAGAGCCAAGCTGGCCGATGCTCGCTCGATGGGCGTCGAGTCGTCGGAGACACCGATGGAAAAAGTGGAGCTTCCCGCGGTGTTGGGGGTACCGGTGATCTCGCCCGTGTTGGCGTCGAGCCGCAGCCCGGTCGGAAGTGCGCCGGAAGCGACGGACCAGGTGAGCTGGCCGCGGCCGCCGCTGCCCACCACCGCCGCGTCGTAGGGCTGGCCGATGGTGGCGTCGGGCATGGTCGTGGTCGAGATGGCCAAAGCCGCCGGTGTGCCGATGGTGATGGAGAACGACCCGGTCGCCGTCTGCGCCGTGGGCGTCGACGCGTCCTGGGCGCTGACGGTGAAGTTGAACGTGCCGGTGGCGGTGGGCATGCCGCTGATCGTCCCGGCCTGAGGATCCAAGGTCAGGCCGCCCGGCAGAGTGCCGGAGGTGAGTGACCAGGTGTCGGCGCCGTTGCCGCCGCTGGCCGTGAGGAAATCGAGGTACGGGTCGTTGAGCGTCCCGTCGAGCAGCGGTCCGCCCGACACACTGAGCGCTGCGGCGACGGCCACGCGGGGCGCCACCTTCGTTTGCATCGGGGCCGACGTACTGGCGGGATGGGCCGTCAAGGCGGCAATGTCAGGCTGACCATCGGACCCGCCGCTGCCGCCCAGACCGAGTTGGTTGGCCACCGAGGCGGCGATGGCGCCCTGGCCGGTGACGTTGGGGTGCCCCGAGTTTCGGTTGTTGTTGATGAGGCCGGAGTGCAACGGGTTGAGCCCGTTGATATCGGGCGAGCCGGTGCACAGTTCGTGTCCCTGGAGGGACGTCGGGATCGGGATGAACTGCACCCCGGCCTCCGACGCAGCCTGCGACATGTCGTCGTTGAGCGAGGCCTGGGCGCTCACAATGTCACCGAGAAGGTCGTTGATGAACGGCGACACCGAAATGAACGGTGGGAAAAAGGACAGGAACGTGTCGCGCAGCCACGGGCAGTGATAGGTCACGCTGAGCGCCGTCCCGAGCCCACCCGGGTTGGGGAACAGATCGGGATAGCCGACCACGGCGACTTGGGTATCGGAGCCCGCCGCGTTCGCCACCTCCTCGTAGGCCGCGGCCAAGGTGGCGATCAGGCTGGCACTGTTGGCGACCACCTTGCTATCCAGCGAATGGATCTCGTGGATGCACACCTCGGTGCCCCCGACGAAACAAGCAGCGAGGATGTCGGCAAAACCGAGGTCGTTGCCGCCGATGGTGAGCGTGACCAGGTCGGGCGAGCCGTTGTTGGCGACGTACTGGTTGACCTGGTCGATCTCGGAGAGAGACTCGCCGTTGACCGCCTGATCGAGTTGGTAGCTGCGCTCACCCTGGCAGGCGACCAGCGTGTCGGGCCCGATGCTGAGGGTGGCGCCGGTCGAGGAGTTGATCTCGTTGTAGGCCAGCTGGACCGGCCACGCCTCGGGCCCGGTGTCACACTGCGTGCCCTGGGACTGCGACCACGGGAAATCGTTGGTCCCCTCGCCGGAGGAATAGGAGTCCCCCATGGCGATGTAGGTGGTCGTGATCGGACCGACCTGGATGGTGTTCATTTCCCAACCCGCCGGCTCGTTGGCGGTGGAGAACACGTCGAACGAGGCGGCGTTGGGGAATGTGCTGTAGAGCGTATTGAAGCCCAGCTGGGTGGCGACCAGCACGCCCAGCTGGTTGCCGTTGGCGCCGAAGACCACCATCTGGGTCGAGCCCGGGTTGTCGATGTAGCCGACCGAGATGGAGAACGTGTTCACCGTGGCCGGCTTGTTGGTCCCCGGCTTCACGAAGGTGCCCACGACCGTGCCTTGGAACAGGGGCGATCCGGAGATGGTGGGGTTGATGGAGCTGGAGCCGTCGTCGGTTATGAAGGGGGATTGGCCCGAGAAGATGATCCCGTCCTTGGCGAACTGGTTGGTGACAAAGGTGCCGAGCGGCAGGTTGCCGAGGGGGAGAGGTGTGCCCAGCTGCGTGTTGCCTGGGTCGTATCCCTGTTGCGGACTGGGTTGATCTTGCTGCTGCTGGGCTCGCGCCAGGGGGTGCGCCACGCTGGTCGAGTGGGGTTCCGCGCCGAGCGGCGAGATCCGCGGCAGCGCATTGGCGGCGCGGGGAGGGACCGCGGGGGAGGGCGCGGTGGCGTTGGCCGGGGTCACGCCCGACGCAAGAAGAACCAATGCCGCCAAAAGGGCCGTGACTGCCCAAGCACCGCGTGTTCGTAGAGCCATGTTCTCCCCCGTCGCTTGCCCGCCGTCGGCAATCTATCGCCAAAGAGCCCTGAAATCTCTTCGACCGTCAGGCTCCAACGTCCGAGCTTCGTCCCAGTCGCACTCGACGCGGCCAGCGAAAAGAAAAGACGCCGCCGAGATTACTTGGGGACCCCAACTCCCATGTTCGTTCCTCAACTTTTATTCCGCTCGCCGACGTCTTCAACAAAGAGCCGGCGACCTCCGGCCGCCCCCCGGGCCCTTCGTGGCGTTCTTCGAGCCCGCCGGTCAGAGCTGGGCCGGTCGCGCGGCCAGGCGAAGGGCGACGCTGGCCCGGTCAAGAGCGAGCGTGATCTTGACGACCATGGCCCGGCCGTCGTCGAGATGACCGGCAACGGCGGACTCCTCGAGCTTGGCGCAGAGCGTCGCCACCGTCGTCGCCCCCATCGTTCCCGCCTGCCCCTTGAGGCGATGGGCCTCAGTTTGCACGCCGAGGAGGTCGTGAGCCACAACGGCGTCGCGCATCGAGGCCAGGTTCTTCGGCGCGTCCCGGAGGAACGTATCGGCGATCTCGCTCAGGAAGGACCCGTCTGGCGGGCCGACGGCCCGCAGGATGTCCAGGCGAGCGGGGTCGAGTACCGAGTCAGTGGCTTCAGACGCCGATCCCGGGGCTGAGGTCATGTCCGAGCCCGAGTCCGGGCCTGGGGCCGAGCCGGAGTCTGTAGGCCAGCCGGCGCCCGGGGTGTCGAGCGCTGGGATGGCGGGCGGGCGGGGCGACGGCTGGTGCGCCGCCCCGTTCAGCCAGCGGGTCAGGACGGCGTCCACGTCCCGAGGGCGGACCGGTTTCGACAGGTAGTCGTCCATGCCCGCGACCATGCACCGGTCGCGTTCTGCCACGGTTGCCCCTGCAGTCATTGCAATCACGGGGAGACGGGGACCTTGTTCGCGGCTGCGAAACTGTGCGGTCGCGGCGTAGCCGTCCATATCGGGCATCTGGCAGTCCATGAGGACGGCGTCGAATGTCGTCGTGCCCAACGCCGCCAGTGCCTCGAAGCCATTGGCCGCAACGGTGGTCCGGAAGCCCAGTGTGCGCAGGATGCCAACCGCCACCATCTGATTGCTGGTGTTGTCTTCCACGACCAAAATGTGGCCACGCTCGCCCGGCGCGACGATTTGCGTCGGCGTAGTCGGTGTAGTCCACATCGGGGTGGCCCGGAACTGCCTCAGGCATTCGTACAACTGGGCCATACGAACAGGTTTTGTCAGGCATGCGCTGATCCCGGCTCGACGCCATTCGGCCGGGCCGACATCGGCGGCCGAGGTCAGCATGACCAGCCTGGGATCCCCGAAGATCGCGGGCTCGCTCACGACCCGCCGGGCCATATCCCACCCGTCCATGCCGGGCATGACTGCATCTACCAGGGCCAAGTCGACGGGACAGCCGTCGGCTCGCGACCTCTCTAGGTGAGCGAGCGCCGACTCCGCGTCGTCGACCAAATCGGGGACGATTCCCCACGCCCCGAGTTGGTCGCGCAGGATCGTGCGGTTCGTGGCGTTGTCGTCCACCACCAACACGCGAAGTTGCTCGAAATGCCGGATGGGCGACCGGGGAGCCGGTTCCCGCCCGCCGACCTGGCGGGCCAGGGGAATCGTGAACCAAAAGGTACTCCCACCTCCCACCACACTTTCCACGCCGATCATGCCTCCCATGGCAGCCACCAGGCGACGGGAGATAGCGAGTCCCAGCCCGGTCCCCCCGTACTGCCTGGTGGTGGACGCATCCACCTGGGTGAACGGCTCGAACAACCGGGCCCGGCCGACATCGGAAATGCCGATGCCGGTATCGGCGACCTCGAATCGAACCAGGACAACCTCGGCGGTCCCGGTAGCGGCCGTCGCCGTTGTCTCCGCCGCCGCGGGCGCAGCGTTGTCGCTGTCTGTCGGCAAGCCGGCGCGAATGATCACCTCGCCTTGGCCCGTGAACTTCACGGCGTTGGATGCCAGATTGAGCAGCACTTGGCGCAGTCGAGCCGGGTCGCCCCGGACGGCGACGGGAACGTCGGGATAGCAATACGACGCCAATTCCAGCCCCTTGCGTTGGGCCGCCCCGGCCACCAGGGCGCCGGCCTCCTCCATGACGACGACCAGGTCGAAGTCGATGACCTCGAGGTCCAGCCGACCCGCCTCAATCTTGGAGAAATCGAGAATATCGTTGATGATCATCAGGAGGCCTTCGCCTGCCGATTCGACGCCTTCGGCGTACTGGCGTTGTCGCTCGTCGAGATCGGTCCTGAGCAACAGCCCGGTCAGTCCGATGACGCCATTCATTGGAGTCCGGATCTCATGGCTCATGGTGGCCAGGAAGTCGGACTTGAGTAGCGATGCTTCCATAGCGGCGTCGCGGGCGGTCGCCAACTCCTCGTTGGCCCGCTGCCGTTCCGCCACCCGTCCGAGCTGCGTCGCCACCTGGGCCATGGTCTCGAGGAGCGAGGCATCGGGCTCGAGCGGGTCGCGGGAGAAGAACTCCAGGACACACGCCAGGGCGCCGTCGACCAACACGGGAAAGGCAATGGCGCCGCGCAAACCAAGGTCGCGGGCCAGACGAGCGCCGGCCGAGGGCGCGTCGCGGCGTAGGTCGGATATCCATGCCGGTGCATGGGTCTTGGTCACCCGGCCACGCATGCCCGCGCCCATGTGCACCCCGGCATTGATGGCGGTCGGGATGGCGCGGTAACGATCGGGTTCGGAGGCGTACCAGATGACAACGGGATCCCTGTGGGGCCGAACCTCCTCGCCACCGCCAGCTGCACTGGTTGGGGGAGTTTCCGGTCCGGGCGGCATGAAGGCGAAGCCCAGTACCCATCGCATCTCGGCACAGATCTCCCGGACCGCGACCTGCAGCACCTCCTCGATGGTCGACGCCTCGTTCGCCGCGTTGGCCATCCTTTGAAGGAGCTGGTACCGGGCTGTTGTCTCACGCAGCGCCTCCTCAGTCAGCTTCGAGGCATTGATGTCCTGCACCGTTCCCCGCATCCGCGAACGACTCCCCGTCTCGTCTCGCACCACCTCACCACGGGCCTGGACCCAGACGACCTGGCCGTCGGGCAGCATCAGCCGTGTCTCGAGCCCGAAGGCGTCGGCGCTTCGCAAACCGTCTCGCACTTCTTCCTGCACCGCTGGGCGGTCGTCGGGATGGACGAGGGCGAGGTACCCGCCCCAGCTGAGCTCGACCTCGCCTGGCTCGATGCCCAGAATCCGGTACAACTCCTCCGAACAGCTGAGGCGGTCGGTCACGGCGTCCCATTCCCAGCTCCCGAGGCGGGCGACTCGTTGGGCATCGGACAGCTGCCGTTGTTGGTCCTGCAGGACCAACTCCATCTCCAGGCGCTGGCTCACGTCGGTGATGAGGCACATCGAACCGGCGTACTCGCTGTCGGGACCGTACAACGGGCTGGCCTGCAGCTGAACCCAGGCGCTGGTCCCGTCGGCCCGGATGAAGCAGCATTCCAGCTGATCGGTCGACCCCAGTCGCCGTCGCTCCAGGTTTCTTGCCGCTTGTGCCTTGCCCGTTTCGTCGAGGACGTCGAACAGCGTCAGGCCGGCCAGCTGGTCGAGGCCATAGCCGAGGATCTCTGCCATCTTGTCATTGGCATACGATGTGCGACCGTCGGCGTCGAACACCCACACCGCCTGTCCCACCGTTTCGATGATCTGACGGAGTCGGTGTTCGGTCTCCATCTGGCGGACGCGTTCGGTCAGCCGTGCGAACGATCCGGCCAAGATGTCTGCAAGGCACTGGGCGACGCGGACTTCCGACGGCCCGAACCCTGTCCCGTCGGCCGCGTCCCGGTCGGGGTGGGCGAGAACCATTCGGCGGGGCGGATCGGACGGGATGGGGACGACGATGATCGGCCCG
>Ga0302326_10031867_pt1 | contig 10522 bp, 10 predicted proteins | sample Palsa_T0_3_FD_202264 | JGI IMG/M metagenome (GOLD analysis project Ga0302326, IMG submission 202264) | Peat permafrost microbial communities from Stordalen Mire near Abisko, Sweden - Palsa_T0_3 | ecosystem: Environmental > Terrestrial > Soil > Palsa > Peat permafrost | place: Sweden: Abisko... | reverse complement strand
CGCTGGAAAGCCGCTTGTTGATGAGTGTCTCAAGGTCGGGTGGGACGGTCAATTGCATCGCGGTTCTCCGTTCTCGTCCTCATCGTAGCATGAGCAAGATCAATTGCCTTCTTTACGCCTTGGCAGTAGTCAGCGCGCCAAGGTCGGCGGCTAGTTTCTCTGTGGAGAAGGCTTCGATCAGATCGCCTTCCTTGATGTCAGTGAAGTTGCCCAGGCCGATGCCGCACTCCATGCCGTTCGAGACTTCGCGGACGTCGTCTTTGACGCGCTTGAGCGAGCTGATCTTGCCCTTGTACACCTGCTCGTCGCCGCGCATGAGCTTGATCTCGGCATCGCGGCGGATCACGCCGTCCTGTACGCGGCAGCCGGCGATGGTGCCGACCTTGGGGATGCGGAAGACTTGCAGGACTTCCGCGCGGCCCACGTAGTTCTCCTTGAACGTGGGGTCGAGAAGACCGAGCATGGCCAGGCGCATCTCATCTGCCAGTTCGTAGATGATGGAGTGCAGGCGGATCTGGACGTCTTCCTGCTGCGCCAGCTCGCCGGCCTTGCGCTCGGGGCGCACGTTGAAGCCGATGATGATTGCGTTCGAGGCTGTCGCCAGCAGCACATCGCTCTCGGTGATGGAACCGACGCCGGAGTGGATGACTTTGACGCGGACCTTTTCAGTTGACATGCGAACCAGCGAGTCGGCCAGCACTTCGACGGAGCCGGTGACGTCGCCCTTGATGATGAGGGCAAGATCCTTCACGCCGGCGGTGCGAATCTGCTCCGCCAACCCCTCGAGAGACACACGGGAACTCTTGGCGAGCTGGGCGTCGCGCTCCTTCATCTTGCGGTATTGCGCAATGCCCTTGGCCTTGTCGCGGTCGGCGACGACGAGGAAAGTGTCGCCGGAGTCAGGCATGGCTTCAAGGCCGAGGACTTCGACAGGGGTGGATGGGCCGGCTTCTTCGAGAGCGCGGCCACGATCGTCAAACATGGCGCGGACTTTGCCGAAGGTGTTGCCGACGATGTAGCTGTCATTGAGACGCAGAGTCCCATCCTGAACCAGCACCGTGGCGACAGCGCCGCGTCCGCGATCGAGCTTGGCTTCAATGACCGAGCCGACGGCCTTGCGGCCTGGCGTTGCCTTGGGCGCGCGGATGTCGGAGACCAGGCAGATCATTTCGAGAAGCAAGTCGAGGTTGATGCGTTTCTTGGCGCTGACTTCGACGAAGACCGTGCCTTCCTGGCCTGCGCCCGCCCATTCTTCAGGAATCAGGCCGCGATCGGCAAGCTGCTTCTTCACGCGATCCGGATTGGCTTCAGGCTTGTCGATTTTGTTGACGGCCACGATGATGGGCACGCTCGCGGCTTTGGCGTGGTCAATGGCTTCAAGTGTCTGCGGCATCACGCCGTCGTCGGCTGCGACCACGATGACTACAATGTCAGTCACCTTGGCGCCGCGGGCTCTCATGCGGGTAAAGGCCTCGTGGCCGGGGGTGTCGAGGAACACGATTTCGCGGCCTGAGGCGGGCGAGCCCTCTTTGGTGAACTTCACCTTGTACGCACCGATGTGCTGGGTGATTCCGCCCGCTTCGCCGGCGGCAACGTCGGTTTCGCGAATGGCGTCAAGAAGTGATGTCTTGCCGTGATCGACGTGGCCCATGACCGTCACAACAGGAGACCGCGGGACTTCCAGCTCGCCGGTGTTTTCGGCTTCGAGTACCTCTTCGATGGCCTGGTTGGCGATCTCTTCTTCGTAGCTGATGACCGTGGCGGCGGCGCCGAACTTGGCGGAGACGTCTTTGACCATCTCGGCGTCGAGGGACTGGTTGACGGTGACGAAGATGCCGGTCATCAGGAGGGTGGCGATCAGATCCTTGGCGCGAACGTCGAGCTTCTCGGCCAGATCTTTGACGCTGATGCCCTCAGTGACGGTGATTTCGCGGGTGATGGGCAGCGGTTCTCCGCCATATTGCACCCCACCATAACGCGGCGGCGGCACAAAGCCCTTCATCGGGCCTTCCTTGGTCTTGGGATACTGTGTAGGGCGGCCGCCGGGGCGCTTGTTAGGAGCGCGCTGCGGACGCGGTGCTTCACCCGTGGGCGGTGCGCCGCCAGCGCCAGGTCGCGCGCCGAAGCCGGGACGAGGTGGACCGCCAAATCCGGGTCGAGCGCCAAATCCAGGGCGCGCGCCGGGGGCACCCGTGGCGCCGGCTCCGCCCGGTCCGGCATAACCGGTGCGGGTGGGATGCTTGGGGCGCGGGCCGCCGGGGAACTGGCCGGGAGCTCCGGCAGGCGACCCCTGAGTGCGTTGCGGGTAACCGCCCGAGCCGGTCGCGGAACCGCTTGCGGGACCACCGGCGGGACGGCGATCGAAAATGGGCCGACCGCGCACAATGCCGGCGCCGGCAGCCTGATTTCCAGTGCCTGGCGTGGCGACCGCGGGAGCAAAGATGGGCGCCTTGTAAACGGGACGAGGTCCGGTCTGCGGCATGACCATGCGGCGGATTGGCGGTGCAGCCGCAGCCGCGTCGTGGCTATGGTTGCGATGCGGCGCGGCAACTTCGGACTCCGGCTCTAGAACGTCAACGGGGGCTGAAACTTGGGATTCCTTTACGGTCTCGCGGAACTCGGAGACTGGGTTAGTGGCTACGGCAGTCGGCTCAACCGCTGCAGCAGAGAGTGTGGCCTCAGGGGCCGGGGCTTGCGTGGCGATTGCGGCGACGTCTCGGACGGCAGGCGCAGCCGCCGACGGCTTGACCGCAGCAGTCTTGGCCGCAGACGGCTTTTCAGCGGTGCGCGGCTGCTCTTCACGCAGTGCGGATGCAGTGCCCTGCGCAGCTTGGGGTTTAGTTCCAGCCGGAGGCGGCGCGACCACCACCACTGGCGGCCTGGCCACAACTGCACCTGCGGGTGGCTTGGCAACCACGGCGCCAGTGGGCGGGCGCGAAGCAATGGCGGGCGGAGCCGGTGGAGCAACGACAATGGGTGGCGCGGAACGGGGCTGCGGCACGATTCTGCGCGGCTCCGGACGAGCTGGCGCAGGCGCAGGCGGGGCCACGACGGCAGCAGTTGGCGATGCTGGGCCTGCTGTTACCGGCGATTTCGCAGCTGGTGTCTGAGTACGCACGGGCGCATGCGCCTGCCGCGTCTCAGCTTCTTCTTCCTGCTTTTTGGCCAGGATGGCCTTGAGGGCGTCTCCGGGCTTGGATATGTGGGAGAGGTCGACCTTGGGCTGGAAGCCCTGTGCGGCGCGCGACGGCGCGGCAGCGGAATGGCCACTGGACTTGGATCCGCGCAACTGCGCGCGAACCTTCTCCGCCTCGAAATCCTCCAGAGAGCTGGAGTGGGTCTTGCCGCCGGCCAGGCCCAGTTCCGTCAATACGTCGAGAATCTGCCGGCTTTTGACTTCCATCTCGCGTGCGAGATCGTTGATTCGAACCTTACTCATCCGCCTCTTTTCAGATTGTGCTGCCAAAGCCCTTAGTCGCTCATAGCTACCTCATGGCAATGGATGGTCTTGCAACTTCGATTATCGCCTGAATGGATTAAAAAGACTCGACGCATGTTATGCGCCGCCCTCTTTATCCACCCGCTCGTTGTCTATCTCGTCCAAATCCAGTTCCGCTTCGTCGCCTGCCACGGGAGCATCTTCAACGGCCAACTCTTCCAGGGTCTCGCTCGCCTCTTCTGCCTCGGTTTCAGCCAACGCGTCATTGTCTGCGTTGTCGAGGATGTCGGTTTCCGCTTCGGCGGCTTGCGTGCTCTCGGCTTCTTCCAGAACATCTTCTGCGTTCTCGCCTTCCGCTTCGGCATCGGCCTCGACGGCATCGGCGTTGGCAATTTCCGCCTCGCCGGCTTTCTTCGCGGCCGACTCCACAGAAAAGTCCTCTTCGCCTGCGGCAGCATCCGCTTCGGCGTGCTCGGCGTCCAGTTCCGCGCTCTCCGCGGACTCGGGCGCGCCCTCTTCGCCTTCTTCAAAATGGCCGAAGTAGTGGCGAACGGCCACGCTGATCCGTTCCAGCGTCTTTTCGCCGATGCCGGGAATCTCTTCCAACTGTTCGGGCGTCATGTCGGCCAGCGACTCAACCGTAGTGATGCCTGCAGCTACCAGCTTCTGAATGATGCCCTCGCCCAGTTCGGTGACGTGCTCAATGGGCGTTGAGGGGCCGCCGGAGAGAGCCTGCATCTGTTGCTCCACTTCCTGGCGCTTCTCCTCTTCGCTCTTGATGTCGATCTTCCAGCCCAGCAGCTTGGCGGCCAGGCGGACGTTTTGTCCCTTCTTGCCGATAGCCAGAGAAAGCTGCGTGTCGTCCACGATGACTTCGAGCTGCTTGTCGGTGAGATCGCTGATTGAAACGCGGCTCACCTTGGCCGGCTGCAAAGCCTTCTCGGCGAAGGTGGTGATCTCTTCGCTGAACTCAATGATGTCGATCTTTTCGCCCCGCAACTCGCGGATGATGGATTGCACGCGCATGCCCTTCATGCCCACGCAGGCGCCTACGGGATCAACGTCCTTGTCGCGGGATTGAACGGCGATCTTGGTGCGCTCGCCGGCTTCGCGGGCAATGGCGCGGATGGCTACGGTACCGTCGTAGATCTCCGGGACCTCCGACTGGAACAGATTCGAAACCAGCTCGGGAGCGGCGCGCGAGACGATGACCTGCGGACCCTTGGCGGCGCGATCCACCTTAAGCAGAACTACGCGGACGCGCTCGCCGATGGAGAACTGCTCAAGCCGCGACTGCTCGCGCTTGGGGCAGCGGGCTTCGGCCTTGCCGAGGTCGTAGATAATGTCCTGGCCCTCGATGCGCTTGACGGTGGCGTTGAGCACTTCCTTCTCGCGGTGGGCGTACTCCTGGAAAACCGTATCGCGCTCCGCTTCGCGGACTTTCTGGAAGATGACCTGCTTGGCCAGTTGTGCGGCGATGCGGCCCAGAGGGCTGGTGTCGCGATACATGCGGATCTCGCTGCCAACCTCGACGCCGGGAGCCAGTTCGCCGGCTTCGGTGAGCGTGATCTGGTTGAGCGGGTCCTCGATTTCCTCATCGTCGGCCACGACCGTCTTATAGATGTAGGCCGTGATGGCGCCGGTCTCCTTGTTCAGCTCGCCGCGCATGTTTTCCTGGGTCTTGTAGAACTTGCGCGTGGCCAGGGCGATGGCCTCTTCCACAGCTCCCACAACGATCTCGGGCTCAATGCCCTTCTCTTTGCTGAGCAGTTCGATACTCTGATACAAAGCGCTGGTGGCCATACTCTGCTTACTCTCTTGGTAGTCGAATTCGGCGCAGCCAATTGCAGCCCTCGCCGGTTAAGTTGTCGAACGGAAGAGGAACTAGCGACTGAGGGATTGAGCCGCCGCGATGCGCGCTTTCTATTCCCTATTCCCTATTCCCTGCTTCTTCAAATCTCCGGCACCAACTGCGCCTTCTCAATGTTGCTCAGCGCAATCTCCACAATATTGACGCCGGTCTTCCTGGTCTTGCTGTTCTGCTTCACCGCGTTCAGGTCAAGCGTGATCGTCTCGGATGCCCCGGCAGCCAGACGTCCCTGCCAGTGCCGGTTGTTTCTGATGGGCTCAAAGGTCTGAATCTTTACCAGACTGCCCGAAAACCGTTCAAAATCCTCACGCCGGCTCAGCTTGCGATCCAAACCCGGCGAACTTGCTTCCAACAGATACTCAGCGTCGGGAACCAGGTCTTCCACATCCAGCAGCACACCGAAGTCGCGGCTGAATGAAGCGCAATCCTCATGCGTGATGCCGGAAAGCTGCTCCACGCTCAGGGTGCCTTCCATCAGGCTCTCGGGGAGTTCCAGTGTCCCGTCGCCCGCCGCAATCGCGGCCTTCAGCTTCTCTCGCCCCTCGGCGTTTTTTTCGAGAAAGACGCGGAGGGTGCGTTCCTTTGCAGGCCCGGTGAACTCGAAGTCCACCACATCCAGCCCATGGGAGGATGCCACTCTTTGCGCCGCCGCTCGAATTTCGTCCAGCTTGACTGCCATCTGTCCTGCGTTGCTTAACTGCCCCGCCAGCAATAATCTGCCTTTGGGGACGCCGCCTGTTCAGCGGTCTTGCTGCCGGAGTGCTCGCCCCGGGTTGTGCTTGTGGAACGGGGCAAAGTTGCCCCAAATAAAAAGTGGGCTGTGGGCCCACTCACTTCTCCGCCAGCCGGCTTGCTCACGGCAACTAGGGCGGACAAATTCGTCTGCATGGTTATCATACGGCTATTTGCGGGGAATTTCAACCACCCGCTCGCCTTCGCGGAGGTCGCCGGCGTCTATATACGTTGCCTTTGTGCTTCGACGTATGCGCGGAGCACGGCATTCATCCGCGTCAAGTGCCCTTTGCCGTGCGCCTTGAACCACTCCACAACGTCGCTGTCCAGGCGCAGATGCACCGAGGTCTTTCCGCTGGGCATCACGACCCGCGCGGATTTCCAGAACTCCGCGCCCAGAGACTCGGCCTCGGGAGCGTCGGCGCGGGTCCGATCCTTGCCGCGTTCGCGAAGAGCTTCAACCTCGCTAAGGGAATATTTCAAGGTAGTAGATTTCATACTCATCTTTGCTCGCCTTCTGAGCGCTCACGATCCGAATCAGATTTTCCCCGCGCCAGGTGTAGACGACGCGATAAACCTCGCTGCCGACCCACCCAAGCGCGATCCAGCGGACCTCGCCGTAGTCTTCGCGGTCATCGATTCGCTCCAATCGCTCGTTTAGAAAGATTGCCGCGGCGGTCAGGAACGAGACTTTGTGCTTCTCCAGATTGCTTCTGGCCTTGGACTCGTCCCACTCGAACTCGAGTTCTCTGTCCGCCATTGCCCGTCCCTCAATATGAGCACAAATGTGTACACAAGTCAAACCCGTCGTTGCGGGGCGCGCGTTTGCATTCCCGCGCGGCTTTCAGTACACTGGGAAGATGCGTTCAGGGAACTCCCTGCCGCAGTCAATAGCACCACGGTCTCTGGACCTGTTCGATGGCGCTGCCGATTCAAAGGGCGCATCCGGGTTTCCGCCACAGGCGGGCTGGCAGGGGCGGTGGGAGACGAGGAAAGAATGGCTGGAAAAGACTCGAAGAACATTGTGAAGGCGCGCGCGGCTGTGACCAAGCCAGCGTATCCACTAAATGAAGCCGTAGGCCTGCTGCAGCAGGTGAAGTACGCCAAATTCGACGAAACCGTCGATCTGACCATGCGCTTGGGCGTTGATACCCGCCATGCCGACCAGATGGTTCGCGGCACTGTGGTGCTGCCGCATGGGCTGGGCAAAACCAAGATTGTGGCCGTGATCGCCACCGGCGACCGCCAGAAGGAAGCCACTGCGGCGGGCGCCGACTTTGTGGGCGGCGAGGAGATGGTGGAGAAGATCCAGAAGGAAAACTGGACCGCCTTCGACGCGCTGATCGCCACTCCGGACATGATGAAGGTGGTCGGCCGCCTGGGCAAGGTGCTGGGTCCCAAGGGCCTGATGCCGAATCCGAAGACGGGTACGGTCACGCTGGACGTGGCGGCGGCGGTAAAAGAGATCAAGGCCGGCAAGGTGGAGTTTCGCGCCGACAAGACCAGCCTGGTGCATGTGCCGGTGGGCAAGTTGAGCTTTGACCCGCAGAAACTGGTGGACAATGCAACCACGGTGATTGGCGCCATTGTGCGCTCGAAACCTTCGGCGGCCAAGGGCAAGTACATCAAGAGCGTCACGCTGAGCTCGACGATGGGGCCCGGGGTGCCGCTCGATTCGGCGGTCGCGGACGCGGCGGGCAAGCACTAAACCAGGGTTTAGGGTTCAGGGGTCAGAGCCAACTTGGCCGTCACCTGAACCGATTTGAACTGCAAACCAGGAATTGTATTAAAGGCCCGGAACGGGCGAGGAAGGGGAATGGGACGGAAACGGGGATTGGCGCGCGGAAGTCGCTGAACCCTGAACCCTGGACCCTGAACCCTGTCGTAGCGGAGCGAAGACAATGGCTATTTCGAAGGCGAAGAAGAATGAGAAAGTCCAGGTGCTGGCGACGGAGCTGGCCAACTCGACGACGGCGATCGTGGGTACTTTCAGCAAGCTGACCGTGGCTAAGGACTTTGAGCTGCGCAAGGTGATCCGCGAGGCGGGCGGCAAATATCGCGTGGTCAAGAACAAGCTGGCCGCGGTATCCGGCACGGGTACGGCGGTGGAAGCCGCCCTCAAGGGCCTGAAGGGCGTGAATTCGGTGGCCTTTACCGCTGGCGACCCGGTGGCTCTGGCAAAAGTGTTCGCCAAGTGGGCTGGCGACAACGCGGCGGAGTTCCAGTTCAAGCTGGGCATCGTGGATGGCAAGCTGTTGGATGTGGCCGAAGTGAAGGCGCTGGCGACCATGCCGGGCAAGGAAGAGCTGTTCTCGAAGTTGCTGTTCCTGATCAATTCGCCTGCGCAGCGTTTAGCGACCGTGCTCAATGCGACCGGACGCGACCTGGCGGTGGTACTGGGACAGGGTGTGGAGAAGGAAAAGTTCGCCGGAGCGGCGTAGTTTTTGAAAGAGCTTTCAGCCGTCAGCTCTCAGCCATCAGCTTTCTTTCGGAAACCGAGGATGTTGTTTTAGCCTCGAAAAAACGGAAAGCTGATAGCTAGAAGCTGAAAGCTGGTTTTAAGAGATTTGGCCGGGGAACAGTTTGAAAGTGCGCAAGTCTGGCGCGTCGGAAACTTTCAACCTGATCGAACGGACGGCAACATCAAATATCAAACGGATCAACGATTCTGAATGGAGAAGAAAATGGCGGATTTGGCGCAGTTGGAAGAACAAATCGTATCTCTGAGCCTGCTGGAAGCGGCGGCTTTGGTGAAGAAGCTGGAAGAGCGGCTGGGTGTTTCGGCGGCAGCAGCGGCCCCGGTGGCCGCGGCGGCTGGCGGCGGTGCGGCAGCAGCCCCGGCGGCTGAAGAGAAGACCGAGTTCCAGGTCATCCTCAAGGACTTTGGCGCGAACAAGATCAACACCATCAAGGCCGTGCGCGAGGTAACCTCGCTCGGTCTGAAGGAAGCCAAGGACTTGGTCGATGGCGCTCCCAAGGCCATCAAGGAGAACGCGACCAAGGACGAAGCTGAGGCCATCCGGAAGAAGTTCGAAGGCGTCGCGACCATCGAAATCAAGTAGTTGTGGTCCCGCAGGCCAATACTCCTGGGAGCCGGTCCGCGCGGGCGACTTGGCTTCCAGGGAGATGTTCGAACTGGGCTTGCAAGCAAGCCCAGTTCGCGCTATGATATTCGTTGCGCGTCTTTCTGGCTCATTCCGTATTTCTGAAGGAATGGAGCAGGGCTGGACAACGCGTCTTGAGCACAAGTGGAGTGGCACGCAAGCGACCGTGAGCCGGGGCCCCAGCCAAGCACTCTGGCGGCGGTTGGCGTGTGATATTAAGTGCCTTAGTGTCAACGACATGCCTTAGGGAGCGAGAGGCTCAAGTTGACGGTTGGCGAGCAAGCGGCAGAAGCGAGCTTTGGGATCGGCGAGTGGAGTGATACAGAATTCGGATGGGAGCACAGGCAAACGGCCGCGCTCGTGAGGCATTGCGTCCTTACGGGCTATTCGTGTCTCCTACCTGCGGCGGATTGAGCAATTTTGCTCATACTCCGCCGGAAGCGCAGAAATATTTTTCACGGGGCTTGCCCGCTGCGCTCACTTCTCTCGATTGTGCGCAGTCTAGCGCACTTGCCGGATATGCGGCAATGCCCAATTCGTTATTTTGCCGTGACACTCCCGTAACAAGCTTGGTATGTGGCGTCGCCCGAGGGACGTCCTTGCCTGCCCGAAACAAGCTGCATGGGTGGGCTGGCGTTGCGTGGGAAGGGACTGGGTTGATCGAGATTTCCCAGTCTGCATTGTTGGAGTTCTTTTACCGTATTGAGCCGCAGCCCCAAGACTCGGGCGGCGGCCCGGAGTCGGCTTCGAACTTGGATGCCGATCCGGAATGATGAGCCTCAGGAGTGAACATGCCTAACGAGAAGCGCGCGATTCGCAGCCGGCTCGATTTTTCAAAGATCCCCACAGCAACTCAAATCCCCAACCTGATTGAAGTGCAGCGGCGCTCCTATGAGCGGTTTCTGCAGATGGACAAGCTGCCCAACGAGCGCGACGACTCGGGGCTGCAGTCTGTATTTGTATCGGTATTTCCGATCACGGACTTTAGAGGTATTTCGCAGCTCGATTTTGTCGACTTCTCGATCGGCAACTGGGAGTGCAAGTGCGGCCACTTGAAGGGCCTGCATCACCTGCGCACCGCCTGCGTGCATTGCGGGGCGATGGTGATCACGGATCCGTTCCTTCCCGGCGATGTGCTCTGCCAGAAGTGCGGTACGTACAACAAGAACACGCCCGACTTCTGCAACAAGTGCGGCGACCCGGTCAGCCTGCAGTTGAAGTACGACCAGCAGGAGTGCGAAGAGCGCGGCATGACGTTCTCGGCGCCGCTGAAGGTGACGGTGCGCCTCACCATTTATGAGAAGGATCCGGAGACCGGCAACAAGTCCATCAAGGACATCAAGGAGCAGGAGGTGTTCTTCGGCGACATTCCGCTGA
>Ga0302326_10031865_pt1 | contig 10522 bp, 14 predicted proteins | sample Palsa_T0_3_FD_202264 | JGI IMG/M metagenome (GOLD analysis project Ga0302326, IMG submission 202264) | Peat permafrost microbial communities from Stordalen Mire near Abisko, Sweden - Palsa_T0_3 | ecosystem: Environmental > Terrestrial > Soil > Palsa > Peat permafrost | place: Sweden: Abisko... | reverse complement strand
TGGGTGCATTGTTGGCGTTCGCGCCGGCGACTCACTTCAAACTTCTGTCCGGCGAAGCCGACCTGACAAAGTTCGAATTCAACAAACACATGATCCAGCACCAATTCTGCTCAACCTGCGGCATTCAGTCATACGCAATCGGAACGCACCCGAAGACTGGTGCGAAAATGGCGGCCATCAACGTGCGATGCCTAGATGCCGTGGATGTGGACGCCCTCAAGGTGAAAAAGGTCGATGGTAGGAGCCTTTAGAGTGGCTCGCTGGGCATCCGAGAAGCCAACGTTCCTGGCTGACGGCTCAGGGTCGAGTTGAGTGGTGCCGGCCTGCCGATTGACATACTAAGGACATCGAATGAAACAGCGAATTACACTGGTCTTGGTTGACGTCCTTTTCCGCGTCTTTGTACTGGGTGGAATCGCACACGCAAGTGACGCGCCAGCGGCGCATTCCCTCGAATCCGACTACGGCTTCATGATTGGACGCTGGACGTGCCACATCACTCAGGCCGGCACGCCGGATCGGACCGTGAGCGTGGAGTATGAGTGGGCCTATGAAAGGCACGTCCTGCGCGAGCGCATGCTACTCGGGCCTAAGTTGATCGGTGAATTTCTTACCAGTTACGATAACGCGTCCGATAAATTCAAGGGAGTAGGCGTCGGCGCCTGGGATTATGTGGTGTGGGAAAATTCGGGTTTTCATGATGGGCGCCTCAACGAGACGGGTTTCAAGTTTGATAGTGGGCGTATGACGCAAATTAGCCGCAGCGAATTTGAGCGCATCAGCAACAGTCACTACGTTGTGCACGACTTTGAAGCCGGTGGTTCGCCAACGGATATTGAGGACTGCATCAAGCTCAAGTGAAGAGCCCAGCACGATTTGCGTTTCGCAAGGTTTCCACCGATTTGCCCTGCCCTCTTGGGCCTATACTGTGGCGGCGAACAGCGCGGGCAGACGAAATATAGGCCTCAGTCGGTAAATGGGTAAAGCGTGAATTGCTCGATGCGCCCTGGAGATGGTTCTGCTCGGACCACGCACAAGAGTTTGCGACCGGGAAAAGTGAAAATGTATCGCTCAGTGGTGAGGCCGCCGCGCAGGCCCTTCGTTCCGTGTCGCTCGACGCGCGTCGGTTCGCCTAAGGGGGTGAGGCTGGTGCGATAGTCGAGGAGGACCGCATTAGAAAAATAGAAGTTGCCGTTGTCGGTGAACTTCGATCTATCAATTTGGCCGCTGCGCAACATATTAAAAACTGAGCGCACTTCTCTTGTTTCATCGGCGTCGTCGAAGACGACAGCTTCAATCGCGTCGGCTATGGCGTCCTGGCTGTTGGAAAAACCTGCGTTGATAAAGACGGTGATCGCGGCTCGATCAGCGGGGTAGACGCGGTTGCTGCTCAGATACGAGGTAAATCCACCATTGTGCTGGATGCGCGGATGCTGGCCGACGGCATCGATCTGCACGCCGAGCCCGTACTTGAGGCTTGCGTCGGCGGGCGCGGCATTGGTTTCTTGTTGCTGCCAGCTGTCGGGCTTTAAAACTGCGCGGTTGAGTCGCGCAATGTTCCATTTGGCGAGTTCGCTGGGTGTCATTGCCAGATCTCCGGCGGCGAACACCCATCCATCCGACTCATTGGGGCCAGGTCGGACGGGGCCGAGTGCGTAGCGCGTGGTGCCGCGTGCGTCCGTTGGCGTAAGCCCGGTCGCGGCCAGGACGACGTCCATGCCCAGTGGTTTGAACAGGCGGCGCTGTTCGAAGCTCTGCAACCGCTCCTTTGCGACCTTCTCGAAAATCCGTCCCGCGATGATGTAGCCGGTATTCGAATACTGCCATTTTGTGCCGGGAGCGTAGTCCAACGGCGCCTTCGCCCAACGGTCCATGATCGATTCGGGCGAGGTCGGCTTGGTCATGGCCTCAAATTGGAAATCCTGGGGCCAGTAGTCGCGGTAACCGGAAGTGTGACTTAGTAGTTCTCGGACGGTGACGCTGTTCGCGTCTGTGAGAGCGGGAAAATATTTGCCGACTTTATCGTCGAGCGACATTTTGCCCTCTTCGACCAGGAGCAGAATCGCCGCAGCGGTAAATTGCTTGCTGATTGATGCCAGCGGATAGCGTGCAGCGGTCGTTGCGGCGGATCCATCGAGGCGTTGATCGCCGTAGGCTTGCGTGTAGTCAAGCCTCCCGTCGCTGACGATGGCAATGGATGCGGACGGCACCTCCGTTGCCTTCAAGATCTTGGTCACTGCCGCGTCGATCGCGAGTTTCTGCTCGGCGGTCAATGGCTTTGCGATAATTGGAGCGGCTAGGAGTAGAAAGAGTCCGACAATTAACACGCGAGCCATATAGCTTTCCCCTTGGGGTCTTTTAGAGGCCGACGTCAGATTACCCGATTTGCCGCCTAGATTTCCCATTTCAGAAGGATTCCACTCGATTTGCCCTGCGCTCTTGGGCCTATACTTTGAGCCGTATTGGGTCCAGGCAGGCATGAATTGCAGCGCAATTAAACAAGGAAGAAAATGGCACAGATCATCTCGTACTTTTTTCACGCGACCCTGGTCACGGCGCTGTCGATGCTCTGCGCGTGTGCAACCAGCGGCGGGCATAAGAATCCAGCCCTTGGCGCTGAAGAAGTTCGCAGTACCGAAATTGCATCTGCTAAGGTCATGGCAGATCGAGATTTCGGTGCGTTAGTGAGGCATTTATCGAGCGATGCGGTATTTTTTGATGAGAACAAGATTCAGCGCGGGTTGGCGGCGGTGTCGGCTGCGTGGAAGCCGCTTTTCGTGGGCTCTAAGGCGCCGTTCTCCTGGGCGCCGGATCGTGTGGAGTTGCTGGCGTCGGGGGATCTTGCTTTAAGTACCGGGCCCGTAGTCCTCAATGACAAAGTGGTGGGACGATTTAGTTCTATTTGGCGGCTGGAGGCGCCGCATACGTGGCGCATTGTCTTCGATAAAGGTGAGCCTGTTTGCGGGAAATAGACGCGGCGGTCTGTCTCAAACCGGCCGAGGCTGTGTAAAAACCCTCGACACTTTTGCAAATTGAGCGAAACGAGCCAAAAATCCCAAGCGTGTTTCGAATCTGCGAGATTTCGAAGTCTGAATTTCGCAGAATTTATTTACAGCGAGGTCGGTTTTTGTTTTTACACAGCCTCGGCCAAAAGTTGACAGTGGCAGACTCGAATCGCAGACATTAAAGCGGACGTTGGTTGATTGAGTCAGAGTGAATGGCCCATGAACTTGCAAGTGCGAAAATTGAATGTACCTGGCGTGCCACGACCGACATTCTGGGAGGCAATTGGCATCGGGCGCCTGACTCGCCGACGCCGGTAGAGGTAATAGCTCTAACCACACCGTATGATGTCGCCTTGAGATATTGCGGAAGGCTACCCCAATGTTAAGTAAGCGCGGTCGATGGCTTGTAGAAGGATCGGTCGTGTTTCTCGTGGTGGTCGCGGCTATTGTCTTCAAGACGTTTGGTCCCATTTCGACACCGGCATTTCGCGACTCCAACGACCGGCCGGTCGCGAACAGTATTGCCGTCGTGGAACGGTGGCGGGTAAACGGGATCGACGAATCCGTCATCCTGCGCGGCCGCGATTTGAATAACCCGGTCCTGGTCTGGTTGCACGGCGGCCCCGGTTCGAGCGAGACGTCGCTGCTGCGAGTGATGAACGGGGCGCTGGAAGATCACTTCACGGTGGTTTATTGGGATCAGCGGCTGGCCGGCCAGACGTTGGATCCATTAGCGGCTTATCCAGAAAGTCTGACGATTGCGCAGATGGCGGACGACCTTGATGTCATCGTCGATCAAGTGCGAAAACGAGTGGGCCACGATAAAGTTGTCCTCGTCGGCCATTCCTGGGGCACGATGTTGGGAGTCTTATATGCAAGCCGGCACCCGGAAAAGGTTGCGGCGTATGTGGGAATTGGACAGATGACGGACAAGGCTAAGGCTGAAACGCTTTCCTATAATTTTGCTCTGGATCAGGCGCGGCGGCGCGGCAATGCTAAGGCGGTCGCCGATCTGCAAAGAATCGGGACGCCGCCGTACGGAAATGAACAGATGTTTACCGAGCGTGCGTGGCTTGAAAAGTTCGGCGGCGTTAATTATGGCGATATGAGTTTGCTTCGGATGATCTGGATCGGGGTTCGCGTACCGGAATCCAATTGGCGCGACATTTGGGCGGTGAGCCACGGTGGCGCAATCGGCACTAAGCTCCTGGAGGCCCAAATGTTGAGCACAAATCTGGATCAAACCTACACAAGCTTTCAGGTACCGGTGTTCATCGGCGCCGGCCGTACCGATCATGTGACCGATGCAGACTTGACGCGCCAATATTTCGAACGAATCGATGCACCTCAAAAGAGTTTTTTGTGGTTTGAGCGATCCGGCCACAATCCTCATCTGGAGGAGCCGGAAAAGTTCAATAATTGGATGATAACCGAGGTGCGGCCAGTCGCGGTTGCGCACGAGGGTGCCACCAATGTGCCGCGCTCGACATCGCAGTGATCAGTAGAAATGTTCCATTAAACGGATTGTCTCGGAGACGACGACATAACAGTTAGCAGCTCCAGATATACGAGAGGCATTCCGAGAGAAAATCGACTCCCGTTCGGATTGTTCGATTGCTGTAGCGCTGAAGGCAGACATAGTCGAATGACCGCCTCGGGTCGCAATGGAGTTCCCAGGATTTAGTGGACACGTCGTCGCCTTCTTCCTGCGGCTTCAAAGTCCTCGGGACTGACGCCACCTAGGTGACTGTGGCGTCGAGTCTGATTGTAGAAAGATTCAATGTATTCGGAAATGTCGGCGTGTGCAGTCTCGCGATTCCTGTAGATTTTCTTCTTGATGCGTTCCTTCTTCAAGCTACTGAAGAATGACTCGGCAACCGCATTGCCAGCAGTTGCCGCGGCGACTCATGCTCGGCTCGAGATTATTGGTTCGGCAGAAGCGCCGCCAATCGTCGCTTCCGTACTGTGACCCTTGGTCAGAGTGAATGATCGTTCGGTTCGGGCGTCGCCGCCGCACTGCCATCAGGATCGCGTCGAGTACGAGCTCGCCGGCAATTGTCGGCCTAGTCGCCCAACCAATGATCATTCGGGAGAACAGGTCCATGACCACGGCAAGGTAGAGCCAGCCCTGCCATGTGCGAATGTAGGTAATATCGGTTACCCAGGCCTTGTTGGGGCTCGTCACGTCGAAATTTCGCAGAAGTACATTCGGAACAAGTTCAGAGGGCTTCGATGCCGATCGGATCAGTCGGAGGAGCCTCGCGTCTTCCTGAGCTCGATGCGATATCGGCTCACGCAGCCAGGCGTAGTAGCCGCTGCGAGTAACCTCCATGGACCCGGCAAATCATTTTGACGTCGTATTGACTCCGATTCGCCTTGATAAACTCGTACACGCGGCAGACCTTCCCGGCGCTCAGTTTCGTGGGCATTGGTCTTCCTCTGTGCTCGTGATGCCGTTAGCTTCACGTGTCCACAGAATCCTGGGAAGTCCAATTCCCGCCCTTAGAGACGCAGGTTTCTAGATTCACGTTGCGAATCGGTGACAACGGTTGCGGCGTCGTAGAATACTGCTGATCAAGTCGAATTGAGCACAAGTCAGGGGAGTGTTTTCATGATCCGTGGTGCCGTTTTCGCAGTGACCCTTGCGCTCATCGCGCTCAACCTCGGTGCTTCCCTGCAGTCCGCCTGCGCTGCCGACACGCCGAGCGAAGCGGAGTCCGGGCACTTCGACGCCGATGCCGCAACCGGCGCGTATCTCGCGACCATGACCTCGGCTGAACGGGCACGGTCGGATGCCTACTTCGAAGGCGGCTATTGGCTCATGCTATGGGATCTCGTTATCGGACTTGCTATCGCTTGGGCTCTGCTCAGGTGGCGACTCTCGGCCCGAATGCGCGACTTTGCCGGACGCCTGACACGATTTCGTTGGGCGCAGACGGCGCTCTATGCCATTCAATATTTTCTTCTCACCGCCGTGGTCGCTTTACCGTGGGCGGCCTATGAAGGCTATTTTCGTGAACACCACTACGGTATGTCCAACCAAGGGCTTGGCGGTTGGTTGGGGGATCAGGGCAAGGATCTCCTCATAAGCCTGATCTTCGGTTCCCTCGCGGCAGTTGCGATCTACGCCGTCATTCGCAAATTGCCTAAATCATGGTCGCTGTGGGGCTCCGCCGTGGCGATTCTATTCCTGATTTTTCAAATAGCCGTCGGCCCGACCTACTTGGAGCCGGTATTCAACAAATTCTACCCGCTTCCCGAGAGCCCGCTGAAGGCACGCATTTTGTCGTTGGCCCGGGCCAACGGCATTCCGGTCAAGCAGGTTTACGAATTCGATGCTTCCAAGCAGACCACCAGGATGAGCGCGCATGTCAGCGGCATCGCAGGTTCGGCGCAGATCAGTATGAACGACAATCTAATGAATCGAGCTTCTCCTGAGGAAGTGCAGGCCGTACTAGGTCATGAGATGGGCCACTACGTGCTTAACCACGTCTACAAGGGCGTACTGGCAATCGGTGTGCTCATTGTCATCGGCTTCGCCTTCATGTCTTGGGGCTTCAAACGCGTAACCAATAAGTTTGGTGACCGATGGGGAATTCGCGACGTCGGCGACGTCGCCGGACTTCCCCTCCTGGTCGCGCTGTTCTCGGTGTATGCGTTCGCGCTGACACCCGTGTTCAATACGATCACGCGATCGATGGAGGCCGAGGCGGATGCATTCGGCCTCAACGCGGCACGACAACCCGACGGCGCCGCGCATGCGGCGTTGCACCTGGCTGAATACCGTAAGATGCAGCCGGGAGTGCTCGAAGAGCTGATCTTCTTCGATCACCCTAGCGGCTGGAATCGCATTCATCGGGCGATGGTTTGGAAGGCCGAGAATGTTTCAGCGCCGGACATTGCCGCCTACGACGCGCAGCACCATCCTCCCGGTGTAAGCAAGTAAGTCGCTATCGCTGAGATGTTTCCTCCGCGTCTTCGGAACATACCCACGACAGACTGCTTTACACTGCCCCGCTTCAGTAAAGCCATCAAGTGGCTTCGAGACCGGTTGCAACCTCGGCGGGAGAGGGTCGAATAGCGGCCGATCGACAATGACGGGGTATGGGTCGGAAGCGGATACCAGCCCGGCGCGATCTCGCTCGAAGGATTGTCGCGAACGTCCTCGCCCGGCATCATGGCTCGATGAACAAAGCTAGATTCGTAGTCGCAATCTTTTCTGTGATAGGTTGCTCCACCTCGCAGGCACTTGAGACGTCATTCGATTTTTCACGATCAGAAATTGGTATTGATGTTTCTATCAGAGGTAAAACTCTGTACGCCATTCTCGATACCGGCGTTGATCCATCAGTCATAAACCTCGCCGTCGCTGAAGAGCTAGGCCTGATGGTCGACCGGACGGATTCAGGCGAAGCCAGTGGTTTCGGCGAAGGTCGAGGCGTGACCGTTTTTCCAACAAGGATTGAAGGGCTAACAATTCGGGGCCATAGATTTGCGACTTTCGATGCCCTTGCATCTGACACGGCTACGTTCACCTAGTCCTGATCAGCGACGGCTCGATGTGGTCCTTGGGTACAGCTTTTTGTATGACAAGGTCCTCCTCGTCGACTACGTCGCGCACAAACTCGCAATCTTAGATGGTTCAGGCAAAACCCGGGTCATGGTCAGCTCTTGCCGTACCCATTGGCAAACTCCACTCAAAACGCTCGACAGTTTCCCCGTAATCCCAGGCTTCCGCTTGGGCGAAGCGACTGGGCCGGTTACTCTGGACACAGGTTCCAGTGGTGGCATCGGTATTTTTCAAGCGGCCCTCGATCTTCCTGGCCTAAGGAATTCGCTTGTCGATCAAGGCACCTCGATTCGCAGAGGTGCGCGAGGCGAATCGAAGGTCGAGAACTTCATCTTGAGCCAGCCAATCGGGTTCGGGCCGTTCACTCTGCCCGCGGGCCAGATCGTGTTTGTCCACAAACAGAAAGGCTCCGCAGTTGCGCGCATAGCAAATGTTGGTAATGCGGTGCTCGCGGCATTTAAAATCAAAATGCTGCTTGATTATCGCAGGCGAGTTATGAACTTCTCTGCAGATTGTCGCGGAGCGCGTTTATTGCGTTTAGGCACGCGGCGCGACGTGCACGAAACAAAATATCGATTAATTTAAATTATAGTTTACTATTGTAATATATTGATTTTTAATAATAAATTGAGTTGGGACGGCTGGCCACCGAAAACGCGAGCTAAGCAGCTAATTATTAAAGTATTTTGCAATTCGCTTTGCAGTCAGGCCTCAATAATGGCCCTTCAAATCGTTGGCTGTTGTTGGACGGCTCCGGATGATTCAAGCAGCGTGACAAATTTCGGGCCAGAGCTTTCGCGTCCATTGACCATCAATGCCGTGTCGCGACGGCGCCCCGCGCGCGGTCCACTGTGCCAAGGCTGTGTTAGCAATTGCGACATAAGTGCGTAATTACCCGAACTTGTCTCATAAATCGAATGCGCATACTATGCGCATAAGAGGTGCTCATGAAACAAAGCTATCATGCGTCGGCACGAAAGCGGCCTGTGAATCTGACCTTAAACGAAGACCTAGTCAGTAAAGCAAGGAACCTCACCGACAATTTGTCGGGCGTAGTGGAGTCCCTGCTATTGGGATATGTGGCTGCAGCGGACCAGGAGCGCCTTGCAAAGTCCAAGTCTGTGGAGTCTACGGTCAAGGCGTGGAATGATTTCAACGCGAAGTCAGGATCGATCGCGGACGAATATTCTTCACTCTGATGGCCCAGTTCGACGTCCATCGCAACAGTGGGGCGCACAAAGACACCATTCCATTCGTCGTAATCGTCCAGTCCGCACACTTCGATAGTTACCGGCGCCGGGTTGTAGTGCCGCTGGTCAAATCGTCCGCTATTGGCAAAATCAGTTATGCCGCCTTCAACCCGGTTTTCAAAATCCGCGGAATCTCGGTCGTGCTGCATCCATTGGAGATCGTGTCGATACCGGTCCTTCAACTCGGTGCGCTTGTAGGATCGCTAGAGCAGGAGAGCCAGAAGATCGTCGCCGCTTTAGACGAGCTTCTTACGCAAGCTTGGAGGTAACGGTAGACGCGGGCACTGACCTCCGAGGGGACACAACCCACGAAATGCTACTACCGCCGCTTCCGACGGCCAATACCAGGCGCTCGACCTAGCGAAATCATCGCCATTAAGCGGCCATTCCGAGCCTGCGGTAAACTACGCGAGATGCTGACGCCCCAGCTTGAGCGCAAGGAGTGCACAAGACGAAAATGAATAAATGCAGCGCGCTTATGCAACGTTTCCGTCGCCTAATTACTGGTTAGACGCAACCTGTGTCATCCACTCCGAATTTAGAATGGCAGGTCGTGGCAACCTTCTCCGACTTCGCCTCGGGGCATGTGATCGTCACGCTTTTTAATCGCGAAGGTCTGCCTGCCAAGCTTATTTTGGGGAATCCCCTATTGGGCGATGCGAATGGTTGTGAGATTCGAGTTCCTCGTGAGATGGCGCACCGGGCGCGATGGATTTTGTCGGAGGCTGAATTTACCGATGCCGAGTTGACGTATCTTGCAACCGGAGAGCTTGGTAGCAACGAAGAGACCGAGAAATGATTTCGAGTCAGAAACGATTATTATTCTTTGTTGCCGCGTTCTTGGTGCTAGCTTCATACCTCTACTGGAAAAGCGATACTCATCGGCTGTCGCTATTTCATTCTCATAAGTCGGACTACGAAGCTCTGCTGAGTATGTTTCACGAAGACGCAGCTCTTACATTTATGAACAGCAGCCTAACAGTTCCTGAAAATCCCGCTGCCCACGGGATATCCGCGCAAAGAATTGCGCAATACAGACGATACATGTCGAAGATTGACTGCGGAGCGATAAGTTACGGGTACGCGACTAGCCCGGTACTATTTGTTTCTGATACCACGGGAGCGCCAGACATCCTGTATTTTTCAACGCATTCAGCTGAAGACGCAAAGAAATCCAGAGTTTCAGGCGATAAGCCTCCCGTTCAGGCTCATCATATAGAGGGCAACTGGTATTCATCCTCGGAGAATTTCCAAATCGCGCGTTGGCAGGCATCATCATGATCGCCTTCCGCAATCGGCTATTTGATGGTCAACTCCTCCGCACGATCGGTCACGGTACGTACGCTGGTGCCGAACTCGGCGAGTGCCTTGCCACCGCCGGCCGCGTAATTGATGGCGATCGCGAGAGTTGGCATGCCGCCTGGATGTCACTGGCTGATCGTACCTTTGCCGCCGCAGAATCGAGCGCAGCCCACGGCCATCGCGAGAGCGCGAGATGCGCTTTCCTACGCGCCTCGAATTATTACCGCAACGCCTTTGTATTTCATCTCGAAGCACCGTTGCCCGCGCTGGTGCGTGACGCGTACAGGCGACAATGCGAAGCCTTCCGACGGGCGGCAGCTGAAATGATCCGCCCGCCTAATCAGGTGGGGATTCCCTTTGAGAGTTTGACGCTTCCCGGCTATTTCTGTGCGGTC
>Ga0302326_10031863_pt1 | contig 10523 bp, 8 predicted proteins | sample Palsa_T0_3_FD_202264 | JGI IMG/M metagenome (GOLD analysis project Ga0302326, IMG submission 202264) | Peat permafrost microbial communities from Stordalen Mire near Abisko, Sweden - Palsa_T0_3 | ecosystem: Environmental > Terrestrial > Soil > Palsa > Peat permafrost | place: Sweden: Abisko... | reverse complement strand
GACTGCGTCCAATCGCTGGCTGATCTCCGCCAGGTCAATTGACGGGCGCAGCATCCACGCGCGTAGCAGGCGCTTGCCCATCGGCGTTACCGTGCAGTCCAGGGAGCGGAAGAGTGTGGCGTTGTCACCCGAGCCGGCGAAGAGCGGCTCGATCAGCTCCAGGTTGCGGACGGTGACTGCGTCGAGCACCAGGCAGTTCTGGCGCTCGTAGAAGCCGATGCGGTCTACATGATCCAGCGAGCCGCGCTGCGTGGTGCGAACATAATGCAGGATTGCGCCCGCCGCCGTCGCAGCAGCCGCGCGGTTGGCCAGTCCGAAACCCTCCAACGACAGCACCCCGAAGTGATTTTCCACCTGCGGAATGGCGTAGTCGGGCGCGAAGACCCAGTCGTCGAGCGGCGTCTCTGCCCAACTGGCGTTCTCGATTGACGTGATACGCGGTGCGGCAGCGGCCTGCGCGGTCGTCGCCGTTCGCGGCTGATCGAAGAGCGGCAGCGACGAGGCGAAGAGCATCTCGCGCGGACGCAGGACCAGCAACTCTTCCCGGATGCGGCGTTCGGCGTCGTCACCGACAAATTCGGTGGCGCGGAACTCGCCGGTCGAAAGATCGAGCGCAGCAAATCCAACCGCGTTTCCGGCGCGCGCCACGCAGGCGAGAAAGTTGTTCTCTTCCGAGTCAAGATGCGCATCCACCGCCGTTCCCGGCGTCAGCACCCGAGTGACCTCGCGCTTCACCAGCGTCTTGGCAAGCCGCGGATTTTCCATCTGCTCGCAGATAGCAACCTTGAAGCCCTTGCGAATCAGTTTGGCAATATAGTTGTCGGCGGAGTGGTAGGGCACGCCGCACATGGGAATCGCGGCGCCCTTTTCCTTGTTGCGCGAGGTGAGCGTGATTTGCAGCTCGCGCGACGCGACCACTGCGTCCTCGAAGAAAAGTTCGTAAAAGTCACCCAGACGAAAGAACAGGAGCGCATGGGGATGCTCTTTCTTGATCGCGGAATATTGCCGCATCAGCGGTGTGGAGGGCTCGCTCATAGGAGGGAACTGCGCGGATTATAGCAGCCGGAAAAATGGCGCAGCGCATCTTGCCAACCCGGCTCCGGCCTTCTAGAGTCAATGCTTCATGGCAACCATCACTCGTTTCGAATGCAGCAGGTGCGGCGAGAAATATCCTCCGCAATCGGCCCCGACAATTTGTCCCAAAGACGGCGGCCCGCTTTATGTGCGTTACGATTTGGACGACATCCGCCGCGGCCCGTCGCGCGACTCGATTGCCGCCGGGCCAGCCAGCATGTGGCGATACGCTGCGGTCCTTCCCGGCGCCGAGCCGGTAACTCTTGGCGAAGGATTTACGCCGCTTCTGCCAAGCCGCAAGTTCCCAAACCTGTTCATCAAGGATGAAGGGCTGAATCCCACAGGTTCATTCAAAGCGCGCGGCATGAGCGCGGCGATCACCATGGCGCGACACTATGGGCTGAAGAAGCTGGCTGCGCCCTCGGCGGGAAATGCCGGAGGAGCGCTTGCGGCCTATGCAGCCGCGGCCGGTCTGGAAGCGTACGTCTTCATGCCGAAAGATGTGCCGATCGCCAATAGGCTGGAAGTGGAGGCTGCGGGTGCGCACTTGACGCTGGTCGATGGACTCATCAGCGACTGCGGCCGGATGGTTGGCGAGCGGAAAGAGCAAGAGGGCTGGTTCGATGTCTCGACGTTGAAGGAGCCGTTTCGCGTGGAGGGCAAGAAGACCATGGGATATGAAGTGGCCGAACAGATGGGATGGAGCTTGCCGGATGCGATTCTGTATCCCACGGGCGGCGGGGTTGGCTTGATTGGAATGTGGAAGGCGTTCGAAGAGATGGAAGAGCTGGGCTGGATTGAACCCGGCAAGCGGCCAAAGATGATTTGCATTCAGGCCGAAGGCTGCGCGCCGATCCCGAAAGCACTACAGGAGGGCGAGGCCGTGTCGAAGATGTGGCCGGACGCGCACACGCTGGCTGCCGGACTGCGGGTACCGAAAGCATATGGCGACTTCATCATCCTCGACATCGTTCGCAAGAGCTGCGGCACTGGGATTGCTGTGAGTGATGATGCGATTATGGACAGCGTGAAGGAGATGGCGTCGACGGAAGGCATCTTTCCCGCTCCCGAAGGTGGAGCTGCGCTCGCCGCATACAAGCAGCTACTGGAGAGCGGATTTCTCGCTGCCGCCGACAAGGTTGTGCTGTTCAATACCGGCTCAGGCTATAAGTATCTGGATGTCTTCGCGAAATATTGGGGAGTGGAGGCATTCGCCGCGCCAGCGAAATTGCCGGCGCCGCGGAATATGGGCGGAATCATTGCACCGTACTAGAAAATCAGCACTTGGCATTTAGCGCTTAGCACTTGGCACTTGAACGCCCTGGTGAAGGCAGTCCCAGTGTCTAATGCTAATTGCGGCGGAAGACTCGGCACTGTTCCCCAGACATAAGCTCAGGAAGTGCTGTACCATCGCAGCGGGGTGAAAATTATGTCATTTCGCAATGGAGACAAGTCCCGGGAACATCGGCTACGCAAAGCCAAAGAGAAGAGGCGCGAGAGCGTTCGGAAGTTGCTGACCAAGAGTGACGTGAAGGGACAGCCGGCGGCGGCGACCTTGGCCAAGAAGTAAAGTCAGGAATTGCGCGTGGTTTCTTCTTCGACGGCGTCCTGTTCTTCCCGGCCAGGCGGATAAGAGTACATCTTGCTGGCGATGTTGGGCGTCGCGTGGCGGCGTTCCGCAATCATCTCCGCGACGATGGCGACGGCGATCTCTTCCGGCGTGACCGCGCCGATCTCCAGCCCGACGGGCGCGTGGACGGTGGCGAACTTCTCGGCCGGCATGCCTTCCTTTTCCAACTCCTTGTAAATCGAGATCGTCTTGCGCTTTGAGCCGATCATTCCCAGATAGCGCGCGCGCAAATTGACCGCCCAGCGCAGCACGCGCATGTCATCGCGATGGCCGCGGGTAACGATCACAATGTAGGAACCCTCCGGCGGACTTAGCCCGGCGGTCACCGCTTCAAAATCGCCGGCAATGACTTCGCGGGCATCGGGGAAGCGCTCGCGATTGGCGTACGACTCGCGGTCGTCGATTACGATGACCTCGAATCCCGCGGTGGTCGCAATCTTGTAGAGGTTATAGGCGACGTGCCCGGCGCCAAAAATATACAGCAGCGCCGGAGGAAGCACGGGCTCAATGAATATTTCGAGCGTGCCTCCGCAAACCAGGCCGGTATCGTACTTGGGATTGTTGTTGAGGTTGAAGGTAAGCGAGCGCGGCTTCTCTTCTTCCATCACCTCGCGCGCGGCCTGCCAAACCTCGGCTTCGACGCAGCCGCCGCCGATGGTGCCCGCAATGGATCCGTCATCGCGCACCAGCATCTTCGCGGTCTGGAAAGATGGAATAGAACCGCGAGCGTTGGTGATGGTGGCGACCGCGCCACGACGGCCTTCGCGGCGAAGCTGCACGATTTGTTCGTAAATGTCCATGAAGCAGCAACTAGCGCCTAGCCTACGGCAGTCCTTCGATTATTCCCGCGCGAGCATCCGAAGTCAAAGCGCTCAAGTAAAATGATGCTTCCCAAGCGATGATGGTCTCGAAAATCATGTCGCATCACGGGTAAGTCTAGGAGAGCACAATGAAAGCAGTCCGCATTCATGAATTTGGTGGGCCTGAAGTTCTCAAGTACGAAGATGCATCGGATCCGGTATTGCGCAAGGACCATGTGCTGGTACGAGTGCGTGCCTGTGCGCTGAATCATCTTGATCTGTGGGTCCGCAAAGGTCTTCCTGGTGTAAAGCTGCCGCATATCCTGGGCAGCGATGTGGCGGGCGAGGTGGTCGAAGCCGGCGAGTACATCACCGATGTCAAGCCCGGCACCCGCGTGCTGCTGGCGCCGATGGTCTTCTGCAATCATTGCGAGCAATGCGCGGCTGGGCGCCACAATTTGTGTCCGCAGTTCGCGGTGCTGGGCAACGCGGTGGATGGCGGCAATTGCGAACTGATTGCCGTGCCGCGGGTGAACGCCATTGCGATTCCCGATTCGTTGGATTTTACACAGGCCGCGAGCGTTCCTCTAGTGTTTCTTACGGCGTGGCACATGCTGCTGGGCCGCGCGCATCTGCGGGCCGGGCAGACGGTGCTGGTGCTGGGCGCGGGCTCGGGCGTGGGATCGGCTGCGATTCAGATCTCAAAGATGCTGGGCGCTGAAGTGATCACCACCGCGGGCGACGAGCGCAAGCTGGCCAAGGCGCGAGCGCTTGGCGCCGACCACACCATCGATCACTACAAGCAGAAGATCGCGGATGAGGTACGGCGAATTACCAGCAAGCGCGGAGTAGACGTCGTGTTCGAACATGTGGGACAGGCGACGTGGCCGGACAGTGTGCGCTCGCTGAAGCCGGGAGGAACGCTGGTCACCTGCGGCGCGACAACCGGCTATGAAGCCAACCTCGATCTGCGAGTGCTGTTCGCCAAGCAGCTCTCGCTGCTGGGCTCCTACATGGGGGAAATGGGCGAGTTGCACGAAGTTCTGAAACACGTGTTCGCCGGCAAATTGAAGCCAGTAGTCGCTCGCACGTTCCCGCTGAGCGAAACGCGGGCCGCGCATGAGTATCTGGCGAAGAGCGAGATGTTTGGGAAGGTGGTGCTGACGGTGTGAAGACTTCCGAAGAGTGTGCCGTGTTTTGAGGAGCGCAGCTTCGGCTGCGCGGTTGAAAGCCTTCTATTTTTGTCATGCCGAGCAGGCCTCAACCTGCGAGGGCTGGAACCTTCCCGGAAAATCAAAAAGCAGATCCCTCGCCGACTAAAAGTCGGCTCGCGATGACAATATCATTTATATCTGTAACGGCGCACCTAAAGGTGCGCCCCTTCAAAAGCCGCGCCCCTCAGAGTTGCGTCGCGCCGATGCCGCGGAGCATCGAAAGCAGTAGGTATAATGGTGGGCGACATGGCTGAACAGCACACTCCGCACTTCGACAATCCTGAGACGGGTCACGAGCGTTTCGAAAACCTGGTGGGCTCGGAGCACAGCCGGCGCGCCATTCTGCGGGCCACCTTCGGCGAGCAGCAGCATGAAGGCGTGGTGATGGCCTCGATGGACGCAGTGGTGAACTGGGTGCGGCGCAATTCCATTTGGCCGATGACCTTTGGCCTGGCCTGCTGCGCCATCGAGATGATGTCGATGGGAGCGTCGCGCTTCGACATCGCACGTTTCGGCGCGGAGGTGTTTCGCCCCTCGCCGCGGCAGTCGGACCTGATGATAATCGCCGGTCGCGTTTCGCAGAAGATGGCGCCGGTGATCCGCGAGCTTTACGAGCAGATGCCCGAGCCGAAATGGGTGATCTCGATGGGCGCGTGCGCGACGTCAGGCGGCGTGTTCAACAATTATGCGCTGGTGCAGGGCGTGAATCAGTGGATCCCGGTGGACGTGTATGTGCCGGGCTGCCCGCCGCGCCCGGAGCAGTTGATCTACGCGATCATGCTGCTGCAGGAAAAGATCAAGAACGACCGCGGATCGTTCAAGCGGGCGTTGAATCTGGAAACTGCCTAATCAGAAAAACATAAAGAAGCACTGAGGAAGCCCTTCATTTGCCGGTAACTCAGGCGGATGATCCGCGGACCGCGGATCAGTTCTTGGAGCTTCAGCCGGCGCGGAAGTCGCGCACGTCCTCGTGCTTGCGCCAGAGAACGGTGGGCGGTTGCTGACGAAGTGCGGCCAGCTTTTCGTTAACGGCTTCCACATCCGCCTTCGACCAGCTAACCGACGAGATCTCGATGTTCCCGCTCGGCTCGATATAGAACAGGGTGGGAACGTTAGTGATCCCGTATGCGTTCGACGCGGCGTAGTTCTTGGAATCGTCGAGCGCGACCGGGAAGGTGATGCCGTATTCCTTCATGAACGAAGCGGTGTCGCGAGCATTATCCTGTGAAATGCCGAGGACGGTGACGCTGGCATCGCGGTTCGCCTGGTACATGCGCTGGAAGAACGGAAAGGCATATTGGCAGACGGGGCAACTGACCTTGAAAAATGCCAGCACGACTGGGCCCTTGTTTAGCGCCTCTTGTAAGGACACATGCTTGCCGTCGACTGTAGGAAGCGAAAATTCTGGCGCGCGGACACCTGCGGTCAATGTAACCACTTGCTGAAACCTCCGAAAAAATCTACTCAGTGACATATAGATTCAACCGCGCTGTCGTTGGACGCAAGGGACAATCGACGCAGGACTTTGCGCGTCAGGCCCGTGAGCGGCAGGCGCTGGCACTGCCGCTGAGTGAACCACTGCGCGTTAGTTGCGAAATCGTGTACCTGATCGGGCAGAACGGCGAAGACGGCGACGCGGTAATCCGTATCAGTGATGGAGTGGCGAAGTTGCAGAAGCGGTGCAGTTCCGTTCGGGAGGCCAAGAGCCAGCGATGGCAGTTCCCACATGCCGGCCATGAGCGACGCGTCGGCTGGGCGCCGGACGAGGAGCACAGTAGAATTTCTTCGCGCGAGAGCATAACTGATTGGCTTCCGTTTCCTGACGACTTGCTGACGCGAGGGTTCGGCACCACGGGATTTGCAGAATTGGTCTAGCGGACAGATGCCGCACTGCGGCAGCCGCGGAGTGCAGATGGTCGCGCCCAGTTCCATCATTGCCTGATTGAAATCGCCTGGACGTTCGCGAGCGAGCAAGATGCTGGCTTGCTGCCAGGCGGTTGCCTTACTCTGTGCCTGTCCGGATAGCCGTTGGAGAACGCGCTCCACGTTGCCGTCCACTACGGCGACGGCCTCACCAAACGAGATACTGGCGATGGCGGCCGCGGTATAGCGGCCGATGCCGGGAAGCGACGCCCAATCCTCGGCAGTCCGCGGAAACCTCCCGTGCCGCTCGCGTGCAATCAATTTGGCGGCCTGGTGCATTCGTCTGGCGCGATGGTAGTAGCCGAGCCCGCTCCACATGGCGAGAACGGAAGATTCACGAGCTGCTGCTAACGACGCGACTGTCGAAAACCGGCGCAGGAAGCGGGCGTAGTGGTCCAGCACGGCGGCCACGCGCGTCTGCTGCAACATGATTTCGGAAACCCAAATGCGATAAGGTTCGCGATTGCGGCGCCACGGGAGGTCGCGGCGGTTGGCGTCGTACCAGCGCAGCAAAGAACGGCGAAGGGAAACGAGTTGCGCTGTAGTCATGCAGTCGCGATTGTACAGCGCAGAAGCGCAGCTTTTCTAAAACCCGAACCGGTGGGCCGCAGGCGACCCAGCCGGGAGCAGGTTGCTGACGAGATGGGGATATTACGACAGCTATGGCGATGATTCGTGCATCGGGACGCGGCGACACGCCGTGATTCATGCAAGAGTTAGGCAGAAATCACCGAAACCAAGTGGCGACAGTTCGCTCAGAACTCATGATCGTCACCCCAAGCCTCTTAATCGATTGCGACCAGTTCCAACGACCGTCTTGCCGTTCCTACGGTTACGGGGTGATCTCCCACACCACGCCACCGCCCCCGTAAGCGGTTCCGTACAAGTTGCCGCTGGGGTCCACGGTCGGACCGTCTTCCGGATTTTCTCCATCGCCCGTGAAGTCGTGCAGGTCGGAATAAATCCACTGTCCGCCATTGTTTGTCAGCTTGAACACGCTGCCCAATCCGAATGCGCCCTCATCTACGGTTGCCCCATAGAGATTGCCGCTGCTGTCGAGGGCGAGCAATCCAATGGGGCCGTATTGATCGGCGGCTCCAGTGAAGTTGTGCAACACCTGGAAGGTGTAGCTTCCATTCGAGGGTGATAACTCGAAAACCGTGCCGCCGCCGGTGGGGCCACCGCTGGTGCCGCCGATCAGAGTTGTTCCGTACAGGTTACCGGCCGCATCGGAGATCAATCCGCCTATGGTGTACATTCCAACGCCGGGAGCAAATTCGTGCAAAATGGTCTCAACCCAGCCCGACGAGGTAGGAGTGAGTTCGAAAACCACGCCGCAGCCCTCACCTCCACAACCCGGGTGAGAGCCGGCCTGGGTTGTGCCAATCAGATTTCCATTCCGGTCGAGGACGAGGTTACCGTTGGGCGGTCCCCCATCGATAAAGAAATTGAAGGTATGGATAGTCGTCTCCGTCCAACCATTCTGTGACGGGGAGAGCACAAACACGGTTCCCGAGTCGTCAGTTCCGCCGGCCTGAGCTGTGCCATAGATATTGCCCGCGCTGTCGAAGATCAGACCGCCGTTGGGAGAGTGGCCATCACCAGGATGGTTGACGGGGTCGAATTGATAGATTGGAGTCTCCGTCCAATAACACAAAGATGTTTGACATACTGTGATCGAGGGCTGCAGGTGAAAGATAAGCCCACAACCGTAATAATCGCCTTGACTGCCGCACTCGGTGATTCCGCCCAACTGGGACGCCCCGTAGACACTACCGTCCGAACCCAGCGTGATGCGACCGGCAGGCTGCTCTCCGTCAAGTCCGTTGAACTCATAGAGAGGAAAAAATAACCAGTTTGCCCCCATCTTTCGCATACGGTAAACGGTCTGTTCTCCGGCGTTACCGTACAAGTTTGTGGCGGCATTAAGCGTCACCCCGGCATTGGGAAAGTCCTCGCCTGCGAAATTGTGGATGATTGTGTAGTTTTGAGCGGTAGCCGGCACCACATATGTCACTGCCGAGCAGAGAAACAAGATTGTTAGCAGGAGCAGCTTTCGTCCAACTGAGCAGCCTAGCGTTGCTGTTGCAATTAGCACCGGAACCTCCTGGAGAGTAAGCAGAATGATCTTGGGCCGCTGACACTATATCTCGATTTACGTTCGGACTTGCGGTTGTTGTTGTAATCAGGCCAAGTCGTACGTAATCCACATGCGCCCGAATTGAGGTCTGGCGACCTCACACGCGGCTATCCCGCTGCGGATAATCTACTGCGCCGGAGGTGGTCCGGGCTGCTGGCTCTGCTCCGGCGCTTCTTCGGGAGCACCGTGACGGCGCAGCAATTGCGCCAGGTTCTGGGAAAACGCGGAGCGCGGCAGGACCATGTCGCATCCCGCTTCCTGCGCCTTCATCTTCAGTTCGCCCTGCACGTGCGAGACAAACCCGATGATGTTGGTGGCCTTCTTCAGCTTCGACTTCAGCTTGGGAATCATGGTGAGCGGTTTTACCGCGGCGTTGTTCAGGTCGAAGATAATGAGCGACGGCTTGTCGTCGCCGTTCTGGCCGATCTTCTCCTGGAGATCTTTCTCGGTCTTGACGAACTCGACCTTCACATTCATTTTGCGTGCCGTCTCCTGGATTTTCGCCAGGAAGAACAGGTCGTCAACGAAGGCGAAGATGCGAGTGGGCGTGATTTCGGATGTCACCGGGAGAGGCTCCGGGTCGGGCGGAACAAACTGCTTGCCCAGCGGCTGGCCCATACGGCCGCGGTTGGGCCGGCGCGCGTTGCCGTTGTTGCCCTGGAGGGCGCGATAGCTGTGGTCCATGGGCGCGGTGTAGATGCCGCCGCCGAGTGCATTCTGTCCGGCCGGGCGCGGCCCGGACTTGCGACCGGGAGGCCGGTTCTTGCCGGCTCCTTGACGATGCTGTCCAGGCTGTTGTGGTGTTTCCCCGTGTACGACGGGTCCACGGCGACCGCGCCGCCGTCTGCGTCCCTTCCCTCCGGGATTTCCGGAAGGAGGATTCGATCCTTGATTCATGTTTCTCTCTTGTTTGGCCCGCGGGTAGCGGGCTCCCACATTTCTGAACCGCTGTTCCGCGCAGTAGCGTACTTATCACTCGCTGGCGTGGCTGCGGTTGGATACTTCGCTGAGATCGATTCAGTTACGTCCGTCTGGCGCTCGGAAATTGGGCGCGAGGAACGCCTGCACGGGAAGTGCGGCGATTTGGAGGACGCCCCTATGGTACCCAGCTTTGCGGCTGGAACGCAAGTATAAAAGCTTGTTTCTTTTTAGGATGCACCCAATTGGCAAAGGGGTGTTGTTAATTTTGGATCGAGGTCCATATTGGCTTTGCCGGTTCCCGATTTCGACACGTCTTGCCGGTGATTCGTCGTCTCATGTTGCCGCGGAGACAGGAGCCGAGCACATGAAGATTGTAGGTTGTGATTTACACACGCGCTACCAGCAGATCGGCGGGTTGGCCCACCCTTTCATTTGAATCCACTACTCTCCCTACATTTCGGGTGCCCCATTCCCTCGGCTGCGCTCGGGGCAGGCTCTCGTCGCCATCGTTTGGCGACAGCGGATCGACGCAGCCGTTTTCGATCCCGCGCGGGTGGGATTGGAAACCTTGGGCCCATCCTCATCTCCCAACCACCCCAACAAGTCCCCAATGGCGGGACTTGCCGGGGACCCCGGTCAGGGGAGAAGGATGGGTCGCCCGCACGCACCCACTCATTCGAAACCCGCGAATGAATTGATTCGATAAGAGCGAAGGCTCACTTCCAACCGGTAGTCTTGGTTTGAGGACTAAGACACGGGGGAAGGAAGGAGCCTTCCATGCTTATTGTAGGGTGTGATTACCATCCGCGGTGGCAGCAAGT
>Ga0302326_10031862_pt1 | contig 10523 bp, 9 predicted proteins | sample Palsa_T0_3_FD_202264 | JGI IMG/M metagenome (GOLD analysis project Ga0302326, IMG submission 202264) | Peat permafrost microbial communities from Stordalen Mire near Abisko, Sweden - Palsa_T0_3 | ecosystem: Environmental > Terrestrial > Soil > Palsa > Peat permafrost | place: Sweden: Abisko... | reverse complement strand
GATGTTGCGCTGGATCTCGGCCGTGACGCAGTAGATGGTCGATGCGCGCGAGTACAAGTACTCGGAGCGCCAAACTGTTTCGTCGAGTTCCAGCGTTCCCGGCAACAGATCTCGCACGGTGTCGTAAAGCTTTTGCTCGGCGGCGGCCAGTAGCACCTTGTCGATGGAGGTCTCGGGCCCAAGTCGCGCTCCGTCGAGCAATCGGTGCTGAGTGTCACGAGACCGGCAACGCAGCGTGTGCAGCGCGAGATAGGCTGCGCCGAGATCGTGTTCGTCAGGATCGGATGCTTCCGCGATCAGCTCGTCGAAGCGCGAGTAGAGATACGCGATTCGCTGCCAGAAACAGCTGGACCGCTCATACGGCAGTAGGTCCATCGCGAGCCGCCAGCCGTCACCGGGCCGGCCGAGCATTCGGCTGGACGGGATGACGACGTCGTCGTAGTAGACCTCGCAGAATTCGTCGACCCCGTGCATCGTCTGCAGCGGCCGGATGGTGATGCCGGAGGTGTCCAAATCGACGAAGAACGCGGTGATCCCGTCGTATCCGGGTGCTGTTCGGGTGAGCAGCACACACCGAGTGGAGAACTGGGCGAAGCTGGTCCAGACCTTCTGCCCGTTGACGATCCAGTTGTCACCGTCCTGGATCGCGCGGGTGGTCAGGGACGCCAGGTCACTGCCCGATCCCGGCTCGGAAAAGCCTTGGCACCATTGCTCTTCGCCCCGCAGCAGTCGCGGCACCATGTCGGCGGCGAGTTCGGCGGGGGCGTAGTCGATCATCGTGGGCGTGAGCACCTCGAGCATCGAGTAGGGGCCCGGTTCGGCGAGACGGCGGCCGACGACCTCTTCGCCGACAACCGCGCGCAGTATTGCCGGACCACCCAACCCGCCGACTTCTTCCGGCCAGCCGTACCGCATCCAGTCGGCGTCATAGAGTGCCCTGAGCACCCGGGTGTATTGCTGCATATGGCCCTGCAGCGAATGATCCGGCCCCGGGGTCAAATCATGTTCGTCAAGCCACGCCCGCAGATCCGCGCGGAACTGGTCGACCTTCATGCGGGGTTCGCGGAGGCCGAGGGCCCGACTCCTTCGCCGGCCTCGGCCGGAGTCGTCGTCGGGCTGGGCCGCCCGATCGCGTGCGGACGGCCGGAGTCGTGCGCGCCGTTGCGTCGAATGAACGTCATGGCACGGGTTTTCAACCGCCATCCGTCGTCCGTACGTACGTAGGTGTCTTTGTAATAGCCGATCCGCATGTCGTGGGTGGCGTTGTCGATGAAGCACAGCGGCTGCGTTCCGGTCGCGGTGTCACCGGCCAATTCGATGACCGGAGTCGCAGTCATGAACAATCCCTTGGGGGCAGCATCGACCAGCACCGGGAACCGGTCCAACGCATAGGTTTCGCCGAATGCGCTGTAGGTACCGTCGGGTGTGAAGACCCCGACCAAGCCGTCGATGTCTTCCTGCGTGATGGTGACCGCGTACCGGGCCAGCAACTGCTGAATGTCGACGAGGTCGTCAGTTCGTGTTGGCATATACCTTGCCGCCTTTCATCACGAAGCCCACTTTCTGGGTGACTCCGATGTCGGACAACGGGTCTCCGGGCACGGCGATGATGTCGGCGAGCGTGCCCTCGGCCAGCCGGCCCCGGTCGGTCACGTTGATCAGCTCGGCGGCGACGGTGGTGGCCGCGCGCAAGACCGCTAACGGCGGCAGACCCCAATCAACAAGGGTGACAAGCTCATCGGCATTCTTGCCGTGCGGAATAGCGGGGGCATCGGTGCCGACGGCGATCTTCACGCCCGCCTCGTAGGCGGCCAGGATCGACGTGCGCGACTTGGGGAACATCTCGGCGGCCTTGGCCTGCAGCTCGGGGGGAGCGTGCGAGACATCCATTCCCTCGGCCAGCCGCCTGGTCGACACCAGAAACGTGCCGCGCTCGACCATCAGCGCGATCGCCTCGTCGTCAATCAAGAATCCGTGCTCGATGCAGTCGATACCCGCCTCGACCGCGTGTACCACCGCTTCGGCACCGTGCGTGTGTGCGGCGACCCGCATTCCGCGCCGGTGCGCCTCGTCGACGATCGCCCGTAGTTCCTCGTCCGAATAATGTTGTGCCCCAGGCGGTCCGGTCAACGACATGACGCCGCCCGAACAGCAGACTTTGATCAGCTCGGCGCCGTGCTTGATCTGGTAGCGCACCGCCTTGCGGATCTCATCGACCCCGTTGGCGATGCCCTCCTCGATCGTCAGCTCGAGGACGTGCGGCGCGAACGCAGCGAACATCGTCGGATCCAGATGTCCGCCGGTCGGGGTGATCGCGTGGCCGGCGGGCACCACCCGCGGCCCATCGATCCAGCCCGCATCGATGGCTCTGCCCAGCGCTACGTCAAGCAGATAGCCGCCGGTCTTGACGAACAGGCCAAGGTTTCGCACCGTGGTGAATCCCGCGCGCAGCGTCCGGCGCGCATTGCCGACCGCCCGCAGCATCCGGGTAGGCGGATCGTCCTGAACTTGAGAGAGCCCGGGCTTTTCGCCTCGGCCGCCCATCAACAGATTGACTTCCATGTCCATCAGCCCGGGCATCAGGATCGAGTCACCCAGATTGAGGATTTCGCCTTCGGGTTGACCTCCGACGCCGACGATCCGGCCCTCGTCAACGCGGACGATCCCGGGCTCGACGATGTGCCCGGCATCGACGTCGAGCAGCCCAGCCGCCTTGAGCGTCAACACCTGTCAGATCACCGGTTCCCGGATCAGCTCGACCCAGGCTGCCCCGCTGTCGGGAACCCGCGGCTGCTTCCATGCTTCGATCGGGAACGACACCATGACCAACGATTGCATGAGGTGCATGAGAGTGCGTGCGTCTTCGGGCAGGTCGTCGATCGGAAACGTGTCGCAGTAGTCCATGACAGCTTCCAGCTTCGGGAACGCCACGTCGTAGAACGCCTGCATTTCCGTCATGGACGAAGCCAACCGCTTGGCGTAGCGCTCAGGCTCGGTGGCCAGATCCCAGTCGAGATACTGCTCGAGGGCGGAGAATTCGGCGGGCAGCGTGTCAGTGGTGGCCATTGCTGACAACCTCCTCTTTGTAGCCTGTCACGTAATCACCGGTCACCTTGTGCAGGTGGCGCAGCATGATCTCCTGATCGCAGAGCGGGAAGTTGTTGACCACCTTGGTGCCGATCATGGTCTGGGTTGCCTCCAGGGTGTTGGCGTCCTGCAGTGCGTACTCCTTGAACGTGACGGCGGCCAATTCCTGAGCCAGTCGCTCCCGCGCGTTCTTCGGCGGAACGAAATACAGCGTGCTCTCGAAGATGTGCTTGTCGACGGCGGTCGGCCAGTAGTGATAGGTGAGAAACCAGCCGGGCTCCCAGATCAGCAGCATCAAGTTCGGGTAGAAGTGCCACTCGTCAATGCCCCACTGCGGCACCTTCTTCGGGTTGACGCCGGCTGGCATCTCGGTGAGATTCGCCATGACCTCCGGTTTGTCCCAGGGACCGAACAGCCCACTGCGCAGCACCTGGTCCATCGGTTTGACCATGTCCATCGATGCCGGCGGCGCCTGACCGCCCCAGGTCGAGATCATCGCGTGCGGACTGGCCATCTCGTAGTACAGCGCCTCGAAGCCGTACTTCTGGATCTTGGCGGCCTCCTCCTTGGTGTACTGCCCCTGGTGCAGCACCGGCGCGTGATAGAACTCTGCGAACGCGTCCATGAACAGCTTCCAGTTGCTACCCACCTCGGCCCGGTACGAGTAGGTCTCGGTCATCTCATGGAAGGGGTAGCCCTCGATGCCCTTGGCCAGCGGTCCGAGGTAGTCGGTGAGCGGCTTCGCGTGCTGGTCGAAGTTGATGAAGATGAAGCCCTCCCACGACTCGCAGCGGACCCCGACCAGACCGTAGTCGCTCTTGTCGACGTCGAAGAACTCTTCTTCCTGCTGGATGAAGGTCAGTTTGCCGTCCAGGTCGTAGCGCCAGGCGTGGTACTTGCAGGTGAACTGCCGGCAGGTGCCTGACGTCTCCTCATTCGGAAAGTCGTTCCACACCAGCTTGTTTCCCCGGTGGCGGCACACGTTGTGGTAGGCCTTGACCGAGCCGTTCTTGGTTTTGACGATGATGACGGACATGCCCTTACCGGCCGACGGCAGTTCCTTGGTGAAGTAGCTGCCGGTACGCGGCAGTCGCTCGACTCGGCCGACATTGAGCCAGGTGCGCTTGAAGACCGCGTCGCGCTCGGCTTCGAAGAATGCCGGATCGATCGAATCGTTGTAGTCCACCGGCGCGGTGCCCAGTTCTGGATAGTTCTCTGTCCAACTACCTGCGTCGGGCTTGGGGAAGTGTGCCAACGTCCTTACCTCTCTTGTGTTCCGCCGTCATGGTCGTCTTCGACCTCGACGCCAAACGTGTTCAGTGCCATTGCAAGTGCGATGTAGTTGCCGGTGGTGAAGACCAAGTCCATCCGCTGCCGCTCGTCGAGTTGAGCGCCCAGCGCCGCCCAGGTCTGATCGGAGACGTTCGTCTTTTCGTCGAGTTCGTCGACGGCGCAGAGCAGAGCGCGGTCGAAATCGTTGTCCGCATTTCCGGATCGAACGGCCTCGATGTCGGCGTCGGTCAACCCGATTTCCTTGGCCATCTCCACGTGATGCGACCACTCGTAGGTGCAGCCCCGGCGGTGTGCGACACGCAGGATCACCTGCTCGCGAACGCGGGGCGGCAGCGTCGATCCGTACAACAGGTAGGTGCTGAACTTGAGGTAGGCGCGGGTGAGCTTGGGATGACGCACCAGGGTGGACAGCAGGGTCCCGGCCTCTTGAGGATTCCGGCGCTCCTCCGGCAGCATGGCCGATACCGCGTGCCGGGCAGCGTCGTCCCACTGGTCCGCAGGCAACGGGGACAGACGCATACGGCCTCCTCACGAACGAGAATCATATTCTCATATTTGACCAACAGGTTTCCACGAACTCGATGATTGGTCAATCTTCGACCCTCACCTGCGGTGATGCGGAGCCCGTGCGGGGGCCGGGCCACGGTGCCGCGGCACCCCTGAACATGTCGGGGGTAGCCTCAAGATGTTGATTCTCGCGAACTGAGAAGCTAATTTTCATTACACGGCAGAACTCAACGGCGAAAGCTGTTGATCGACAGATTTGGCGACGTGGCGGCAACGGTCACCGTCAACCGCATGGCCGAAGACCAGGTGGGGCACCGATGCCCCCGATGGAGAGGAATGGGCAGTGAACAAAGACGACATGATTTTGATCAGCGTCGACGACCACACCGTCGAGCCACCCGACATGTTCAAGAACCATTTGCCGAAGAAATACGTCGACGACGCGCCGCGCCTGGTGCACAACGAGGACGGCTCCGACTGCTGGCAGTTCCGCGACACGATCATCCCGAACGTCGCGCTCAACGCGGTGGCAGGCCGTCCGAAAGAAGAGTACGGGCTGGAGCCACAGGGCCTCGACGAGATCCGGCCGGGTTGTTACAACGTCGACGAGCGGGTCAAGGACATGAACGCCGGCGGCATTCTGGCGTCGATCTGCTTTCCGTCGTTCCCGGGCTTCGCCGCGCGGCTGTTCGCCACCGAAGACAGGGACTTCTCGATAGCGCTGGTGCAGGCCTACAACGACTGGCACATCGAAGACTGGTGCGGTGCGTACCCAGCACGCTTCATCCCGATGGCGATACCGGTGATATGGGATGCCGAGGAGTGCGCCAAAGAGGTGCGACGAGTGGCCAAGAAGGGCGTGCACGCACTGACCTTCACCGAAAACCCGGCCGCGATGGGGTATCCGAGCTTCCACAACGAGCACTGGAAGCCGCTGTGGGAAGCGTTGGTGGACACCGACACCGTGATGAACGTGCACATCGGGTCGTCGGGCCGGCTCGCGATCACAGCGCCCGATGCGCCGATGGACGTAATGATCACGTTGCAGCCGATGAACATCGTGCAGGCCGCGGCCGACCTGTTGTGGTCCCAGCCGATCAAGGACTACCCGGACTTGAAGATCGCCCTGTCCGAAGGCGGCACCGGGTGGATTCCCTACTTCTTGGAGCGGGCCGACCGGACCTACGAGATGCACTCGACGTGGACGAAGCAGAACTTCGGCGGCAAGATACCCAGCGAGGTCTTCCGCGAGCATTTCCTGACCTGCTTCATCAGCGACAAGGTCGGTGTCAAGCTGCGCAACATGATCGGCATCGACAACATCTGCTGGGAGGCCGACTACCCGCACAGCGACTCGATGTGGCCGGGCGCGCCAGAGGAATTATGGGATGTGCTGTCCGAGAACAACGTTCCGGACGACGAGATCAAGAAAATGTCCTACGAGAACGCGATGCGCTGGTACTCCTTCGACCCGTTCAGCCACATCACGCCGGCACAGGCCACCGTTGGTTCGCTGCGCAAAGCGGCTGAGGGGCATGATGTTTCGATCCGCGCACTCAGCCAGCACAAGGAGTCCAGGTCGGGTTCGTCACTCGCGGAATTCACGGCCAGCGCGAAAGAACTGACCGGCAATAAGGACTGACGCCGAACGGCCGATGGCGGTCGCGAGCGCGGCGTAGCTGCGCGCAGCGGGCCGACACCGAACGGGCGGGTCGGTCGCGAGCGCGGCGAAGCCGGGCGCAGCGGGCCGGCGCCGAAAGGCCGGTACCTGAACTGATCGAAGGGAACACAGCAGTGACCGGCGGTGGGATGAATTTCGAACTGACTGACGACCAACAGCTGATCCGTAAGTCGGTGGCCGAGTTGGCATCGAAGTTCGACGATCACTATTGGATGGAAAAAGACCTAGCGCACGAGTTCCCGCAAGAGTTCTACGACGCGATCGCCAGTGGCGGCTGGCTCGGCATGACTATCCCCGAAGAGTACGGCGGCCACGGACTCGGCATCACCGAGGCGACGCTGCTGCTCGAGGAGGTGGCGCGGTCGGGTGCGGCCATGAATGGCGCCAGCGCCATTCACCTGACGATCTTCGGCATGCAGCCCGTCGTCAAGCACGGCTCCGACGAATTGAAGGCCAAGACCCTCCCGCGAATCGTCAACGGTGATCTGCACGTGTGCTTCGGCGTCACCGAACCCGGTGCGGGCCTTGACACCTCGCGCATCACGACTTTCGCCAAGCGCGAGGGCGACACGTACCGGATCAACGGACGCAAGGTCTGGATCTCCAAGGCGCTGGAGTCCGAGAAGATCCTGCTGCTGACGCGGACCACGCCATTCGATGAGGTCACCAAGAAGACCGACGGCATGACGCTGTTCCTCACCGACCTTGATCGCGACCACGTCGACATCCGGCCGATCAAGAAGATGGGCCGCAACGCCGTCAGCTCCAACGAGGTCTTCATCGACGATCTGATCGTCCCGGTCGAGGATCGCGTCGGCGAGGAGGGACAGGGCTTCAAGTACATCCTCGACGGTCTCAATCCGGAGCGGATGCTGATCGCCGCCGAGGCGCTCGGCATCGGGCGCGTCGCGCTGGAAAAAGCCGTCAAGTACGGCAACGAGCGCGTTGTGTTCAATCGCCCGATCGGTATGAACCAGGGCCTGCAGTTTCCGCTGGCGGATTCGCTGGCCCGCCTAGACGCCGCGGAACTGGTGCTGCGCAAGGCCACCTGGCTCTACGACAACGGGAAACCGTCAGGCCGCGAGGCGAATACTGCGAAGTACCTCTGCGCGGACGCCGGATTTGGAGCCGCCGACCGAGCGTTGCAGTTGCACGGCGGGATGGGCTACTCCGAGGAGTACCACGTGTCGCGGTACTTCCGCGAGTCGCGGCTGATGAAGATTGCGCCGGTCAGTCAGGAGATGATTCTGAACTTCCTTGGCGAGCACGTGTTGGGAATGCCGAGGAGCTATTGATGTGATGCCGCAGAACCGGGGGCCGCTGACGGGCATCACCGTGGTGGCCCTGGAGCAGGCGGTCTCGGCGCCGATGTGCACCCGCGTGCTCGCCGACTTCGGTGCGCGGGTCATCAAAGTCGAAAATCCCAACGGCGGGGACTTCGCCCGTTACTACGACGAAGTAGTCAACGGGCTTGCCGCGCACTTCGTTTGGGCCAACCGGGGCAAGGAGTCGGTGACGCTCGACCTGAAAGCCGAGGCAGGCCGCGACATCCTGCACCGGTTGCTCGACCGTGCCGATGTGCTGGTGTCCAACCTCGCCCCAGGGTCGGTGTCCCGTCTCGGCATCGGCGCCGCCGAACTGGCGCAGCGGCATCCGAACGTCGTCGCGGTCGAGATCGACGGGTACGGGCCCGGCGGACCAATGTCGCACAAGCGGGCCTACGACCTGCTGGTTCAGGCGGAGTCCGGCGCCTGCGCCATCACCGGCAATCCGGGCGCACCGGCGAAGCCCGGCCCGCCGGTGGCAGACATCAGCACCGGGCTGTATTCGGCGTTATCGATTCTGGCGCTGCTGTATTCACGCGATGCGCAGTCGACACCCGGTGGCCACGGCAACACGGTGGGGCTCAGCCTGCTTGACACCATGACCGAATTGATGGGGTACCCGCTGACGTACACCCGGTATTCCGGTGTCGATCAGCAGCCCTTGGGTATGAGTTCGCCCGCGGTGGCGCCCTATGGCTCGTACCGCACCGCCGACGGACAGACCGTCGTACTGGGAACCACCAACGATGCTGAGTGGCAACGACTGTCACGACAGATCATTGCGCGTGACGACCTCGCCGACGATCCGCGCCTGGCCCACAATTCTGGTCGCTGCGCGCACCGTGACATTGTGGACGAGGCGATCGGCGCCTGGTGCGCGGTGCACGACCTGGACCACGTGCAGAAAACGGCGGACGCCGCCGGTATCGGCAACTCGCGGTACAACTTGCCGAGCGAGGTGCTGGTCCACCCGCAGTTGGCGGCGCGTGACCGCTGGCGCGAGGTCGACACACCCGCCGGACCAATTCAGGCTCTGCTGCCACCGCCTGTCATCGCCGGCTACCAGGCGCCGATGGGCGCGGTTCCCGGCCTGGGGCAGCACACCGATGCGGTGCTCACCGAACTCGGTTACGGCGCTGACGAGATCGACGGTTTAAGAGGGCAAGGCGCCATCGGAGCGATGTACAGCTGATGGCTGACCACGCTGTGCTGCTCTGCAACGACCGCAACGGTGTGCGGACGTTGACGCTGAACCGCCCGCGGCGCAAGAACGCGATCAACCGTGAGCTCTGGATTGCGCTGGCGGAGGCGCTCACCGCGGCGGACAAAGACCCGGAGGTGCGCGCGCTGGTGATCACCGGCGCCGGTGGCGCGTTCTGTTCCGGTGCCGACATCTCGACGCCCGACGACAGCCATCCGGTGCGCAAGCTGCAACGGCTGACCGACGTCGCGCTGGCGCTGCACGAATTGCGGGTGCCGACGATCGCCAAAGTCGACGGCGTCGCGGTCGGCGCGGGATGGAACCTGGCCCTGGGCTGCGATCTGGTCGTGGCGACGCCGGAATCGACGTTCTCACAGATCTTCTCCAAGCGCGGCCTGTCGGTGGATCTCGGCGGCTCATGGCTGCTCCCGAAAATCGTCGGCCTGCAACAAGCCAAACGGCTGGTGCTGCTCGCCGAGACCGTCGACGCCGCCGAAGCTCATGCGCTGAACCTGGTGACCTGGGTGGTGGCCACCACCGGGATCGACGCGTTCGTCGCCGACGTGGCAGCACGACTGGCGGCCGGTCCACCGATTGCGTTGGCGCACAGCAAGGCGCTTCTGAACGAGGGTGCCGACCGGACCATGCGCGATGCGCTGGCCAGCGAAGCGCGGGCGCAGGTCGGCAATTTCGCGACGGTCGATTCGGCGGAGGCCTATGCCGCCTTCGCGGAAAAGCGCGACGCGGCGTTCACTGGTCAATGGGCAGTATCGAGATCGGAGCAGAAGAATGCGTGAAACCGTCATCGTCGAGGCAGTGCGCACGCCGGTCGGCAAGCGCAACGGTGGCCTGTCGAGCATGCACGCCGCTGACCTGTCGGCGCTGGTCCTGAACGAACTCCTGACGCGCACCGGCATCGACCCGAACATCATCGACGACGTCGTCTGGGGATGTGTGTCTCAGGTCGGCGACCAGTCCAGCAACATCGGCCGCTACGCGGTGCTGGCGGCAGGCTGGCCCGAAAGCATCCCGGGCACGACGATCAACCGGGCGTGCGGGTCCAGCCAGCAAGCTCTCGACTTCGCGGTGCAGGCGGTGATGTCCGGCCAGCAGGACGTTGTCGTGGCCGGTGGAGTGGAGGTGATGAGCCGGGTGCCGCTGGGCTCGGCGAGGGCGAGCGGACAGCCCTACGGTCCCAAAGTGCTTGAACGCTATAACGATTTCTCGTTCAATCAGGGTCTGTCGGCGGAGATGATCGCCAAGAAGTGGGGCTACTCCCGCACCCGACTCGACGAGTTCTCCACGCTGTCCCACGAACGGGCAGCGGCGGCCCAGGACAACGGCGCCTTCGCCGACCAGATCGTCCCGGTCTTCCCTACTGGTGGAGACGACGGCGCCGTCGTCGCCGCCGACGAAGGGATACGGAGAG
>Ga0302326_10031858_pt1 | contig 10524 bp, 8 predicted proteins | sample Palsa_T0_3_FD_202264 | JGI IMG/M metagenome (GOLD analysis project Ga0302326, IMG submission 202264) | Peat permafrost microbial communities from Stordalen Mire near Abisko, Sweden - Palsa_T0_3 | ecosystem: Environmental > Terrestrial > Soil > Palsa > Peat permafrost | place: Sweden: Abisko... | reverse complement strand
CTGCAGTACGTGCTGCGACAACTGGCGACGAGCTGACCGGGTCTATCTGACGGAGAAGAGAACCGTCTTGGATTGGGGACCAGGAAAAGCAATCGAAAATATCATTTTCGGCCCACGTACGCTTAGGCGAACGTGGGGCACCCGTCCAGTTTCTAATGGGTTCTGATAGGGCACAGGCGCCGCCTGGACACTGCCCTTTCAGCGCGGTAAAACTAGCACGCCCCAGGGTCCCTTGCCGGCTTTGACTTTTTTGGTCACGGTATTGGTAGCCAGGTCTACTACGGAGACGTCATTCGAGGGCCCATTGGCCGAATAGAGGGTCTTGGCGTCGAGCGAGAGCGCTATGCCCCAGGGGCGTGCGCCGACTTCGACCGAACTCAGAACCTTATTTGTAGTCGTGTCGATGGTAAATACCTGGTGTCCTCTCCCAGTGCTGACGTAGAGCTTGGCCGCATCCGGAGAGAGGACGACATTCATGGGCTTAATCAGCCCCGGCTTGCCAAGCGAAATGGCTTGGATCATCTTGTACTTCTTCGCATCCACCAACACTACCGTTCCGTCGTTCTCAGCGTTGATGTAGGCGCGTGAGCCATCGGGCAGGAAAGCGATGTTGCGAGGACGATGCCCAACCTTGAATGTCTTGATGATCTTGCCCGCAACAGGGTCAAGCACGGAAATGGTTCCGGTTTCTTCGGAAGTGACCCAGACTTGCTTGCCGTCCGGGGTTACTTTGACGCCTTCGGGCTGTGCCCCCAGGGCAAGAGACTTAACCACGGTACCAGAGGCGATGTCGACGATGCTGACGGCGGAGACGTCTTCGTTGGATATGTAAAGTTGCGAGCCATCGCGGCTGACGTCGAAGTTTTCCGGGTCAGAGCCGCCATGAATGATGCGGATAACTTTGTTCTGCGCAACATCGTAGACCCCGATTCCATCGGCGCTCTTGTCGGGTGGCGGAAGTGTGCTCTCATCGACGTCTGGTCCAGCAATGGGCGAGCCACTCAGCGCGACGTAGATCGTCTTATGGTCCGGGCTGGAATGGATGCCGCGAGGACGCTTGCCCAGCGGAACGGTCGCGAGCACGTTGTAGTTGCCGGAGTCGATCACGGTCAGATCTCCGCCGACTTCGTTGGTCACGTAAATCCGCGGCTCTGAGGTTTCTGCCGGGGTGGCGGTTTGCGCAGGCTGCTGCTCCGGAGCTTTGGCGGAGTTGCAGCCCGTTGACAACACAATCAGACCAACTGCAAAGAGCAAATATCGGATATTGCCATTGCGCATATTATTTTTCCTTAAACGTGAAGTTGGCCTCAACAGTGCCGTGCGGAGGAACGGTTATCTGCTGCTCTTGTGTTCCAAGCTTTTCCTGCCAGACGGCAATGGTATAGGTTCCCGGCGGCAGATTCTTGATTTCGAAGGATCCGTCATCTTTCGAAACCGCAAAATACGGATGAGTCAGGACGCCGATAAAGGCGTGCATCCAACTATGAATGTTACATTTCACCCGGATCATGATTTCCGGCTTGATGAACCTGCGCGCGATGGGCGGATCTCCCGCGCCTTGACTGTGGTTCCATTCCCGGTTGACTTCTGCCATGGGGTGAATATTGTGCGTCACCGGATCTGAGTTAATGACCTGCAGTGTCTGCCCGGTCTGAATGCCCATCACGCGCGGACGAAACCAGCAGCCACTCTGATCGATGGTGACCGGGGTTGGAGGAATCGCGAAGGTCTTCCCTTCGAGGCCACTCTTGACGTAGATGAAAGCGTTGGCCAGTGCGCCGCTCTTACCTACGACCAGGGATTCGTCATAAGCTTTTCCCTTATGTGCTTCCACGCAGGCCGGTTCCTCGCTCATGTCGATCAACTTGGGCGCCGGCCTTCTTCCCTTATAGTGGATGGTTCCAGTGACAGAGCCCGCGGTAGCGGGATCCACCGTAAAGTACACCGGGGCGGGGGCGCTCTTCGGGGCGCTCGGCTGTTCGGTATTGACCTTTCCCGAGCAACCGGCAAGCAGCGCGGCCGCACAACAAAGATGGAAAAAGTGGAGGAGTCTCATCTTTGGCTATCTACCTGTTCTTTCCCTGGCGGTCCAGCGTTCTTGGGCATCTCGCCGGTCAGCGCGTTGAGGAACTGGACCAGATCCTCGCGGTCTTGCGCGGAAAGGTGGAGCGGCTTGATGTCCTTATCGAGATATGGATTGGAGTTGCCGCCCCCGGCGTAAAAATCTACTACGTCATGGAGTGTCTTAAGGCTGCCGTCATGCATGTACGGTGCGCTGAGGGCGACATCGCGTAGTGTCGGCGTTTTGAACTCACCCTTGGCGGTTACTATTTTTGTTGAGTTGAATCGCCCAAGGTCAGTGAAGTCGCCCGCTCCATTGACGCCCGCCCCGGTGTTATGGAATTTTCCATCGGTAAAGAGTGCGTAATTCTTATCGATGGTATGGCAGACAACGCAATTGCCTCTTTGCGGGTCCTGAAAGATGGCGAGACCGCGGATCGCAGCGGGCGAGAGCGCTTGTTTGTTCTCCCCATATTGATATTGATCAAACGGAGAGTTCCCGCTGAGCAACGTCCGCTCGAAACCTGCCAGCGACTTCTGAATCTTCTTGAGGGTGACGGTTCCTGGCCCGAAGGCCTGAGCAAACTCGGCCTGATAGGCGGGGTCTTTGCCAATCTTCGAGACCGAAACCTCGTGCTTCTGATCCATCTCCACCGGATTCTCAATCGGAGCGGCGGACTGCTCCTCCAGACTCTTCGCGCGGCCATCCCAGAATTGCAGGGGCGAATACGCCGCGTTCAATAAAGTGGGGGCATTGCGAATGCCAATCATGCCGCCGACGCCTCTGGCCAGCGGACGTCCATCGGTGAACGCGAGGTTTGGATTATGGCAGGAGGCGCATGACACGGTGTTGTCTTTGGACAGCCTCATGTCGTAGAAGAGCTTGCGGCCCAGCGCGATCGTCTCCGCGGTGGGCGGGTTGTCCGGCGGGATAGGGACCGGAGGCAGCCCCAACGGAGCTTTGATATCGACAACCGCGCCGATCGGCCGGTCGTTACCAGACGTTCTACATCCAACGCAAAGGACCAACAACCCGGCTAGCAAAACGTTATGTAGAGTGAGTGCTCTCAATCTCTCCATAATTATAGCTGTGGGTTAGCCCACCGGCGGCCATTAAGCCACGATGTCATAAGGCCGCATCATGTCGTTGGCCTCGTGTTCCTGGACGTGGCAATGCCAGAGATACCGCCCGGGATAGCCATCGAAGGAGATGTGGATTCGCGTGACCATGTTGGGCGGGCATTGCACCACATCCTTCCATCCGCTCTCATTTGGGTTAGGTGCCAGTGCGCCACCGGTGAAGCGCAGGGTAGCGTTTTGCAAAAGATAGAGGTCGCGATCAAATCCACGGCGATCGACTACCTGGAAGCGAACGTGATGGAGATGGATGGGGTGGGTGTCGTCGGTCAAATTGACGAGGGACCAAACCTCGGTCGAGCCGAGCTTCGCGCTCTCGGTTACCGGCATGTGCCACGGCGTCCGATTCAGCAGCATGACCATGGCGTTGCCGGCAGGATCCTTGAATTCATTCAGGGTCAGTTTGCGCGTGTGCGCCGCAGAAATCTCGGACAGGCGGCCGACAGGTAGCAGAGCCTCGGGCACGTGGCTCCTATCCTGGGCAGGAGCAGAGCCGACACGAAATTGCATCATCTGAAAGGATCCGTTGGTCAAGGTGACCCGTTTCCCGCGCATGGTGGAGAAGTCGACGATAAGATCAGCCCGTTCCCCGGGCGCGAGGAGAAGGGTGGCCAGCTTAACCGGGGCGGGAAGCAACCCCTGATCCGCCCCGATCTGCAGGAAGCCGGCGCCATGGGAAAGTCCCAGGCGGAAGAAACGCCCGTTGGCCGCGTTCAGCACACGCAGCCGATAGCGGCGCGGCTCGACCTCGTGAAAGGGCTGTACCCGGCCGTTTACGACCATGGCATCGCCGGCGACTTCGTCCGTCCAAGGACGATCCGGAATCGGAGAGACGGGATAGAACAACTGACCATCGTGGTCGAAGATGCGGTCGTACAAGATCAGAGGCAGCTCATAACTGCCCGCGGGCAGGTTGAGGCTGGCCTCGTGCGTATCGCGAAGCAGATATACGCCCATCATGCCGGCGTAGAGATTCAACCGGCTGGTGCCCATGGCGTGATCGTGATACCAAAGCATGGCTGCGTCCTGACGGTTTGGGTAGTGGGAGATACGTGATTGGCCAGATGGATACCAGCGGGTCGGGTAGCCATCGTCTGCTGCCGGCGTGCGGCCGCCGTGCAGATGGACCACCGCGCGCGACTCGGGAAGCTCGCGGCCGGAGCCATGCAGGCTGTAGTCGACGGGGAGAAAATGTCGTGGCGGCAGCTGATTATGCCACTCCACGGCCAACTGTTCGTCTTTGCGCGCTTCGATCAACGGGCCAATGGCCTCCGGACCGTAGCTCCACAGCCGCGTCGGCGCAAGATCGCGATGCATCCTTACCCGAATCTCGCGCATGGTGATGTTGAACAACGGGACATTCCCGGCAGTCCAATGGCCTGTGGTGGGCAACAACTGCGGAAGAGGTAACGGATCGACGAAGGGTTCAAGCTGGAGCGCGTTGATGGCTCGCTTCTCAGTCGAAGAGACGGCCGAAGAGACGGGGGCTGAGAGCTGAGGGATCGAGTGGCCGGTTCGTAAAGCCAACGTGGAGAGCGCCGCTTGCTTGAGAAGATCGCGGCGATTGAGAAACTCGTAAGACACTCAGTGACTCGTGATCAAGCCGGTCGTTTCGTCCAGCACTACCACTGCGCCATTCTGTGGCGCCGTCCCACTCAAGTCAAGCATGTCGCCGATGGAGCCGGCGATCGCATCGTAGGAGCCCTGGCCGATTCGCTGCTGGTTCAAAAAAGTATCTTCGATAAAGCGCAGGATAGAACTCTGGTCGGTCACGGTATGGGAAACATAGTTTGGCTTGGCCCAGGGAGAGATGACCAGCAGCGGAAGGCGTGGGCCGTAGCCGCATCTGCCCTGGGCATGCAAGGTGCTCACCTCCACGCCCGACAGTGCGCTCGTCCCGTCAACACACTTTCCCGGCCCCGAGAAACCATCCTTTGCGGTAGCGCTGCCGTTGACGACGTTATGGAGGTGGTCATACCATCCATCGGAATCGTCATAGGTGACAATGATGATCGTGTTGCTCCACTGCGGAGTCTGCTGGATGAAATTGATCGCATGCACCAGGAATGCCTGTTCATCAAGAGGATCGGAGTAGCCGGCGTGGCCGTCGCGATAAGCAGCGGACTTCAGGAAGCTGACTGCAGGAAAGTTGCCGGCCTTTACCGCATCGAAAAAGTCGTGAATGTCGTATTGGTGGTTTGTATCACCGTCATTTGCGTGCCCAATCATCTGTAAGGAAGTGGGACGGGCGTGCCGTGGGTTGGCGGTGGAAGCGTAATACTGAAACGGGTTAAGAAACGGGGTATAGTCGAGCTTTGTCTGCCTGGTCACGTCGGATAGGTTGCTCCGCCGGCAACCTGTGGTGCCATTGCTATTGACCACCGTGATGTCGAAACCCTCGTGAAAGAAACCCCAAGTAAGACCTGCTTCGTTCAGTAAATCGCCAACATTTCTCCCCGTCATATGGACGGTCGCGCCGCTGGTAGCTGAGCAGACATCGTGGACCGGGTATGCATTTCCGTAAAGCGTGTATCCCCCGTTTCCATCCGAGACGATGCTGCCCTGTGCATTGCCATCGTTTACCACGCCGTTGGTCTGACCGGAGATAAGATTGATGGCCCCCAGGGTCGACGGCCCGAAAGTCGTACCGAAGAAGCGGTCGCTCATTGCATAGTGCTGCGCGTAATTCCAGATAGCAGTAATCGTGTTGCCATCGTAGTAGGCCATGGTCAGGCCGGTAGTGGCGGCGATACCGCTTCCGAGGTTCTTGGTATCGGCAGTGCCCACGGAGCGTGGGAATAAGTCCATTGCTCCATCATCGAAGGCTAACTGTTCTGCAGAGTATCCGTGGTCCTGGTCGGCGGTAGCGGCGTTTATAGGTGCTAGCCGGAAGGGGTTGGTCGCTCCTGCACCGTTTCTCTTATTGCTTGCGTTGGGGTTATTTAGCAAGAGGTCCGGGGAGAGGCCGTCAACAGCCGGGGTTCCCGATAGCGCAGTAAACGGCGTTTCGCCGGCTAGGTTGAGCGCGTTGGGATAAGTGCCAAAGTAGTGGTCGAAGGAGACATTCTCCTGAAAGATCACTACGATGTGCTGGATGTTACTCGCCGGTGAAGAGCTCGATCCTTCCGAGCTGGGAAGAGAACTGGTGTAACCACAACCAATAAAGGTCACGGCGGCGAGAAAACCAGGCAGCAAAGAGAAAGCACTTACAATGCGGTGCATCATGGCGCTGTCTTCACCCGAAGACACACTTCCTTTTGCAGGCGTATTTCTCTCGTTGGCGAATACTACCTGCTGGGGGGCGCCGCAATTCTAGACATTGAGAAATGATTTACGCAAGTGAATCTTCATGCCGCGTAATTCGGCGATCTCTATGATGATTACTTAGTGTCATCCTGTTAAGGACGCCTTAAATGATGGGTTGCTGGAATGCGAAGGGAAACCGATGTCTTTTTTTTGGGTTTCGGCTGGATGGTTCATAACGGCCTAAAAAACCTTGAATAGAAGGTAGGCAGAGGGGAATATATATACGAGGGTCCATGCTGATACCGCGGGCAGATTCGATTGGCGAACTGGCTCTCCCAGCAGGCACCAGTACTGGAGCTTCGCCGAAACCTTCTGAGAACGAATGCGAGGTCATTCATCTCTTTGAGGAGTTTCGCAATCCCCTCCTTCGTTACGTGGTTTCCCGGGGGCTCTCTCTCCACGACGGGGAAGAGATTATCCAGGAGGTTTTTCTTGCCCTGTTCCGCCACCTACAGTTGGGGAAATCGAGGCGAAACCTTCGCGGTTGGGTTTTCCGTGTGGCGCATAACCTTGCCTTAAAACAGCACAGCGCCAACAAGAGGGCTCTGGCAACCTTCGATTCGGATGAAACCTTGGCCCAGCGCCAGCCGGCTGCGACGCTCAACCCCGAAGAAGAGGCCGCAAGCAGCCAACGGCAGGAACGCATGCAAGCCGTTTTGCGCGCGTTGCCGGAGCAAGACCGCTGTTGCCTCTACCTGCGCGCGGAGGGGCTCCGTTATCGCGAAATAGCCGCCACCCTGGGGATTTCGCTGGGCGCAGTATCGATCGCGCTCACTCGGTCCCTGGCGCGTATGGGCCGGGTGGACGAAGGATGATGCCATGTTAAGGGAACCGTTCCACTTGTCGGATCAGGATATCTTGCTGGTTGTCGACGGGGAGGTATCCGGAAGACGTGCGAGACAGGCCCGTGCTCACCTCACTGCATGCGGGTTATGCCGCTCCCGGTTGGGCGAACTGGAAGGCACGATCGCAGAATTCGTAACCCTTCATCGACGCACACTGGATTCAATACTGCCGGCCGCGACCGGTTCTGGTGCTCTGCTCAAGGCACGCCTTGCCGAAGTCGCCGCCGCGAATCGATGGTCGCGCTGGTTGGAACTGATTGCGCCTCAACGTGCCGCAGCCTACATTTGCGTGGCGTTGTTCATCAGCGTGCTGGGAAGTGCGTTTCTCTTGCGGCATGCCCAGCGGCAGGGATCCATGCCCTCTGACCTGTCCTTGGCAAGTCTGACGATTCCGAACCATGGCTTAACCCCAGGCGCAACTCGACCGGTGACCGTCCGGGACGTCTGCTCCATGGCCCATGAGGAAGTGGTCCGTGACGTCCCCAGCTCGTTGCGCCAGGAGGTCTTCAAGGAATATGGAATCGTGAATCCCCGTCCTGGAGATTATGAGATCGACTACCTGATCGCTCCGGGATTGGGCGGCACGGAAGACATTCATAATTTATGGCCGGAGCCCACTTCGTCTTCCGGGTGGAATGCCCACGTCAAAGATGCCCTTGAGGAGCGCCTGCACCAATTGGTGTGCAGGGGTGAGCTTGACCTTCCCACCGCACAGCGGGCCATTGCTTCCGACTGGATCACTGCCTACAAGAAATATTTCGGCACCGATCGATATGTTTCCCAGACCAGGAAGCCGGCGTTGCTGCAAAAGCCGTCCTGAGCGGCCCCGTAATTTCTACACAAGACTGCTTAGAATTTACCTATTGTTTGAAGGTATGCCTTGATGCCGGTGGAGATAATCTGTACGCCGATGCAGAGTAGGATGAATGAGGAAAGGCGCATCACCATCGAGGTCCCGGATCTGCCGAGAAGCTGCTCCGCTTTCCGCGCATAGACATAGCACAAGTAGATAATCAGGCAGATCAACGTAATACCAGCGATGGCGGCGACCAGAACGCGAAGTGAGAACAAAGAAGTTTCGTGCAGCTCCGGCGGGAGATGCGCACCGAGGGTAATGGCAACAGAGATAGAGCCCGGACCGACTGTGATTGGGAGAGTAAAAGGATAGAACGCGTTTTCCAGGATTTCATCTTCCGCGGGGGGCGCCGTTTTTGCTCGTCCGGTGTCCTGGCCCAGGAGAGTCCATCCGGTCGCGGCGACCACGAGGCCTCCTCCAATCTGTACGGCGTAGATCTGAATACCGAAAAATGCCAGCACATGTACGCCCCACAGCAGGGAGCAGAGCAAGAGAAAGAAACTGTAGATACCGATTTTTTGGGCCAACAATCGCTGCGTGGAGGGCGCGATCGGCCCTACTAGATTCACGAAAATGGCGGCGCTGCCCAAAGGATTGACGATGGGGAAGAGGGCGGCCACGACCAGGACAGTGGCCTCGATGACCGCGGTTACTTCCTGACGAATGTCGATCACCAACGGGATTCTCCAGGTGTGCGAGCTGCCTGGAGAATCTTACTACCCTTTCACTCTAACCATGGGCCAGGAAATCCGGGAAGTGGCGGCTTGCGACAAAAAATTGGATGAGCAAAACCGTGCCATTTGCGGCGCCGGCGTTGCTAGAATCGAAAGTAATGACGGTCACTGCGAAGAGTGTTGCGCCTGAGGTGCTGGAACGGTACGAGCCGGTCATCGGACTCGAGGTTCACGTACAGCTGCTAACCAATACCAAGGCCTTTTGCGGCTGCGTAAATAAATTCGGCGGTGAACCGAATACACATATTTGCCCGGCGTGCCTTGGCTTGCCGGGCGCACTGCCAGTGTTGAACCAGCGCGCAGTAGAGTACGCTGTGCTGGCCGCGACTGCGATCAACTGTGAAGTGCGCGAGCAGTCGGTCTTCGCGCGCAAGAACTATTTCTATCCTGACTTGCCCAAGGGCTACCAGATTTCGCAGTTTGACAAGCCGCTGGCAGAACACGGATGGATCGATGTTCCGGCGCTCGATGGCACCGGCCACAGCATCACCAAACGGATTGGCATTACGCGGCTGCATATGGAAGAGGATGCCGGCAAAAGCATGCACGACGGCTTTGCTGACTCTGCAACGAAAACCTACGTGGACTTGAACCGCTGCGGAACACCGCTGATTGAAATTGTGAGTGAACCCGATCTGCGAACGCCCGATGAAGCTTACGAGTATTTAACCCGCCTTAAAGAGATCCTGCTCTACACTGGCGTGAGCGACTGCAACATGGAAGAAGGCTCGTTGCGTTGCGATGCCAATGTGAGCGTAAGACCGCGCGGGCAGAAGCAATTCGGAACCAAGGCCGAGGTCAAGAACGTGAACAGCTTCCGTTTTATTCGTTCTGCGCTGGAGTATGAAATCGAGCGCCAGGTGGAAGTGATCGAAAGCGGCGGCCGGGTGACTCAAGAGACCCGGCTGTGGAACGCGAGCGAGGGGCGCACCTACTCCATGCGGTCAAAGGAGCAGGCGCACGACTACCGCTATTTTCCCGAGCCGGATTTACCGCCGTTGCTGGTTTCTGGGGAGTGGAAGGGAATCCTGGTGAGCCGCATGCCCGAGCTGCCGGAGGCTCGCCGCAAGCGCATGATCGCGCAGTACGAGATCACCATGCAGGATGCCCAGACACTGACCGCGACACGCTCGTTTGCTGACCAGTTCGAGACCGCGGCACGGCAGGCGCGAAGCCCGAGGCGTGTCGCCAACCTGATCCAGAGCGAACTGGTGGGCCGTCTCAAGGCCAAGGGGCTGGATCTGGAACAATCTCCGATTACCATGCAGGGACTGGTGCAGGCGGCGGATCTGACCGAGGGTGGGGAGCTTTCCAGCAAGCAGCTGAAGGGGCTCCTGGACACGGCTTTTGAGCGTGGAGAAGACTTTGGCACCGTGTACGAGCGCGAGAAGCCGCAGCAGATCAGCGATCCCGCGGTACTGGAAAAGCTGATTCAGGAAGTGATGGCGGCCAATCCCAAGCAACTGGAGCAGTATCGCGGCGGCAAGAAGACGGTAGCGGCGTTCTTCGTGGGCCAGGTGATGCGCCTGTCGAAAGGGCAGGCCAACCCTGCGCTGCTGAATGAATTGGTCACCAAGCAACTCGA